>Ga0073928_10008357_pt1 | contig 13044 bp, 13 predicted proteins | sample PaiPotPPA55metaG_FD_76969 | JGI IMG/M metagenome (GOLD analysis project Ga0073928, IMG submission 76969) | Iron sulfur acid spring bacterial and archeal communities from Banff, Canada, to study Microbial Dark Matter (Phase II) - Paint Pots PPA... ...
GAACGGCTTGCCCGAGTAATGCAGCTGCCGAGTCGACGGCGACGAGCCCCGCGTGCCGTGCGGTGGGAATCGCGTCAGCCGAACGGCTTCGGATGCGGATTCCGCGACTGCAATGCCGGGCGTGACGATGCCGGCCGCCCCCAGGTCGAGCGCCTTGCCCACCTGCTCCGGAGCGACCAGCGGAACCCGAACGAGGCTAGCGGCGCCCGACGCCTCCGCGGCTCGAATCAGGTGCGGCAGTCCTTCGGCTCCATAAGGCCCGTGCTCGAGGTCGAGGATGACGAAGTCCCAACCCGCCCAGCCGAGGATCTCCACCACCTCCGGGCTAGGGGTCTGGACCCAGGTCCCATAGACCACCCGCCCGTTCGCGAGCGCCTGCCGCAGGCGCTCCGGGTTCATGCCGGCGGCGTCGAGTTGAGAAGGATCTTGATCACGCCGGCGACGCAGACGCGGCCGTGCTGGTTGCGGATCTCGAAGTCGAGGTCGGCCAGGCCGCGCTCCTCGCCACGCGGCTGAAGCGCCGCGACCTGAGACCGGTACGTGATCGTGTCGCCGAGGTGAACCGGGTGCACGAAGCGAATGCGCTCGAAGCCGTAGAGGGCCACCACCGCGGTGCCCGAGATCGGAGCCATGCCGGTCATCATCGAAACGAGCAGCAGCCCGTGCGCTATGCGGCCGCCGAATGGACCTTCCGCGGCGAATGCCGCGTCGTTGTGGATTGGATTCCAGTCGCCGCTCACCGAGCTGAACAGGGCGATGTCGGTTTCGGTCACCGTCCGGCCGCGCGTGCCCTTGAACTCATCGCCGACGGCCAGCTGATCGAAGTATTTGTCGAGCAATCAAGTCCTCTTTCTGACCCGGGCCGGCGCTACCGAATCATAAGCTCGGCCACGTGTGTTTAGCGCTCCAACATAGGCCGAAACGAACGCTCGTTTGTCAATACAATGCTTGGATGCGCTTTGCCGGCCGGACCGCCATCGTGACCGGGGCGGGGCGGGGCATGGGCCGGGCGGTGGCGCTCGCGTTGGCGAAGGAGGGCGCGGCGGTGGTTGTCGCCGAGCTCGACCGCCCATTCGCGGAGCAGGTCGCCGGCGAGATCGAGGCTGCGGGCGGCAAGGCCAAAGCCATCGCGGTCGACATCGCAAGCGTCGAGGATGTCCGCCGGTTGTTCAAGGACACCGTCGATGCCTACGGCGGACTCGACATCCTCGTCAACAACGCCGGCATCGGCATCCCCAAACCGCTGGTTGAATACACGGAGAAGGATTGGGACAAGCAGCTCGCGGTGAACCTGAAGGGGATGTTCTTCGCCACCCAGGAGGCGGCGAAGCTCATGATCCCGAAGCGAAAAGGCAAGATCGTGAACTTCGCATCCACCGCCGCGTTCGTGTCCTCGTCCACGCCCGAGACGGCGTATGACATCAGCAAGGGCGGAGTGCGCCAGCTCACCATCTCTGTGGCTGCCGAGCTCGCCCCGCACAACATCAACGTCAACGCGGTGGCGCCGGGGACGATCATGACCGAGCTCACGCTGCGGGTGCTCGACACGGAGGAGAAGATGGCGCGCGCGTCGGCGAAGATCCCGCTCGGCCGGCTGGGCACACCCGAGGACATGGTTGGGCCGGTCCTGTTTCTCTGCTCGAGTGATGCCGACTACGTCACCGGCCACGTGCTCGTGGTCGACGGCGGGTGGTTGCTGTTCTGATCGCGCCGGCGTCTGTTCCAGGAGCCGGCTGGCTGGGTCTCACCTCGCGTGTCTGGGTGATGACCTTCGGCCACCTCGCCATCGACTCGAACCCGGCGCTCCTTTTCGCGCTTCTGCCGCTTTTCGTCGGGCGGCTCCACATCGACTTCACTCTCGCCGGGTCGCTGGCGACCATCTTGCTCATGACCTCGAGCGTCACGCAGCCTGTGTTCGGATTCCTCCAGGACCGCTACCCGCTGCTGCCACTGTCCGCCGCGGGGCTCTTGCTCGCTGGAGCGGCCATGGGCCTCACCGGGTTTGCGACTTCGTACGCCCAGATGCTCGTGCTGGTCCTGGTGGCGGGCCTCGGCGTCGCCGCGTTTCACCCACAGGCCGTAACGCAGGCGGCGCGCGCCAGCGCGCAGCGACCCGGTTGGGGAGTGTCCATCTTCTTCGGCGGCGGCTCCACAGGTACGGCGCTGATGTCGCTGGCGATCGTCCCAGCCGTGATGGCCTTCGGACCCCACGCCACCCTGATCACGTTGGTGCCGGCAACGTTTGCCGCCGCGCTGTTCTGGCGCGCCTACCGGACGTGGCTGCGCGAGGATCCGAGACCGGCCGGCGTCACACGATCGGGCTCGTTCAGGCCGGTCGCTCTGCCTGTCTCGATGCTGCTCACGGTCTCGATCCTGCGGTCAGGAGTGATGACTGCCTACCTCACCTTCCTGCCGACGCTCGTCGTCCTGCGGACCGGCAGCCTCACCCTCGGTGGCCTCGCGCTGGCCGCCTTCCTGTTTTCGGGGACGATCGGTGCGCTGCTCGGCGGCGTTCTCGCGAATCGATTCGGCGGCGGCCCCGTGGTGCTGGTCTCGCTGATCGGCGGAATGGCCGGCCTGCTCATCGCGCCCTGGCTGCCGGCATCCCTCCTCGTACCGTGGATGGTGGTGGCCGGCGTGCTCCTGTTCGCCCCGGAGGCGCAGGTCACCGCGCTCGCGCAGCGCCTCCTGCCCGGGTTCGTGGGGATCGCGTCGAGCTTGATGATGGGCGTCGGCCTGGGCCTCGGCAACGGAGGCGCGCTGCTGGCGGGAGCTATCGCCGATCGCCGCGGCGTCCAGTTCGCGTTGACCGTGACGACTCTCTTGATGCTCGGGGCGATCGCCGCGGCTGTTGCATATCTTGCCTCCATGCGTCGCGCTTCGCCGCAACCTGCCGCCCAGCACGCATGAAGTTCGGGGTCGGCATGTACAGCGCGCAGCGTCCTCCCGAGTCGTCGCGCTCGTTCGCCGACCTGTACGCGGACATGCTGCGCCAAGCCAGGCTCGCCGAGGAGGTCGGCCTCGACTCGTTCTGGATCGCCGAGCACCATTTCGCCGAGGACGGCTACGTGCCCGCCATCCTGCCCGTGTGCGCGGCGGTGCTCGCGTCGACCAAACGGCTGGTCGCCGGCACCGCGGTGGCCATCGCGTCCTTCTATCACCCGATCCGGCTGGCGGAGGACGCAATCGCCCTGGACCTGCTGAGCGGGGGCCGTTTCGTGCTTGGACTGGGCACCGCGTACCGCACAGAGGAGTTCGAGGGGTTCGGCGTGACTCCGGACACCGACGAGGCCCGGCTGGACGAGACCGTGGAGATCCTTCAGCGCGCCTTCAGCGGAAAGCCATTCAGCTACGAGGGTCGCTTTCATCAGGTCCCTGAGCTCACGGTTACGCCGCCGCCGCGGACGCCAGGCGGCCCTCCCCTGATCCTCGCCGGAGACGGAGTCGTCGACCGCGACGCGATGCGCGCGGCGCAGCGCGGGAAGGCGTACATGATCGACCCTGCGCTTCCCCTCGACGAGGTCAAGCGGCTCGTCGAGCTGTACGACGGCGCCTACGAAGGCCCGAAGAAGCCGGACCTGCCTCTGTTCAACTACGGCTTCATCAGCGACGATGCCGATCCGTGGGAGCAGATGCGCGACGGTTTCACCTACCTGCGGCAGACATACGACCGCTGGGGCCGCCGGCCCGTGCGTGAGGTGAGGCGAGACGACCACCGCCTCATCCTCGGCAGCCGCGCCGAGGTGACCGAGCAGGTGCTCGAGCACCACCGCCTGTTCGGAGATCGCCTCCATTTCATAATGCGGCTCGACTACCCCGGCCAGGACCCCGAGGTCTCGGACGCGGGTGTGCGCGCACTCGGCGACGTCGCGGCCGCGGTCAGAAGTCGCCTCGGCGTCTCCGGGCTATGAATCACCCCACGAAGTCGTCGATTTCACGTGGGCCCCGATGAGCGTCCGGACGGTCGAGACCATCGACACCCACACCCTGGGCGAGCCGACGCGCATCGTGCTTGGCGGCTTTCCGCGCCTTGCCGGCCGCACGCTGGCCGAGCGCTCGGATAACCTGCTGCGAGAGCACGACGACCTGCGGCGCGCCCTCATGCTCGAGCCTCGAGGTCACGCGATGATGTTCGGCGCGGTTGTCGTCCCGCCCGCGGACAGGGGCGCCGACCTCGGCCTGGTGTTCATGGACGGCGGCGGCGCGGTGCATATGTGCGTGCACGGCACCATCGGCGCGGTCACCGCGCTGGTGGAGACCGGCCGCTTGAAGGTGCGCCGGGGAGGGATCGTCAACGTGGACACGCCGGCCGGCACCGTGAGCGTCCGGGTCCACCGCTCGGGCACCCGAGTTTCCGCGGTGGACCTTGAAGGCGTCGCCAGCCGCAGCGTGACCACGGGGCTCTCCGCCACTGTGGCCGGCAGCGTGGTGCAGTACGACCTGGCCTTTGGCGGCAACCTCATCGCCATCGCCCGCGGCGCGGACCTCGGTGTCGACGTGACGGCGAAGGCCTTCCGCAGCATCCGCGACGCCGGAGTGGAGCTGAAGGCACGGGCCCAGGAGGCCTGGGTCGCCAGCTCGGGTGCGCTTGGACCCTGGCCCGAGGTCGTGTCCGCTCTCGTGTACTCGAAGCTGGGGCCCGGGCGGTACCGAGACCTGGTGGTTTTCCGCGACTTCTCGGTCGACCGGTCTCCGTGTGGCTCATGCTTCGCGGCGTTGATGGCGCAGCTCCACGCGACCCGCAAGCTTCGAACCGGCGCGTGGGTCGAGTGCGAGAACCTCCTCGGACTCGCCTTCAGGGGTCGGCTGGTCGACCGGTCGGGCGAGCTCGTGCCCGAGCTTTCGGGCTGGGCCTTCATTACCGGCGAGCACCGATTCCTTATCGACTCGCGCGACCCGCTCCGCAGCGGATTCCAGCTCGCATGAAGGAACGGCTCCGTGTCGGTGTCGTGCTGCCGACCTATCGGCGGCTGGCCAACCCCGCGAACATCAAGCGCGCCGCCGAGCTGAGCGAGTCGCTGGGCTTCGACTCCGTGTGGGTGACCGATCACATCGTCGTGCCGGAGGCGAGCGTCGATTCGTTCGGCTCCACGTTCTTCGAGGCCGTGACGACGATGGCGTACGTCGCCGGCATCACGAGCCGCGTGCTGATCGGCGCCGCCATCCTGATCGTGCCCTATCGCCATCCACTGCTGCTGGCGAAGATGCTCTCGTCGGCCGATCAGCTTTCGGGAGGACGCCTGATCGTGGGCGCCGGGCTGGGATGGCTTGAGGCTGAGTCCGAGCTGATGGGGGTCCCGCACAAGCGCCGCGCCCGCATTGCGGACGAAGCGCTCGTCGCCATGAGGGCATGCTGGGAGAGCGACACGCCGGAGTTCGCGGGCGAGATCTACAAATTTTCAGGACTTCATTTCGCACCCCGACCTCATAGCGGCCGCCGGCTGCCGGTGCTGGTAGGTGGGGCGTCGAGCGCCGCGCTGAAGCGAGCTGCCCGGCTGGGCGACGGGTGGATCGGGGACGACCTCACCTTCGAGGAGCTCGAGGCGTCCCTGACGCTGCTCTCGAAGGAGCTGGCCGAGAACGGGCGCAGTGTGCAGGACGTCGAGGTGGCCATGCGAACCGGGCTGCAGGTTGTCGACGACGCCGACGAGATCACCGAATCGCCGTCGGAGACAGGGTGGAAAACGGAGCACCTCACGACCGGTGGGCGCACCCCGTTTCGAGGGCTGCGTGCCGAGGTCGTCGCGGATTTCCGCCGGGCCGCGGCGCTCGGGGTCAACCACATCGTGTTCGAGTTCCCCGTGTCGCGCGGCGAAGAGTCGATGTACCTCTTCGAGACCCTGGCCTCGATCCGCGAAGAAGCGAGTGTCTGATCCGAGGCATTTCGGTCGGGCGGAGATCGACGCGCTGGACCCTCGCCAGGTCGCGGATGCGATGGCCGATGCGCTCGCCATGGTCTCGCGCGGCGCGGCCGTAGCGCCGGTGCGCACCCATATCGACCTTGGCGCGGGCGACGGCACCTTCCTGATCTCTGGGGTGCTGACCGAGCTCGACATCCTGACCGTGAAGGTGATCAGCGTCCGGCCGCGCAATGTCGAGCGCGGTCTCGCCCGGCTGCAGGGTTTCCTCACCGCCTTCGAGGCTTCGACCGGCCGGCCCATCGCCACGCTCGACGCCCGCGCCGCCACCGAGTCGCGCACGTCCGCGTGCAGCGCGGTGTCGCTGCGCCTGATGGCCCGAGCCGATGCGCGGGTGCTCACAGTCTTCGGCAGCGGCCCGCAGGCCGTGGCCCACGTGCGGGCGCTGACCGCGGAGAAGGCGTTCGACGACGTGCGCACCGTGAAGCACGCCGATGGTGCGCAGCGCCGGACGGAAGCGCTGCGAGGCGCCGATGTCATCGTGACCGCAACCAACTCGACCTCGCCCCTGTTCGCGGCGGCAGCCGTCGGGCCGGGCACGCATGTCATATGCGTCGGCAGCGGCAGCTCCGCCGCGACCGAGGTCGAGCCCGAGCTTCTCGCGCGCGCGGCGGCGGTCCGCGTCGACCACCGCCCCACCTGCCTGGAGGAATCCGGCGAGATCGTCCAGGCCGTCCGTGCCGGCTTTGTCGAGGAGGACGCGATTCGCGAGGTTGGCGAGGTGGTGCTTGGCCACGCGGCCGGCCGCTCCAACGCGGGCGAGATCACTTTCTACAAGTCGGTCGGCAACGGCACCCAGGACGCGGCGCTGGCCGCCCTGCTCCTCGGTCGGTGGGGGGCATAAGTGCGGCTCGGTATCGGGATCTTCGGGATGCAGTCGGTGCCGCAGCGCCCCGACCACCACGTGAAGCTGTATCGCGACGTGCTCGAGGACGCCGAGCTCGCGGAGTCCCTGGGCTTCGACTCGATCTGGCTTTCAGAGCACCACTTCTGGTTCGATGGCTACTGCCCGGCTGACCTCGCGGCGGCGGGCGCGATCCTCGGGCGCACGACCAGGCTCGGGGTCGGCACCGCCGTGATGCTGCTGCCAATGCACTCGGCCGCCAAGGTCGGTGCGGAAGCAGCGACGCTGAGCCGGCTCGGCGACGGCCGCCTGTCGCTCGGAGTCGCGCTTGGCTACCGCGAGCCGGAGTTCGACGGCTTTGGCCTCCGGCGCAAGGACCGGGGCAAGCTGATGGACGTTCTCCTGCCTGAGCTCGCCGATTTGTGCGCGGCAGCGCTGCCCACGGTGCCGATCTATGTCGGCGTGGCCACGGCGGTTGCCGCGCAGCGGGCCGGGCGCCTCGGGCTGCCTCTGTTCGCGGACTCGACCATGAACCCGCCGGAGCTGCGCGAGATGCTGGCCGCATACGACGCGGCCCGCGAGGCGGCGGGCATGCCGGCGCCCGCGACGCACGCACTGCAGCGCGACGTCTACGTCACGAGCGACCCGGAGCGTGACTGGGCGATGCTCTTTCCGGAGCTGCGCTACATGCGCCGCCAGTACGGAAGCTGGTCGTTCCCCCAGGCCGATGGTGAGGGCACGGCCGCTTATCGCGAGCGGCTCGAGGCCGACATCGAGGCCAAGCTGAAGAACCTGATATTCGGGTCGGCGGACGAGGTGGGGGCGAAGCTGCGCGAGTTCGAGGCGCTTGGTTTCGGGTTGATCGTCTGCCGCAGCCAGTTCGGCAACCTGCCTCGCACCGACCTGCGGCGGGCGATAGAGGCGTTGGGGAGGCTGGCGGGATGAGGCTGGGCGTCGGACCGCTTGCGCTGACGTCGTCGGCGGAGTTGCGAGCACTTGCGCAGGCCGCAACCGAGTCCTCGTTCGACTGTGTGTGGGTGGAAGGACCGCCCGCCGTGGCGGCGATGGTGGCGCAGTGGGTCCCGATCCGGGTGGGCGCGGTGGTCGAGGTCGGCCGTCATCACCCGCTGCACCTTGCCGAAGACATCGCCGTCGCGGACATCACGAGCGCAGGCCGCCTCGAGGTAATTCTCCGGCCGGCGCACGATGACCCGGATGTCGTGAAGGAGCACATGCATCTCCTTGCGGCCGCGCTGTCGGGGGCGCATATCCAGTGGGAGGGTCTTCACCTGCGCGTGCCGGCGCGCCTGGCCGACAACGGCCCCGTGCCGCAACGGCTGGCGCTGAACCCGCGCCCGGCGCAGCCCGCCGTCCCGATCTGGGTCCTCGACCGCCAGTCCGGGTGGGCGAGCATCGCAGATCCCCTCGGTTTTGGAGTGGCCTGGAGGTGGCGTCACGGACTCGCATTTGGGCCGACCCGCTGGCGACTGCCACGCGCGGTCCTGTGCCCGAGCACCGTGGAACCGGCTGACCTGCTCGCGGCGGCCGGCGAGCAGGCCGGTTACTTCATCGTCGAGGCAGTGACTCCAGGAGATGTGCGGGCGACCGGGCGCCGGCTCGCCGGCCCGCTGCGGATGCCGGACTTCCCGGCATGGATCAACGAGTAGCCGTCCGACCGCAAGCCCTGTACTTACGAGCGTTCGTACGGCCACCCGGAAGGCCTGTGCTATCGTTTGCCGGGATGGCAGCTGACCAAGAGGTCGTCCTCTACACCCTGAACAACGGCACCACCGACCCGACTTGACAGGAGTGTTGCAGGGTGAGGGAGTTTCTCTCACAGAACTCGGTGGCCTTCGAGGATCGCAACATCGCGAAGGAGCCGCACTGGCGCAAGGAGCTTCTCGAGCTGACCGGCGAGATCGTGGTCCCGGTGCTGGTGGTCGGCGGCAAGCGAGTGGTCGGGCTGGACGAGGACCGCATGGTCACAGCGCTGGGGCTCCCGGACAACAAGGCGGAGTCCAACCGCGACGGACTGGCGGCTCCCCCCGAGATGGGCTCGCTGCCCGAGGCGCCGGACGGGTCGACCGAGGCCGCGCTCGAGCATTTCGTGCTGCGACTGCAGCGCGAGATGGAGTTCAACGCCGCCAAGGATGACGCGCCGTACCGCGACGGGCAGCACGACGGAATGCGGTTCGCGCGTGACGCGATCCTCCGCATCCTCACCGGCACCTACGAGCCCGAGAAGATGGTCATCGAGCGCGAAGGCGCACAGCCATGACGTGCGCGTAAGCGCATAGAGCTGTCGTGAAGAAGGCGGCCGCGGCCGCTTCCGGAAAGCTGGAAGGCGTCTCGTCCGTGCACGTGCCGATGGTGCGCTACCTGGACGAGGACGGAGAGCTGGTCGGCGGCGAGCAGCCGATGAGCGACGAGATGGCGGTCGCCGGCTACACAGTGATGCTCAAAGGCCGGCGTTTCGATGAGCGCTCCGTGAGCCTGCAGCGCCAGGGACGCATGGTCACGCTGGCGCCCGGCATCGGCCAGGAGGCGGCGACCGTCGGCGCGGCGATGGCGCTGGACCAGAAGACGGATTGGTTCGTGCCGCAGTACCGCGAGCTGGCGGGCCAGCTGTGGCACGGCTACCCCCTGCGTCTCGCGTTCCTCTGGCATGTCGGGCACCCGATCGCTTTCAAGGTCCCCCAAGGCCTGAAGATGCTGCCCTTCCAGGCCGCGATCGCGGGCCAGCTGCCCCAGGCGGCCGGCCTGGCCTGGGGGCTCAAGCTGAAGGGCGACCCCGGCGTCGTGCTGGCCATCTTCGGAGACGGTGGGACGTCACAGGGCGATTTCCACGAGGCCATGAACCTCGCCGGCGTGATGAGGGCGCCGATCGTCTTTCTCTGCCAGAACAACGGCTGGGCGATCTCGACCACGGTCGCGCAGCAGACCGCGTCCGAGACGCTTGCGCAGAAGGCGGTCGCTTACGGCTTCCCCGGCGTGCAGTGCGACGGCAACGACCTGTTCGCCGTCTACGCGGTCGTGCGGGAGGCCGTGAGGCGTGCCCGCGCCGGTGAAGGCCCGACGTTTGTCGAGGCCGTCACCTACAGGCTCGGCCTGCATACCACCGCCGACGATCCGAGCCGCTACGAGCCGCGCGAGATGCACGATCTGTGGATCAATCGCGACCCGCTCCTGCGCATGCAGCGCCACCTGAAGTCGAAGGGCGCCCTCGACGACACCCGCCTGGAGAAGATCGAGCTGGATGTGCGCGAGGAGCTGCGAGTCGCGTGGGACGAGGCGCAGAACGAGCCGGCACCGGACGCGCGAGAGTACTTCGGACACGTGCACGCGACGCCGTCGAGCCGGCTGCAGCGCCAGCTCTCGCGCATGCGCAAGGATGGCGATGGCTGAGCTCACGATCGTCGAGGCCGTGAACGAGGCGCTCGCGCTCGAGATGGCGCGTGACGATCGCGTGCTCGTCTTCGGTGAGGACGTCGGCCGCACCGGCGGCGTCTTCCGCGCCACCGACGGCCTGTACGAACGCTTCGGCGACGGCCGCGTGATCGATACTCCGCTATCGGAGGGCGTCATCGCGGGCGCGGCCATCGGATTGGCCATCGCGGGCTGGGTGCCGGTCGCCGAGATCCAGTTCCTCGGCTTTGCCCACAACGGTTTCAACCAGGTGGTCGACCAGCTGGCGCGCGTGCGCTACCGCTCCGCCGGCAGCCTCTCCGCGCAGGTCACCATCCGCGCGCCGTACGGCGCGGGCGTGCGCGCGCCCGAGCTGCACTCCGACGCGTTCGAGGCGCACTTCGCCCACGCGCCTGGCCTGAAAGTGGTCGCGCCGGCAACCCCGCATGATGTGAAGGGGCTCCTGCTCGCCTCCATCCGCGACCCCGACCCAGTGCTTTTTCTCGAGCCGCTGCGCGGCTACCGGCAGGTGCGCGGCGAGGTGCCGGACGGCGACTACACGGTGGAGCTCGGCAAGGCGCGCATCGCGAGGGCGGGCACAGACGTCACGGTTGTCGCCTGGAGCGGTGCGGTGCAGGTCGCGCTGCAGGCCGCCGAGGACGCGCAGGCTCAGGGCATCTCGGTCGAGGTGATCGACCTCCGCACGTTGGTACCGCTGGACGTGGCCACCCTGGCCGAATCCGTGACGCGGACCGGACGCGCCGTGGTCGTCCAGGAGGCTCCGCTCACGGCGGGCTTCGGCGCCGAGGTCGTGGCCACGATCCAGGAGGAGGCCTTCTTCTCGCTGCAGGCCCCAATTCGCCGCGTGTCCGCCCCGGACGTTCCATATCCGGTCCAGCTGCTGGAAGAGTCGTACGCGCCGAACGCGGAGCGCGTGCTCGAAGCCATCGTCAGCACCACGCGGGATTAGACGGGCTTGTCGCGCTTCGAGTTCAAGCTGCCTGACATCGGCGAGGGCCTTGCCGAGGCCGAGGTCGCGAAGTGGCTGGTCAAGGTCGGCGACCGCGTGGTCGAAGACCAGCCGGTGCTCGAGATGATGACCGACAAGGCCGCGGTCGAGCTCACGTCTCCCGGCGCGGGCGTCGTGGTCGAGCAGCGCGTGGCGGAAGGCGAGGTCGTGAAGATCGGCGCGGTCCTTTACGTGCTGGAGACCGAGACGCGCATCGGCGCCATGCACCCGCAGCGCCCTGACGCGAAGCCCGCCGAGGTGACGGGCGCGCCCGCCTCGGCGCCGGCCGACGCCGGTGTCCTTGCGCCTCCGGCTGTGCGCAAGCTGGCCCGCGAGCGCGGAGTCGACCTGGCCCACGTCCGCGGCTCGGGCCCCGGCGGCAGGATCAGCGCCGAGGATGTGAAGCGCCACGCGTCGGCCGCCTCCGCTGCACCCGCGCCGGCGTCACCTGCGCCCGCTGTAATGGATTCTTCCGGCGAGCGTGTCCCACTGCGCGGAGTGCGCCGGCGCATGGCCGAGACGATGGCGGAGTCGGCCCGCTCGATCGCGCACGTCACCGGATTCCACGAGCTGGACGCGGCCGCGTTCCAGGCGGTCTACCGCCGGCTGCGCTCCGAAGCCGAAAAAACGGGTCACCGTTTTCCGTTCGACGCGCTGCTCGTACGCGCGGCCGCCATCGCGCTGGGCCGGCATCCGATCTTCAACTCGTCGCTGGATACGGAGCGGATGGAGCTCGTGATGCATCCCGAGTCGAACATCGGCGTGGCCACGGCGACGCCGGGTGGACTGATAGTGCCCGTCATAGCGAACGCAGGCGCCCTCGGGCTCGACGACCTTGCGGCGGAGGTGGACCGGCTCGCCGCGGCGGCGCGCGATGGACGCGCCGCGGTCGCGGACCTGCGGGGCGGCACGTTCACGATCTCGAACACCGGCGCGTGGCGTGGGGCGCTGGGCACGTCACTCATCCGCCCGCCGGAGGTCGCGCTGGTGGCCTTCGGCCGGATCGAGGAGAAGGCCGTCGTCCGCGCGGGCCAGGTGGTCGCCCGGCCGATGATGCCGATGTCGGTCACGTTCGACCATCGCGTCATCGACGGCGAGCAGGGCCTCACGTTCGCCCTCACGCTGCGGGGCGTGATCGAAGACCCCGAGCTGCTCCTCTAAGCATGGTTGCCGGCGACCAGTCCGATCCTGTCGATGTCCTGATCATCGGCGCGGGCCCCGGAGGCTACGTGGCCGCCCTGCGCGCGACTCAGCTCGGCCGTTCGGTGACATTGGTCGAAGCGGCGCGGGTGGGCGGCGTCTGCCTCAACGAGGGATGCATTCCGAGCAAGCAGCTCGGCCGCTTTGCGGCGGCCAAGGCCGCCATCGAGCGGCTCGCGACCTCCGGCATGCCCGCCCTGGCCGGCTCGCCTGATCTCGTGGCCTTTCACCGCCAGCGCGCGGAGTCGATCAACACCCTCGTCAAGGGCGTGGAGCAGCTGCTGAAAGCCGCGGGTGTTGTCGTGGTCAAAGGTGAGGCGAGGTTCGTAGGGCGAACGCGGGTGTGCGTGCAGGTCGGCGAGGAGTCCGTCCGCTACTTCGACTTCAAGGACGTGGTGATCGCCACGGGGTCGGAGCCGATTGCGCTCTCCGAAATCCCATTTTCGGGCGATCGAGTCGTGACCCCAAGCCGAGCCTTGGAATGGGACCGCCTCCCTGCTTCGGTGCTCGTGCTAGGCGACGACTATGTGGGGCTCGAGATCGCCGTCGCCTATTCGCGCCTCGGCAGCCAGGTCACAATGGCCGTCCCCGGCGATCGGCTGCTGCCGGATTTCGACTCCGACCTGTCGGCGATCGCCATGCGGGGCGCGCGCACCGCGCGCGTCGAC
>Ga0073928_10008359_pt1 | contig 13041 bp, 12 predicted proteins | sample PaiPotPPA55metaG_FD_76969 | JGI IMG/M metagenome (GOLD analysis project Ga0073928, IMG submission 76969) | Iron sulfur acid spring bacterial and archeal communities from Banff, Canada, to study Microbial Dark Matter (Phase II) - Paint Pots PPA... ...
AGCTATGGCGACCGCTGTCTGGTCCGTGACGGTACCACTGATGGCGCCGCCCGCCGCCTGCGCAGATAGGTTGGGACTGAGTAGAACAAAAAACACAGCGGCAGCGATTCGTCTTCGAGCCATATGAGGCGTAGTCTCCATGGACGCCCTGAACCTGGTTAGTGTACGGATGCTAGCACGGCAATCCTAAATGCACGATGAACGCCCATCAGAGGCAGGTAGTCTCCTTCCTCGACGACATCCTCCTGCCCATCGCGGCTCAGGATATAACGGAGAAACTCGCGGACTTTCGGGTCCGGCGAGCGCCGCAGAAACGCGTAAACGCGGCGCGTGAGAGGATAGGTTCGATTGCGGACCGTTTCTCTGCTAGGTAGAACGTTTGGCCCGCTGGAATCTTTCGCTATGGGCAGCATCTTCACCTCCGGCCGGGCATAATGTGCATTCGAGATCGCGATTCCATACTCGTCCTTCGCGAGAGCGTCAAGAATCAAAGTGCCCGCGTCGACTCGCGCTTTGCCGGGTTCCGTGCGGTTCCCGAATGCCCTCACATTCCCGTTCCACGTCGCGCCATCCTTCATCACGATAGATGCGAACAGCATCATGCCCGCATTGTCGAGCTTGTATCCGTATGTGTTGATGCCGGCGCCCGTCCACTCGCCCTTTAAGCCGAGATCGCCCCAGCAACTGACTCCGTGTGAAGCGAAAATTAAGCCAAGTTGAGCCAGAGTCAGCCCGGAAATCGGATTATCTTTGTGAACGAAAATATCCAGCGAATCAGACTTGGTGGGCACGTCGAAACTACCGGTTGCCACTTCCACAGCTTCCGGTTCATAGCCGAGAACCTGTTGGAAGGCCAGCGTTTCGATGGGCCAAATCTCGCGGCTAAAGACGATGTCGGCGACCCCGGTGTACAAGCCTGCGATGGCCGACGCGGCACCATAGAGATGATTCTCGAAACGAACGTCAGGCCGGTGTTTCGAGAAGGCGCGCTCCCATTTTTCAACCAGCGCGAGCATCTGGGTGCTGCCCCAGATGCGTATGACTCCACTTGACGGTTGGGCGCAGCAACTCGCCGCAAACGACAGCACAATACAACTGCGCCCGAAATAAATCACTTCAGTCTGGCCAACTCTTCTTTGACTATGGACAGAGGCAGAGGCAAAACAATTCCTTCCTTTACGACATCTTCCTGACCCTTGGCGCTCAAGACGAATCGCAGGAATTCGCTGACCTTCGGGTCGAGCGGCTTGCCCGGAGCTTTGTTGACGTAAATGTAGATAACGCGGCTGAGCGGATATTTCTGCTGTACCACCTCGTCGAATGTTCCCTTGTAATATGGTCCGCTGCTGTTCTCCGCTAGCGCAACGGTCTTCACACCAGGCATCATGTTACCGAAGCCGGCATAGCCGATCGCATAAGGGTCGGCAGCGACGCCCTGCGTGACAGCATCCAGCGCGGCGACCGAACCAACGGTCGTCCGTTCAGAGATGCCCGTCTTCCAATTGCCCCCTTCGAGGACCCGCTGCTCAAGAAAATGCGCGATGCCATTGGGCCGGATCAAACCCCAAAGATGAATGGGCTTGTCGGCCCATTCACCGGTCAGGTCCACGTCACCCCATGTGGTCGCGCTCTTGCCGCCGCGCTTCAGCGTGCTGGAAAAGATGGCGTCCACCTGCTGATAACTCAGCTTCTGAATCGGATTCTTCTCGTTCACGAAGAAAGCGATCGCGTGAGTCTTTCCGGGGGTGCGATAGCTGCCGCCGGCCACTCGGATTGCCGTTGCTTTGTATCCAAATTTCTTCTCAAATTGCTCGTCTTCTGCGGGCAACATTTCACGCGCCACCGGACCTAGATCGGCCTTGCCTTCGGTCAGCGCGGGTCCGGCGGTTCCCGATGCTTTCGCTTCCATGTCGATTTTCACGTTCGGGTAGATTTGCTGAAAATCCTCAATCCAATACTTCATGAGAGTTTCCATCGTGTCGGCGCCGATGCTCTGCAGATGACCCGAAAGATAGGTCACCTGTTTGTATGCCGGCACGCCGGGCACCGGCTTAGCGTGATATGTCTCCTTGAACTCGCCTTTTATCGCGTGCTGGCCGTGTAACTGCATGACGCACGAAGCTGCAGCGGCCATAACAATCACTTTCAATATGTGAGTTTTCATAGTCAGTTCACCGCGTATGTCAAAACTTTCGCGCCGGTCTTACCGTCTCCAGGCGAGACCGATACATAGAGTCGCGTCGAGTCCGGCGATAGCACCGCCGTCTTTGCGCCCGGAGCGCTTGTGATCTGGGTCAGAGGCTTGTAATGGTCGGCGTCGATCGCGTCATATGGGAAGATCTTTCCCTCACCCGCCGCCACGTAAATACGATGATGCGCCTGGTCAAACAGAACTTCGTCGGCCCGTGCGCCAGTAGGAAAACTGGCCACTGAATGTCCATTCGCGCTGTTAAGAATTACGAGCGTCCCTGGGTTACGGCAGACAACGAAAAGCCTTTGATGCGGTTCATCGAATGCTAGAGGTGAGTTCTCTTTGGCCTCCGCGATCTTCCATTGCGCAACAATCTTTGAACTCGGGCGATCGATCACGGCGAGATAGTTCTTATCGGTCACATTGACGAACAGGCGCGGACCTGATTCTTCGAGCGCCATGGCCTCTACATGCACGGCGTCGATCGGCATTTCGTGGAGCATTTTCGCTGTTTTCGTGTCGATTACCGTAATTGTGGACTTCGGCAGCGGCACATCTTTACCACCGGTGACCGCGTAGAGCAGATGATGGGTGCGATCCACGCCGATCGAGTCGGCTCCTGGAGTGGTCGCGATCGTTCGCTTCACCGCAAAGGTGTTAGTGTCGAGCACCTTTACGGAGTCGGATCCGTCGGTGAGGTAAATCTCCGATGCCTCGGGAAGATAAAGAATACTGTGAGGTGTCTTGAACCCCTTGACGGTCCGCACAAGCTTGCCGGTATTGAGGTCGATGACACGGAGCGTCCCATTGTCCTCAGCTGTGGCGAAGAGGCGGTGGCCCGCAGTGTCGATCGCAAGATGGTCGAGATCGCCTTCGATGCCCGGCAGTTCGGTGGTGCCGACAAGCTCGAGAACCGCCTTGCCTCCGTTCGCAACCGGGCAGAACGCGGGCAAGAGAAAGAGCGTCAGAAGCCGTTTCATATTCAATGGGCGGCTGCCATCAAGCTGCTCAGCGAAGGAATTTGCGCTTCCAATTCCGCGCGGATCGCCTCCGCCTTCGTATGCAATGCTTCCTGATCGTCGCCATCTTTGTAGTTGTAAACGACGGCAACCGCACCCAACAGCTTGTTTGTCTTGTCGTGCAGGGCCATCTCTACTTCAAAGTGGTTATGCGTTGCGTTGACTTCCAGGTTGGGCTTTCCGGTGTGGATCACGCGCAGATCGTCCTGGTCGGCTTTCTTGCCGTAGCGCCCGATGTTCGATGCGATGATCGGGTAGTCGGAAGCGTCCTTATTAACGACATGAAAAACCAGGATCACGATCTCGGGATGCTTGACTAGCTCCTGATCCACGATTTTCTGTGCGTAGGTGTGTGGTTTCGTGGCCGCCGAATCGGTACTCTGGGCAAAAGCGGGCGCTCCGGCGAGCAGCGCCAAAGTGAAGATCGAAAGACGCATGAGTTATTCTCCGTGGCAGAATAATATCAGGCGCTAACTTAACGAACGATGAACGACTGTGCGGAAGCTGTTCTTACCGCGCCCTCTTCCGGCGCATCGCTGCCGTGAGCAATTGTTTTCCGCGTGAAGAAGACCGCGGCAAGCGCCAACGCTGCCGCAAAGGATACCCATAGTCCTGGAATCGCCCGGTTGCCCGTTTCATGGATCAAATATGTGCAAATAGCGGGCGTAAATCCGCCGAAGATCGCGGTTGCGAGACTGTAAGCGATTGAGAAACCCGAGGCTCGCACCTTGGCCGGCATCAACTCCGTCAGAAAAACCACCATCGCGCCGTTGTAGCTGGCGTAGAGAAACGATAGCCACAATTCGACGACCAGCAGGTGGGTAAACGAAGGGCTGCCGACGAGCCACGACAGCGCGGGATAGGCCGTCGCGATAGCCAGAACAGTGCAACTCACCAGTAACGGACGGCGGCCAATGCGGTCCGAGAGAGCGCCCATTAGAGGCAGCCAGATGAGATTAGAAATTCCAACGCAGAGGGTGACGATGAGAGCATACTTGCTGGTGAGATGGAGTACGGATTGCCCGAACGTCGGCGTGTAAGCAGTGATCATGTAGAACGAAACTGTCGTCATGGTCACCAGCATCATGCCTAGCAGCACGATCCTCCAACTGCTGGCAAGTGATTGCAGAATATCCCGCAACGATGGATGATGCTTTCGGGCAAGAAAGACTTCGGTCTCGGTGAGCGATCGTCGAATGATAAAAAGAAAGGGAATGATGAGGCAGCCGACCCATAGCGGAACTCGCCAACCCCATGCGTCCATCTGCTGCGGTGTCAGCCTGGATGCGAGAGCAACGCCCAGCAGGGCCGCGAAAACGACGGCGCACTGCTGGCTGGCCGACTGCCAGCTCACGTAAAAGCCTTTGTGGCCCGGCGTCGCGATTTCCGAAAGATACACGGATACGCCGCCAAGTTCCACGCCCGCCGAAAAACCTTGGAGCAGCCGCCCGATCACGATCAGCAATGGTGCGAACAGACCGATAGTGACGTAGCCAGGCACGCACGCAATCGAAAGAGTGCCGGCCGACATAAGGGCGAGCGTCAGGATGAGACCGGAACGTCGTCCATGACGGTCGATATACGCTCCCAGGATGACCGCACCGATCGGCCTCATGAGAAAACCCACGCCGAACGTTGCCAGCGACAACATCAGGGACGCGAACTCGCTATTCTTGGGGAAAAATGTTCGACCGATGGCCGCGGCGTAGTAGCCGAAGACCATGAAGTCGTACATCTCCAGAAAATTGCCGCTGGAGACGCGGATCACAGCCTTGATCTTTTCCTTACGGCTCGTTTCGGTGGTCATCGTTCCGCAGTGACTCTAACATTGTTCACATAAACGAAAGATGAACGCGAACCCCCGTTCATACTGCGTTAATAAATCTTTGGATACACTCGGACTTTCGATGCGAATCCTTATACACGCGCTTATATTGTGGGCGACAGTGCCGCTGTGGAGCCAGCAAAAGATGGTCGAATCGCTGTCGCCCGCCGCGTCCACCAACCATCCGCAGACGCCGCAGGACGAAGAACGGGGCCGCACCATGGGCCGCGCGGAACCGGCTCCTGAAATTCTGCAGCCGATGCTCGATCCGGCGCTCCCGACCTATCGCCCCCGCAAAGACATCACGATCTCCGGAACGTTCAAAGGAGCCTGCTCCGACGTTTTGCCCAGACTCGTGAAGCTTTGGATCGACGGCTACCGCAAGTATTATCCGAACGTCGCCATCGAGGTTGGACCTCCCTATGCCGGCAGCCTGGGAGCCAAAGAACTGGTCAAAGGGAATCTGGATTTCGTATTCGTGTCGCGCGAATTGAAGCCCGACGATATAACCGATTTCAAAGAGAAGTTCGGCTATGATCCGCTTAGCGTGCCCATTTGCGGCGGGTCTTACCGGCATTTTGGATTTCTCGACGCCATCGGTTTTTTTGTGAACAAAGACAATCCGCTGGAGCAAATCAGCTTTGACCAGCTTGATGGGATCCTGTCGAGCACGCATCATCGTGGAGGCGCAGCGGTCACGAAGTGGGGTCAGCTCGGCCTGTCCGGTGAATGGGCCGACAAGCCAATTCATGTCTACGGCATCAAGCCCTGGAACGGGTTCGAGGAGTTTGTTCGCCAGCGGGTGCTCAGCACAAATGGACATCGCGGCGAGTGGCGTGATGATATCAACTTCGATAAAGTCGTGTTTCCCATCGCGGGCCGTGTCGAGGCAGATCGCTATGGCATCGGCTATTCCGGAATCGCGTACATTGATGCCGCCGTGAAAGTGCTGCCGCTCGCTGAGCACAAAGGCGACGCATTTCAAGCGCCCAGCTATGAGAACGTCGCGCGCGCTTCCTATCCGTTGAGCCGGGTACTTTATCTCAATACGAATAAGGCGTCGGGCAAGCCGCTGAACCCCGCCATAGAGGAGTTTCTACGATTCATTCTCAGTCGCGAGGGGCAACAAATCGTACTCGACGAAGCCCTTTTTCTTCCGCTGCGAGCGCACCAGGTGGATGCGAGCCGGGCACTACTCGACAAGTGAATCCGCTGCCCAATTCCATCGGCCGGTCAGGCCGATCGCACAGTCGTGATCATCGGCTACAACGACATGAAAGGAATTTTTTCGAATCTGAACGCACTTTTCACGCGCTCGTATCCAGGATTCAAATTCATCATGCGGCTCGATGGGACCGCCACCGCCGCGCCCGCTCTCATTTTCGGCGCATCTGCTTTCGCTCCCATGGGCGCGGAATTCTCGGCATTGGAGCTACAAGCGTACAGGTCGTACTGGGGAGCGGATCCGGTGGCCGTCCGCGTGGCGCATTGTTCCGTGGATCCACGAGCACTATCGGCTCCGGTCGGCATCTTCGTGAACGTTCAAAACCCCATCGATAAGCTGACCACGGCACAGGTAGAACGCATTTTTAGTACCGGCGCGAACGCGGGCGACATCACGCAATGGGGACAGCTCGGTCTCCCTGGCGAATGGGCCGGGCGCGCGATCCATCCCTGCGGAATCGCCGAGGAGGCTGCCGCTGGACTGTCCGCGTTTATGCTGAGCAAGATGGGCAAACGCCCATTCACGCCGCTCTACGATGGTTTTGCGCAATCCGCTCAGGTGCTCCAGCGGGTCGGAGAAGACCCGGCTGGAATCGGTTTCGCGTCCGGCAATCTCGCCAACCCGAGGACGAAAGTTCTGGCGATCGCCGGCAACGATGGACGTTATTTTTATCCCAACTCCCCCGCCGACATCATGAGCGGGAACTATGCGTATGACCGCTACCTGTACATCTATATTCGTCGTTCATCGCGAAAAGCAATCGATCCATTCGTGAAGGATTATCTGCGCCTGGTTCTTTCACAAGAAGGCCAGCAGGCCATGGCGGATGCGGTGCCGAGATATCTTCCGCTCAATGCTCGCGAGATTAAAGAAGAATTATTGAAGCTCGAACAATGAAACGAGCAGTTGCGCTGGTTCTAATTGCAAACAGTTGGGCCGCGGACGGGTCTATCCACATCGCGTGTAGTGAAGGAACTGAGGACTTGCTGAAGAAGTTCAACAAACTTTTTGTCGGGACTCACCCGGGCGTCAAGTTCGCGCCGCCGATCACAGGACCTACGTCACTGGCCTTTTACAGCCTTATAACCGGGACATCAGCACTTGCACTGCTGGACCGCGAGATTTGGCCACTGGAGGCCCGGCCGTTTCGGCAGATCTACAATTACGAGCCTATTGGCATCCGGATCGGACGGGTGGGCTATTCTGGAGCGGGGCACATGAATCCGCCGGGAATCTATGTCAATTCGAGGAATCCGCTACGCGGTCTTACTCTCAACCAAGTGGCGCGCATCTTCACATCCGGCGGCGTGGGCGGCGACATCAGGCGATGGGAACAAGTCGGCTTGGAGGGCGAATGGCGGGAGCGCGTGATTCATATTTATGGACCGCGAGACGACGGTGGCATGGCGTCAGCGTTCAGACACGCGATGTTGGGTGGGTTTCCGTTCGCACGCCAATACGAGACGCTATCCGGGCCGGCGCAAATTCTTCAAGCAGTCGCTGACGATCCGTATGGGATTGGCTTTGCCGACGCCTACCATGCCGGACGTTTCGCGGCCACAGTGAGAATGTTGTATGCTTCGCCTCCATACCTCATCGTATATGTAATCAGAGAGCTCGATTCATTCACCAAAGAGTACGTTCAACTGATGCTTTCTCGAGAGGGTCAGTCTGTTAAAGATGGAGGATATGTACCACTAGCGCCATCCGAGGCTGCCCGAGAGGTGTCTAAGCTCAAGTAGCTTGTTCATGATCCGTTAATCTTTTTCCGGCTAGGATGATACGAGAACATGCAGGTGCTGCTAGTCGAAGACGAGCCGGAGATGGCCGCATTCATTGCCCGGGGGTTGCAGGACGACGGTTATGTTGTCGATGTCGCCCCGGACGGTGGACAAGCCATGGATTGGGTTCAAACACAGCATTACGACCTCGTGCTGCTCGATGTTCGTCTGCCAGTCAAGGATGGAATCACCGTCTGCCGTGAGTTGCGCAGCAAATCTTTCAAATCTCCAATTCTTATGCTGACAGCACTCGACAGCGCGGATGACATCGTGAACGGCCTCAACTCCGGCGCTGACGATTATCTTTCCAAGCCATTCGATTTCGGCGTGCTGCTGGCCCGTATGCGGGCGCTGCTGCGCAGGTCGGGAGAGACTCGCGGCCCGGTGCTTCAGGTCGCCGATCTCTCGCTCAACACGTTGAATCACACTGCCGCGCGGGGCAGCCGCCCGGTCCGGCTGACCTCCAAAGAATATGCTCTGCTGGAGCTTCTGATGCTGAACGCAGGCCAGATCCTGGGCCGCGCGCAAATCGCCGAGCATGTCTGGGATGAGAATTTTGATCCGATGTCCAATATCGTGGACGTTTATGTGAATCGCTTGCGGAGGAAAGTCGATCATGATGCCGATCGCCGGTTGATTCACACCCGCCGCGGCGCCGGTTACATGCTGTCGTCCGATACATATGTTTAACAGCATTCGAGTCCGGCTGACGCTCTGGTATTTGCTGGTCTTTGGAAGCCTGCTGGTAGGCTTCAGCAGCTATATCGAATCGTCGCTCGCCCGCGACTTGCGCGAACAATTCGATACCTCTTTGTTGCGAACGTCGCGAACCACCGCGAACTACTTCAGCGAATTCGTCGAACGAAAGAATGTGGCGGGAGGTGCCCGAGAGACGATTCTCGAGATGAAGCTGGAGAAACTCGGCGCGGCGATATTCCAAGGCAACGAGTTGCTGGCGACCAGCGGTGAGGAAGTGAACCGAGCCATGCGCTCCGCCGGCAGCCGGCCGGCGCCCATGTTTACCACAGATCCGAATTTGCATAAGCGACTAGTCGTATTTCCGTTTCAGGCGGAAGGAGGCAAGTACACCGTAGGAATCCTGGCGCCTCTGAATGAACTCGAAGGTCAGATTGGCCGCATGAGAAATATCATCCTCTTCGGGTTGCCGGCAGCGATTCTGTTCGCGGCTGCCGGTGGATTTCTGCTGGTTCGAAAGAGTCTTGAACCGTTGGTTACGATCTCGGAACAGGCCGAGCGAATCAGTGCGAAGAACCTGCATGAGCGGCTGACGGTAGCCAATCCGAATGACGAGTTAGGGCGATTGGCGGCCATCTTCAATGCATTATTAGCCAGGTTGGACGCCTCGTTTCGCGTGATGCGGGAGTTTATTGCGGATGCGTCGCACGAGCTTCGCACGCCGCTCGCCATTATGCAGGGCGAATCGGACGTGGCACTGTCGCGAGACAAAACCATCGAAGATTATAAGCAAACACTGCATATTGTTCGCGGTCAAACGAAGCGCATGGCGCGCATTGTCAGCGATATGCTGTCGCTCGCGCGCGCCGACGCCGGCGTGCAGCATCTGCGCGTTGAAGAGCTTTACCTAAACGATCTGGTGGAAGAGTGCTGCCAGGCCGCGCAAGCTCTCGCGCACCCTAAGGGTGTGCAACTCGCCTGGGAGGCGAGTGACGACATCTCTTTTCGCGGCGACGAAGAGCTGCTCAAACGGATGGCGGTTAATCTTCTCGACAATGCAATCCACTACACGCAGCCGGGTGGCATGGTTAACGTGAAGTTGACGAGCGATCAATCTCTGGCGCTGCTGATCATCTCAGATACGGGCATCGGCATACCAGAGGAGTGTGTTGGGCGTGTGTTCGACCGGTTTTACCGTGTCGATAAGTCGCGTGCGCGTGCCGCGGGAGGCAGCGGATTAGGGCTCGCAATCGTGCGTCTCGCCGCGGAATCGCATCACGGCTCCGTGGACGTCGTGAGCCAGCCGGGGCGCGGGAGCACTTTCACCGTCTCCCTGCCGCTGCAAACATAGCTACATTAATTGTCTTTGACGAGAATGAACCCTTGCCCGCGCCGGGTTTGAATAAGAGGATGCTCAAAACCTTGATCGATTTTCTTACGCAAACGGTTCACGTAAACGTCGATTACGTTGGAACAGGGATCGAGATTCTCGTCCCATACGAGTCTGGAAATCGTTTCGCGGCAGACAATCTTGCCGGCGTGCAGCATCATGAGTTCCAGCAGTTCATACTCTTTAGCAGTGAGCGGAATGGAGCGCGTTCCGCGAATGGCGGTATGATCGAGCGTGTTCAAACGCAGGTCCGCGACCTCTAGAAAAGTGGGCGACGCTTTCTTTGCTCGCCGCAGCAGGACGCTGATACGGGCGAGAAGAACACGAAAATCGAACGGTTTGGTCAAGTAGTCGTCTGCGCCGCAATTCAGGCCACAGATGATATCCTCGGCGTCATCCAAAGCCGTAAGCATCAGCACTGGCGCTCGAAAGGACTTCTTCCGCAGCTCACGGCACAGAGAAAACCCGTCCATGAGCGGTAGCCGCACATCCAGTATGACAAGGTCGTAGCTGTTGACTTCTGCATCGTAAAGGGCTCGCGCACCGTCACCTGCGATGTCGACGGCATAACTCTTTTCGCGGAGTCCCTTTGCGATGAAGGCGGCCAACTCGGGCTCGTCTTCGGCCAGCAACAACCTCATTCGGCGAGACAGGTATATCACAAACAAACGTGTGCGTGCAACGTATGCCTCGTCGCGTGTCGCGGCAATGTGAGAATGGGATCTTCCGCACTTTCGGTGCAGTTTAAGGTGCCATTGCGTGTTACGGGTAGGACGCGCGCTCGCAACAGATGAAAACCGGCGCGTCCATACATTTGGCGCTTGATGGCCTTCAGGCGATTAATTTGCCCTTCAATCTGGCCGTTGCTCCAAGGCGTCTTAACTGCTGCGATGACGGCTCCCAAGTCTTTTTTGAATCCGTGCGAGAATCGGGCCACCGGACCGATACCAGAGTGGGCGGTCGTTCAGGAGTTGGTCACCGACTGGAAGATCCTGCAGGCCTGGAAACGAAGGAGATCGCTCCGGAGGGATCGAGACTCTCGATGATATTGGTCGTCGCCAGGCACTTGTGCAGTGACTCGGGGATCTTCAAACGCTGCAAGGTGAACATCTCTGCCAAGCCCTCACGCAGCATCTGGAGGGCCTTCTTGAGCGGCTCCAACTGATAGGACATGATCTGGATGCCGGCGCGGTGCGGCGACTGGAAAAGCCGCTGGTTCGTGGAGGTTACGAGATTCCACCGAAGAGCATGGAGGTAGGCGGAAAAGACGTGCGGCGCGTCGAACCCCTTGCTGGCGAGGTGCTTCCAGTTCGATTCCGGCAAAATCTGGGCGTCGGGCTCCCGCTCCCAGAGTACGGAGAGGCGCTCGCCCTGAGCGTCATCCTCCAGGCAGGAAAGATCGACGAGCGTCTGTTCCCAACTGGGTTCACGAGCAGGTTCGACGGCCACAACCAGGTATCGCCGGGAACGCACCCGCACCACCGTCCCTGGTTCCAGGCGCGACTGGATGATGTCGTTACTCACTGCTTGAGTGCTCAAAGATTCCTCATCTGACGGCTGCGTATTCTAACGAAATAACCTTTAATTCTAGTGCAACTAAAAGAAGGGCATACCGTCGAGAGATCTCAGCGTGGAATTTCGCCGGCTTTTATCACGACCGGGACAAATGAGGGAACGGTTGGAAATCCCGCGTTCCGGGGACCCCGCTCTTAACCCCCCTGTCAACAAACGCGACCTGTCAACTGGAGAAAATGGAGAAATTCGCCGCGACCCAGCTGGACAAGACCCAAGGACCCGTTCAAAGTGGGCGCAAAACTACAACATGAGGAGAACGAGAAAAACCAGAACACATGCGGAATGTTTGGGTTACAACCGCACTTCTGCGCTGCCCTGATGCAGTCAACAAAAACGGATCAAAGTTGGAAACGAGAGGACTGGCTCCCCAAGAATACGGTTTTCCAACTTTTTCTCTCAACATTCTTTAATGTTTCTGGGCCCCGAGATGGATTCGAGCTGCCCACGGCACTTGGGGGGCAGGTCGGTTGAAAAACCAGTTCTCTCGGCCCACGTATAGTCGGTACGACGACGAGTTTGGAATTGTGTGTTTTCCACAGCCGTCGCGCGTCAGCGCTGTGGAAATCATCGACTTCTGGTCAGCACGGCTGTGTCAGGCTGAACAGATGCAGGCCGTCCCGTCGCTAGGAATTCGGCCCACTGACCCGTGGTATGTCTTTAACCCAAGCTTCGAGCGGCGGGATGCCTTGTTTCGAAACGGATCCTCAGATCGTCTGGGCTAACGGCTCAGGCACGAGATCTTTCGCTCGGTCCCGGACAAAAGTCACGGTGATGAACGATGCCCACATAACGAAAATAGGCGGGAAACGGCGGTTTTCTGTGAGAATAGGGGGCATCACCATTCGGCTGTCCCCTGGTCGCCGCAACGACACAGACTTTTGACAGTGCGTTAACCCGACGTGCAAAGATCCACATGTCACCTGGGGAGGCGTGGTTCGAGTACCAACTCTCGCGCACGACGGGTTAACTCTAACGGCACGGTCGATCGCCGCACAGCGTTTGGAGAGCCTGGACTTGAACCAGGGGGCTTTGACGTCTTTTTGCTTTCGAGCCACGCCGCGACGGCGGCATCGACCCGTGCCGCAAATGGGAAAAGGTCTTCGGCCTTCGGATTCGAACGCATCGAGAATTCATGCTGAGCGCGAAGTTACTTACCTTCACGTTCGACGAGCGTTTGCAGCACGGTCTTCAGGGCGACCTCTCCTTTTCGAGAGCCGGCGGCACCGTTTTCGAACTCGATCCAGCCTTCGTTGAAGCCATCCAGCATACGAATTCGTGGTGTGGGGTTCTGCATGCCTTGCGATCGGAAGAGCGGCTCCCAAGTCCCGCGCGGCACAGA
>Ga0073928_10008360_pt1 | contig 13039 bp, 13 predicted proteins | sample PaiPotPPA55metaG_FD_76969 | JGI IMG/M metagenome (GOLD analysis project Ga0073928, IMG submission 76969) | Iron sulfur acid spring bacterial and archeal communities from Banff, Canada, to study Microbial Dark Matter (Phase II) - Paint Pots PPA... ...
CGGCAGCTGGCGCAACACGCTGATCATCACGATTTCGATCCCGCTGTCGATCTTGGCGTCGATTTGCTGTCTGTCCGCGCTCGGCGAGACGATCAACATCATGACCCTGGGCGGACTCGCCCTTGCGGTCGGCATCTTGGTCGACGATGCGACGGTCACCATCGAGAACATCAACTACCATCTCGAGCACGGCAAGGATGTGGAAACCGCGATTCTCGACGGTGCGCACCAGATTGCCCTGCCGGCGCTGGTCTCGACCTTGTCGATCTGCATCGTGTTCGTGCCCATGTTCCTGCTCGCCGGCATCGCCAAATTCCTGTTCATCCCCTTGGCCGAAGCCGTGGTTTTCGCCATGCTGGCTTCCTACATTCTGTCGCGTACGCTGGTCCCGACGCTGGCAAAGTTCTGGCTGAAGGAGCACACCGTCGGCGCGAAGGCCAAGAGCCGCCACTTCCTCGCGCGATTTCAGGAGCGATTCGAACACGGCTTCGAGAAGATGCGCGAAGGGTATCGCGCGTTGCTGGGAGCCGCCCTGCACAGCGGTCCGCGTTTCGCGGCCATCTTCCTGGGCTCGATGGCCGCCACCGCCCTGCTGGCCTTTCCGCTCGGACCTCTGCCGGGACTCGGCCAGGATTTTTTCCCGTCCGTCGACGGAGGCCAAATCAAGCTGCATCTGCGCGCGCGCACCGGCACCCGCATCGAGGAAACCGCCGCGCTCTGCGACGCGATCGAGGCAACGATCCGCGAAGTGATCCCGAAGAATCAGATTGCGAACATCGTCGACAATCTGGGACTTCCCTACAGCGGCATCAATCTGGCGTACAGCACCTCGGCGCCGGTGGGTCCGGGCGATGCCGATATATTCGTGAACCTCAACGAGGGCCATCAGCCCACCGCGGACTTCGTACGCGTGCTGCGCACCAGGCTCGGGGCGGCCTATCCGTCGGCGACGTTTTCATTCCTGCCGGCGGACATGATCACCCAGATATTGAACTTCGGCTTACCCTCGCCCATCGATGTGCAAATCGTCGGATTCAATGTGCCGGCCAACCGCGCATTCGCAAATACCTTGATACAGAAGCTGCACGGCGTGGCCGGCGCGGTCGATCTGCACATCCATCAATCCGGCGACTATCCGCAGTTCAACGTCGACGTCGACCGCACCAAGGCGCAGCTCGTCGGTCTGACGGAACAGACGGTGGCGAGCAATATGCTCGTGTCTCTGTCCGGGAGCTTCCAGACGTCACCGTCGTTCTGGGTCGATCCGAAGAGCGGCACGCAGTACCAAGTCGCCAGTCAAACGCCGCAGTTTCGCCTGGAAAACCTCAACGATCTCGGCAATACCCCGCTGAGCGGCGGGATCGGCGGCTCATCGCAGATATTGTCGAACCTCGCCAGCATCCATCGCAGCGTGGCTCCCGCGGTCGTGACCCACTACAACGCGACCCCGGCCATCGATATCTACGGGTCGGTTCAGGATACGGATCTTGGATACGTGTCCGCGCAAATCAACAAGATCATCGCCGAATCCGAAAAAGACCTGCCACGGGGTTCGCACGTCGTCTTGCGCGGCCAGGCACAGACGATGAAGGCCTCGTTCAACGGCTTGTTGATCGGCCTGCTCGGCGCCATCGTGCTGGTATACATGCTGATCGTCGTGAACTTTCAATCTCTGCTCGATCCGTTCATCATCATCACTGCGCTGCCCGCCGCATTGGCCGGAATCGTCTGGATGCTGTTCCTCACCCACACGACGGTCAGCGTTCCCGCACTGACGGGGGCGATCATGTGTATGGGTGTGGCGACTGCGAACAGCGTGCTGGTGGTGAGTTTTGCGCGCGAACGCATGAACGCCGGCGACAATGCCTTCGAGGCCGCACTGCAGGCCGGATTTACGCGGCTGCGCCCGGTTCTCATGACGGCCTTGGCCATGATCATCGGCATGATCCCGATGGCCTTGGGGCTGGGGGATGGCGGCGAGCAGAATGCGCCGCTGGGACGGGCGGTCATCGGCGGCCTCCTCTTCGCAACCGTCGCCACTCTCTTTTTCGTGCCGACCGTATTCTCGATCATTCATGGGCGCCCTTCGTCGCACCCGATTCATTCCGTGGAGATTCCCGATGCCTGAGCCAAGCGCCGACGACCCGGAAAAAATTCTGCGCCGTAAGATTCGCCGTTATTCGCTGATTCTGCTCGTTGTCGCGCTGTGCCTGGCCTTATGGGGCGAGGTGAGCCGCGTCCGGGCGCGCGCCTCGCTCGGCAAGGAAACAGCGGAAGCGTCGATACCCACGGTCATCACCGTTATGCCCAATCGCACGCCGCTGGGCGAGGAACTGGTGCTTCCCGGCACCGTGCAGGCGTATATCGAGGCGCCCATCTACGCGCGCACCAGCGGCTATCTCAAGGATTGGCGTACCGATATCGGAACTCAGGTGACCAAGGGTCAACTATTGGGCGAAATCGAAACGCCCGAAGTCGACCAGCAATTGAGCCAAGCTCTGGCCGATCTTGCGACCGCGCGCGCCAACGAAGCCCTGTCCAACACCACCAATACGCGTTGGAAGGGGTTGCTCGCCACGGAATCGGTCTCCAAGCAGGACGCCGATGAAAAGGCGGGAGACGCCGCGGCCAAGAAAGCGGCAGCCGATTCCGCGGCGGCCAATGTGGCGCGGCTGCGCGAGCTCGAGTCGTTCAAGCGGGTGGTGGCCCCGTTCGGCGGCGTCATCACCGCGCGCAACACCGACATCGGGGCGTTGATCAATGCCGGTCAAAGCACCGGAACCGAACTGTTTCGCATCGCCGACATGCACAAGCTCCGCATATACGTGCAGGTGCCGGAAAGCTACGCCGCCGCCACCCAACCGGGGCTCGACGCGGAACTGCGTTTTGCCGAGCAGCCGAGCAAGACTTTTACGGCAAAGACGGTACGCACCTCGAACGCTCTCGACCCCGCTTTGAGGACCTTGCAGGTCGAACTCGAATTGGATAACGCGAACCGCGAAGTATTCCCCGGAGCCTATGCGGAAGTGCACTTCAAACTCCCGGCCAGCGCCGAAAGCCTGCGCCTGCCGGCGAATACGGTGCTGTTTCGGGCCGCCGGTCTGCAGGTCGCGACGGTGGACGGACAAAAACGCGTTAAGCTCAAGAGTATCGTTCAAGGACGCGACTTCGGTAACACCATAGAAATACTCTCGGGTCTGGGAGCCGACGAGACGGTGATTCTCAATCCCCCCGACTCGCTCACCGACGGACTGCTCGTGCGCATCGCCGCCCCGCCTCCCGAGCAAACGAAGGACAAGAGTAAAGCCACATGAATGGTTCGCTCTCGAGCGCAACGCTGCTGCTCATCGGCACCCTGACGGCCTGTTCGTTCGCGCCTGTCTACAAGACGCCCGACAGCGTCCCGGCCGCGAGCGAGTACAAGGAATCCGGCGAATGGAAAGCGGCGCAACCCGTGGACAACCAGGAGCGCGGTGCGTGGTGGGAGATATTTCACGATCCGCAGCTCAATGCACTGGAATCCCGGGTCGGAGACGCCAACCAAGGTTTGAAGGCGGCCTTTGCGCGGCTGCAGCAGGCGCGAGCCGCCACCCGAATCGCGCGGGCCGATCTTTTTCCGACCTTGAGCGCCGCGTCTTCCGCGACACGCGCCAGGACGTCGACCAATGCGCCGACCTATGTGCCGGGCAGGAGGCCGATCTACAACAATTTCGACCTGGAAGCCGATCTTTCCTATGAAATCGACGTCTGGGGCCGAGTACGCAACGCCGTTACGTCGGCCAAAGCGAGCCAGCAGGCAAGCGCTGCCGACCTTGCCACGCTGAATCTGTCCATTCACGCCGAGCTGGCGGCAGACTACTTCGCATTGCGCTCCGAGGACGCCCAGCAAGTGCTCCTCGACCAAACGGTGGCGGACTACGCCCAGTCGCTGCAACTGACGCAGAATCTCTATAGCGGCGGCGCCGCGGCGATCGCGGACGTGGCGCAAGCCCAGGCGCAGCTCGAGACTGCGCGCACTCAGGCCGCCGATATCCGGCTGCAACGCGCGCAGACCGAACATGCCATCGCCGTACTGCTCAGCGAAAATCCATCGGCGTTCCATTTGGAACTGAATCCACTGCCCTTGGAGTTGACGCCCCCGCCCATCGATCCCGGCCTGCCCTCCTCTCTCCTGGAACGCCGTCCGGACGTTGCCGCGGCCGAACGCCGGGTCGCCGCCGCCAATGCACAAATCGGCGTGGCGCGTGCGGCGTACTTTCCCGTGTTCAGTCTCGCCGCCGCCGCGGGATTCGACAGCACGCACTCGTCCACCTGGCTGAATGCGCCCAGCCGATTATGGTCGTTGGGTCCCGCGACCGGCGTACTGACTCTGTTCGACGCCGGGCGGCATCGAGCGCAGACCGCGCAAGCGAAGGCGATTTACGACGAACAGGTCGCGGACTATCGAAGCGCCGTCCTCACTGCCTATCAAGAGGTCGAGGACAATTTGGCCGCCCTGCGCCAATTGGAGCAGGAAAGCATCAGTGAAGCTGCGGCCGTGACGGCGACCGCGAAGGCTCTGCAGCAGGCGCGGTATCGGTACAAGGCGGGACTGGTGACGTATCTCGAGGTCGCGACCACCGAGAATGCCGTCTTGCAGGCCCAGATTTCAAATGTGACCATTCAGACGCGCCGCATGAGCGCGAGCGTGCTGTTGGTGAAAGCCCTGGGCGGCGGGTGGCAGAGAGGAGAGTCAAAGCAAGCCGGCGCACCTGGCGAAGCACAGTACCCTCTCGCCGCGGCAGTGAACTGATGCAATTCCTGATTCGTCCTCTGATTCTATTTGCGCTATTGCTTTCCGGTTCCTCTGTTTATGCGCAGGGATCCGCAGCTCCTCTCGAGCTTGTCGTGCTCGGCTCAGGGGGACCCGGGGCGACCGGGCGAGCAGCGTCGAGCTACCTCGTGCTCATAGCCGGAATTCCGCGGATACTCGTCGATGCAGGTCCCGGCGCCTTTGCCCGGCTCGGTGAAGCCAAGCTGTCCCTGGCGAATGTGGACATCGTTTTACTGACTCACCTGCATATCGATCATGCGGGCGAACTGCCGGGCCTGTTCAAGGCACGCGCCGTATCGAGCTCAGAGCCCATTGTGTTCAAAGTGTGGGGTCCTGAGGGTTCGCAGGGGCCAAATCACGGCGCGAATTTCCCGCCCACGAGCCGATTTCTTCAATTGTTGTTCGGACCGGCCGGCGCATTCGCTTATTTGAGTGACTTTTCCGCACCCATGACCCTTCAGCCGCACGACATCCCCGCTCAAGTCAGCGCCACTACGGTACCGCATGTGATCTTCAGCGAAGGTGACCTCGCCATTACGGCGATCGCCGGACATCATCGCGACGCGCCGGCGGTCATCTACCGAAGCGACTATGCGGGGAGGAGCGTTACGTTCTCGGGCGACATCGATGCGCAAGGGCTCCCGAACCTACGCAGCATCGCGAAGAAAAGCGACTTGCTGGTGTTCAATAGCGTTGTGCTCGATCCACCCGATTCCCCTCCGGTGCTCTACACCTTGCATACACCGCCGCACGCCATCGGCGCGCTTGCCAAGGAGGCCGGTGTACACAGGGTCTTGTTGAGCCACCTGTCGCCCGCCACTGAAGAAATGCACGTCGCCGTATTGAAATCCATCCGCGAGAACTACGCCGGCCCGGTCACCTTGGCCAACGACGGAATGCGCGTGCAGCCCTAGTGCCGTTGTATCCGCACACCCGCCCTGCCGACAGGTGAACTACGCCACAAAATTTGTATTCCCTAGACTTGAGAGCGACTTCGGCGATTGCGCGAGGAGGCCCAGTCCGAGGCGGCTACCTCAGCCGTGACTTCGCCGCCCGCTCGCCGCATCAAGTCGCGGCCTAGCCGCGTCAGCCCCGATCCGCCCGGTGTGGCGCCGGAATAATCTGCCTGCAAGTGGCCGTGGTCGATGACTGCGGTTACGATGAGCGCCAGGCTCATCTGCCGAGCGCGGAGTATCATGGTATTCATGGACTCTACGGTATATCCACCGGCCATAAATTTGCTGCTGCAAATTAGCGCTCACGGTGTAAAAACCGTGTCGAAGTCGTACGGCGTCGGCGATGTCTAACGGCAGGCGTATAATCACGACCGCACGATTCATCCGGCGCGGCGATCCCGTTACGGACCAGTCACGGAGTCGTCACGTCAACGTCGCGCCGCTGTCAACGACGCGGCGTAGTCTGGCCTCACCATCAACGGGGAGTTCCTGACATGGATATCGAAACCCGATTGCGCAAACTGGAATCCCGCTATCGCGCCGCCCTGAGCGCGGCGGTCGCGGCCAAAGCACACTATCTCGCGCTCGCCGGCGAACCGAGCGCCACGCCCGCCGCCGTCGAGCGGGCCAACGCACTGTGGAAGCAGCTCGATTCACGGAAGCGAACTATCGCTGCGCAAATGGGTGAACTCGAAGGACTCGAGGACGCCAACGCCTCTTAGGAAACGCAGCGAGCAGTCGCGCTCGCCTAGAGCTGCCTTGAAACGGCATTGCCGAACCCGACCTGCCACTGCAATCAGGGGGGTTATAATGTGTCGTGATCATTCATCTCATCGACGGTACATACGAACTTTTTCGCCACTTCTATGGTCTGCGACGCTTCACCAAGGACAAGGATCGACCGTTCGGCGCCGTCGCGGGTGTGCTGAACACCGCCCTGCAGATGATCGAGGAAGGCGCGACGCACCTGGGGGTTGCGACGGACCATGTCATCGAATCCTTCCGTAACCAGCTTTGGAGCGGATACAAGACGGGTGAGGGCATTGAACCCGCCCTCCTCGCACAGTTCCACCCACTGGAAGATGCCCTCGGCGCCATGGGGATTGCGGTTTGGCCGATGATCGAGCTCGAGGCTGACGATGCGCTGGCGTCCGCGGCGGCCTTGGCCTCCAAGGATTCTCGCGTGCAGAAAGTGTGCATTTGGACGCCCGATAAGGATCTTGCACAATGTGTACGCGGAGATTTTATCGTGCAGGTAGATCGAAAGAGCAAGGCCATTCGGAACGCCGACGGCGTGCAGGCCAAGTTTGGGGTGGCTCCGGAGCTGATTCCGGACTACCTCGCGCTGGTCGGTGACAGTGCTGACGGCTATCCCGGTATGGCCGGCATAGGACCGAAAGGTGCAGCGAGCCTGATCTCTCGCTACGGAAGGATCGAGGACTTTCCGGCGGAGGCTCTCGGGGAGCGCCGCGACCTCGCACTGTTATTCAAAAAGCTGGCGACCCTTCGAACCGATGCTCCGCTATTTGCGGACGTCGATGAATTACAGTGGCGCGGACCCACCGAGAGATTCTCAGCGTGCTCCGCACGGATCGGGGACCCTCGTCTCCTCGCCCGTGCCGACAAGGCTTTTGCGGCGCGCCGCTAATTCGCCGGAATGCGGTATGGAGTCCTTCGTCACATCCTTCACGGGCGTTCGAATTCCCAGAATCATCTATGGAACGGCTTGGAAGAAGACTGACACCCAGCGCCTGGTTCAGATTGCCATCCAACGGGGTTTTCGCGGCATCGACACGGCGTGCCAGCCCAAGCACTACCATGAAGCCGGCGTGGGCGCAGGCGTTGCAGCCAGCCTGAACTCGGGGCTCTCCCGCGGCGACCTTTATCTGCAGACGAAGTTCACGCAGGTTTCCGGGCAAGACCCGCGCCAGATCCCGTATGACCTGGGGGCATCCCTGCGAGAGCAGGTCGCACAGTCCTTCGCCGCCTCACTGCGGAATCTGCAAACCGACTATCTAGACTGTCTTATCCTGCATTCGCCGCTGCCGACGGCCCAGAACACCTTGGCCGCGTGGCGCGCAATGGAATCCCTGGTGGACGCCGGCGGAGTGCGTCAGCTAGGAGTCAGCAACTGCTACAGCCTCGCGGAGATCGAGCACCTCTGGCGTCATTCGCGGATCAAGCCGGCCGTTGTGCAGAACCGGTTCTATGCCGAGACCGGATACGATCGCGAGATACGAGCGTTCTGCAGCCAACAGCAAATCCTCTACCAGAGCTTTTGGACGCTGACCGCCAATCCCCACGTCCTCGCCGACGCGACTATTGCCGCATTGGCGTCGGCACGCAAACGTACCCCTCCGCAGATCCTGTTTCGCTATCTGACGCAGATCGGCGTCGTACCCTTGACCGGAACGCGGTCCGAAACGCACATGCGCGAAGACCTGTCTATCTTCGAATTCGAACTTAACGTTGCAGAGCGCCGGGCGGTCGACAAGATATTCGCCCCTCCTCGTGGCTCTTTCAATGGCGGTTGACAACGGGGGCTAGCGGCGCCCTCAACCCACCACGGGTGCTTTCGCCACAGCGCCTTTCGCCGCGCGCAGCAGCGCCTGCGAATACAGAACGTGAAAACCCAAGAGCAGCCGGAACGTTCCACCGAGCGCCCTGACTCCGGCCTGATCGTCGCGTGCGGCTGCAACGGCCGATCCGAACTGCAGTCGAGTTCTGCCGCCGTTCAGCGGCACGACCCGAAACCACGAGCGTGTCCGTTCATAGCGATCACACATCAGCAGTTGGGTCGCCGTCCGCTTTCCAACGTACCACACTGCAAATGAAGCGGCCGATCCGTCCGCGAGCGCACGCGCATCGGAATCGCTCGACGGTGTGCCGACGAAAGCACGGAGTAGCAGCCGCTCAATTCGAAACACCGGCGATGTATAGAAGGCGAATACGAAATCCGCCAGGCTCACCACCCGATCAACGGTGACCGAAAAGCAATCGCCGTACTTCCCCCAGCGCTCGGGGCGAAGACCCCCTCGGTACGTCTTCAGCAACGCATCATCGGCCACCGGTTCTCGGGTCACACCCACACCAGCTTCTCCGACGACAAGGCCTCCTCCCCATCCCAGCGATACGCCACCAGCAGACCATCCTTCGCGACACTGTAGTCCAGGCACGCAAATCGAGGCGAAATCACTTCCGGCTTGCCCGTAAACCAATAGTGCCCGAACAGCACAGGCGGCCCCGAATAGGGATGCGCCTTCCACTCCTCCGGCATCGGCGCATCGGGAATCATCGCCATATCTCCGGGCGGTCCAATCGCCGCTTTGCGGTAGGTCGACAAATCCTCCTGCCACCAACGAACGCGGACCTCGTGGCGCACCTTGCCGCCCTTATCTTCAAATGAAATGCCGGGCGGCAATGCCACCTCCGGGCCCTTGCACACCACCTCGATCGCCTCGTACACCGGATGTCCCTTGCGACTCCCCAATACGACCGCCTCGTCGCTCAAAGTCTGGTTCGGACCCAGCAGCGGACGGAGCAAATTCATCGATTCCTGATGCCAACACGCGTGCACGATGCGCAAGCCCGGAAGATCCAGCCACAGCGGCAATGTTTTGAACCAATCCGTGATCTCCTTCTGCCGCGGCGTTCCCTCAACTACGTCCAAAAAGGCCTGATGCTGCTCTCGATTCCCCGGCTTGTGATGATCCCGCAAAAATTTCCCCGGATGCTCCGGGTCTGGAGTCACCCACGCAATGGCATTGAATTCATGATTGCCCAGAATGGACTGAGCCGTCCCCGCCGCGGTCATCGTCCGTATCAGTTGGACGGTCTCCATCTGCTTCGGTCCACGGTCGATTAAATCGCCGACAAAGATGGCGGTACGGCTGGGGTGATGCCACACACCGTCGGCAGCGGAATAGCCCAAATGCTCGAAGAGAGAAACCAGCTTGTCATACTGGCCGTGGACGTCGCCGATGACGTCAAAGCTCATTTGTCATTGTCCGTCTCCATGGCCCATCGCCCAGTTAACCACGGACCAGCACTATATGCTGCAACGAGTAATCCCATCCAGCCCATTAAAGCACTGCCTTACTCATATAGAATTGTTACCGTCCTGTTACCTGCCCCGGCGCGGAGGTGCGCATGGCCGATCGAATTCTCGTCCTTTACGGGTCCTACCGCTCCGATCGAATGGGTATCCGGCTGGCCAACTTTATCGTGGCAGGAATGAGTGCACGAGGCGAGTCCGCCGAGCTCGTCGATGCGAAAGTCGTCGGACTCCCCATGCTTGACCGAATGTACAAGGAATACCCGAGGGGCTCAGCACCGCCTGCGATGGAAGCCATGGCCGGCAAGATTCGAGCGGCCGACGCCTTCATCTTTGTCGTTGGGGAGTACAACTGGGGGATGCAGCCCGGATTAAAGAACCTCACCGACCATTTTCTCGAGGAATGGTTTTGGCGTCCCGCCGCCATCGCCAGCTACTCGGCCGGCCGGCTGTCGGGCGTCCGGTCCGGCGCCCTGTGGCACGGAACCCTTTCCGAAATGGGTATGGTGGTGATTTCCAGCACGCTTGCCGTCGGGCCGATCTCTCACACGCTGAGTGCCGGCGGCGAGCCCATCGGTGAAGTTGGGCAGGGACTTGAAAAAGCATTTTCCCGCTTCGCCGACGATCTCGCTTGGTGGACTGAGGCCGCCAAAAGTCAGCGCGCCCGCAAGCCGCCCCCCTACTAAGGACGTTTGCCGAATCCCAGATATCTGCGGTATTGCTCCGTGGCGCCGGCGGCGAACTCGCGTGCTTCCAGCTCATAGCGATTGTCCCAGTATCCACGCCGCATCGATTCCACCACATAGCGCCAACGCGTCAATCGCGCCGTGCGCCACTGGCGCAGTACGTGGAAATACTCATGCAAGAGCAGTTCGTGATCCGCAACGAATGCGGCCCCGCTCATCGCGAGCAGAATGCGGTTAGGGCGCGTGGTCGCACATATTCCTCGGTGCAGCCGCGCGTAGCGCGAGTGCTCGATCACGATCACCCCTCCCACCGGCTCGTCGAACACCTGCTGAAGCGCGGCGGTCACGGGCGGCGGAATCACGTATCGGCGGCCGAATAGCGCGCCGTGCGGCGCGGTAGTTTTTACCGCTTGGCCCTTCGAGTCGCTGGTCACGCTGCAACTCCCTCAAAATTGCCGCACCGAAGATGCCGCCGGGCGCATGGGACCGGCACCCGCCACACTCGGGTTTCGGTGCATACTATCGGGGTGGCATCTTCCATTCCACAATCCGTGACGATTTCGGTCAACGAGCAGGTTCGCGTGTCCGGACTGATGCAACGGCCGGCCTCCGCAAAAACATGCCTTGTGCTTGCACATGGAGCCGGAGCCGGCATGGAGCATCCATTCATGGCCGCTTTGGCCCATGACCTCGAGGCGATCGGCATCGCTACATTTCGCTTCCAGTTTCCCTACATCGAGATTCGAGGCAAGAGGCCGGATCCGCCCGCGCTTTGCCACGCTACGATACGCGCCGCGGTTGCAGCAGCACACGAACTCGAACCCTCACTCCCCTTGCTCGCCGGGGGCAAATCCTTCGGCGGCCGTATGACTTCGCAAGCGCAGGCGGAGATACCGCTTCCGCACGTAGGCGGTCTGGTCTTCTTTGGATTTCCTCTGCATCCAGCCAAGCAACCGTCAATCGATAGAGGCGCTCACCTTTCCCGGGTGAAGATACCCATGCTATTTCTCCAGGGTACACGCGACACATTGGCCGAACTTCCGCTCATCGAGCCGCTCGCCGAGCGACTCGGCAAGCTCGCCACCTTGAAGTTGCTCGAGGCCGCGGATCATTCGTTTCATGTGCCGGCCCGATCCGGCCGAACGGATGTGCAAGTCAGGAGCGAAATGCTCGGGTCACTGGCGACCTGGGCCGACGCGGTCATAGGGGGTCACCATGATTCTTAGGCTTGCTGACGCCGGTGCGCGCGACCTTTATGGCTATGCGCTCAATTCAACCGCGAACTCCCGCTCGCGCAGCCAATGCGACAGAACACTCGCAGCGCTTCGAAGCGACAAAGCATTCTGCTTCGACTTCGCCAAGGTCATGGCCCCCGAGTAGACCGAGATGATAAATGCGGCGGCGTCTGTCCGCTTTGCCCGATCGAGTCGAGCACCCCCTCGAGTCTCGGCGATGCGTTCGACCAGCGCCGACTGCCATTCGACAAATACCGCATCGATGGCGCTGCGAAAATCGGGGTCGGACAGAACGAGTTCGAGAGCCAAGTTGTTGAGCGGACAGCCCGCGACACGCCCCCGTGCATCCACCGCACTGACAATCTCAGCAAACACGCCGGTTATCCCTTTGGCGAGCGACGGCGCTGCACGAATCGGATCGATCCACGTTCGCCGAACGGCTGGTGCGACCCGGTCCGCAATGACCGCGAGCGCCAGTGATTTCTTGGTGGGAAAGTGGTGGTGCAATGCGCCGCCGGAGACGCCCGTCGCCTGCATCAGATCCTTCATCGACGTCGCGTGGTAACCGCGCACCTGGAATAGATCGGCGGCCGCGTCCAGTACGCGGGTTCGCAACCCTTCCGGGTCATTTTGGCGTGTGCGGTTCGATGTCGGTTTCATGTGTTACGGCGCCGGCGATAAGTCCTTGGGCTTGACAAATGATCGAGCCTCACGTCAGAGTATGACACAAAACCGGACGACCGGTCTGTTATTTCTACTGGGAGTCAGCACGTTGATAATCACAATCCGATGGCGCTGGGGCCGCGCTCTCGTCGCGTTACGCGGCTGGCGGCTCGCCTTCGGCATCCTTCCCGCGGTAGTCGCGATGCCCACGACCGCCGCTGAAGCGAATAACGGCAACGCCGAGGCCTCGTGCTGCGATGTCCTGGAGCTTCGCCAGTACACCCTTCATCCCGGGCGTCAGGATCTGTTTGTTGATCTCTTTGATCAGGTCTTCGCGGACCCGCTGGACGCTACCGGAATGACCGTGGTCGGTCAGTTTCGAGATCTCGATCGCCCGGACCGTTTTGTCTGGATGCGGGGCTTCCAGACCATGGCCGCCCGAGCCCGGGAATTAGCGGCCTTCTACGACAGCGATCTATGGCACGCCCACCGGAGCGAGGCGAATGCTTCGATTGCTGACTCCGACAACGTGCTTCTGCTCGAACCTGCATCGCCGTCATTGCGATTCAAGGACGTGCCGCCGCGCCCTCCTGCGGCGGATACGGCTGCGGGTGGCGGCCTCTTCGTCGTGA
>Ga0073928_10008361_pt1 | contig 13039 bp, 16 predicted proteins | sample PaiPotPPA55metaG_FD_76969 | JGI IMG/M metagenome (GOLD analysis project Ga0073928, IMG submission 76969) | Iron sulfur acid spring bacterial and archeal communities from Banff, Canada, to study Microbial Dark Matter (Phase II) - Paint Pots PPA... ...
CCTGCGCCCACGGACAATCCTGGTCGGCCACGAGCTGCACTCCGACCTGCGTTTTCTTGAGCGCTCCGGCATTCACTACCCAGACCACCCGGCAGCGTGCTTTCTTGGCCTCGTATTGCACTCCGATGACATCGCCTACCTTCAATTCGGGTTCGATGCCGTAGACGCAAGCTCCCGTCGCGCTGACATTCTGCGCCATAGCATTTTGAAAGAAAGGCTGGTCATTGGCACCCATGCCCCACACTCGGACCTTCAAGTCCAGAGTCGCGCGCGGAGCTATAGTTTGGGCCGGCATGAGCGAAAGACCTCCGCACAAAAGGGTGGCCGATAAAACATCATACCCAGTGATAGGTTACCCGGCAGGTTACGACGGTACCGTGCGGGGAGCTTCTGTGCTGGAAGGAAACGGGTTTGCCAACAGTTCGCGGTACGATATCAACTCAATGCCTTCCTGCAAAAGCAGCTCGCGGGCAGCCGGCAGGGTCAGCACTCGAAGTTCCGTTTCTCGCGATTCGCGCAGTCGCGTTTCGGTCCGCTGCAGATCTGCACCGTTATAGCCGGGATGGCAAACGAACTCCCAGGTGCCTTGCGGAATGCTGCCAGCGATGGCATGGAACAGCGTTTCGTCGAGCGCTCCGGTGACGACAATGCCAAGCGTCCCGTCGGGCGTGACGAATCCATCGCGATCTACAGCCTCGCGAAATTTCCCGGCGAAGCGCCCCAGGACGCGGAGTTGAGCGGATCGAGCCCAAAGTCCCGGGCGGGCCATCAGGTCGCTTGACCGCAGCGGCAGGCGAGGTCCAAACGGATTGCGCAGAGCGTGAACCCCGCAAGCCGCGGCCGCGCGCAGCAGAGGGCGGAGAATTTTCGGGAATAAATGTGTATGTTTGTGCGTGTCGATGTGCGAAACCGAAATTCCCGCCGTCTGAATCTTGCGAATCTGTGCGGTAGCCTCGGCGGTAATTTCATTGGCGTCGATGCTGCCGGCGATTGCCCGCGCCGCAAACCTCATCATGCCGTCGCGGAAGTGTCCGGCTCGGGTTAGAGAAGGAACTTGCTCGGCACTCAGAACTGGCCGGCCATCGATCAGCACTACGTGGCAACCGATGCTCAGAGTCGGGACCGTCTTTGCCAGTTGAGCCGCCTCCGCGAAAGCCGGACCGTTGGCCATCAGCGTCGAGGAAGTCACGATGCCGCGAGAGTGTGCCTCCACGATGCCGCGATTCACGCCCGAAGTGAAGCCCAAGTCATCCGCATTGACGATCAATCGGCGCACGCAGCCAGTCTAGCAGGGCGTGGAGCACCGAAGCGTGGCAGCATCTCGCCCGTGCGCGTACGCTGGTGCCTTGGCGCGCTGTCTATCGACGGCAGCGACAGCAACTTCGGTTGACCGTTTTTTCGCGGCTCGCGTATACTCGCGAAGGCGCGGTTCGCGCGCTGATGCCTCACCACCGAGTTCTGACCAGCGCGTCGGTCCGGCCGCGCGAAGTGCAAGGGGCGGTTAGCTCAGCTGGTTAGAGCGCCTGCCTTACAAGCAGGAGGTCGCAGGTTCGAGTCCTGCACTGCCCACCAATCCAATAAAGGCCCGTAATTGGGTTTTCCTTTCGGTGAGTATTACCCACTGGAGACCCAGTATGATCCGTACGTGAGGCTGTGGATTCGCATTAATGGAAAGTTCAGCCAACCCCTCTACCAAGACAACCAGCAAACGCGCCTGAGGCCGCAACACGAGGAATACTATTTGCGCTGTGCGGGATCGAACTTTACGAAGAAACGGCGGAAATTGCCGAGAAGCGGTGCCGCCAAGCTCACCTCCTGCGTAGTGAATTTGAAGCGAAGAACCTAAGGAAGGCGACTACGATGAGCTTTGATGAAGCCCTGAACGACCCTATGCCAGATGAAGTGGATTGCGGTTTGGATTTTGATGCGGGACGGGCGACGGTTTATTTCTTTCTTTGAAGTCGAGTACCCTACCGCTCCGAGAGACTGGCCAAGCCACACTCTAAGCAACGCGGATTTAGCTGAGCTGTGATCAGTCCGCAATTCGGGCATTTCCTTTGTCCCGACCGGGCGACATCTGATTGTCGCTCGCGCATCCATAGGAGCAACAGCATCGCAAACAGCACGATGAGCAGACCTAGTGAAAGGCTGTCTATGCTCATCAAATAGACCCTTCTTGGCGACGTCGATGTCTATCGAGCAGGAGGATTCCGATGTTCAACGATTCGGCGTTTGTGCATATTTCGCTGGAAAGCCTAAGGGAAGGAAACTTCAGATGGACTGGCTTAGGTCAGAAGACCTGAAAGAGGAGAAAATCGTAACCGCCTCGATGTTGATTATAGCAGGTCACGGAATTATCCATTGGTTTCGGGGAAAAACAGTTGCTCAGACTCCAAGCTTGATCTGTATTGATCAGCCTGCATCCGCCGTTTGGCCTACGCTAGTCCCGACCTTCCAAAAGAGGCGTTTATGGCTAGCCGCCACTTCCCAAAAATACCCTGCGCACTTTGCAGCAAGCCCGTGGATTTAGCAATCGATCGGTGCACTGACGAAAACGGCAAAGCAGTTCACGAGGACTGCTATGTCCAGCGGAATACGGGCTTTTCGATCCATCCTGCCGCTGTGACAGTTGCCGCTTGATTTCTGACTGCGCGGATTGGACATGGCCCACATCTACCCACTTGCTGGCTTGGCAAAGCATGAACTTGTGTTTAAACCTTCCTGAGGGACGGTTGGTGGAGTCGTACCCGACCGTCGTCATCCCACTTTACAAGGGCATCGTCTTCGTTCGTTTGCTCAACTGTTCCGAATTCTCCAGTCGGCTTTCCGAAGTTGCCCAAGCCCATGACACGATCTCCGGGAGTTAGTTCGGAGTCGGGAGCAGGAGGCTGAGTGAGTCGTGGCCCCTTGGGGCCTCAGGGGTCACGTCAAAACCGGCCAACGGTGGTCACTTCAAAACCGGCCAACGGAAAGTGGCCTGGGACTAAGTTGTTTTACTCCGACGCCTCCTGTGGAGGCAAGTCTGTTTTCGTGCGCCAACTCCGTGGACCACATTTAAGTACGTGGCCATGATGAAGGAGGCGATCTAGCATGGCGGTAACAGCGGCGCTGTCGCCGAGCAGCTTGCCCCAGTCGTCCACGGGACGATTCGAGGTGAGCAAAGTGCTGGCGCGCTCATAGCGCCGCATTACGATTTCTAGCAAGTCCTCTGCGGCGGTCATGGGTAGCTTTCGCATACCGAGGTCGTCGATAATCAGAAGCGGCACGGAAACGAACAGTTCCATGCATTCTCTGCGGGTTCCATCGATGGTGGCTTCGGCTAAGTCATCGAGCAGTTTGTGGGTTTCGCGGTAGAGGACGCGATAACCCTGTTGGATCGCGGCTTGTCCGATGGCCTGGGCAAGATGACTTTTGCCGGTGCCCGGTGGACCTAAAAACAAACCGTCTTCATGGCGAGCGATGAAGGCACCGGTAGCGAGATCGAACACCAGACTGCGATTCATCTTGCGGTTGAAGTTGAAGTCGAAGTTATCGAGAGTTTTTTGAGGGTCTCGGAACTCAGCCTGTTTTTTTCTGCGCTCCAACAGTCGCTCGCCACGACGAGTGAGTTCGTCGGAGACGAGGCAAGAGAGGAAATCGATGGGAGGCATGGCTTCGGCCTGAGCTTGGCGAATACGAGTTTCGAGCACGGCGGCGATACCTCCCAGGCGAAGTTGTCCTAACGCACGATTCAACTCAATGAGGTTCATCTTCTGGCTCCTTGGTTCTGAGGTTGATGAGATCGCGGTAGTGGACCAGTTCGCGAATGAGCGGGTCGACTTGCCGCAGGGTAAGTTGTGGGGCACGTTCGAGATAGCGACGAACGAAGCGGAGTTCATGCACGCCCATTTCCAGAGCAACCGCGCACGCATCTTCGACCGCGGCGGTGCCGAACTTCTTGGCCAAGGAGAGGATGCCAAAGACGCGGCGAACCCCCGGTTCTCCGAGCTGGTTATAAATAAGGTTGCAGAGTGTGCCGATGTGAGTACCGGCTCGTCCAGCTCGCCACAGTAACTGGGAAACCTGGAGCGGCATGTGCTTGGGATGGTCTTCTTTTTTTATGCGATACCAGCCACGCTTCTGCCGCACGTGCTCCCGCAGCAGCACTCCGTTTTTCGGATCGAGGATGCGAACATAAAGCTCATCCCACTGCACATTCACTTCACGTCCGATCCAACCCGGGGGCAGGCCGTAGTAGGCGGCATCGACTTCAACACAACCGTCCAGATTCACGCCCCGCTTGCCATGCTGGTAGTAGCGAAAAGGTTCCAGGGGAAGCGGTAGCAAGGCTGGTTTTTCTTCGGCAAACATGGCGGCGACTTGTCGTTTCGTAGTGCCATGAATGCGGGTATCGGCACAACTGGTCTCCCAACGATCCAGATAGGCTTGTGCTTCTTCTAGGCTCTCAAAGCGTTTTCCCTGGAGCGCTCGTTGGGCGTGGCCGACACCCGATTCAACTTTTCCTTTTCGATCTGGATCCTTGATCCGACAGGGCAGGGCGACCGCGCCATAGTGTGCCAGGACGTCGCGATAGAGAGGATTCAGAGTGGGATCATAGATGTCAGGGACGAGCACGCCCTCGCGCAAATTATCCAGGACGACGACCCGCGTAGCGCCACCCAGTCGACGGAATGCTTTCTCATGTAACTCGGCCCAGATGCGCGAACTGGAACGGAAGATCAGAAAGCGTGCCGCCTTGCGGCTGCAGCCCAGCACCATCACGAACAATCGCGTGCGTCGATATTTTCTGGTCTGCGGATCCCGGACCATGGCGCCCGTGCCGTAGTCCACTTGGGACTCTTCTCCTGGTCCCGTCACGATCACCGCGCGTGGCTGCAGTGGCTGGTTTCCGCGCAACTTGCGCACGTAGCGCTTGACCGTCTGATAGCCCCCGTCGAACCCATTTTCGGCGACCAGGTCTTGCCAGATGGCGGTGGCATCCCGACCGCGGCTCAGACCTAACTCGATGGCTTCGCGAAACGGCTCGCAGGCACTGGCCGATGGAATCCGCTTAGGATTTTCTACTTCCAGACCCGTCGACTCCACGCCAAACCCGGTGGTCACCGCATTGGCATTGGCCGGTTTTGCTTTTTCATTATTAGAAAGGTTTTCGGGGTTGGGGTTGATCGTGAGGGTCGGTTTTGCCGCGTCCGACCCGGTGGTCACCTCGTTCTCGTTGGCCGGTTTTGCCGGCGGTCGCCGTCCCCACGCGCCCGGCGGCCGCACCGCGATCCCGGCCGCTTTCAGATAGGCTCCGACCGTCTCCCGACGCACCCCGGTCTCTTGCTCGATGCGCCGCAGTGGCCATCCGAGTCGTCCCAGGGCGATCACTTGTTGTTTTTTCGCTTCGTTCAAGACGTTGCTCATATCGACGAAGGCTACATGCCTCACGCCGAAATCAACGTCCCGGGCCTCATTCTCGTTGGCCGGTTTTCAAGTGACCCTCATTGGCCGGTTTTGGGTGACCCCTGAGGCAGATGGACCTTCCGGCTGGATCGATTCACTGGCCGCGTGTCGCAACTTGTATCATCGCCCGTCGGTAGCTACGACTGGGGCGGCATGATCGTCCTCGACCTTCCCCCGGCGAGTGGCGCGCCCCATGCGAGGTTCCAGATATTCACATCGGGGATCGCAGCAAAGCAGACTTTCCTCATCGACGTCGAGACAGGCAAGACGTGGGTGCTCGCGTCAATCAAGACGACTGACAAGGACGGGCACGAGCAGGAAACCGACGACTGGGAGCCATTCTTTAACTGAAGCCGATACTCAACCCTGACTAGCCGCAGCCCAGGACACCGCACAATTCTGGACACCAACGAGGACATCGATGCAACGTCGCCCACCAGAGCGGACGAAACCGGAGCGCGGAAGCGCAAGTGAGGGATTTCACGAACGCGCATCCCGACTTGTCGGTCCCCACCTCGACCTTCACACCGAGGCAATGGGGAGAGTCATGAAGCTGCTGACTTTCGCGGATCATCTGGAATCCTCGATCCCCTTCCCGCCGGCCGAGGACAAAACACGACCGTCCTCAGACATCAAATCGCAAACGGAAGCGGTCCGGGAAATGCAACGCGCGGCAGTCGTCCTAACGCACGCCTACCTCGAAGACTTCCTCCGAACTATCGCAGAAGTGCTCCTTCCTGAATGCGACGAGAACAGCCTGAAGGTCATTCCACTTGCCGGACTGCCCGGAAGACCTGAGAAATTCCACGTGGGAACCCTTGTCCAACACAAGGGCAAAACAGTCGACGAACTCCTTCGACAGTCCGTGCGAGAACACCTCGATCGCAAGACATTCAACAACAAGGGGGAGATCGAGGAACTCCTCCGAACCCTTCGTTTCGACCTGTCGGGCAGCAAAGAAGACCTAGCGGCGATCCAGCAGATGATCCAGAGACGCCACCAAATCGTGCACCGAGCAGACAGGCAGAAAACTCCCTCCTCGAACACCCCGGTTCTTCAGCCAATCGAAGATCGCGACGCGACACGATGGCTCCGAGCAACGCATCAGTTCATGTTGAATTTGTGTGGTCAGTTGCTGACCAAACTAAGCCTGCTCGAAAAGCAGGGCCGAAACACCAATCCGCGAAGCTAGCGAGATCCCGGTGCTCGGAACCCGGCAGCGGCAGACCTGTGGGAGAAGGGTTGGCTAGAACAAACCCCAGGACACCAATACAATTCTGGACACCGCAGCGGAGGCGGATCGCATGGAGTGCATCGAGTGCAAAGCAACGAACCCGGAGGACAACCGTTTCTGCGGGAAATGCGGAGCAGAACTCGGGCACACCTTGGACGAAACCGTCCGCAAGAAGGGCTTTCGCGATCGACAAGCCACGGAGATGGAGATCACCGCGGCAGTCGTGGAACGCCTAATGAAGTGGACTACGTGGCTCGGAAGTGCTTTGGCTTTGATGCTGCTGGCCTTCGGGTTCTTTGTAGGCAAAAGCTGGCTGGACATCAAGGGAGCGGTAACGAGCGGACAGAACCAAATCGCGACCGCCGTAAAAGACGGCAAGGATCAGATCGAGTCTGCACGCAGCGGCATCTCCGCACTGCAACAGACCGCCGCTGAACTCAAGAAGGAATACGACCGGCTTCAGGCAGAAGCGAGCAAGTACAAGCAGGTGACCCAAAGAGTCGAGCAGCTTGGGAAGGAGCTAAACGAAGCGAAGGACAAATGGAAAGATATCGATCTAAACCTGCACTCACTGCGCACGACGCCCAAACCGGGAGAGCCATCGTTCATGGGGCTAGCTGCCAACTGTCCGAGCTCACCCGCATCGCTTGACCCGCAGACTCAGATTGCTCTCTGCGCAAAAGGCTCCCCAGTAACGTTTTTCCAACTCACAGCCGAGGGCCTGAGGCCCATAGCGGGCCTTTCCCCTGCCGGATTCCGAGACTCCTCCACAGGCCCTAAGCCGAACTGCAACCTCGCAAACCGAGGAACCATCTACGTGGAAAAAGGAGGCGAGAAGGCAGCTGACAAACCGCTCCTGTGCGCCAAGACGTCAGACGGTGCCTACGACTGGTTTCTGCTCGGCAGCGTCCGCTAGAGCGCAGCCGATGTTTATTAGCATGATGATTAAGACCCGACCACCAGCCTTCTAGCCCGATTTGCAGGCTTTCGCGCGATCGTAAGTTATTGAATATGCGCGGCAGCCCTCTATTCTGCTGCTCTTTTAAGGCATGGGTCGCAGGTTCGAGTCCTGCCGCGCTCACCAATAACCCTTTTAGGGTCATTGGATTGCATCAGACGGGGTTGCGTTCCACGAGTTCCCATCGGACCCCGTGTGAGAAGATCGCGGATAGGATGTTCTTGATCTTCAGCTTGGTTCCGTCCGGGCGGCGGGTTGGAACTATGCAGGCGCAAACGTCGCGACTTCCAGGGCTTCCACTCTCACCTCATCCTGCTTACTGGCAATACCGAAAAAGCACAAGTCGTTGAGGGGCTTGCGGCTGGAGCCGACGATTACCTGACAAGGCCCTTTCATTCCGGTGAACTAGTGGCGCGGGTCGAGGTGGGCCGCAGGATCGTTGAACTTCACCGAGAAGTCCAAGCAAAGAATCGCCTCTTAAGAAGAGATGGCATTGACGGACTTTCTAACGGGTTTGCCAAACCGTTGGGCGGCGATGTTTGGGCTTCACCCCAACTGAGTGCTGCCGCGAGGCATGACTTTCCTTTTTGGGTTGTGATTAGTAACTTGGATTGGTTCAAGAAGGTCAACGATGCCTACGGGCAGAGGCAGGCGACACTGTGCTCAAGACCTTCGCGGATATTCTCAAGACCCACACGCGCCAGTCCGACATCTGCGCCCGTTTGGGAGGAGAAGAATTTCTCCTAATGATGACCCATGCTGACAAAGTCGGTACCAGAATTGCGGTCGAACGGATACGCAAACAATTTGCGAACACGAGTGTGACTTTTGGAGATAGCAGGATTACAGCGACCGCCAGTTTCGGAATCGCCGGATTTCACGGGAACAAGTCGCATGACTGGAATGCCCAGCTCGCTTCGGGAGTGCGGTGCACCTCTCCCCGCTGCGCAATACCTGAGCCTGCCCTCCGCCGATCTATCCTTCTGTACCTGTGGCTGCCTTCCCCGGATTGAGCATATCTTCCACTCTGCGTAGGAGTTCCGAAGGAAGAAAGGGCTTTTCCAGAATGGTTGCGCCGATCTTGATCAGTTCACGCAATTTGGGAAAGTCGTCAGCAAAGCCAGTGATAAACAAGAACTTCGTCTCGGGGTGAGCGGCACGAATTCGCTCTGAGAGCTCAAGGCCGTTGAGCCGGGGCATGACAATATCACTCACCATAAGGTCTATTGTGCCTTCGTGTTGCTGGTACAAGCGGAGTGCCTCTTCGCCATCGGCGGCAGGAAAGACGGAAAACCCAACCCCTTCGAGCGTCCGTTGCAGAAGGTTTCGAAGGTTGTCGTTGTCCTCGACTATCAAGATGGTGACGGAACGCTGGGGGGGCGGTGCGAGGTGAAGTCGCGGGTGCGGCGATTGAGTTTCCCTTGTGCGTCGTAGTTCCAGCTCACGCATCAACTGTCGAGCGAGTATGTGTAAGGAATCGCTCTGCTCCGCTGTCATGAGGTGTGGCACTCGGTCCATCACCGCTAGCGCACCTAGGGTGTGGGCGTCATCGGTAGTTAACGGTATCCCTGCGTAGAATTGAATCCCGATTTGCTTCACCAACAAACTGCTCATGAACCTTTCGTCAGAGAGCGGATCCTGGACGATCAGGACGTCGGGTTGCAAGATTGCATAGGCACAGAACGAGCCATCTCGCGGAATCTCATCCAACTCAAGACCGATTTTCGCCTTAAACCATACCTTTTGCTCATCGATGAAAGCGATGACGGCGACTGGAGTATCGCAGATAAGAGCGGCCAGACGGGCAATATCGTCGAACACTTGCTCGCGAGAGGTTCCCAGAATTCGAAAGCTACGAAGACTTTCGAGCCGGGAGCTTTCATTTTGTGGCAGAGGCCACTGCACTAACGCCTCACAATAATCGTGAGAAGCGGTCCCCGCCAGACCACCTGACACTGATTGCAACCCTTAGCAGCGCACTCCACGAGCGCTGACCATTCGTGAAGCGAAGCTATACTAAGGTTTATGACGGCAGATCGTTACGCTGCGCCTGCCCCCACTGCTGTTGCCAGAAATACTGCACGACAATGGCCATTCGACAAATCAAGCCTCGTCAATGAGAGCATGGCATAGAGGTGCCGTCCGCTCGGCACCAGTGCCGATATTTCGGCACTACTCTGTCATTCGAATCTACGCCTTCAGGCAGAGTTCGGGCGCGATGTGCCCACATAGTGACTGGCTCATCATCACCCATAATGATTACTTTTGTGGTAGCACTAACCGAGATCGTTGTCAAGATCGAGCATTATAGATCGAGCATTTTAGAGAGATCCTTGGGCAAGGTGTTGTGGTTTTCGTCGCTGTCCTGAAAGGCGACACTGTGAAACGTGGTCCGATCGGAAAGAGTTAAACCATAGGGTGCGAGAGAGTATGGCGGAGCAAGGACTTGCGTTTGATTCCGTTCATTCCTCAGATCTGACAGTCGGCCAGTATCTCAATTTACTTGATCTGGCACAGCTTGCACTTAGTCAGCGCACGATAGAGGCTCTTTTACCCAGGCTGGCACTCCGCCTGCATCATGCCTTGAATTTTGACGTTGTCACAGTGGGTCTTTACGATTCAAGTGTGGAAAGCATCCGCCTGAGCGTTTGCTTGGCGGGTAAGGCGGAGAGGAGCTGCGAATGCCTTTCCGCGCACGCTTGTGCAAGCGGCTGGGTCTGGAAGAATCAACGATCCGTACTTGTCCAAGATTTGGACACCGAACCCAAGTTGCCCGTTTTCCTACAGTCGCTTCGGCGACTCGGGGTTCGTACTTACTATGTCTTTCCCTTGACCACAAGGCGTCACAAGCTGGGAGCAATAGGCTTTGGCAGTTTGCATGTCATTCCCAAGACGAATGCTACGGTTGAGTTCTTGCGCCATGCGACCGCGATAATCGCACAGGTCGTGGGCACCACACTTTCATCCGATGGGCTAACAGCGCCGACAGATTGCTCCCGAATCCCCTCCGCCGTAACGCCAACGCTCGAACCAGAACCCCAGGATTTTGACCTGCGGGATTATCCGAGTCGGGACGAAGCTTTCCATGAAATGGTGGGGAATAGCGCTCCTCTCCAAGAACTGCTAACACAGGTGAGGACGGTGGGTGCCACGGACGCGACGGTGCTGCTGATGGGAGAGACAGGTACCGGCAAGGAGTTAATTGCACGTGCTATTCATCGGCTCAGCCCGCGGGCCGACAGCAAGTTTGTTGGCGTCAACTGTACTGCGATTCCGACAGATTTGTTGGAAAGCGAGTTGTTCGGACACGAAAAGGGGGCATTCACCGGCGCAATCAATAGGCGCGTTGGTCGATTGGAACTGGCTGACAAAGGAACTCTGCTATTGGACGAGGTAGGAGATCTCCCAAGTGTAATTCAGCCGAAGCTACTACGGGTACTCCAGGACAAGGAGTTCGAAAGGCTCGGCAGTAATCGAACTGTAAGAGTCGACGTTCGGTTGATCGCCGCCACAAATCAGGACTTGCATCGGAGCATCGCCGAGGGTCGCTTCCGCGAGGACCTATTCTATAGACTCAATGTCTTTCCGATTTACGTTCCCCCTCTGCGGGAGAGAAAAAGTGACATTCCTGCCCTTGTGCGTTACTTCGTGTCCAGATACGCAAGTGAAGCGAAGAAGTCGATTGCGACTATTCCTGCCGAAGCAATGGATGCTCTGTTGAATTGGAGCTGGCCGGGGAACATCAGAGAATTGCAAAACCTGGTTCAGCGATGTGTGATTTTGACCACCTCATCGGTCCTGAGGGTTCCTCTTGGGGAACTGAGAAGTGGCGCGAAGCCGCCTTCTGGCAAGGTGTCCCCAGAGGTCGAGCGCGAGCTCATCCTTCAAGCTCTAAAAGAGGCGGGCGGAGTGATAGGTGGCGCATGGGGTGCAGCCAACAGATTGGGAATGAAACGCACGACCCTCTACTCGAAGATGAAAAAGCTGAACATCAGTTCCATTGAGTTCCAGGATTAGTTGCCACTGTGCGTACCAAGGTCTTCGGTGTTCCTGGTTTTGTAGTGGCGCACATCGAAAAAACGCAAAGACTGTGTCGAAGTGTCGAGTCGACAGTGATCCGACGCTACTTGCTGGGGCCACCGAAACGGCTGGACCTATAGTGTCTATAACTTACAAGTCGACATCAAACGGAGGACCATTTGCTCAGGTCCCCGTGGCAGGAGTGCCGGATCAGCCACGCGGAGAAGACTCATGCGCCGAGCGATACCTTGATGATGACAGATCTGCTAGACCTCATTGTCACTGGATTCCGTTTCGCTCATCGGTCAGAGTGGACCACTTCCACGAACGGTGTGGTTGGTTCTGCGCTTCGCAGAACTCCGAGTTCTATGGTCCTGTCGCCGCAACTTATGTTTGCTGGAGGAGCATGATAGCAACGTGTGCTAACCCATTCTGCAACGTACCGTTCCGCTATTTTCGCAGTGGAAAGATCTTCGTGCTTGATGGAAACGAGGTGGACCCGAGATCGAGAACCGATTGTCCAAAACGCAGAATCGAGTATTTTTGGTTGTGTGGGGAATGTGGCCCGACAATGCGCCTGATGCGAACGACAGACGGGGCAGTTACTGTCTGCGAATCTTCCCGGTTTTTCCACCCTCTTGGGCCTCCAAGAATCACCTTTGCCCGTGGAGCGACCTGGCTGAAAGCAGCGATGGCTTAGTGGGATCTCAACTTAGCTGAAACCCGATGTGTCGAATCGTCCGTTTCTCGACAGTCTTGACACTCTGCCACTGAGATCCCGAGGGCGTGTTTTCTATGACTTTGAGATGGGCTAAGACATGCAAGGTGGACGGGGTGACATTCTTAACGCGAAATCGTCGTAAGCGTGTCAGTGCATCCAGACGCCTATCCCTTGCGCTCAAGAGGCGCCGTCACGCAGGCTTGTCCGGCGTCGCTCCCGAAGGGATGGCAAGAGTGTCCAAATCAACGGTCGAGGCGGTACGCGCTTCTCGACAAAATCGCTCCATCGCGTGCGGTCTTGCGGTAGCTCTCCGGCAAGTCCTTCAGGGCGAAATGGCGGCCCGAGTTTTAGGGCCGCGCGGTTCCCAGCGGAATGTCTGATTGGATGACCGCCAGCGGGAATAAATTCGAAAGCTGTCTTGCGGTCTCCCCGCGCTGCAAGAATGTTGGAACTGAGACCGGAAACAATCATGCAAGAATGAAAATCAACACAAGTGTGTTGCGCTACACCCACCAACTTCAACTGGAAGACTAGTTTAGACCTGTTTACTACCGCACATTCGCGGCTCTGAGGCTTGCAGTGACAAACAATGGCCACGCTTATCCTACTCGAAAAATACTTTTGATTGAAAATGATCCGGCCGCCGCCCATGAGATTCGCG
>Ga0073928_10008362_pt1 | contig 13038 bp, 10 predicted proteins | sample PaiPotPPA55metaG_FD_76969 | JGI IMG/M metagenome (GOLD analysis project Ga0073928, IMG submission 76969) | Iron sulfur acid spring bacterial and archeal communities from Banff, Canada, to study Microbial Dark Matter (Phase II) - Paint Pots PPA... ...
CGAAGTAGGCCTGGAGCCTTCCTGCGTGGTCGTGTGCCCCGAACACGCCATCATTGCCGGAGATCTGGACGCTTGCGATGGCGAAATCGCGCAACTGCTGGCCCGGGAACCGGTCCGGGGGCGCAAGCCCGAGCAGGGCACGCGGCCGAAACTTTATTACATTGATGGAGACGAGAGCGCGATCGTGCCGACGGCTGCACGCCATGAGTCGATTTACATGTGGTCGCAGCGCAACGAGAGCCTGCATGGCGGCGGGGCACTGTATCCTCCGGACAGCCCGCTGCTGCAAAAGAATGCTCTGGCGGCCTATGACGTTTCGCACGCGCGTCCCTGGGGCTGGCAGGTACCGGCGTACTGCTGGACGAAGGCCATCGGCTCCGGCGCGCTGGCGACACCTGCGATCGCCATGCTCCTCGGGCGTTTGGGGATCGATCGCACCCGCGACATCGTGCTCTCCACGATCGCTCTTTTATTTACGTCACTGACGACGGTGCTGCTGGTCTGGGATCTCGAGCACAAGGCGCGTTTTTTGCGGGTCGTCTTCACCCCGCAGAGCAAATCGTGGCTGGCGCGCGGAGCCTTCATTCTCATTGCCTACAGCGGGCTCAGTGGTTTGTTCTGGCTGGCCTCAGTGTTCGGGTTTTCCGCGGGCGCGGCCGCGTTGTTATGGCCCACAGTGTTGATGGGATTGTTCGCTGCCATGTACACCGCATTTCTTTTTGGACAGTGCGAGGGGCGAGACTTGTGGCAGACTCCGCTTCTTCCCGTGCATTTGATCGTGCAGGCCTTCCTGTGCGGCGCGGCTGTTCTGGCGCTACTCCCTTCTGCAGCGGGAGGCTCAGCGCAGGTTCTGGCGGTCGCAAAGGAAGCACTGGGATTCAGTCTGGGTCTGCACCTGCTCAGCGTTGCGGCTGAATTCATGATGCCGCACTCCACCGACAATTCGGCGTACGCAGCTCGATTGATCACCCACGGACCCTTCAGAAACTGGTTCTGGGGAGGAGCAGTGGTGGGGGGCGGGCTTTTGCCATGTTCATTGCTCTGGTTTGCGCCTTTCGATTTCCACAATGCCGGGGTCGCAGGAGTGCTCGCTCTCATTGGTCTGTTGATCTTTGAGTGGTGTTTCGTGATGGCGGGGCAGAGCGTACCGAATAGTTGAGCCGTACGGAGAACAGTTCGATGACCGATTTCAAACGCGACGGCAGCCACCTCGCCTATTGTCCGCCGGTGGAGAAGTGGGATGACTGGGTGGAACTGGATGCCGAAGCGTGGCCGCGTCGCGTTGAAAAGCACTACTCGTTGGTTCCCACGGTCTGTTTCAATTGTGAATCCGCTTGCGGACTGCTGGCGTATGTCGATAAGGAAACGGGGAAGGTAGCAAAGTTCGAGGGCAATCCCATGCATCCCGCGAGCCGCGGACGCCTGTGCGCCAAGGGCCCGGCGACGATCAATCAGATTCACGATCCGGATCGCGTGCTGTATCCGATGAAGCGCAGCGGAGCACGAGGAGCAGGGAAGTGGACGCGCACATCGTGGGAAGAAGTGCTGCAGACGTTTGGCACACGCATTCGCAAAGCGATTCAGGAAGGACGCGGCGAAGAAGTGATGTACCACGTGGGGCGCCCGGGCCACGACTTCATCATGGAGCGGACGCTGCAGGCGTGGGGCATTGACGGGCACAACTCGCACACCAACGTTTGCTCGTCGTCGGCGCGTCTGGGCTATTTGCTGTGGCACTATGCCGACCGGCCATCTCCCGACCACGCCAACGCTCGCTTCATTCTTTTGCTTTCAGCGCATTTGGAGTCGGGACATTACTTCAATCCGCACGCGCAGCGGATCATTGACGGAAAGATGGCGGGGGCAAAGCTGGCAGTGATGGATCCGCGTCTGTCGAACACGGCAAGCATGGCCGACTACTGGATGCCGACGTATCCGGGAACCGAAGCTGCCGTTCTTTTGGCGATGGCGAAAGTGATTCTCGACGAGAACCGATTCGATGCCACATTCGTGAAGAACTGGACCAACTGGGAAGAACTGGAAGTGGATGGCTTCAAGGCGAAGGGGCAGAGCTTTGAGGCGCTCATTGAAGCGCTCAAGAAGCACTACGCGCAGTTCACGCCGCAGTTTGCTGAAAAAGAAAGTGGAGTCAAGGCGGACATAATCGTCAAGACTGCGCGCGAGATTGCCACGGCGGGAAGCCGGTTCGCTTCGCACTTATGGCGCGGCAGCGCTTCTGGAAATCTGGGCGGGTGGCAGCCGGCGCGGGCCTTGATGCTGCTGCATGTGCTGACCGGTTCGGTCGGAACCGAAGGCGGACATAATCTGAACGCGTGGAACAAGTTTGTGCCGAAGACATTCAAAGTTCCGCCGCCGCAGAAGAACTGGAATGAATTGCTTTATCCGCAGGAGTGGCCGCTGTGCACGCATGAAATGTCGTTTCTGCTGCCGCATTTTCTGAAGGAAGGACGAGGCCGAATCGAAGCGTACTTCACGCGGGTATTCAACCCGGTATGGACGTATCCTGACGGCTTTTCGTGGATCGAGATGCTGCGCGATGAAGAGAAACTCGGCCTCCACGCGGCCTTGACTCCGACCTGGAGCGAGACGGCATGGTTTGCCGACTACGTCTTGCCGATGGGATTCAGCTCGGAACGCCACGACCTGATGAGCCAGGAATCCTACGCTGGAAAATGGATTGGTTTTCGCCAGCCTGTGAATCGTGTCCTGCGCGAAAGAGGCGGGGAGAAGTTCGACTACACCTACCAGACGAATCCCGGCGAGGTGTGGGAAGAGGACGAGTTCTGGATCAATCTTTCGTGGGCCATCGATCCGGACGGATCGATGGGCATTCGCCAGTATTTTGAATCGCCGTACCGGCCCGGGCAGAAGCTGACGGTGGACGAATACTACGGCTGGATTTTCGACAACTCAGTTCCTGGTCTGCCCGAGACTGCCAAAAAAGAAGGGCTCACGCCGTTGCAATATATGCGCAGGTATGGCGCCTTCGAAGTGACGCGCGACGTTTACAAGCAGAATGAGAAGCCCGTGGCAGCCGCCCAACTTGCGGGTTCGAAAGTGGAAGCGAACGGAGTGGTGACGAAGGCGGGTAAGCCCGTCGGAGTGATGATCGAAGACCAGGCAGTCGTTGGCTATAACACTCCTTCTCGCAAACTCGAGCTGTTTTCGAAAACCATGGCGGACTGGAAGTGGCCGGAGTTCACCTTGCCGGAATACTACCGAAGCCACATTCATCGCTCGGCGCAAGCCGCATCTGTGGGGCAAGCGGGGGAAGATTTTGATGCGAAGTACATGCCCGTGGTGGATTGGCCGAAAGACGCGCGCGGCGAGGTTTACACGCTGCTGCCGATTTTTCGTCTGCCGAATCTGATTCATACCCGCTCGGGCAACGCCAAGTTTTTGTATGAGATTTCGCACAAGAATCCGCTGTGGGTCAATCCGGTGGACGCGAAGAAACTTGGCGGCATCCGCACCGGCGACCTGATGAAGGTTCACACCGAGATTGGCTACTTCGTGCTCCATGCCTGGGTCACCGAAGGGCTGACGCCGGGTGTGGTTGCCTGTTCTCATCACCTCGGTCGCTGGCGGATCAATAAAGAAGATCAGGTGGAACGCATGTCGAGCGCGTGGGTCGATCTGAAAGAAGTCGGCAAGGGGCAGTGGAAGATGCGGCAGATTGAAAGCGTCTCCCCTTACGAGAGTGCCGACCCGGAGACGAAGCGTGTGTGGTGGAGTGATGCGGGAGTGCATCAGGACATCACGTTTCCGGTTCACCCCGATCCGATTAGCGGAATGCATTGCTGGCATCAAATGGTGCGGGTTGAAAAGGCCGGGGCCGATGACCGCTACGGCGATATTTTTGTGGATACGAATCTTTCGTTCGCCGTTTATCAGAGATGGAAAGCGCTGGCACGCCCTGCTCCGGGGCCGGGCGGATTGCGTCGGCCGTTGTGGATTCCGCGCGTGGTCCGGCCGGAAGAAGCGGCGTTCTACATTAAGAATCCCTAAAAGGTAGCGACGGCGTCCTGCCGGCGGTAGCGAGCCGCCACCACAACGCCGGAACGGCAGCCCTACGTTCTCGTCGCCTTTTCCAGCGGAAGGCTGAAGGAAAACACCGATCCATTGCCCAATTGGCTCACCACCCCGATCGTTCCGCCATGTGCCTCGACGATCACCTTCGCGATCGCCAGGCCCATGCCTGTTCCGGGCGCGGTATAACGCTGGTGTTGGCCGCGATAGAACTTCTCAAAAATCAGAGACTGTTCGAACGAATCGATGCCGGGGCCTCGGTCAGCGATGCTAGTGAGCAGGTGGTCGCCCTGCACCTCGCTGGTAACCTTGATGGGAACTCCGGGGCCGGAGTATTTTCCGGCATTCTCTAAAAGGTGTATCAGCACTTCTCGGATGCGTTGCAGATCCATCCGCACCGGTGGTAAGTCAGGGCCAGTGACGATCTCCAGGGGATGCTTTTCTAGCGATGCCTTGGCGTCCTGCCGGGCCAGGTCGAGCGCTTCGGAGATCGAGTGCAGCTGCGAATCAAGCTTAAACATTCCCGAATCAAGTTGAGCCATCTCCGAGGCTTCGCCCACCAAGCGGTTCAGGCGGTCGGTCTCTTCGTCGATGACGGTCAACAATTCGCGTCGGCCTTGGTCGTCGAGACTGGCGCCCGACAGCATGGTGGTTACGCTCGCCTTGATGGAGGTCAGAGGCGTTCGGAACTCGTGGGTGACTGAGTCGAGCAAGGCGGTTCGCAGGCGCTCATGTTCTTGCTCGGCTCGGTTCTTGCTCAGGGCTTCCAGAGCGCGGGCGCGTTCAATGGCCAGACCGGCCAGGCTTCCCAGGGCGTCGAGCGTTTCCCGCGAAAGCTCATCCCCGGTGACTCCCAGTGCTCCCACAGTGCGCATCCCGAGGCGCAGAGGCACATAGGAGACGCCGCCTTGCGTGACGGGTTCGCCCCGCAAAAGTGTAGAGCGTAAAACGCTCTCTTCGAATTTGGCATCCAGAGAGGAGCGGTAAACAGTAGGATGGTCGGCGGCCATGACGACTACGCTGCCGACGGAAAAAGTCTCTTGCACATAGAGCGGAAGCGCGTTCAGTAGTTCGAGAACGTTCTCCGATGCCAGCAACCGCTGACTCAGACTGAAAAGCCTCTCGACTTCGCGTCGACGCTGTTTCGCGCCCTCGGCCTCGCGACGGGCACGTTCAGCGAGGTTGCTCGCCACCAGTGCCGTCACAAGAAAGGCAAACAACGCTACCCAATTCTGCGGATCAGAAATGGTGAACGTTCCGATGGGAGGCAGGAAGAAAAAATTGAAGGCTGCGGTGGCGCCCACGGCCATCACTACGGCATATCGCAATCCCCAGTAAGCCGAAGTCAACAGCACGGTAACCAGGAACATTAACGCCACCGTGGTGTGATTCACGTGCAGTTTGAAATCTATGGTCGTGATCAGGCCGATCGCGGCGATCACCATTGCGTAGCGTACGACCTGGGTCCTGAACGCGTTTTTCACATCCGCATTGTACGATGGAGGTGACAATTCAGGCGTCGCGAAAGACAATAGGTTCGATGACGAAGACACCCGACGAGTGGCTGAGCGAAGTTTCGCAGGAAAAGTCGCGCGGAATTTTTAAACTGTTTCTCGGCTACGCTCCCGGAGTAGGTAAGACCTACAGCATGTTGAGCGAGGCGATTCGTCGCGCCAGCCGTGGGGAAGACGTGTTGGTGGGAGTGGTCGAGAGTCATGGTCGCAAGGCCACCGCAGAACTTGCCGCCAAACTCGATCGCATTCCGCCGCGCAAAATCGAGTACAAGGGAACGGTTTTTGACGAGATGGATGTTGACGGAATTCTCGCCCGCAAGCCAGCGGTAGTTGTGATCGACGAGTTGGCGCATACCAACATCGAGGGCAGCAAGCACGCGAAGCGGTACGAAGACGTCATGGAATTGCTGGAGGCCAAGATCGACGTTCTCTCCACGATGAACGTGCAACACGTGGAGAGCGTCGGTCCGACTGTGCAACAGATCACCGGCGTGCAGGTTCGAGAGACGGTTCCGGACTGGGTGATGCTGCGAGTGGACGAAATTGTGCTGGCGGATTTAACGCCCCAGGCTCTGCTGAAACGCATGCAGCGCGGTGATATTTATCCCGGAGACCGTGCTCAGCGCGCGCTCTCGCATTTTTTTCGAACCGGCAATCTGATCGCTTTGCGAGAATTGGCGCTGCGGCAGGTCACAGGCGTGGTCGACCGCAGTCTCGACGCCTTTCTGGAAAAGGACGGCTCGCAACCGACACATACCGTGCGCGAGCGCATCGGCGTGTGTGTCAGTTCGAATCCCGCAGCTCAGTACCTGATTGCCCGCGGTTCACGCATGGCGTCGGCCATGGGGGGCGAGCTCTATGTTTTCTACGTCGATGTAGGCCGCGATACGCGGCCGGAGGATGAAAAGTCTCTCGCCGAAAATATCCGATTCGCAGAGAACCTTGGCGCACACGCGGTACGTGGGTCCGGCAGTAGCATCGCCGAAGGCATCGCCCAGCTGGTGCGCGAGCATCACATCACACAGGTCATCTTCGGCAGGTCCGCACGCTCCGGATGGCAGCGCTATCTTTATATGTCCGCCATTCAGCGGTTTCTGCGCGACTCGCCGTCCGTTGATGTACACATCGTCACACAGGAGGCCCGCTAATGGTGGACCGACCTCACATTCTGGTCGTGGATGATGAGCCACAGATTACGCGCGTGCTGCGCACCAGTCTTTCGGCCCAAGGGTATGACATCCGCATTGCCAATAGCGGCGAAATGGCGCTGGAGATCATGAAAGACTGGTCGCCCAACTTGATCATCACCGATCTGTCCATGTCATCGATCGACGGTATCCAGCTTTGCCGGACGGTGCGCGCTGTCTCGCAGGTTCCCATTCTCGTGCTCTCGGTTCGAGACAAGGAGCAGCAGAAGGTAGAGGCGCTCGATGCCGGAGCCGACGATTATGTGACCAAGCCCTTCGGCATGAACGAACTGCTGGCGCGGGTGCGGGCTAATCTTCGTCGAGTCCCTTCGGAAAGCGATCCCGCTGACAAAGTCATCGAGGTTGGCGACTTTCGCATTGATACCGGCGCACACAAAGTGACGGTTCGCCGAGACGAGGTGCGGTTGACTCCGAAAGAATTCGACCTGCTCGTCTTTTTGGCGCGCCGTCCGGGCAAGGTCGTGAACCATCGGACTTTGTTGGGCGCAATCTGGGGTGGACAAAGCACTGAACAGGTCGAGTATCTGCGCGTGTTCGTGGGTCAGTTACGCAAGAAGCTGGAACCAGACGCTTCGTCGCCACGTTACATCGTTACCGAACCTTGGGTTGGATATCGCTTCGAACCCGGGGAGTGAATCGTCGTTTACCCGCATGCGCCTGAAACCCTTCGCTTTTCTTAGGAAGATTCTATGAACCCCTTTATTCAATCTTTATGGCTTCCATGATCAAATCAGTCGAGGGCGCAAAGGATTAACAATCCTCACCCGCGAATGGATGAAATGCTTCGGTGGCGATTGGGAGTCTTGATCAAGCTGTGCAAACGAGGACGCAACCAAGGCCCGGAGCAGGTCGCCGAACCACAGAAAGGGTAGGAATTCATGTCGACGATCGAAGACGTTTCCGCAGAACAATTGGCGAAGGTATTCCATCATTTTCAAGAGGCGTTGACGCATGACGGCGACTGCCGTGTCGGAGAAGAGGAACCCTCTTGCTGGGATCGCGCTGCAGAGAACGAGCAGAAACTGATGCTCGCCGCGGCCCGTTTAACTCTCCTCGAATTGGCAACGAGCCCGGCGGAACCGACCGCGCACCGAAAGTATTACGCTACACCGGGCGAGGCCGAGTGGGGCAGCTGAAGCGCTGAGCCGAATGCCTTCAGCGCAGATCGATCTCCCCGGTCATAACGTGCGCATGCAAGCGGTATTTTCCCGACCCTGCTTGCTCGAATGACCGGAACAGACCGCCTTTCGAGACGTGGAAGGCCGACGCTTCGATGCTCCCTGTAAGGACGCCGGCATCTCGGTGCCCGTATTGCTCCGGATCAGGAACCGCAACCTCGAGCTGCCCTGCCCTGATTTCCAAGTTCTTGTCGCCCTCAACGGCCCCAACGTCCAATTGTCCAGCCGTCAGTCGAATCCACAGGTCGGAACGGCGAGGGACCTCGATTGTGGCGCTGAAATTGTTGTGGGGTGTATTACGGATATAAATTTCCGCGGTCGAAGGTCCCGGATCGACATCTACCCTAACCCTCTTGAGCTCGTCATCCGAGTTGGCATGACAAGTCACCACAATATCGTTCGAATCGGTCGGGGTAATTTTGTAGCCGCCAGCTTCCAGGTGCATGCGGATCGCGCCGCCGGAGATAAACCGCTGGCGCCTAGGGGACTGTTGTGCATTCAGAATATTGGCCGCTAGCAATAGAGCGAAAACGACAAGATGTTTCATAGACAGCTCTCCCTTTTTGTAGATACGCTCCGGATCGCACTAAAGTTCCCAATAAAGGCACCGCGTGATCGGCTGGGGGCGTTCGAGCTTCCAACTTTCTCGTTTACAGCCCTCTGTTTTCATTTAGAGTATCGGGTTGCCGGGTAATGCAGTCGATCTTCGCAACGTCTGGAGAGCAGTCGAATTCGGATGCGCGAGCTGCGGCTAGGGAGGTACGATGAAGGACCGCTTTCAGCCTCAAGCATTCCTGAAGAGCTCGGTTTCACGCCGCAAGTTCCTCGGGCAGGCGGCCGCCGCCGCAATTGGCTTTACGATCGTTCCGCGTCGCGTGTTGGGCGGCAGCGGATATGTTCCGCCCAGTGACAAGGTCAACGTCGCTTTCATCGGAGTTGGCGCTCAGGGTCTGCGTGTCATGCTTCATTTCCTGAAGGAATCCGATGTGCAGGGTGTAGCTGTATGTGACGTCAACAAGTCCGGCTCGAACTATCCGCAGTGGGGCACGCACGAGTTCTGCCACTCCGTCCGCACCTTGCTCGGAGTCGATAGCGGTTGGGATTGGCTCAGTCCTGACCAACCCATTCAGCTGAGCCATTCGCTGGCCGTCACGAGCGGCGTTGCTGGCCGCGAACCATGTCAGAAAATCGTAGAAGCTTGTTACGCGACGCAGCAGCGCTCTGGCCATTATCGTGGCTGTTCCGCCTATAACGATTTTCGCGAGTTGCTGGAGAAGCAGAAAGATCTGGACGCCGTCGTTGTGTGTACCACCGACAATCTGCATGCGGCCGTATCCGCTGCGGCGATGAAGAAAGGCAAACACGTCTTTTGCCAGAAGCCTTTGACACATACCATCTACGAGGCACGGCGGATTGCTGAAATTGCAAAAGAAACAGGTGTCGCAACTCAGATTGCAGTAGCCAATCAGGCATCCGAATCCACCCGCCAGCTCTGTGAATGGATTTGGGACGGTGCTATCGGTCCGGTGCGGGAGGTCAAGAACTGGTCGAGTCGTCCGTTCTGGCCTCAAGGCATCGAACGGCCGAAAGAGACGGAGGCAGTGCCCGAAGGTTTGGACTGGAACCTCTGGCTCGGACCCGCAGCGGAGCGGCCTTTCAACCACGCTTACGTGCCCTTTGTGTGGCGCGGATGGAGCGACTTCGGCTGTGGCGCTCTGGGCGACATGGGGTCGTACAGTTTCGACACAATCTTTCGTGTCTTGAAGCTTGAGGCGCCTGAGAGCGTGGAAGCCAGTTCCAGCGATCGTTATGAAGAGACGTATCCGCTATCCTCGATCGTTCGCTACAATTTCCCGGCTCGCGGCGACATGCCGCCCGTGAAATTCACCTGGTATGACGGTGGCCTGAAGCCGGCGCGCCCTGAGGAACTCGAAGACAACCGTCCGTTCAAACAGGTGGGCGAAGAGGAAGACGAAGGTATGCTCTTTATTGGGGACCGTGGCAAGATTCTTTGCACGTTTAATGGCGGCAATCCAAAGCTGATTCCACAAAGCAAGATGGATAGCTACAAACAGCCGCCGAAAACATTGCCGAGATCGCCCGGCAACGAGCGTGAATGGCTCGATGCCTGCAAAGGAGGCAAAGTGAAACCCGGCGGCAACTTCGAGTTCGAAGGGGTCGTCACCGAAACCTTGCTTCTGGGAAACGTCGCAGCTCGCATGGGACAAAAACTGAACTGGGATCGTTCCAATTTGCGCGTCAACTCTGATGTCGCGCAAAAGTACGTCGCTCCGGAGCGACGAGGCGGTTGGGAACTCTAGCAAGTGGCTCTCACTAGAGGCCTCGGGTTCTCTAACGCCTGGCAGAGACAATAAATATGCACCTTGATTTGTGAAATACGGACTCTGAATTTGCGGCGGGGAGCAAAAGGCGTTGAGAGCGGTGGCATTCCAGCCGCGAAGCGGCGGCACGTGAAAGCCCGGCACGGCAGTGCCGGGTGAGAGTCGGCAAAACCCGCGAGTCCCATAGGACGGTACTGACTTAGCAAGTGAGGAGGCATCAATGTCTGTGATTTCAAGAAGAGATTTCCTGAAGAGTGCGGCCACGTACACGGCTGCCGCGGGATTCGTTTCCGCAGGCACGCTGCAACTTCGCGCCGATCCGCTCGGCATGCCCATTGGGTGCCAGACTTGGCCCGTCAGGGAAATGATCGCCAAAGACTTTCCCGGCACGATTAAGCAGCTTGCCGCTGCCGAATTCAAGACCATTGAACTCTGTTCGCCGGTAGGCTACGCCGAGTCTGGCTTTGGAGGCTTGTCAAAATATAACGGTGCTGAACTCCGTAGAATCCTGAGCGACGCCGGAGTCAGTTGTATCAGCTCGCACTTTGGCATCGAGGAACTCCGGGCCAATCAGGAGCGCGCAATTGCCTGGGCGAAAGACGTCGGCCTCTCACAAATGCTGGTGCCAAGCCTCGGCGGGCCCAAGCGACCCACGATGGACGACGTGAAGCGCGCGGCCGACGAATACAACAAGCTGGGCGAACAAGCGGCCAAGGCGGGCATCCAACAGGGTCTTCACAATGAGGAATTTGAGCTCTCAACCGTTGATGGCAAGCGCACGTATGACGTGTTATTCGACCTGCTCGATCCGAAGCTGGTTAAGTTTCAGTTCCAGGTCTCCACTATCAGCCGGGGCTACGATGCCGCCGAGTATTTCACGAAGTACCCTGGCCGCTTCATTTCCATGCATGTGCAAGGCTGGTCCGCGCAAGCCAAGAAGATCATGCCCGTGGGGCAAGACACTCTGGATTGGAAGACAATCTTTACTGCCGCGAAAACCGGCGGCATTAAGAATTACTTCGTCGAAATGGATCTGCCAATGATGAAAGCCAGCGTTTCTTATCTCCACAATCTGCAGGTCTAACGAAATAAGTCTAACGAAATAAGACCTGGAACCCAACTGTTTCCGGAATGCCAGCATTCCGGAACATCCATGCCAGGCACGGCAGACTTTTCGCGCCGTGCCTCGCATGGAACACCAAGCGCTTTGCTGGAAGCTAGCCGCAAAAAGCTTGTAGCTGCTTAGGCCGACTTCGCCAAGTTCCCGAGACTGCTCGCCTGGGCGCGCCATTCGGGTTTTCGCTCTCTGCTGGCTTGAGACAGCGCGCGCTTGACACCTTCAGCGTCGAAGTCCTTCGCGTAGTCGGGAGTCCCGGGTTGTTGTCGCCAGGATTCATCCAGACTGCTGGCGTCCACGCCATCGAATCCAAGTTGGTTCACAAGTCGCACCACGATGGCCTTCGCGGCTTCATCGTCGCCTGCGACCGGCAAGGCAATACGCTGGGGTGTATCAGCTGCACGTCCGAGATCCATCAAGTGTTGAGCGTAAATGTTGTTGAACGCTTTGATGACCGGATGGCCGAGCTGCTGTTCAACATATCGGCTCTCGGGCATGCCGTTTTCAATTGCATCGATTCGGCCGTCGCTCTGTTGGGGATAGTAATTGCAAGTGTCGATGACCACCACGCCATGATCCACTCCTCTAAACAAACCGCGAGGAAGTTTGGGAAGATTCTTCAGCGCAATCGCCACGATCACCACCTCTCCCTTCCGAGCCGCTTGTTCTGGGGTAACTGCTTCCGCGCCCGTTTCCCGCGTCAGGTCAGCGAGTGTCTGCGGCCCACGAGAGTTGGCCACGAAGACTCTGTGCCCTAGTTTGGTGAGACGCCGTGTCAGGGTTCCACCGATGTGTCCTGCTCCAATGATTCCAATATTCATATCCGCTCCTTTCCTTCTGTTTTGATTTGGCGTTTTAAGAGAACAGATTCAAGAAACGGAGAATCGCTTCCTGTTTTTTCTCAATATGGGAGACCTTCAGAAACGTCCGATGCGGTCCTCCCCAGTTCGTGCCGTTCACTCTCGCGGGCTCACTGGGAAACTGGGTGTTTGGTAGGTTCTTCGGGCAGGGATAAGAGTTCCTTATGTTGTTTCCTCGTTCTGACCCATGCGACTATCAGTGGCAGCGACCGAACCGGCGCCTGCTGTAAGGAACTCGCTGTTTTTCGGCAAGAGGAATTCGGCGACCTTCACTCTGGTGCCGTTTGCCCCCATCACGGTAGAATCGAAGCCAGACAGCCTCGGAGCCTGTGATGATGGTGGGTTTTGTTTGCTGAATCGTGCGATACCGATCCGGGCAATCAACTTAGGAACCGCTGTTTTGCTCATTGAAAGCTGTTTGTAAGTTGTGTGTTTGAAACCGATGGCCCCGTAGCTCAGATGGATAGAGCAGCGGTTTCCTAAACCGAAGGTCGGCAGTTCGACTCTGCCCGGGGCCACCATCGTTTTCAATCACTTGAAGGCAAAGTGTGGTCGCGTGCTCGAGCCTGCCGAGATTCGGCGCGTAAGTTCTGATGAACTTGGTATGCCTCAGCCTGCGAATCACATTTCCGGGTTGGGAGAAAAACAGACGGGGGATGAGCGCAATGTTGCGCCACAATCTACGGGCGTGGCCCTCGTAGACGAGATCCGGAGGGACCAAACACTCCGGTAAAACGTTTGCTTCATGGCGTTACAAGCGTGAGCGGAA
>Ga0073928_10008365_pt1 | contig 13033 bp, 12 predicted proteins | sample PaiPotPPA55metaG_FD_76969 | JGI IMG/M metagenome (GOLD analysis project Ga0073928, IMG submission 76969) | Iron sulfur acid spring bacterial and archeal communities from Banff, Canada, to study Microbial Dark Matter (Phase II) - Paint Pots PPA... ...
AACACGGTGAACCCGACGGCCGCGAAGTACGCCCCGATCCGCCGATGGCCCTCCTTCATGATCCACAGGCCGGCCGCGCACACGACCAGGCCCTGATCCTCCTTGACCAGCAGCAGCAGTCCCGCCGCGATCGCCGCATGCCGCCAGCGCCGCGCGTCGATGCGCTCGATCAGCAGCGCCGTCAGCAGCGGGGCGAAGGCGACCTCGTGGAAGTCGAAGTCGAGGGCCTCCTGCAGCGGCCAGTAGAGCAGGTAGACGCCGAGGACGAGGTACGCGACCGTGGCCCCGAGCCGGCGGCGGGCGAAGAACCAGATCACCGGGCCGGCCGCGGCGAACAGCACGCCCTGCGCCACCACCAGGTTCAGCGCCGTCGCGTGGATCCAGTACAGCGGGACCAGCAGGATGAGCAGCGGGCTGAAGTGGTCGTGCAGCAGCATCATGCCGGGGTCGTTCGCGTAGTCGTACTGCTTGACCGTCGCCCGCGGCAGATGGAAGGAGGCGTAGGAGCGCAGCTCCTCGTCGAAGATCGCCAGGTCCCAGCCGGCATCGCTGCCGGCCCGGTACTTCAGGTAGCCGAACGCGACGTAGCCGAACGCGGCGAGGCCGGTGATCGCGAGCACGACGAGCCCGTGCGGCCGGCGGCGTGCTGTGCGCACGGCCGCCGCCGTACGCACGGCGACGATCCGTGCCGGCGCGTCCAGCACCGTAGCCGCCATGCCTCAGCCTCACCCGTCCCGGAGATCGAACCCGCGATCTCCGGGCCGCCTAACCCGCAAGGGTGGCAAAGGGCGATGAGCTCAGCCGTCACCGCGCGCTGAGAAGCCGCTGAAGAATCCCGCAGCGTTTCCTTTACGCGGTGAGAGTCACGGCTCCGGTCACCGTCACAGCTGCGCGGCCAGCGCACGTCCCGCGGCCGCGATGCCCGGGCCGTCGAGACCGAGCGCGGCCAGGATGGTCGGCCGCTCGTCGTGCGACTGGAACTCGGCCGGCACGCCGAGCACCTTGGTGGCGCGGACCACGCCGGCGTCCTGCATGGCCTGGCTGATCGCGGCGCCGACGCCGCCGACCCGGCCGTTGTCCTCGACCGTCACCACGGCGCGGTGCCGCTTGGCCAGCTCGACCAGCGCGGGGTTGACCGGCTTGACCCAGCGCGGGTCGACCACGGTCGCCTCGATCCCCTCCGCCGCGAGCTCCTCGGCTGCCGAGAGTGCGGCGGCGGCCAGCGGACCGGCGGCGATGATCAGCAGGTCGGCGTCGCCCACCGGCTTGGCCGCACGGCGCAGCACGTCCACGCCGTCCACCCGCTCGATCGCCTCGATCTCCGGGCCGACCGAGCCCTTGGAGAAGCGCACCACGGTCGGCGCGTCGGAGACGTCGGTCGCCTCCCGCACCAGCGCGCGCACCTGGGCCGCGTCCCGCGGCACGGCGATCCGCAGCCCGGGCACGATCTGCAGGATGGACAGGTCCCACACGCCGTGGTGGCTCGCGCCGTCAGGACCGGTGATCCCGGCCCGGTCGAGCACGAAGGTCACGCCGGCCTTGTGCAGCGCACAGTCCATCAGCACCTGGTCGAAGGCGCGGTTGAGGAAGGTCGCGTACACCGCGACGACCGGGTGCAGGCCGCCGAAGGCCAGTCCGGCCGCACAGGTGGCGGCGTGCTGCTCGGCGATGCCGACGTCGTAGATCCGGTCCGGGTACTGCTGCGCGAACTTGTGCAGGCCGACCGGGATCAGCATGGCCGCGGTGATCCCCACCACGTCCGCCCGGTCGTTGCCGATCTTGAGCATCTCCTCGGCGAAGACGTCGGTCCACGAAGTGCCCTTGATCTGGAAGGGCAGCCCCGTCTCCGGGTTGGTCTGCGGGTTGACCTGGTGCAGCTGGTGCACCACGTCCGCGCGGGCCGGCTCGTATCCCTCGCCCTTGCGGGTCAGGACGTGCACGATCACCGGTCCGCCGAAGGCCTTGGCGCGGCGCAGCGCGGACTCGACCGCCTCCACGTCGTGCCCGTCGATCGGGCCGATGTACTTCAGGCCGAGGTCCTCGAACATGCCCTGCGGGGCGACGATGTCCTTGATGCCCTTCTTCATCCCGTGCAGGGTCTCGTAGATGGCGCCGCCCACGTACGGGGTGCGGGCCAGGGTGTTCTTGCCCCAGTCGAGGAAGCGCTCGTAGCCCTGGGTGGTGCGCAGGGTGCCGAGGTGGTTGGCCAGGCCGCCGATGGTGGGCGCGTAGGAGCGCTCGTTGTCGTTGACCACGATGACCACCGGCAGGTCGCCGCCGGCGATGTTGTTGAGCGCCTCCCAGGCCATGCCGCCGGTGAGCGCGCCGTCCCCGATGACCCCGACGACCCGCCGGTCGGTGAGTCCGCGCAGCCGGAAGGCCTTGGCGATGCCGTCCGCGTGGCTGAGCGCGGTGGAGGCGTGCGAGTTCTCCACGATGTCGTGCTCGGACTCGGCACGGCAGGGGTAGCCGGACAGGCCGCCCACCCCGCGCAGCTGCGAGAAGTCCTGCCGGCCGGTGAGCAGCTTGTGCACGTACGCCTGGTGGCCGACGTCCCAGACCAGGGCGTCGCGGGGGGAGTCGAACACGCGGTGCAGGGCGATGGTGAGCTCCACCACGCCGAGGTTGGGGCCGAGGTGGCCGCCGGTGCGCGAGACGTTCGAGATCAGGAACTCGCGGATCTCCCCCGCCAACTGGTCAAGCTCGGCGCGGCCGAGCCGGTCGAGGTCGCGCGGCTGCCGGACCGTTTCCAACAAGCGAGCCAACGCAGTCTCCTTCACAGTTCCCGTGATCGACGCGCGCCGTCGACCCTTACCATTCGGGCGTAGTCCGGCCCCGCGCCGCGCGCAAGAGCACAGGCGCTGCGCGATCGACGAACCCGACGAGTCTATGCGGCGAGCGGTCGCGCCCCCGTCGCCGGGAGCACACCTCCACATCATCTTCACCGCCGGCGACCCGGGTAAACGATTGTCCCATTCCAGGATGATTCGTCCGCACGCAGGGTCCCCCCGGGCGCCCGCCACGCTCCCGCCACCGTCCGCTACTGCACGCCGCCGCATGCCGTCGGCCGACCTGTCAGTGTGCAACGGCTTGCTTACTCCGAATGGGCTCGATCACGCCCGACTCGGGTTTTTGGCGGTCGGGGTTCGCGGTGCACCGGTTCTCGGAGATCAAATTCAACGGCGCCGCCGGCAGCTTCACCGAGTGCGCCGCGAAGAAAGGGGTTGCCTTGGCCGGTGGGGCCGTGGGTGTGCTTGGCGCCGGACTGGATGGTGCGCGGGGTGAGTTTCGCCCATGAGGTCAGGTGTCCGGGGGTGGGAAAGACGCTCATGTCGGGGCCGATCTCGGCGGGGATGACCCGTGCGCAGAATGGGCCGATGCCGGGGATCTCGGTTAGGCGCCGGGCCAGGGTGGTCAGGCTCTGCCCGCCGCCGGGCCCGTGCCGCTCTTCGTGATCGCCGTGGTCGTCGGGCGGGTCGGGAGTGTGCGCGGTGGCCAGGGCGGTCTCGATCCGCGCGGTCAGGGCGTCGATCTGCTCGGTGAGATGGTCGATGGAGGCGAGTTCGGTGCGTACCAGGAACGCGTGGTGGTCGCTGAAGCAGCCGAGGAAGGCGGCTTCGAGCGCGGTCTTTTTCACCAGCAGCCGGCCGCGGGCCAGGGCGGCGAGGATGTGGGGGCCGTTGCCCAGACACCACGAATGATCACAGGAGGCCACGGGCGCCGGGCAACCCGCAAGGCACTGATGTCGATGCGGCGGTACGGACCGGCCAGTTCGGTGTCGCTCGAGCGCGAGGACGCGGTGGAATGCCTGCTTGCCCCGCACCACGCTCAACGGCTCGACAGCTTGATCGCCGAGACCGGCCTCGCCGTCGAGCCATCGTTGGGCGCGATCCTCGCGCAGTGACCGCCTTTCTGACCCATGCGCTGGTCACCGCATGGGTGAAGAGCTCAGAGGTTCGTGGCGATGTTCGTCGCTCCGGCATTTGGGAAGAGCCTGCCGTCGCCAGTGCACACCCAGTAGAGCCCTAGGCCGCCGTTTTGGGGCTGGATCCCGCTGGGGCAGTCGATGGCCGCAGGCAGGTCGGCAAGTGCCTTGTCCCAGACTGGAGCGGTGACCAGCGCGAGGATCTGAGACATTGTCAGGGCGGGGTGGTTGCCGGCCCGATCGCCGCGGACCGTCAGGTGGACGTCGACGCCACCCGGCAGGTTCCGGTAGAACTCGAATTGCGAGGCCATATCGACCGGCCACTCGTACTCCACGAGCGTCGCCCCGCCTCCGAGCGACGTCGTCGTACACGAGCCGCCGCGGGGAACCCCCAGCGCACATGTGGAGACATAGTTCGGCCGATCCACTGAGAGGGACACACCGACTCGTTGCCCGTTAACGGTCGCGGTCGTGTAAGCCTCGGCGGACCACCCGGAGTTGGTGCCGTAGATCGCGTAGGACACTCCGGTGAGGGTAGCCCCGCCATGGGGCGGGTCGATCTTCACATCGGTCGGCAAGAGGGCCTTGAAGTTCTCGAGCATGTACTCGCCGCTCACAGGCCCGTCATACGTGACCGTCCGGTGGACGGAGGCGGTGGCTGCCGGCTTCGCCAGGTGCGTGCGCGTGCCTGGCGCCAGGGAGAATGCCAGCGATCCCGCCACGGCCACTGCCGCGAGCGCGCCCAGCGCGCCTTGGGCGGCCCAGCGCCTCTTGATCCTGCGTCCGCCCGTCACGGCGTGGCTGTAGAGGACCTCCGTGTTCGGCGCATCGAAGGTCAGCGCGGTATCGTGCAGATCTGCCGCGAAGCTGTGTGATTCCTCGTGCAGGGACATCTGTCTCGTCCGTCCTTTTAGCTCTCTGCGAATTCAACGAAGTCGGCGCCCAACTGCCCCCGCACCCTGGCCAGCGCGCGCATGGAGCGCGAACGCACCGCGCTCGGGCTGAGTTTGAGCGCGGCCGCGGTGTCCTCGACGCTGCGGTCCTCCCAGTACCTCAAAACGAGCACAGCCCGGTCCTGTGCGGACAGCTGGCGGAGCGCGTCGAGGAGGGTCACGCGTAGGGTCAGGTCCGCGCGTGGCACCGCGACCTGCCCCGCCAATGCCTCGACGCCCGCCCGTTCGGTGCTGCTCTTGCGCCGTGCCGAGATGAAGGCGTTGACCAAGACGGTCTGCGCGTAGCCGGAGGGATTCTCGATCCGGCCGCGCCGCCCCCACCTCGCGTACATGCGGCTGAGAGTCTCTTGCACGAGATCCTCAGCCAAGGGTGTGTCACCGCTCGTGAGCAGACAGGCGGTGCGATAGAGATGCGTGCCCCGTGATGCGACGAAGGCGTGGAAATCCTCCGGGTCCACAGCCGACGGGTCGCTGTCCGGGTTCGACATAATCTTCACGTCCATAATGACGCGCGGCCTCCGGGTCTTGTGGCAGCAGGTGAGCGGAACACCTGAGGGGGACCGGACGCCACTGGCCCAGCACGCGGCACAACATGTCCCTGGGATTCCATCCAAAATGGCCGATCTCACCCAAACAGCACCGGACAGCCGATGGCAGACCGCACGATTTCAGACCTCACCACGGGCGAGATCCCATCAGCGATGCGCTGTCACCGACATGAGCCTCCCCCAGCGAACCCTCGCCGTTCAGCGAAAGCAGCGAGCCGACGCCGGCGCCAGCCCTCACCGACCATGTCACCGAAAGGGCGTCGCGAACATCCACACCCAGGTCACACTCATCATCAACGTCGGCGGGAGCCAAGTCCCAACTCTCGCACGGCAGTCAACGCCGATTGGCTCGCTCGACGCCGGCCACCCCAAACAGGCAGCCCCACTTAACTTCGAAGACCAGCTTTAGCTTGGGCGAAGGCTAGCGCGGATGACCGGTTCGGCTGTCATGGAGAAGGCAACGCGCCACGCTCAGCCTGGACCCACGAACCATCCGCGTCCGACCGTCGACCTGCTCGCCCGGCCCGGGCCGAACCCAGCAGCAGCGGGCAGTCCCCGGTCCGGGGCGCCGCTCACCAGTGCGGTACAGCGGCCGTTAACGCAACAGGCCTCCACCCTGCCGAGGGTAGAGGCCTGTTGCATCACGTAGTCAGCGCTGCCGGGGTCGGGTTGCGGCCCATTCTCTTGCCGCAGCCACGACGCTGCGCATCCATGGGGTTGTGGCGTGGTTCGCGTTCTGGCGTTCGATTTCGTCCCACATCCGTACATTGGCGTTGGCGAATGCGTCGACGTGCGCTGTCTCGGCTTCCGCATACGCAGAAATCCGCGAGGCGAAGGCTTCTGCGTCGTTCACCGTATGACCGGATGCCACAAGCCGGATGAGCAGAGACGCGGCATCCATCCATGCTGCTCCCAGCGTTGGCCATGCCCAATCAATCAGGTACGGGCGGTCCCGAGTGATCAGGACGTTGTCCGGTATCCAGTCGGTGTGTTGAAGGGTGGTGCCGCTGAAGGCCTCCAACTCGATAGCGTCGGAAACGTAGGTCTTCCAACGGTCTTCAGCTAGCTTGAAGTAGGGACTCGGCGTCAACACCTCGACTTCCCCGAGCGCTTCGAGCACGGGAACGAGCGCGTCCGGATCGGGGGAGCCGGGGCTGTAATCGGCGTGCCGCCCGTCGACGTGCGCGTACCCGAGTACCGTCCATCCGGCCTCGTCGAAATGCCACAGCAGAGGCGGGGAGATATGACGAACCATGGGTGCCACCGCGATTTCCCGCAGTTGGCCTTTCACGCCGTGGTCGTCGCTGGGCAAGCCCTTGACGAAGGTCTTCCCGCTGGCGGTTTCCACGGTTGCGGCGACAGGCGAGTTATGGCCAGACGCGGCCGTGCGCGCGAACAAGATCGGCCCGGTACGCGCTTCGATCGCCTGCCGGAGATCGCTGGACAGGTCTTCCCATGAAATGCGCTGCACGACGCTCCCTTGGGGTGTGCCTGGGGGCCGGATCGCTCCGGCCACCAGGCGGCGGCCGGTCTAGTTGTTGTACGGGGCATCGCTGCTCGACTTGCAGCTACATGCCCGGACGAGGGTATCCGTGTCCACGACGATCGTGTACTCGTCCGGAGCTATCGCCGGTAGCTCCGGCGTTTCCAGGTAGTCCGGAAGCGCCTCAACGTTGTCCCCCGGGGACGGCGGCCGGTCAAGGAGCGTTACGGGTACGGCGGCCATAGGCGAACTCGTGCCTGGTGCGAAGCTGCGGACTGAGCGGTCGCTGACGGACGAGTGGGGCGTTGCTCCCCAGACCATCCGCCAGGCCATCGCACTCCTGAAGAACGAAGGCCTGGTGATCGGCAAGCCGGGGAGCGGCGTGTTCGTGCGCACCGCCCCGCCGCTGATCCGCCTCGGAGCCGAGCGCTTCTCCCGGGCAAAGCGCGCGGCCGGGAAGGCGGCGCAACAGTCAGAGGCCGAGGCGGCAGGGAGAACCTTCCGCCAGGAAGTGCTCGGGCTCGGCGAGGTCGAAGCTCCCGGGTTTGTGGCTCGCCATTTCGGGGTGGAATCGGGCACGCCTGTGTTCCGGCGCTATCGGCGCGAGTACGTGGATGAGCAGATCACTCACGTATCAGCCTCCTATTACATGCCGGAGGTGGTAGAGGGGACCGCCATCACGCAAACATGCACTGGGCCGGGCGGCAGCTACGCGAGGCTCGAAGAGAACGGACATCGGCTGACCCGGTTCCACCAGGAGTTCACCGCCAGGATGCCCACTCCTGAAGAGATCCGTCTCTTGCAACTTCCCTCGGGAACGCCGGTCATGGACGTGCTACGCATTGCCTACGGCGAGGGCGGGCCACTTGAGGTCTATACAGCGGTGGTAAACGCCAGCATGATCATTTTCACTGAGGACTTCGACGCCCCCGAGTAGGATGCGGCTATGACCACGCCCTACCGGCACTCGGTGTCCGTCGTCGGTATCGTCGTACGCGAGGACGGCCGAGTCCTCGTGATCCGTCGCAAGGACAACGGCACGTACCAGGCCCCTGGCGGAATCCTCGAACACGAGGAGAGGATCGAGGACGGCGTAGCGCGCGAAGTCCTCGAAGAGACCGGGTACCAGGTCCGGGTGCTGAGCCTGACGGGCATCTACAAGAACGTCAAAGGCGGCCATGTCACCTTGGCGTTCCGCTGCGCCCTTGTCGGCGGTCAGGCCGTGCTCAACGACGAGGCGACCGAGGTGGATTGGTTCACCGTGGACGACGTCGCCGCACGGTTGACCGAACCGTATGCCGTGCGCGTCACCGACGCCTTGTCCGGAGACTGGCCCGACGCACGCCACCACGACGGCGTGCGTCTACTCGATGACGTTGCCACTCGCGAGTCCGACGAGTAGCAGTGCTCGAAGACGTCGCAGCTTCAACCATCGTGGCCCCGTTCCGGTCGTAATTTGCCGCTCCCATGCCGTCACGGCGAGCGCCATATCCTCATCGGGATTGGGCGCAATGGCCACCAGCTGGACCGTTCTGTGGGACGATCAAGTCGTGGCCGACAGTGCGATTCGTTCGCCGGTCCGACTGGCTGACAGAAGTCACATCTGGACGTTCTGTCACTATCTGTTTTCGTAGGCTGGTTCCGGGATGGGCGAGGACGGCAATGCGGACATGACTCCACGTCAGACTCCAGTCCCAGGTCAGCCAGCGGTAGGCCCAGACGGGGTTGCGGTTCGAGTCCGGGTTGTACGACTTGGTTACGGCAATGGCGCTGCCGCCGAGGCGTTATCTATCGATCCATCTGGATGGAGTATCGTTCTTCTCCCCCAGGCGCCGGTTATTGGCTTTTTCGGCTGGTTGCGCTATCGAAAGTATAAAAGGTGGTGGCGCGGGGGAGGGGATCCAGGCCCATTTTTTCGAGGGGCCGTATTCGCCGGTGCTCTCGTACTCCTACGAGTTCGAGCCGTGCCGGCTGTACAGCGCGACGCGGCTGTGTGTGAAGGCTGGGCGGCTCGTCTCGGTGTGGCGGGCTATGCGATTGACTGGAGCGGATGGGGCGATGTCCAGGGCGCAAGAGTCCGTTGGGCAACAACTTACGGTCTTCCCGGCTGCGGTGGTGGCGGGCGATCAGGTCCGGGACCGGGACATCTTCCGGACGATCCATCGGATCGAGTACATCGATTGCCACGATGAGCCGGTCTACGTCTTCCGCTTCACACCAGGAGGCGAGCCGAGGGGCGAGATGGACAGCCTCGACTACTGGGCCACGATTCCGCTGGTCGTGTGGAGACGGTGCTAGGCCGCGACTGACCCCGCATCTTGTTGAGCAGTAGGTCTTTCTTGTCGAGATCTTTCATGTCGCGTTCAGGCTGCTGCGTAGGCGACTTCGGGCTTGTGGAGGAACGAGATCACGCGGTCGGGTAGCTTTTGGAGGCGGTGTAGGTGGGCCCTGATGGCGGTGGCCTTGGCGAGTCGATTGCGGGGCGCGGCCTTGTTCGCGACCTCACGTTTGGTGTCGCCGTTGAGTGTTCCTCCGCGGGACGCGACGGTCAAAGCGCGTCCGGGTTCGCGGCGGCCCGGTGCCTGAGGGAAAGCAGCAAAAGCAGGACCGCCATGTTCAGCAGCGTCAGGGAGACCCTCGCTGCGGTGTACGCGCCGGTCTCGACGACTTTGGGAACGACCGCGGCGATCGCGATGAGCACGGCGGATGCCGCGATGACCGCCTTACAGATCAAGGCGCTGCGACTTCTGTGGAGCAGTCGCACACCTAAGGCGCCCGACCCCTTTTTCGCCGACCGCGCCGAGGCCGCGAACAAGACGAGCAGCACGGCCTCACAGCCGACCGCGAGCGCCCGGATCTGCCCGGCCCCGCCCCCCTTGCCGGCGGCGACGACCACATCCCCGGCCACCGCCAGCCAACCCAGACACCACAGGCGGAGCAGGTACAGGGCTTCGAGGTTGCGTTGCACCGTCTGATGCTGCGGGTCGGCGCCCAGCGCACGGCGGAAGCCGCTCGCCGCCCTCCCGAACCGAAATCGGCTCTGATCGAGCAGGGCCAGTCCGTTCAGTGACTGCATGTGCTGCGGATCGATCTCCAACGCGCGCAGATACGCTGCACGCGCCTCTTCCCCGCGGTATCTCAGCGCACGCAGCGCGGCACCGCACAGGTAGTGCGTCTCCGCAATCTCCGGTGCCAGCCGGCGTGCCTGTTCGGCGGCGGCCAGCGCCCGCCTGGGGCTCAGGCGGTAGAGGCTCTGAGCGAGCATCGCATACGCCTGCCACTGCTGGGGCGCGAGCCTGACCGCCTCGGCCGCCGCGGCCGCCGCCTCCCGGTGGCTCTTGATCCGGCGCAGGGCCCCCGACAGGAGGCGATATCCGTGTTCATCGGCCGGGTCGGCGGCCACCGCGGCCCTGGCGATGCGCACCGCCTCGCGGTGCTCGCCGAGTGCCGTGTGACAGCGGGCAAGCAGGCGCAGCGCAGCGGGACTGTTCGGCCGGGCCGCGAGCACCGATGCCACGACCTCGCGCGCCTGCGCGGCACGGCCCAGGTCGAACAGTTGCTGGGCACGTTTCAGATCGGCATCGGGGTCGTTACCCATGGTTGCTCCCGAGGGTTGTCTGGTCCCGAACAGCAGCCGCGGCCGCATAGCGGGCGCGGCGGGCGCGGCGTTCGGGTTCGCCGTGTTGTGGTCGGTGTTGGGTGCTCAGAGCAGCTTGCGTGCATTGAGATAGTCGACCAGCTCGTCGTAGGCGCCGGATTCGTTGGCGTACAGGGCGACGTTTCGGGCCGCCTCGAGCCAGGCCCCGATGGAAGGGCGAACCTGCGCGAGGACGGATTCGAGTTCTGCCATGGTGATCGGGTGCACCGTGCCACTGGCCGCGGAGTTCATCAACGCGAGCTCCGCCGCGGAGTCGCAGAGGTGTGCGAGGTCGGCGCCGGAATAGCCGTCGGTGCGCTTGGCCAGTGCGTCCAGCCTCAGTCCGCTCACCGGCCGGCCCTTGAGATGGTGGCGCAGGATCGCCTCGCGGGCCGGTCGGTCGGGGGGAAGCACCAGCAGGGTGCGATCCAGGCGGCCGGGGCGGCGCAGTGCCACGTCCACGTCCCATGGCGCGTTGGTGGCGGCGAGCACGAATACGCCCTCGTTGGCCGTGTCCACACCGTCGAGCTCGGTCAGGAACTGGTTGACGACGCCGCGCGCGGCGTTGTTGGCCATCTGGCTACGCTTGCGGCCGAGTGCATCGATCTCGTCGAAGAACAGCACGCAGGGGGCGTTGCGCCGGGCCGCGGTGAACACATCCCGCAGGTGGCGCTCGCTGTTGCCGATGAACATGTCGAGCACGTCGGCGAGGGTGACGGAGTGGAACCGGGCGCCGAGCTCGCCCGCTATCGCGCGGGCGATGAACGTCTTGCCGCAGCCCGGCGGCCCGTAGAGCAGCAGGCCGCCTCGCAGGGACTTGCGAAAGGCGCGGCTCAGCTCGGGGTTGCGCATGGGGGCGAGGAACGCGGCGTCGAGGCGGCGCTTGACCTGCTCCATGCCGCCGACGTCGGCGAGGCGGACCGCGCCGGGCTCCGCGTCCGCGACGTAGTCCGGCTGCGGCGCGACCCGTTCGTCGGCATACGCCGGCGGAACGGCGTCGGCCAGGTTTCGAGCGGCGCGATCCCAGTCGTAGCCGTCGTCGGACGGCGGTGCGGGCGACGTGGACAGCGCGCGCCGCATCGCGAGGAGAGCGGGAACGCTGTTCGGCTCCTGCCCGAGGATGACGCTCAGCTGCGAGATGGCCTCGTCGTTGCGGCCCGCGTCGAGCAGCTGGTTCACCAGCAGGAGGCGCAGCGGCCCGTCCATGGGCGCCGAATCAACGGCGCGCAACAGGCTTGCGATGATCTTTGCTTCGTCAGACATCGAATACACCCCTCCGCGGCCCGCACGCCCACCTCCGACCGCTGCCTACATTGTCGCTCGGTAAAAGCCGATGGCATAGTGCTGCGCGGCGATCTTATTGGACCGGGCCCCATCGCCGGCTTGGTCGTTGCTCGAACCCTGAAGCTCGAGAACGCGGATGTGCGGCGGATTCCGCCGCAGGCGCAAGAGGATCTTCGTCGTCGGGTGGTGTCCGCGGTGGGACGCGGGATGTCGCCGGTCGAGGCGGCAGAGGTCTTCGGCGTGTCGACCCGGTCGGTCTCGCGCTGGTGGAACGCGTTCCAGCGCAAGGGATCCAAGCCCAGGCGACGCGTCCACCAGTGGCTGAGGTTGCCGCGCGCGCCTGCCAAGGATTCCGCCTCGGTGTAGACGCTGATATCGTACGACCCCTTTGTTCATCACATCCTGATAGTCGGAGCACGCATCGTGTCTCTCGCTGTACTCGCCAGCAGCCGCACATCTGCCACAGCGACCGGACAGGGCGAGTTCTACTGCCTCTACTGCAGGGCCGAGCAAGGCTACGAACAGCGTCGATGGCAATGGACAGGGTAGTTCTGCCGCTTCTGGCCCGTCCGCGGAAGCTTCGGCGAATTCGTGATCTGTCTTACCTGCGGCAACACCTACGCCCTGGAATGCCTCGACGAGACCTGCATCGCGGAACTCGACGAACTCCTCGTGGAACCGCCCTACCTGGTCACAGACCCAGCGGGTCTTGAATCAGGTCGGGCTTTCGCGACAAGAAACGACCGCTTCGGTCCTGACGGGCAGTTGAGCGGGTACTCACCTGCCCGTAAGTATTGATGATCCGGGTTCGACGCCACCAGCCCCGCGCCCGCTGGTGCCACTACTGGCGACCGGTGGTTCGGTTGACCAGTCCTGGAGCTGACAGGAGGGGGAACGGGGTTGGGTCCTCGAGGAGCTCCGCGACGAAGGTGAGTGTGAGGGTTGAGGTGGGTGGGCGGGCGCAGCGAGATGCTTGAGTGTTGAATGAAAAGGCCTGGACGCGGGTCGCGGCGTGAACTTGGCTGTCGAGGGGTGAAGACTGAGGCGCCCGAGGAACGAGGGCGAAACCCAGGAAACAGCTGCGAGGTCAAGCCAGTAGCGCGAGGGTGCCCGGGGGATCGAACAACAGCGGACTAAAAGCGCGCTCGGCGGCGCCGACCAGGGTCGAGTCCGGACCCAAACCCGGCGCGACCAGCCGCACCT
>Ga0073928_10008366_pt1 | contig 13033 bp, 12 predicted proteins | sample PaiPotPPA55metaG_FD_76969 | JGI IMG/M metagenome (GOLD analysis project Ga0073928, IMG submission 76969) | Iron sulfur acid spring bacterial and archeal communities from Banff, Canada, to study Microbial Dark Matter (Phase II) - Paint Pots PPA... ...
AACTGGAGTACGCGGCGGGACGTGGGCTGGCGCTGTTTACACACAATCGCGCCGACTTCGAGCGGCTCGCCACGAAATACCGCGACGAGGGGCGGCATCACTCCGGGATAATCATTGCAGTCCGGCGCACGCCGCACGACATCCTGCGGCGCCTCCTCAAGTTATTGAACGAGAATACCGCTGATGAGATCGCGGAAAATGTTTGGTATGTCTAACTTGCACCCCAAGCGGCGAAGGGCGCGCGAAGAAGCTCCCCGGCAGACGAATGAATCCTGCGAATTCTCTCCTTGACTTTTACCTAACATCTACCTAAAATACAATAGTCCGCAAGGAAAGGAGCCACATCCCATGCTGCTCGAACCGCCCGCGCCCGATCCCAGCAGCGGCGATCCGGGGTGCGAATTTCATAAGGTCCCAGCGCCCGAGCCTGTCGGCCTCGATGGGCTGGCGGGGAAGTTGTCTCACCAGCAGATGGCGGCGCTACAGGCGCTGACGGCGGGGCAGAGCGTCCGCGAGGCCGCCAAGTCCAGCGGCGTCGGGCGGACCACCGTCTACAAGTGGCTCCGGCAGGACCCGCACTTCCGGGCGACGTTCAACGCCTGGAGGGAGGAGCTGCTGGAGTCGGGCCGGGCCCGGCTGCTCAAGGGCTCGGACGCGGCGATCAAGACGCTGCTCAAGTCGATCGCCGACGGCGACGCCCGCTCGGCGGTGGCGCTGCTCAAGGGGATCGGGATGCTGTCCGCCCCGCGGCCGGGCCTGACCGACCCGGCGATGATGAGCCGCGAGATGGAGCTCGACCGCCGCCAGCAGCGCGTCGACCTGGCCGCACGTTCCCATGAGATTGCCAGCGCCGAGTCAGAGCACCTTCGATATCTGACTCGCCGGGCCGACGACGAGGAGTCTCACCGGCGCCATTTGCAGATGGAGGAGTACGAGCGTCAGGAGGCGTTGGAAGAGAAGGCCCGTCGGCGGCAGATGCCGGTGGACGACGAGGAGGAGCAGAGGCGGGAAGAGCGCCGCCGCAGGTTGCGCGCCAAACGTCAGGTCGATGCCGGTTCAATGGGCGATTCTCAGAAATGTGACACGGACTCGACCCGTGAGGGCAAGGAACTGACAACGTGATCGAGTGGGGGGAGAGTTATAGCAAGAAGATAACATAAACTTTTAAACGTTGTTCACGCCAGTTCACTTTTGACCGCCGGTCCGGCCTCCCACGTCTCCGGCGGCCCGACGGGGTAACCGGCCAGCCGCGAGAGATGGTCGGCGGCAATCGTGAGACTGGCGGGGCCGCGTCTCACGTTCGGCGCGGGGACGGCGATCCGTAACTCGTGTCGAACCGTGCGATTACGTCACGCTTATATTGGGTCGCATGAGACGGTCGAGACAGTTTTCGAGTTTCCCGGAGCTTCGAGACCGGCTGCAACGACCTGCCTACGAAGGCGAGCCACTTGCCGGCGGCGCCGGCTGGCTGGCTGGCGGAGGAGCGGGGGCAGGGTGGTAACGTTGGAGCAGCGGTTCGGCAATCTTCACCACCCAGGCGGAGGGGGGGCGGTTGCCGTAGGGGTCGGCGTAGAGGATTCCCCATCGAGCGCCGGCGTGGGCGGGGACGGCGTCGTAGAGGATCAGCCGGCGGTCGCTTCCTTCGATTACCATGCCGCTCGGGACATAGATGTACGGCTGGCGCGAGACGGGGCAGGTGTAGTTACCCTCGTCGCCGAACGTCTGGGCGATGGGCCGCAGGTCCTGGAGGCTCGGCGGGAGCTTCTCGTGGAGGCGGTAGTATTCGAGCAGCTCCCCCTCGATGTCCTGAAGCCGGCCGGCGCAGGAGTCGATGTCGGTGAACTCGGTACGGTCGCCCGGGGGAAGCTGGTCGCCCGGGTTTCTGATGGCCACCTCCGGCCGCTGGCCGCCCACCGGCTGGTGAACGCACCCGGCGGCGACGGCTAACGCCGCGGCGACGATCACCGCACAACACCTGACGCGAAGAAGGTTCACAACCACTATTCTATCGCGCCTCGGCATGAGAGGGCCCGCTGTTTCGCACGCTCTGGTCGGTCGGGGAGGGGCGGGTCGTCGGCTCCGACGGCACGATGATCGGCTGCGAGGAGGGCGACGGCGTAAAGACCGGGGAGACCGGCCCGGCCGGCCCCGTGTCCGGCATCTCGCCTCGCCGCATCCCCTTCAGGTGATCCTCGAACATACCCGGGTCCACCGCCTTGGGCGTCAGCCGCGTCCCCTTGAGCTCGTCCTGCGACATCGGATTGAGCTGCTCGGGCGCCTGGGCCACGTGCGGCGTCAGGAAGATCAGCAGCTCCGTCTTGGTCTTGTCCACCTGGGTGCGGCTGAAAAGGTATTTGATGATCGGGATGTCGCCAAGGATGGGCAACTTGTTGACCGTGACCGTCTTCTGGTCCTGCATCAGCCCGCCGATCACGATCGTCTGCCCGTCCTTGACGCCGACGCGGCTCTGGGCCGATCGCGAAGCGATCACCGGGGCCGAGACGTTGGATGAAATCGGGATCTGCTGTCCGGTGAGCTGCGAAATCTCCGGCGCCACGTCGAGGATCACCTGCCCGTCGGGATTAATGTGCGGCGTGACGTCGAGGATGATGCCGATCGGCTGGTACTCGAAATTGCTGATCGTCTGCCCCAGCTCCGTCAGGAAAGTGTTGGTGACCAGCGGCACGTCCTGGCCCACCATAATTTCGGCGAGCTGATTGTCGCTGGCGAGGATGTAGGGACGCGAGAGTACGTCGAGCTTCCCCTGCATGGCCAGCGCGTGCAGCGTGACGTTGAGGTTGGCTTCGACGAAGCTGACGACCAGCCCGGTCCCCGGTTGGCCGAACGTCTGCTTGAAGCTCTGCCCGTGGCCATTGGGGCGCTGGGCGTTGAGGATGGAGAAGTCGACGCCGAAGTCCGCGTTGTTGTCGTGCGTGACTTCGGCGACCAACACCTTGATCAGCACCTGGGGAACGGGGCGGTCGAGCTCGGCGATGATCTCGCGGACCTCCTTCTCGTACTTGGCGGCGGTGGTGACGATCAGGGAGTTGGTGTCGAGATCGGCGACGACGAAGACCATGCCGGTCAGCTCATTGACGGCCTGGGCCGCGCCGGGGGAAAGCTGCTGGCGTTGATTGCCATTCTGGCGGTTGCTCCGCGCGCTGCCGGGGCCGTTATTGGTGCCCATGCGGTTGCTGCCCAGCCCGCGGCCTGAGCGGCCGCCGCCGCCCGGGGCGTTGTTCTGCCGGTTCCCGCCCGGGCCGTTCTGCTGACCAAACGGGCCCTGGTTCTGCTGCTGCTGCGGGTTCTGCTGGCCCTGGTTCTGGATGTTCCCGAACAGCGTGTTGAGCACGATTTCCAGGTTCTGCGCCTGCCCGTTGCGCAGGTGATAGATGAACAGCGTGTCCTCCGTGCCCGGGTTGGCATCGACCTGGTGGATGATGCCGTCGATGATCTTCATCGTCTCGGATGGGGCGGTGACGATGACGGTGTTGGTGCGGTCGTCGTAGGTGGAGTTGACCTTCACCCCGCGCTTGTTCTGGTTGGGGCCTTCGCCCAGGAAGAGGATGAAGGGGAACCGGCGGCCGCTGTTGTCCTCCGGGGGGTTGAAGATGGAGTTGATCAGCTTCGAAATCGAATAGGCGTCGGCGAACTTGATCGGGAAGACGCGAATGTCGGTGGCCCCGCCCGGGCTGGCGTCCAGAGTCTTGATCAGGTCCTCGATCGGCTTCATCGCCTCCGCCGGCGCGGTGACGATCACCGTGTTGGTCCGCTCGTCAAAGGCGGTATTGACCTTGATCTTGGTCGTCGGCTCCTCGTTCCCGAAGCGACGGAAGAAGAAGGGGAAATCGTCGTTGTTGTTCTGATCCTGCGGATGGAAGATGCTCTGAATCAGCTTGGCGGTGGCTTCGGCCTCGGCGAACTTGAGCGGGAAAGAGCGGATCTCGGAGGCGGGAACGGGGTTGCCGTCGAGGCTCTTGAGGACGTTTTCCGCCGCCTTGGTGATCTCGACCGGGCCGGTGAGGACGACGGTATTGGTGCGGTCGTCGGCGGCGGCGTGAAGGGCGCCGCGGCTGCGGTGCGACGGCCCGCCCGCGCCTCCCGGCTGTGGCATCGGGCCGTTCGGGCCCATGACCATCGGCTGGCCCGGCTGCGGCTGTCCCCCGCCCCCGCCCGCCTCCTGCTTGAAGATCGTCTCCAGCAGTTTCACCGCCGCGTCGGCCTTGGCGTATAGGAGGCGGACGATCCGCATGTCCGAGATGGCCGTCTCTCCCTCGTCCAGGTCGGCGATGATCTGAACGATGCGGCGGATGTTGGCCGACGCGTCGGTGATCACGATCGCGTTGCTCCCGTCATTGGCCGCCACGTCCGCGTCCTGCGCGGTCGGGAGGATCGGCTGAAGGTCGTTTTTCAGCTTTGTCGCGTCGATGTTTCGGATCGGGATGACCTGCGTGATCAGCTCGTCGGTATCCGCGATGTCCTTCGGATCGGCGCCGAAATGGACCGGGATGCTCCCCTTCTTGGCCTTCTCGCGGGGCAGGATGCGAAGCTGGCGGCCGTTGAGGATGGCCGTGAAGCCGTTCGCCTTCAGCTCGGCGCTGAGGATGCTGACCGCATCCTGCGGGCTGAGGGGCTGCTTGCTGAGGACGGTGACGCGGCCGTCGACCGGGCCCTCCTTGATGACCTCCAGCCCGGCCATCTCCGAGAGGTAGTCGAGCACGGTATCGAGCGGCGCGTCCTTGAAGTTCAGCGCCAGCTTCGACGGGCGAGTGGCCGGCTGGGTCGCGGGCAGAGGCTGGGCGGCGGCGGGCTGGGTCGCAGGGCCGGGCAAGGGCACTATTCGGTTGGGGGGCGCATCGACCGGCCGCGTAGTCGGCGCTTCCTGCGCCAGCAGCAGCCCGCCGGCGGTCATTGCAACGATCAGACCCGTCACTCTGAACGACACCTTGCCGTAACTTAGAGGTCGCATGGTTTGTCCTTCCCCGTTGCCCGCCGCGGCGGAGCAGCGCGCCTGCGGCATTCGCCAGTTGTGCTATCTGCCAATGGTGCGGTTCGCGATGCGATCATCCCTTGCCACGCGGCCCCGCGGCGCGCATGGCAGCGCCCTGCTTGATGATCACCGGCCCTTCGGGCCCCGGCGTCGGCGCCTGTCCAGGCGCGCCGGGCGGGCCGGGAGGCGGCCCGGGGGCACCGCCGGGCGGCTGCGGGCCGGGCGGCGCGGGCTGCGATGCCGCCGGCACGTCCATCCCCAGCAGGTTCTGGCCCACGCGGACCTGCGTGGTGCGGCCGCTGGCTTCGTATCTCATTCCGTCCAGCGTGATTGCCGTCACCCGCCCCAGGCCGATGCGGTCGCCGGCCTTCACTTGCAGGGTGTGGCGGGCGGCGGTGTCCTCGACGAAGGCGATGAACTGGGTGTCGTCAGTGGCGACGCCGCGCAGGGCCAGTCCCCCCTCGGGCCCGCCGATTTCAGCACCGCCCGGGCCCAGCGACTCGGGCGGCGCCGCCATCCCGCCGCGGGCGAAAATGCTCCGGATCATCAACAGCCTGAATCGCTCCGGCAGCGGCGGCCCCAGCGGGCGCGTCGTCGGTTTGGGGGGAAGGGCGATGCCCGGCGGCGGGCCTTGCATACCCGGCTGCAACTTCAGGGCCGCCGGCAGCTTCACCCCGGCGGGCAGTTGCGCCTCGAGCGGCGCCCCGGCCGCGAGGCCCGCGTCAGGCGGGTCGGAGGGCTGGCTCTCGGACGACGCCGGCTGGCTGGCCCCCGGCATACCGTGCGGGCGATGGTGCTCGCGGTGCGGTGCGGGGTCGGCGGCGATCAGCAGCGCCACCCACGCCGACAACACGCCCGCCGCCGCCAATCGCCTCATGATCGGTCCCCCGCGGTGTCCGAGGCCGCCGCGGTCCTCACCCGCGCCGCGCTGCGCGGGCGGTTGCCGGCAGGGCTGGTGGCGAGGGTGGACAGCTTCAACGTCACGGTGAGGTCATCGGCCCCCTCCTTGCGGCTGGAGAGCTGCACGTCCTCGAGGCGAATGGGGATCTTGGCCGTCTCGATCCGATACAGCAGCTTCGACGCCGCCGCCAGCGACCCGGTTCCCGTCGCCAGGAAATTGATCTGGAGGAAGCCGTTCTTGGCCGAGCGCGGCTCGGGGTGGAGGGAGACGAGCGCCACGCCCGATTCCATTGCCCATTGCGAGAGGTCGTGCTCGACCTGGGATTCGGCTTCGGAGGCGTCGGACTTCAGCCCGCCGGCATTCAGCTCGGCCCATACCTTACGGAGGTTCCGCTCCCGCTGGAACAGCGCCTGCTGTTGGTCGTCGTTCTGTTGCAGGTCCGCCTGTTGGTTGGTGAGTTGCCCGCTCCAGTCGTCCAGGGGAGTGTAAACGAGGCGGTCGAGCACGAGCACGGCCAGTGCCGCGCCGAGGCCGATGGCGACGAACTTCTCGCGTTTAGACAGGACCACGTTGTGCTCCCCGGCCCCTATTGCTGGGGCAGGTAATTGAAAGCGATAGTGAACGCGACTTCGTGCCCACCTCGGGCCGAGTCGTGGGCCTCCATTTGAACGAGCGTGACGTCGTCAAAGCGGCCGCCCGATTTGGGCTTCTTATTCTGAAGGTTCTTCTGCACTTCCTCGACGGCCTGCCCGTCAGGCGCCTTGCCCATGAGCGTCCCGCGCATGTCCTCGTGCAGGTTGAGGCTGGTGGCATACATCTGACCGCCCTCCGGGAAGGCCATGGTGATGTCGCGGAGGCAGGCGATGATATCGGGGGTCTGGCGGTGCCATTGGCCGGCGTACCCTACCCTGTTGACGAAGGCCTTGGCCGTCTCGCGCTGCTTCTGGCTGTCGTTGTACTGGGTAAGCTGCCGGTCGTAAGTCGATTGGCGGGAATGCAGGTCATAGAACCAATACGCGATGCCGAGGACCAGCATAGAAGCGGCGGCGATGGCCAGGACGGTCCGGCGGTCGATCTTCTGCTCGGGCGGCGGGGCGAGTCGGGAATGAGCAAAGTCGATCGCCGGCCCCTTGGGCGAAAGGCCCGCCAGCGCCAGTGAGACCGGCGAGGCAAAGGCGCGTCCGTTGCGGGAGAACCCCGCCGGATCCACGCCCAGGTCCGCAAGCGCTCCATCCTTCAGCGCCACGCCCAGGGTATCGCCGACGGCGCGGAGGCCGGTTTCATCGGCGCCGGCGTCGTTCCAGAGGGTCAGCTCGCGCCGGGCGTGGCCGTTGGTGAGGCCCTTGCCGTTTTGCGAGACGAGCGCGGTGGCGCGGCGCAGCTCTCCGGCCAGAAGCGGCGCCGGGGCGGTGGCGGCGCCGACGTAGCGCAGGACGCGCGGGCTGTCTTCGTGCTGGGCCGCGAATTCGACGCCGCCGGCGCCCAGCAGCAGGGCCATGACGTCGCGGGACGTCCGGACCATGGCGGCGGCAAGCGCGGCGGCGGCGGGCATCACCGCCTGCACCCGCAGCTTTGCGGCGTCGGCCAGCGTCGATATCTGTTCGAGGTGCTTCCGCGGCACGGCCAGCAGCAGCACCGCCTTGGGATCGCCGGATGCGCCCTGCCGGCTGTAGTCGTAGACCATGTCGCTCAGCTCGGGCGAGAACTCGGTCTCGGCCTGAAGTCGGAGCGTGTCGGCCAAAACCCGCGGGTCATCGGAGGGGACCTCCTTCCGCTTCGAGAGCACCCAACGCGCGGGGAGGCCGAAGACCGCCGTCCGGGCGGAAAACCCATGTTCCCTGAGGAACCGGCCCAGGGCGTCGCCCAGCGGCTCCGGCTCCCGCAGGGTTCGGCCCTCGGGATAGACGAATTCCTCGGCCCGGAGGACCTTGGCCTCGGCGCCGGACGAGATGACCTCGGCCACGAGCATCGACCGCTCGCCGACCGCGATCCCCAGCACTTTGTTTGGACGTGTCGCGTGCAACACTGCCTCACCTGACCCCAAAACCCTGGCGTCCGCCGGCCTGCCCGACCCTGGGAGGGGACTGACCCGAGCGAAGGGCGCTTCGCACTTCCACGGGCAGAGGCCAGCCGAGCGACGTCAGGTCTTTACGGTAGACGATCTTCGCCGGGGTATTGCGGGCGTCAACTACAATTCGGACGCGCTTGAACCCCCGTCCGTCGCCGCTGACCGCCACGATGTCGGCCGAATACCAGTACGAGCGATTGGTGATGGTCGCCCCGATGAGGGCGGCCTTGTCCGTCGTCAGCGCCTCGGCCACCCAGCCGATGCTGGTCAGGTCGGACCGCTGCCTCTGGGCGATCAGTGCGTCGGCGTCCGACTCCTGCAAGCCCGGCAGCGTGAGCAGCACTTCGCGCGGCGCGGTGTTCACGTTGATTAGGCCGGTCAGCATTTTCTGATCGGTCCAGGTCAAGCGGTCTGCTACCTGCCGCAGCTCCTGGGGCGCGAGTTCGACCTTTTTGGCGAAATCGAACACATTGGCGAACGGCCCGCTGGTGGCAGCGCGGGAGACCACGGCGTTGACCCGCGCGGCGGGCAAGCCCGCCTGCGTCAGGGCATTTCGCAGCGCCGGGTTGTCCGGCGGGCCGCCGCCGCGATTGGGAGCGGCTTGCGGCGTGGCGCCTTTGCCGTTCGTCGTCACCACCGTCGCTCCCGGCGGCGTATTGACGTTCACCCTCGCCTGTCCCAGCGAATCGGTGTTCGCCTCCATCGTGTAGACGGTCACGTAGGGAAAAATTCCACGGTTGGAGATGACGCCATAGGCGTTGGCCATCCCCGACGAGTGGGACGACTCCGACGGGTCGATCACGCCGTTGCGGTTGCGGTCCACTCCGAACAGCAAGTCGGGCGTCACGCCCTTCACCAAGAGCGTCTCCTCGACAGTCTCGAGCTGCGATGCTTTGGCTTTGTAAGGCTCCGGCAGCGTGTTGTAATAGTTCGTTCCCGCGCCAATTCCCGTTACCTTTCCGGTCGCGTCCTGCCAAGCGAGGATGCTGTCGGCGGCCTCCTGGGTCATGCCGGGCAGCATCAGGAGCTGCGGCTCGGCGGCGGTGGTCAGGTTGACCTTTCCCGCTTCGTCGGTGATGCCGAACTCGTAGGTCTGCTCGTTGGAGGCCGGACGCAGGAGCCAGAAGTACCCGTCGCCGACCGGGATCGCCTCGCCGGTCTGGTCCAGGACGTACTCGGCCTCACCGTCGGTGTCGTCGACCAGCGACAGGACGTATTGCTCGGCGCCCAATTCGACGGCATCGGCCTTCACCTGCGACAGCCGATTCCCGGACGCGATCAGCTCCACCCGCATCGACCGGGCGAAGACCACCAGCAGCGCGCCCACGATGATGATGACCCACATCGCGGTGACGAAGATGGACCCGTGACGGGCAGCTCGGGCGGGGCGAATCATTTGCCACCTCCGCTCGATGACTTGTTCCCGGTGCCTGTGCCGGTTGACGAGGCGGCGGGGGCGTCGGCGCCGGGGTTGGGCGGGCCGACGCAGGGCATGGTGAAAATCCGCCGGCGGTGTATCGGCGCCGCGCCGGCCGGCGCGTCAGGCGGCCTGATCTCCAGCGTCACCTCCACCGCCGCCGGCAAAACGTTCCCGTATTGCGTCGCGTCCCAATCGGTCTGCCACTGGCCGCCGTCGAAGTACCGCATCTTGAACGATGAGACGTGCCGGGCGATCACCTCTTCGTCCGGATTTATCGTCGTCGTCGAGAGCAAATTACTGGTGACGCGGCGGACCAGCACGTGGTCGCCGCTGCCGTTGGGCTGATAGACCAACAGTTGAACTTGTTTGACGTCGCCCGTGCCGTCGACGTGCTGCGGGGCATCGGCGACGGAGTAAAACTGGGCCTGATCGTTGCCCTGATCGTCCTGATTGCTCAAACCGGTGTAGGTGCCTTCGAAGATGCCCCGTTGCGGCTGGACGCCGTCGAAGTCGGCACGGAGCATTTCCATCGCCAGCTCTGCGCTGCGGCCGGGAGAGACGGCCCGATCCGCCACTTGCCTGGCCTTGAAAGCGACGTAGAGGCTGGCAAACAGCGACGCCGCCAGCAGGCACGTCAGGGAGAGTGCGATGATCAGCTCCAGCAGCGTGAACGCCCGCCGCCGGATCGAGCGGCTGGCGGTCATGGCAGTCCTCCCAGGGTGTTGTTTTTCCCCCCGCGGGCGCCGTTGGAAGGCGTACTGGGGGTGGAGGTCGTCGACTCGGGGCCGGTCGGCGTATTCGGATAAATCAACGTGGAAACGGTGATCGACTGCTGCCGGCCGCGCGCCGTCCACATGACTTTCACATCGAGCTGTTCCAGATCCGGGTCGGTCCAGTCAGCAATCTGCGCGGACCACTGGTAATCGGGATATTCGCCGGCAAAGTCGCCGGACGTGGAGCCATTTTGCCACTGGCCGGTGGCGACCAGCTCGTGGAGCTTCATGGAGCCCAGCGACGCCGCCTCGGTCCGCTGGCGAGAAATCCCCGCCGCGGACGTTGCCAGCGAGATGCCGCGCATCACCACCGGCAAGACGATGGCGACAAGCACGATCGCCGCGAGGACCTCGATGAGCGTGAAACCTCTTGTTGTGGCATAGCCGCCCTCGGCTGTGTTCTTTGTGGCACAGCCGCCCTCGGCTGTGTTCGACCGAAGGTCGAAATCAACCGTCAGATTTCCGCCTTCGGCGGAACACAGCCGAGGGCGGCTGTGCCACATGGCAAACCACAGCCGAGGGCGGCTGTGCCACATTGGGATGACGTTGTGCATGTCACCGCTCATCCCTGCTGCCTCTCCTGGTCGCTGACAATGTGAAATAGTTCGGTACTGGAAAAGCACGCGATCTCGGTTACCTTGCCATTGGGGTCGGTGACGTGGATCGTCGCGGGGTCGCATCGGCCGGTCGGCAGGAATTGAACGTAAGTGCCGTCGGGCTGGGGCGAGGCGTTCCAGTCGAGCCGCACACCCTCGGGAACGCTGAAGGTCCGCCCGAACTCTTCGCCCAGAGATTGAATGGTCCCGTCGTCTTCCTGCACCGTCAGCCAGAACGTGCCGGCGCCCGGGTCGAGATTCAGGCGATAGGGCTTGCCGCGGACGATGGCCTGGGTGCGGGCCCACTGGGCCAGGGCGAGGATTTCCTCGGCACAGTTGCCGGCCCGGCGTCCCTGGGCGAAGCCGTGCAGCGACGGCACGGCCATCGCGACCGCAATTGCGATGATCGCCATCACCAGGATCAGCTCCAGCAGTGTGAAGCCGCGATTATTTTTGAGACCAGTTGTTGATCTCATTGCCGCTCGAATCCTTCCCGTCTTGACCCGTGGAATAGAGGTCGTAGCCGTTGGCGTTTTGGGTGCCCGGGTAGCGATAGACGTATGGGTTGCCCCACGGGTCCTTGGCGCCGACGCCCTTGAGGTACGGCCCGTGCCAGTTCGAGAGGCTGCCCGGCTGGGTAATCAGCGCCTGCAATCCTTCTTCGGCGCTGGGGAAGCGGCCGTTGTCGGTCTCGAACATGTCGAGGGCGGTTTCGATGTTCTTCACGTCGGTCTGAGCGCGGCTCTTGCGGGCCTGCTCGGGCCGCCCGGCGAACTTCGGCACGATGACCGCGGCCAGGATCCCCAGGATGACCAGCACCAGCAGCAGCTCGATGAGGGTGAACGCGCTTCGCACGCTTGAACTGTTTAGACGTCGCATACGATTTTACTCCCAACTACTTGATCAGGTCTTGCAGGTTAAAGATCGGCAGCAGCATGCCGATAATGACGGTCCCGATGATGCCGGCCATGGCGAAAAGCAGCACCGGCTCGAGCACGGAAACGAGCATCCGGAGCTGGCGGTCCAGGTCCGATTCGTAGGAGGTCGCGACCCGGACCAGCTCCTTGTCGAGCCGGCCGGTCTCCTCGGCCACGGCGATCGTCTCGATCACCGACGCGGGGAAGAGCTGCGCGCTCTCCGCCAGGCTCTTGGACAGGGGCGAGCCGCGCTGCACCTCTTCGATGGCGTGGGAAACGGTGTCGGCCAGCGTCTGATTGCCGATCGCCTCGCGGGCGACGCGCAGCGCCGCCACCAGCGGCACGCCCGCCCCCACCAGCGTCCCCAGCATCCGCGAGAAGCGAACCAGGGCGAAGTGCCCGATCACCCGTCCGAGGACGGGGACGGCCAGCAGCAATTGCTCCATTCGACGGCGGCCGGCGTCGGTGCCGATGGCCCGGCGGACGAGCACGCCGATCACCAGCGCCCCCACTCCTATGAACGCGCCGTAGCTCTTGACCGCGCCGCTGGCGGCGATGATGAACTGGGTCAGCGCCGGCAATTGCCCGCCGAACTCGGCGAACATCGTCGAGAACCGCGGGATGAAGAAGGTCAGCAGAAAGATCAGCACCGCGACGGCCAGGCAGGCCAGCACGCAGGGGTAGATCATCGCCGCCTTCACCTTCCCCTTGAGGTCGGCCTCGCGGGTGCGGAAATCGGCGATCTGCCCGAGAACCACGTCGAGAAATCCGCCGGCTTCCCCGGCCCGGACCATTGCGACGTAGACGTTGGAAAACGTCTTGGGGAACTTGGCCATTGCATCGGCCAGCGCGGTGCCGCCGACGACTTCGTCGTGGATCCGTCCCCACAAATACTTGGCGGCGGCGCTGGAGGACTCGCGGCGGAGCAGGCTTAGCGATCGGGACAGCGGCACGCCGCCCGCCAGCAGGTTGGCCAGCTCGCGCGTAAACGACTCGACGGCCTTCTGCGACACCCGCGCCGGCCGGGAAGCGGCGGCGGCTTCCTCCTGCGCCCGCGCGGCCGCCCCGTTGGACGATTTCTCGGTGATGGCAAGCGGGTGAAGCCCCTTTTGCACGACCTGGGCAATGGCCGCAGTGCGGCTGTCGGCCGCCAGCGTGCCCGTCGTCCTGGCCCCGTCGCTTCCGATCGCCGTGTATGCAAAACTCGTCATCTCTCGTCAGTGCTGAGTGCTAGGTGCTGAGTGCTGAGTAGGATCCGCCCTGTCTTCACTCAGCACTCAGCACCCAGCACTTTCCTACGTGCTCATTCCCAGTGCTTCCGCTCCAACGTTGGAGGTCTCGTCCTTGGTGACGCGCATGACTTCCTCG
>Ga0073928_10008367_pt1 | contig 13032 bp, 8 predicted proteins | sample PaiPotPPA55metaG_FD_76969 | JGI IMG/M metagenome (GOLD analysis project Ga0073928, IMG submission 76969) | Iron sulfur acid spring bacterial and archeal communities from Banff, Canada, to study Microbial Dark Matter (Phase II) - Paint Pots PPA... ...
AGGTAGGTCCAAGAAACGCATAAGGAGCGACCAGCGCGCCGGCGCTGACCCCGGTCACGACCGCAAAGTCCGGACGCGAGCCCGAGCGCGTGAGGCCGGCCACCGCGCCGGCACCGAAGGCGCCGGCGGCGGCGCCGCCGGAGAGCGCGAGGATGTTGAGACCTTCTCCCGGATGCTGTGCTCGAAGTCTCTCGGCCACCGCTACGGAGGATAGCTGCGCAAATCGATGCTCGGCATCAAGCGTGCGGATCGTCAGCGGCGTTTCCACCAGTGGCTGCCGATCGACGGACGCTGTCGATTCGCTGACGGCAATGCCTGCGCATCCCTGAAGAGCGAACGGGCAAACGACACAAATCAATAAGATCGCGCCTAGACGCCGCTCCGATGGGCTGCTCAGTCTGATGACACGGCCGATGCACGTTGTAGCCGTCCGAAATAGCGAGGGAAGTCCGGCGACTGTGCCTAGCGCAGAGAGGACATCGATGATGTGCACGATGTTACCCTCTGACATCTCGGCTGCGACGCAGATGCGCGATGGGGTGGGGGAGCTAGCGAGACGGCTTGAAGCATGGGTCTTTCAATGCATGGCTGTGGACTGTCGAGAACAGCCTAGAATCAGGCGAGCCAACTTACTAGCCCATATCTCTAGATAGGACGTACCTGAAAAAAGGATATGGCTTGGATATAACCTACCAAGCCGTAATTCTCGGTTCCTGACGCATATCGTCGCTGACGATAGATAGTATCGAGAGATATGAGCTACCCAGCTGGAGACCTCGGTATTAGTCTTTCAGCATGCAGCATCTACCTGCGCTGGATCGGGAGACGCCAAAAGGTATCGACGTTCGTCCGTCTATCTCGCGGACCGTTGCTTCATGGATCCTGTTTCTACTGATGGCAACCTGGCCAGAGGGAGCCGGCACCGATAGATCGCGACGGGTTCGCTCAAAGCGCAACTTGATTCCCCCGTGGAGCTGGGCCGAGAAAAATCGATATGACGCAAAACGAGGTCGTCATCTGCGATGAACCTCCGAGAGCTCACAGGGTCAGCGTGCTCGCCTGCGGCGCGGTTGATCGTGCAGACATCCGGCGGCAGATGGTGACGATGGATGACAAAAGCCGGGCGCGAGGCCCGGCTTTTGGTTGCGCATTTCGCGATTCGCGCGTTATTTCAGATCAAGCTGCTGCCCTGTCCACGAACCCAGAACCCTCCGCATCTTGCCGCGGTCTACCGCGCCCTTGTTGGCGGCCGCCACCGAGCCTTCCACCTCTTTCGCTACGGCATCGAACTTGGCGGTCGCACCGTCCAATGCCGCCCAGTTCTTGAAATAAACCACGAGGTAAAGATCCGGATCATTTTCACCGCGCGGCTGTACGGTGATTACTTTGTAGCCGGTGATGTAACCCGCCTTCTTCGCCGCCTCCTGCGTTTTCTTCCACGTCGTGTCGAGGAACGTCATATAGTCGTCGAACTTACCGTATTCAGTCCGAATCCCAGATACCTGAACGACGGGCCCTTCAGTGAACGGATGATCATCCGCAAGCGCCCCGACGCTCGTAAACGCAAGACCAAAGAAAGCCGCAAACGCGATGAAACGGTTATTGATTGTCATAGACTTTATCCTTGCTTGATTTGAAATTTTTCTAGATAAAGGGCGCGCGAGAAGCGTGCCCGGTTCAGCTTCGGCCGCAACATAATAGCCGCAACGGATGCTCCATGCGTTGCAATACGGCTGCGACCGGTAGCTTTGGGTCAAGATTCGCCCGGGCTTCGAACGAAGGGGCTACTAAGTTGCTGATTTTGATCGAGCGGCGACCGTATTGCTACGACTTCGATTGCTCGGGGCAGGGATACACGCAGGCCCAGCGGGCGCACTGGAACCACGCGCATCAGCCGAGCACGGCTGAAATGCCGGCATTGATCGCGCCCCCACCCAGGATCAGCCACGCAAACAGCGACGCCGCCAGAGCCAACGGTTTGACTCCCGCCGCGCGTATCGCCGAAATATGTGTCGTCACGCCGAGCGCCGCCATGGCCATGGCCAATATGACCGTATCCAAGTTGATCGCGGCGCCAACCATGGTCTTCGGCAATATGCCCAGTGAGTTGAACGCCGCGACGCCGACAAATCCCAGCGCGAACCACGGAATGACGATGCGCGAATGCGGCGCACCGCTCGCGTCATGTGCATCGATCGGCTCATGTGCATTGCTCGGCTCACCTGCATCGCTTGGTTCTTTTGCATCGCGAGGATCGGCGCTGCGCGACAAGTAAGTCGACAGGGCGGCTAGAAATGGAGCCAGCATCATCACGCGCACCATCTTGGTGATGACCGCTGTATTGGCGGCGCCCTCGCTGATCGATCGTCCGGCGGCGACCACCTGCGCAACTTCGTGGATCGTGGAACCGGCAAAGATGCCGTAGGAGGCGGGTGACATCGCGAGCAGGTGATATCGATTGGAAAGATAATAGATTGCTGGGTACAGGAAAATCGCGAGGGTGCCGAATACGACTACCGTCGATACGGCCACCGTGACTTGCTCAGCGCGGCCGCGCACGACCGGTTCCGTGGCCATGACGGCCGCGGCGCCGCAGATCGAGCTGCCGGCGCCGATGAGCATTGCCGTCTTGCGATCGAGCCCGAAAAGCCGTGTGCCCATCCACCAAGACAGCGCAAATGTACTGCTCAATACGAGGAGATCGATAGTCACTCCGGGAACGCCGACAATGGCAATGTCCTGAAACGTCAATCTCAGGCCGTACAGGATGATCCCGAGCCGCAGCAATGTCTGTTTCGAGAAGGTCACCCCGCTGGCGCCGGCGTGCGCAATGCGAGGATAGAGCGTGTTGCCGACGATCATCCCGAGCGCGATTGCCAGGGTGAGCGCACTGATGCCGGTGGATTCGAACCATCCAATCCTCCCGAGGGCGATCGCGGCGGCGGCCAAGGCGCCGACGAGCGCAATACCGGCTAATCGATCAATCATGGCCCGCCAGGGGTTGGGCTGGATCGGGGCTGCGGCAGGGACGCCGGAATTCGTCAGTATGCGCATGGGTGGGTTACTCCAGGTCTCAAGGTTCGCTCATGCATGCCACTATGACGATGGATCGCCTACACGTAAAACAGATTATCCGGCTATAATCTATCGAGGCAGTAGCTTGATTGTGGACCAGCCATGCGTCTTACCCTGCGGCAGCTACAGATCTTTCGCGCCGTTGCGCTGAGCGGGAGCACGACCGCGGCTGCCGACAGCGTGGCATTGTCGCAATCGGCAACCAGCGGGGCGCTCAACGAACTGGAACGTGCCCTGGGTACCCGGCTCTTCGACCGGGTAGGCAAGCGCCTTATATTGAACGACAGCGGCAGGGGCCTCCTGCCCATGGCGCTTGCCGTGTTGGACGGTGCAAAGAACATCGAAACGGCGCTGATCTCCGGAGATTACACGGCGCCGGTCGACCTGCAGCTCTTTGCGAGCACCACCATCGGCAATTATGTTCTGCCGCGCATGCTTGCGCGCTTTCGAGAGGAGGTTCCGTTCTCGCGACTGCAATTGCGGATCGGCAATACCCTCGATGTCGTCACCGCGGTGCGGGAGTTCGCGGCGGATCTCGGATTCATCGAGGGACCGTGTCACGCATCCGATATGATGGTAATTCCCTGGTTGGAGGATGAACTCGTCATTGTCGCAGCGCCCGAGCACCCGCTGGCGAAGACCGCCAGGCGCAGGAAGATTACCGCCAAACAATTGAGCGAGGCGCAATGGCTGCTGCGTGAGGCGGGCTCCGCTACGCGCGAAGCAGTGGAGCATGCTCTGTTACCGCATCTGCAGCACATTCGCTCCTCTATGACATTGGGCAGTTCGGAGTCGATCAAGAATTCGGCGGCGGAAGGGCTGGGCTTAAGCTGCCTGTCGCGCTGCGTCGTGCAGGACTTGGTGACGGCGAAGCGGCTGACCGTGCTGGCAACGGGATTGCCGCGTCTAACGCGCCGCTTTGCGCTCATATATCCCGAAGCGAAGGTCCTTTCGGCGTCCTTGCGCCGATTCGTTGCCCACTGCGAGCGGAATTCCTGAAAATAGATGACGCACGGAATGCGTGCGAATAGCGCGGCTTGCCGCCCGCCAACCTGGGATACAATGAATGGGTGATGCCCAGCCGGTTCTTGCCGGCGATACGTTGCGTGGGGAGACAGTTACGTGAGGGTGCGTTCTCTTTTGTTTGTTCCGGGCGACAGGCCGGACCAGATGCAAAAGGCGGCCACTTCGGGTGCTGACGCCCTGATCCTCGATTTGGAAGACTCAGTCGCGGCCCATCGCAAGAACGACGCTCGGGTCCATGTTGCCAATCGATGAAGGAAGTGCGCCACAGACTGGCTGACGGGGTCGCTGCGGCCGATGCGCTCGTTGCAGAGATGCGCGGCGTGGTCGCACGCAAAGTGCAGGTGGGAGGAAAGATAGATCGTGCCCGCATCGATGCGGAACAACACATTGCTCACGGCCTCACCTGGTACGCAACCTACGCGGAATTATTGCGCAGCGTGCAGGAATGGGGAGATTCGCTCGCACGCAGCCGGCTATTCGGTGAAGTAGAGGCCTGCGTCGCCGACGTGCTGTTGGACGAGTACTTGGCGCAGATGCTGGGCGGCATTGCGATGAGCCAGAGCGAATTCATACGGCCGTCGGATTTCGATCTCCGCGAAGAAGTCCTGCACCCGATTTCTGCGCTGGTGGGCGAGCGAGCCTCTGCCGACCGTCAGGTCAGCCGGAGCCGCTTGGCGGCGTTGCTGGCCGAACCGCGTGGACGCGCGACGCTGGAAGCGACGGGCCTCAACGCCGAGTTCGACATGATGCGTGACCAGTTTCACGCCTTCGTCGATGCGAAAATCGCGCCTCATGCACATGACTGGCATTTGGAAGACAAATTGATCCCCCGGGATCTGATTGAAGAGCTCGCGCAACTGGGTGTTTTCGGACTGACCATCCCCGAAGAATATGGCGGTACGGGGCTGGGCAAGATCGCAATGTGCCTGGTTTCCGAAGAACTCAGCCGGGGCTACCTCGGCGTGGGATCGCTGGGTACGCGGTCGGAAATCGCGGCCGAGCTGATTCTGTGCGGCGGCACAGCGGCGCAGAAGAAACGCTGGCTGCCTGCAATCGCCGCCGGTGCAACGCTGCCGACGGCGGTGTTTACCGAACCCGGCGCGGGATCGGATCTCGGCGCGTTGAATACGCGCGCGGTACGGGTGGGGAGCGATTTTATCGTCACCGGCAACAAGACCTGGATCACCCACGCCGCACGTGCCGATCTGATGACCATGCTGGTGCGCACGGAGCTCGGTGTCGACGATCATCGGGGACTGTCGATCTTGTTGGCGGAAAAACCGCGCGGCAGCGATGCCAATCCTTTTCCTGCGGAGGGCATGAGCGGCGGCGAGATTCCGGTGCTCGGCTACCGAGGCATGAAGGAGTATGAGATCCGCTTCGACGGCTTCCGCGTACCTGCGGAGAACCTGCTGGGTAATGCCGGAGGAAAGGGTTTCGGCCAGCTGATGGCGACATTTGAATCGGCACGCATTCAAACGGCGGCACGTGCCATCGGAGTCGCCCAGGCTGCAATGGAATGTGCCCAGCGCTATGCGGCCGACAGAAAGCAATTCGGGCAGGCGATCCTGGGCTTTCCGCGGATCAGCGACAAGCTTGCGCTGATGGCGGCCGAAATCGCGGGAGTACGGCAACTGACTTACCGGGCGGCGCGGCGCAAGGATCTCGGCGGCCGGTGCGATATCGAAGCCGGGATGGCGAAGCTGCTTGCTGCGCGGGTTGCCTGGTCGGCGGCGGACAACGCCTTGCAGATCCACGGCGGCAATGGCTTCGCTCTCGAGTATTCGGCGAGCCGGTTGCTGTGTGATGCGCGCGTTCTGAATATCTTCGAGGGAGCTGCCGAGATCCAAGCGCAGGTGATTGCGCGACGACTACTGTCGGATGCTGAGTAATACGAGATCAATCCAAGAGGTGAAATCATGTCTTTCGAGCAAAAGGTCATTATCGTCACCGGTGCGGCGCGCGGCATCGGCCAGGAATATTGCCGCCGGTTGGCCGCGCTTGGCGCAGCGGTGATCGCGGTGGACATCAACGCCTGCGACCAGACTGTGGAACTCGTGAAAAGTGCAGGCGGCAGAGCCATTGCGGCGAAAGTCGATGTGACCGATATGGCGTCGATCGAAGCCGCCGTGGCGGCGGCCGAGAGTGCCTTCGGGCGCGTGGACGGGCTGGTCAACAACGCAGCGCTCTATGGCGCGCTGCGCGGCGGACGCTTCGATGCAATACCGGAAAAGGAATGGGACGCCGCGATGGCGGTGAATGTCCGCGGCATATGGAATTGCTGCAAGGCCACCGTCCCGGCGCTCCGGCGCGCGGGTGGAGGCAGCATCGTCAATATCGCATCGCTGGCGGCGACTTATGGGCTTCCGTACGCGTTGCATTACACGACATCCAAGGCCGCGGTGATCGGTCTCACACGGGGTCTGGCCCGCGAGCTTGGCCGCGAGGGAATCCGCGTGAACTCGGTCTCGCCGAGCGCCGTGCTCACGGAAGGGACGCGTGAATTCTTCGGCGCCAAAGCCGAAAAGGTGCTTCAAACGGTGGCGGCGGGCCAGGCGATTCCGCGCAATTTGGAACCTGCCGACGTCGCCGGATCGGTCATCTGGCTGCTCTCCGATGAAAGTCGTTTCACGACGGGGCAGAACATTGCAGTGGACGGCGGTACGGTGATGCATTGAGCACGCTCTTGGACGGCCTGCGCGTCGTCGAAGTATCCGCGTTCGTGGCGGCCCCGATCAGCGGCATGACGCTGGCACAACTCGGTGCAGAAGTGATCCGGATCGATCCGATCGGCGGCGGCGCCGATATCCGACGCGCTCCGCTGGCGCCGGACGGGACCAGCCTGTACTGGGCCGGACTCAATAAGGGTAAGCGGTCGGTGGCGCTGGACCTGCAATCGGCCGAGGGCAGGGATCTTGCCACCGCGCTGGCGACGAAGGCCGGTGCCGGCGCAGGCATCTTGGTCACGAATCTGCCGCCGGTCGGGTGGCTGGACTACGAGACACTGCGCGCGCGGCGCGGAGATCTCATCATGCTCATGCTGAGCGGCCATGCCGATGGTTCCACTGCCGTGGATTACACGGTCAATGCAGCCGTCGGTCTTCCGCAACTGACCGGCGGCGAGGACGAGCGGGGCGTCGTCAATCATGTGCTGCCGGCATGGGACATCATTGCCGGTCTGCATCTCGCCGTCGGGCTGCTGGCCGCTGAGCGCTATCGCAGCCGATACGGCCTTGGGCAGCGCGTCGATATCGCGCTCTCGGACGTGGCTTATGCCGCGATGAGCGCGCTCGGATTCATTGCCGAGGCGGGGCTCGGCGTAGAGCGGCCGCGGATCGGCAATGATATTTACGGTGCGTATGGGCGCGACTTCGTCACCGCCGATGGACGCCGGTTGATGGTGGTGGGAATCACCTTGCGTCAATGGCGCTCCCTCGTCAATGCGACCTCCGCGCAGGCGCCGTTGGCCGCGCTGGCCCACCGGCTGGGCCTGGACTTGAATCTCGAGGAGGCACGCTATGCGGCGCGCAAAGAAATCGACGAAATACTGGGCGCGTGGTTCGCGGCGCATAGTGCGGAAGAGGCACGGAACGCACTGGACGCCGCCTCCGCGTGCTGGAGCTTCTATCAGAGCGTGGGCGACATGGTGCGCAACGATCCCGGCTGTTCGCTCGCCAACGCGATGTTCAGCGAAGTTGGGCTGCCCGGCGTGGGCGTACTGCTCAGCGCTGCGTCGCCCCTGCGCCATTCGACACCGGACCGCATGCCGGCCGGACCAGCACCGCGCCTCGGCCAGGATACCGCCGCGATCCTGATGCGCGATCTTGGCCTCCGCGAACGCGAACTTCAGCAGCTGAGTGCGCGCGGGACCATACCATCTTTGTCGGAAATGCCGAGATGATCGAGATTACTCGTCTTTAGGGGGCCGCCGCCGGGACTCGCGGCGACCATCCCCTCAGAAGGAGCGTGGAAGCCCGAGAACATGCTCGGCGATATAGGAGAAAATCAAGTTGGTTGAAATCGGCGCGACCTGATAGAGGCGCGTTTCGCGGAACTTGCGCTCGACGTCGTACTCGCTGGCAAAGCCGAATCCGCCGTGCGTCTGCAAACAGACATTCGCCGCCTCCCAGGAGGCTTTCGCCGCCAGATATTTCGCCATGTTGGCTTCCGCGCCGCAAGGCTTGTGCGCGTCGAACAGCCTGCAAGCCTTGAAGCGCATCAAACTGGCCGCTTCCACCTCGATGAACGATTCGGCGATTGGAAACTGAACGCCCTGGTTGCGGCCTATCGGCCGGTCGAAGACAACACGCTCGTTGGCGTACTTGGTGGCGCGCTCCACGAACCAATAGCCGTCGCCGATGCATTCTGCGGCAATCAGGGCGCGCTCGGCATTCAAGCCGTCGAGGATGTATTTGAATCCGTCGCCTTCGGCGCCGATCAAGTTGTCCGCGGGAATCTCCAGATTGTCGAAGAAGATCTCGTTGGTTTCGTGATTCACCATGTTTGGAATCGAGCGCAGGGTCATCCCCTTGCCGATCGCCTCACGCAGATCGACGATGAAGACCGACATGCCGTCGGTCTTGGCCCTGACTTCGGCGAGCGGCGTCGTGCGCGCCAGAAGCAAGAGGAGGTCGGAATGGCGGACTCGCGAAATCCAAACCTTCTGACCATTGACCACGTACCGGTCGCCTTTGCGAACCGCGATCGTCTTGAGCTTGGTGGTGTCGGTGCCCGTGGCCGGCTCGGTCACCGCCATCGACTGCAATCGCAGCTCGCCCGCGGCGATCTTGGTCAGATAGTCACGCTTCTGCACATCGGACCCATGACGAGCGAGCACATTCATCACATACATCTGGCCATGGCAGGCGCCGGAATTCGCACCCGAGCGGTTGATTTCCTCCATGATCACCGACGCTTCCGTGAGCCCTAAGCCGGATCCGCCGTACTCGGCCGGGATCAAAGCGGCGAGCCAACCCGCCTTGGTCAGCGCGGCGACGAAGTCGGTCGGGTAGCCGCGCTCGGCATCGATTCTGCGAAAATACTCGTCCGGAAATTGGGCGCACAGCGCGCGTACGCCGCTGCGGATCTCATCGTAGCCTTCGGCTGACATCGTTTATCCCGCAATCGCGCCTGTGAACGCCAAACCCAGCCGTGTGCGCCCTGCCGGCTCATCTCTATGATGTTGCGCAGCCGGACTTAAATCAACCGGCGGACGGCATGGTCTTCATCCTCTTGGGTTTCCATTGGCGGCCATCGCCGCGGAATCCTCCCAACCGCCGCCAAGCGCACGGATGAGGTCGACGCTGGCGGTCAGCTGCAGGGTATCGAGATTGAGCGCCTGCAGCTGGGTCTGCAGGAGGGTGGTCTGCGAGGTGACGACGGTGAGATAGTCGGTCGCCCCCTGCTTGTAAAGTGCCATGGAGAAATCCAGCGTACGCTGCGCGGCGTCGACCGCGGCCTTCTCGTCCACAGCGGCGTCATGGTAGTGATTGAGGGTGGCGAGGCTGTCTTCGACCTGCTGGAACGCGCTGACGACGATGCTTCGGTAGTTCGCAGCGGAGAAGTCGAACTCGGCTCGCGCCTGGGCGACCTGCGCCCGGCGCAGGCCGCCGTCGAACACGCTGAGCAGGGCGTTCGGCCCGATCGCCCAGAAACTACTCGGCGCGCTCAGCCAGTTCGAGGCGGAGGTGCTCTGGAAACCGCCCTGAGCGCCGAGCGTGAGGGTGGGGAAATACGCCGCACGCGCGACCCCGATGTTGGCATTGGCCGCGATCATGCGCCGCTGCGCGGCGGCGATATCCGGACGGCGCTGCAGCAGGGTGGTCGGGACGCCGCTGGGTATCTGCGGAAGCGCGATGGCAACGATCTCGGGCTTGATCGAGAACGTCGAGGCGGAAACGCCGAGCAGCGCCGCGATCGCGTGCTCCATCAGCGCGCGCTGCGCGAGCGTTTGCGCCGCCTGGGAGCGTGCTGCATCGAGCTGGGTCTGCGCCTGCGAGACGTCGAGGCCGGGCGCGATGCCGCCATCGTGGCGCTGCTGGGTGATGCCGAGCGCGCGCGCATACGCCGTCACCGTCTGGTCGAGGGTGGCGCTGTCGCGGTCCAGGGTGCGCAGCTGAATGTAATCGTCGACCAGCTGCGCGATGAGCGACAGGCGAGCGTTCTCGAGATCCGCGGCGGAGGCGGCGGCGTTGGCCTCGCCGGCGGCGACCTCGTTGCGAATCTGTCCCCAAAGATCGAGCTCGTAGCTGACGCTGCCGCCCAGCGTGTTGGCATTGAAGTAGGTCGGTGTGGTGGGGCCTCTGAGCGGCGCGTGGGCCGATTCGCGATTGCGCGTGGCGCTGGCACTGAGACCTAGTGAGGGAAACAGCCCCGCGCGCGCCTGGTCGGCGAGCGCCCTGGCCTGCACGTAGTTGGCCAGCGCGGCGGCGAGGGTCGGGCTCCCGTCGATCAACTTTTTCTGCAGCCCGTCGAGCTCCGCATTGCCGTAGAGTGTCCACCAGCTATCGCGCGGCAAGCGGTCGGCCGGTTGCGCCTGCGTCCAGGGCCCGATTTCCTTATAGGCATCCGCGGTGGGGATATTCGGAGTTTTCAGCGGCGGCGCGAGCGAACAGGCGCCGAGCAGCAGCGTCAGTGCTGTGACAGGCCAGAGTCTGCCCTCAACCCTTTTCATTTTTATTCTTTGCCTTGGCGGCGAGCACGCCGCCCGCCGCCGCGCCGGCAAGGCGTACCTCGGTCCCATTGCCGATTCCATCGGGCGGGTTTTGGATCACGCGATCGTTCGCTGCCAGGCCGGAGGCGAGTTCGACGACCGCACCCAGGTCGCGTTGGATCGACACCGGCTTGAGCATTACACGGTTGTCGGCGTCCACGGTGGCGATGGAGAGCCCCTTGGCGTCGAAAATCACCGCGCTCGACGGCACGCTGAGCACATTGGCGGCGCCGCCGATCTGCAGATGAATGCTGGCGTAGTCGCCCGGCATCATCTCACCCGCGGTGTTGTCGACGATGAGTTGCATCAGGGTCGTGCCGGTGGTCGGGTCGACGGCCTGGGCCGAATACTCGACCGTACCGCCATAGGTCTTGCCGGGATGCTCGGGCACGCTGATCGTGGCCTTGGTGCCCGGCGGCACGCTGGGCACATAATTCTGCGGTACGTTCACATAAACGCGCAGCTTGCTCGTTTCGGAGACGACGAACAGCTCCGCGGCGCCGGTGGCCCCCACATTGATCAGCGCGCCGATGTCGGTTTCGCGCGCAGTGACGATGCCGTCGAACGGCGCGATCAGATGTTTGAAGCCTTCCTCGGCAACCAGGCGGTCGACGTTCGCCTGCGCCGCCTTGACCTGGGCGACATTGGCGTTGTAGGTGAAGGTGTGCTGGTCGACGTCTTGCTTGGCGACGGCGTCGGTGCCGGCCAGCGCCTGCCAGCGCTCCGCGCCGATCTGCGCGAGCTTGGCATTGGCCTGGGCGACGCTGAGGTCGGCGCGCGCCTGCATGAGTTGCTGGTCGAGATCGGGCGTATCGATTTCGGCGAGCACGTCTCCGGCCTTCACCTTGCCGCCGATATCGTGCTTCCAGCTTTTCAGGTAGCCCGGGACGCGCGCGTAGATGGGCGCACGGATGTAGGCTTCCAGGCGCCCGGGCAACTCCAGGCCCACCTGATTCTCCACATGGGCCGGCGCCACGATGGCCACGGTCGGGACCGCCTGCGCTTCGGTCAAATTGTGCAGACGCGAGTTTTCCGACGCGCGGGAGACCAGGCCGTAGGCGACGACAGCGACGGCGAGGAGCACGAATGCGCCGCCGACCAGGCGCAGCCGGCGTGGAACAGGGCGGCGATGATTGAGATCAGGCTGGGGCATGGGATCCTCGGAGGTTGGTTTCCGGCTCAGGTTTTGGGCCTTCGCGCCGATGAACGATGCTGAACACCACAGGGACAAAGAAAAGCGTCGAGACGGTGGCGAAGATCAGGCCGCCGATCACGGCTCGGCCCAACGGCGCATTCTGCTCGCCGCCTTCACCGAGGCCCAGCGCCATCGGCAGCATGCCGATCACCATCGCCAGCGCCGTCATCAACACCGGGCGCAGACGCACGTATCCGGCCTCGAGCGCGGCTTGCGTCGCGTCGCCGAGCTCGGTGAGTTTCTCGCGGGCGAAACTGATCACCAGTACGCTGTTCGCGGTCGCCACGCCCATGCACATGATCGCGCCGGTGAGCGCCGGCACCGACAGCGTGGTATGCGTCGCAAACAGCATCCAGACGATGCCGGCGAGGGCCGCCGGCAGCGCGGTGATGATGACAAAGGGATCGCTCCAGGACTGGAAGTTGATCACGATCAGCAAATAGACCAGCACGATGGCGCCGAGCAGTCCGAACAGCAGACCGGAGTAGGCGCTGTTCATGGTCGCCGTCTGGCCGACCAGGGCGACGATCGCGCCCTTCGGCTTGTCCTTGTCGTTCCGGGCAATGATTTTCTGGATGTCGGCGGAAACCGCGCCGAGATCTCGCCCCTGGGTCGTGGCGTAGATCTGTACCATCGGGGAGATGTCGTACTGCGAAACCACGGCGTTGCTGTGGGTGCGGCGGATATTGGCGATGCCGCCGAGCACCGTGGTCGGCCCGCCGCTGGCGTTGATCGGCAGGTTCTGCAGCGCCGGCAGCGTGTCGATCTGGTATTGCGGTGTCTGCAGCGCGATGGGATAGGTGACGCCGTTCTTCTCGTTGAGCCAGTAGACAGGCGCAACCTGGCTGGAGCTGGCCAGGTTCACGACCAGGCTGTCGGTCACGTTGGCCGCGGTCACGCCGGTGTATTGCGCACGCGTGCGGTCGATGTTGACCTCGAGCGTGGGCTGTGCGGCCGACTGCTGGATGCGCGCATCGGCCACGCCGGTGACCCCACGGATCTGCGCCAGCAGCTTGTTGGCGTA
>Ga0073928_10008368_pt1 | contig 13032 bp, 10 predicted proteins | sample PaiPotPPA55metaG_FD_76969 | JGI IMG/M metagenome (GOLD analysis project Ga0073928, IMG submission 76969) | Iron sulfur acid spring bacterial and archeal communities from Banff, Canada, to study Microbial Dark Matter (Phase II) - Paint Pots PPA... ...
AATTGGCGATAAATCGCCATGTCACTCAAAACTGCCCAATCAGGTCAGCCAAGGAGGGGTGCTGGGAGGTAGGGGCAACGAAATATTGGTTCTGGCCGATACATGGAACTTTGCCGAGGCTTTCCGCAAGGTCGAGCTCAAACTATTACAATTGAGACAGCGAGGCGCGAGCCCTCAGTCGCCGGCAGCGATCATTCCCCGCGGTTTCCAATTCAGAAAAAGAAATATCAGAACTTGCGCGGTCAACGCCGCACAACTATCCAAGACGACATCTCTGAAGGCCCCCGTCCGCGACGGAATGAAGGTCTGATGCCATTCGTCCAGGCTCGCCACCAGAGCAGACATGGTGAAAGCAATCGCAGCCCAGCGCAGTGCCCATCGCGGAGCCCACGGCAAATGCAGCGTGGCACGCCAGGCGCGAAACAGAAAAAAACTCAAGGTAAAGTAGCCTACGAAATGCCCGAGCTTCCTGATGTAGTGATGCACCACCGCGAAGCGTGCCAGGTCCATTCCCATCAGGAAGTGAAGCAAGGGATACAAAAATCTGCTGGTGTGCTCGGCTGAAAGCATGTCCGTAGACTCGATGGCTATAAGCATTATCCATAGCCCCGCAGCGATCCAGGTCTTGACTATTTCTTTCCGATCGGAGGTCAAGCGAGAGTTTCCTCCGCCGATTTGAAATAAGGTGTGATTATTGAAGAAGGTTTACTCGACGGCATAGTTCGGAGCTTCCCTGGTAATCATCACGTCGTGAACGTGGCTCTCGCGTAGGCCAGCGCCGCTGATGCGAACAAAGCGCGTCTTCTGCAGCAATTCCGGAATATTCGCGCACCCGCAATAACCCATCCCCGACCGCAATCCCCCAACCATCTGACCCACGATCATGGACACGGAGCCGCGGTAGGGAACCCGGCCTTCGATGCCTTCGGGGACCAGTTTCGCCAGGCGGTTGGATTCTTCGCCGATCGCCGTGGAGGAGTCGCCGTCGATGTTTTGGAAATAGCGTTCGCTGGAGCCTTGAGCCATCGCGCCCAAAGATCCCATACCGCGATAGGATTTAAATGTTCGGCCTTGATAAAGAATCAGTTCGCCGGGGCTTTCATCTGTGCCCGCAAACAATGAGCCGATCATCACTGCCGCTGCGCCCGCGGCCAAAGCCTTGGTGATGTCGCCGGAATATTTGATGCCGCCGTCAGCAATTACTGGGATGTTCGCGTCTTTGGTGGCGCGATAGGCTTCGGCGATGGCGGTAATTTGAGGCACGCCGGCTCCAGTTACGACGCGGGTTGTGCAAATCGACCCGGGGCCGATGCCGACTTTTATCGCATCCGCACCGGCTCGAGCCAGTTCGCATGCACCGTCGAAGGTGGCAACATTGCCGACAATTAAATCTACGTGCGGCACTTTGGATTTCACTGCCTTGATACCATCGAGCACGCGAGTGGAGTGGCCGTGGGCGCTGTCGATGGCCAGCAAATCCACTTTACAGTTTGCCAGCTCCTGAGCACGTTCCAGGAAATCGCCGGTGGCGCCAATGGCCGCGGCCGCGCGCAGCCTGCCTTGCGCGTCTTTCGCGGCGTTGGGATATTTCAGTTTTTTCTGGATATCTTTTACGGTGATCAGGCCTTTCAGATTGTATTTGTCATCGACCACCAGAAGTTTCTCCACGCGGTGTTCGTGAAGAATCTTTTCCGCTTCTTCGAGTGTAGTTCCCACAGCGACTGTGATCAGGTTTTCTTTCGTCATCACCTTGCTGATAGGAATATCGAATCGGGTTTCGAAGCGCAGGTCGCGGTTGGTAAGAATGCCGACAAGCTTTCCATTCTTGGTGATGGGCACACCGGAAATTTTGTATTGCCGCATGACGTCGAGTGCATCGGAAACTTTGGCGTCCGGGGCCATAGTCACCGGATCGACGATCATGCCACTTTCCGAACGCTTCACTTTGTCCACTTCGTTGGCTTGCTGCTCGATGGTGAGGTTGCGATGAATAATACCGATTCCGCCCTGCTGCGCGATGGCGATGGCCATGTGCGATTCGGTAACCGTATCCATGGCAGCGCTGATGATCGGAATATTCAGACGGATGTTGCGCGTGAGCTGCGTCTGAGTATTGGTCTGGGTTGGAATCACGTCAGAGCGGGCGGGCAGCAGCAACACGTCATCGAAAGTAAGCGCCTCGGGAACTGGAAAGTGAATCATATTGTGTCTCAGGGAAACCGGGTTAGTTCTATTCTAGAGACGAGGAGCAGTTGAGGCAAATTGCCGAGCCCCGGGAAAAATCCCCTCCCGTGCCTAAGGCTGCTTCAGCCTTTCTTGCTGATCTTACTCACATGGATTCCCTGCCCTTGCCCCTCCGGTTTTTGGAGAGATAGGGCGGGGATTTTGTTCTCGGACGGCTGAAATGCCGCAGCCCTCGCAAAGAACGCGAAAGGCTGGTAACCGGATCACAGACCTTCTCGTCAAACGTTACGATCGCTCCCGCGATCGAATTTTTTGAGTGGGAGGGTGACTACACATGATCCGGCGCTGCGACGACCGCGACTTTGAGTTGATTTGGGCCATCATCAACGACGGCGCACAAGCATACAAAGGAATCATCCCTGCTGATCGCTGGACAGAGCCGTACATGTCCCAGGAGAAACTGCGGCACGAAATCGAGGATGGGGTCGTGTTCTGGGGCTACGAGGAGTCCGGAACGTTGGCAGCCGTAATGGGGTTGCAACAGGTACAGGACGTGACCCTGATCCGGCACGCCTATGTTCGCACTAGCAGCCAGAAGCGCGGGTTGGGAGGGCATCTGCTCTCCCATTTGCGTGAACTGGCCAGGGGTCCGGTGTTGATTGGAACGTGGGCTGATGCCGTCTGGGCGATCCGCTTTTATGAAAAATACGGCTTTGAACTGGTTGGTCCGCAGGAGAAGGACCGGCTACTCAAGAAATTTTGGAGCATACCTGAGCGCCAGATCGAAACCTCCGTGGTTCTGGTGGAAGCTAACCGCGAGGAAGCTTGAGAGATGTTGCCGGCTATTTCTTCACCGCGAACACAAGAAAATAATCCATGCCGTCACCTTTTACAAAGTCATACTGCGATAGCAGAACGAAACCCGCCTCCGCGGCCTCCTTCATAACGATGTCTCTGCCTACGCCATGATTTTCTCCATTTCCGTTGCGATCAATAATTCCGACCTTGGCTCCCGGGCGAAGTGACACGCGCAGATTTCTGAGCAGGGCAACGGGATTAGCAACCTCATGGTAGGTCTTTAGCAGCAAGACAGCATCGACCTGTCCGGCCGGCAATTCCGGATCATCGCTCTTACTCAAAATCGTTTTCACATTGTGCAGGCCTTCTTTCTGAACTCTGGCGTCGATATAACGGATGGCCTCAGGATTAATGTCAACGGCAAAGACTGTTCCTTTGTCGGTAACCCGTCGCGCTGCCCGCACTGTAAACCATCCTGAACCGGCGCCGATATCGGCTGCGGTTTTGCCAGGCATGATTTCGAGAAGGTCCATGACACGATTGATCTGCAGCCGCTCATCGCGTCCCGGGGACTCGAAAATAGAAAGATCTCCGGTGTAAGGCGTACTTGTCTTTCGCGGCGCAGTTTGCTGAGTCGCGGCGGTGGGCGCGCTTTGCACAGGAAATAAAAGAGAATCGAGCGCAAGAACAATCAGAGCAAGTAGTAAAACGTATCGCTTGAGCATGGAATCAGTCTTGTAAGCTTGTACCTTAAGATAGACGCCAAAGAAACACATTTGGTAGGTAGCAACCGGTTTCCAGACCAAACCACACACCGCATTTCACCACAGAGTCACAGAGACACAGACAAAAAAAATGGATAGTAAAAGCAATCCCCGACCCCCATACGGCAATCCTCATTTTTCTCTGTGTCTCGTGACTCTGTGGTGAAATGCGGTGTGTGGTTTGGTGCGCCAATTAACATCTGCTAATCTGCTAGGGTTTCCTTAAAACGAGGACAATCGTCAGAGATGCGACATTCCAAATTCGTCATCGCCGCAGTGTTGTTAATCTCCTTCACCCTGCCTATATCAGCAGCCGACAAGAACAAGAAAAACACAAACTCCCCCGACGCCGACAAACCATCGTACGAACTGCCGCAGCCGGCGAAAGAAACTCTCGATCTCAGCATGTACCAGCAGATCCGTTACGAAGGGTTGGCCCACTCGCATGTGATGGAATACGCCTCCGCGCTGATGGATGGCATTGGTGCACGCCTGACGGGTTCGCCGAATGTGAAACGCGCCAACGAATGGACGCGCGATCAACTCGCCGCTATGGGCTGCAGTAATGCGCATTTCGAAGACTGGGGCGAGTTTGGCATGGGCTGGCAGCAGCTCAATACGTGGACGCGTATGGCTTCGCCCGATAATGCTGTGTTCATCACGCAAGCCGCGCCTTGGTCGCCTTCGAGCAACGGCCCGATCAGCGGGCAGGCGATTTCGATGGAGGTGAAGAAAGAAGAAGACCTCGATAAATACAAAGGAAAGCTCGGCGGCAAAATCGTTCTGCTCGGCGAGTTGCGCGAAGTCAAGCCGGTGGACAAGCCGCTCTTCGAGCGCGAAGACGAAAAAGATCTGGCGAAAATTGCCGAGCATCCGCTCACGCCGGAGCGCGACGACTTCGTTACCGAATACATGAAGCGGCGTGAGCTGCGGGAGAAAGTGACAAAGGTGCTGGCGTCGGAGCATGCCCTGGCGGTTATTCTCCCCAGCCGCGATGGCAGGAACAATGGCGGCTCTGGCGGAACCATTTTTGTTGACAGCAGTGGCGGCCTGGGATGGTTCAGCTATCAGCGCGATCACATTCAACCTCTTCCCGTCGTAATTATGGCAATTGAAAACTACGGGCGTGTCTATCGCCTGCTGAAAGCTAATGTTCCGGTCACTATTGAAATGAATGTGGACGCGAAGTTCACCGGCGATCACGAGCATGGCTTCGACACCATTGCGGAAATACCGGGAACTGATCCGAAGTTGAAAGATGAAGCGGTTATGGTTGGCGGACACCTGGATTCATGGGCGTCCGCGACCGGCGCGACTGACAACGGAGCGGGCACCGTGGTTGCGATGGAAGTCATGCGCATTCTTAACACGCTTCAGGTGAAGCCACGACGGACGATTCGCATCGGACTTTGGACTGGAGAGGAGCAAGGCTTGTTCGGTTCAATCGGATACGTGAAGCAGCATTTCGGCTTTGTGCCGCTCTCGACCGCGCCTGACCAAGTCAAATTGCCGGAGTGGCTGCGCAAACCGGGTGGGCCGCTTCAACTGAAGCCCGATCAACAAAAAATTTCGGCGTACTTCAACGTGGACAACGGCAGCGGCAAAATCCTCGGCGTGTATTTGCAGGAGAACGCCGCAGAAGCACCGATCTTTGAACAATGGATCCACCCATTGAAGGACCTGGGAGTCACTACCATCAGCATGCGCAATACCGAAGGCACGGATCACGAATCCTTCGATAACGTTGGCATTCCGGGCTTCCAATTTATTCAGGACAAGCTCGATTACGCTACGCGCACCCACCACTCGAATATGGATACCTACGAACGCCTGCAGCCGGGCGATCTCGCGCAAGCTGCCACGGTCGAAGCGATCTTCGTTTACAACACGGCGATGCGCGACCAGATGCTGCCCCGAAAGCCGCTGCCGCATCCGGAACTTGAGGAGCAGCGCAAGGCGCCACTCAAAAAGTTGATGCCCGGCGGCGTGGAGGCGGAGGACAAAGACGCGAAAGAAAATAAGTAAAGAGTCCTACGATCGTCATTCCATTATGATTTTGTCATCCCGAGCAAAGCGAGGGATCTAGGTTCTTGCCTGTAGCGTCGCTATCGGCGTGGCCAGGCAAACACCCAGATCCCTCGCTTCGCGCGGGACGACAGTAGTGTCGTCGGGGGAATGACAATGGTGTCGTCGGGGCTACTTCCCCGCCTCAAACATTTTGGAATGGAATTCCATAACCTCGCCGATGTGCGTCCCAAAGTAGGATGCACTGTGATTGCCGGGGTAAAGATGAAATTCGTGCTTGATTTGTTCTTGCCGAAGCGCCTTGTCGAGAGCTTGGGCGCCGACCTCAAAATCGTACTCGTCGTCCCGTCCACAGTTGAAGTAAATGGCGAGCCGACCGATCGCGACTCTGTTCTTCCGAGCCAGGGAAAAAGGATCGTTTTCCTTCCAGTGTGCAACGTTAATCGGATTGCCGAAAACCGATCCTAGCAGCTTGCCGGTTGGAGTGCCGGCCCGGAGCGCGGCATCCAGTTCTTGCGGCGACTCGGTCATCAGTGCAGCGCTCTGCGCACTTACTGCCGAAAACTTTTCTGGATACGCAAACGCGAAGCGCAGCGCTCCATAGCCTCCCATGGAAATTCCGCTGATGGCTCGGGACGCACGCTCCTGCCGGATACGAAATTTGCCTTCAATGAACGGCATAAATTCCTGCAGAAAGAAATCGCTGTAGCGCACTCTGCCATCCGCTGAATTCACGTAGAAGCTGGCCTTCGCTTCGGGAGTGACGATCAGAAAATCGCCAATCTTATGTTGCTGGCGCAGGTCTTCGATCAGATTCCATCCGCCGGTTTTGAATAAGGTCTGCTCATTCTCACCAAGGCCATGAAGGAAGTAGAGCACCGGATAACGTTTTGCGGGTGATGAATCGTAGCTGGGTGGAAGCAACACGCAGTAATGAACGGTATCGCCGAGGATACGGCTCTTCACTGCATCGCAGTCGATGCGACTCTGCGCCGAGGCGGAGATAGCAATGCAAAAGAAGAGAAGAAACCGCAAGAGCCATCGCATGAAATTCAGTTTACTCGTAGCGGAGCGCCTGCACCGGATCGAGGCGCGCGGCGCGGCTTGCGGGATACAACCCAGACAGAAGGCTGACTACAATCGCAAACGCGATGGCGCCCAGCACCAGCCACCACGGTACGAACCAGATTTGTTCCGGTGGAAAATGCTGGCGCTTGAGGTATACGTTCGTGCCTAGATTAATCACTCGCCCGATAGTCCAACCGAGTGCGACGCCGACAAACCCTCCGAACACCCCCATTACGCCAGCCTCAGCGAAAAACAATCCCTTTACGTCGCTGTCGCTGGCGCCGATAGCCTTCATGATTCCGATTTCGCGGCGCCGCTCGAGAATTGCCATCACCAGAGTATTGACGATTCCAATCGACGCAACCGCCAGCGCGAGACTGCCAAAGATTCCCAAGAACAAATCGAGCACGGCGAAGAACTGCCGCAGACTGCGAGTGGCGTCGACGATCGAAAAAGTGTTGAAGCCCATCTTCTTGATCGCGTCTTCAACCGGTTGAACCTGAGTCGGACTTTTGACGTGCACCTCAACTGTCGTATAAGCGGGCGTTCCTCCCGCCAGGTTCGTAGTGTCGCGCAGGTCGGAAGGCTGCATCACGTGCAAGGTTTGCGCCAATTTCAATGGCAGAAACACTCGAGCTCTGGCCTGCCCGCGCATGCTGTCGGGATCAAGGTCGCTCACGCCTACAATCGTTAAAGTCGCTTCGCGTGAAACGACTGAATAGGCGGTGCTCGTCGAAGAGTTGGTTCCAGCTTCGGGCGTTGCCGTCCGCTGCGCATAACGCATCGTTAATTGCTTTCCCACCAGAGGCTTTGCCAGTTCGGATACGGGCGCTTCCTCACCGCCAACCTTCGCGGTCTTACCCAGCAATTGCGCGGCGAATGATTTCTGCAGAATGGCCTCAGCCGCTGTATCTGACGAAAAGAAATTTCCTTGCATGCCATCGAATGCATCGTTATTTTTCGCCGAGAATGGCAGTCCCGCGACCATCGTCAAATACGGCTTGTTTTCGTATCGAACTTCCGTAATAAAGCGGATGTCAGGATAGGCCTCAAGCACATCAGGGATCTGCGCGATCTTCAGCCGTGCAGATTCGTTCAGCGTGGGGCTCTCCGCTGGAGCCGGGCCGTTCTCTTCCTGCTCGCGGTTAAACCCGCGGAGGTCGCGGCGCGAAGTCACGACCACAGTGTCGAATAATCCGGACTTCTGCAGACGTCGTCCCGCCAACTGCTGCAAGCCAATTCCCAACGAAAGCATTGCCACTAGCGAAGCCACGCCTACGGATATTCCCACCGTGGTGAGGGAATTGCGCAAAATGGACTCGCGCAAATTGCGGACCGCCAGTTCGGCCAAGTCGTAGGTTTTCATAATCCACCACGCTCCGCGGTTGCGGAAATCACATTCGCTTGATCGCGCACCAATTTTCCATCGGCGAGGAAGATCATGCGGCTGGCGTACCGCTCCGCGAGCGCGCGCTCGTGAGTGACCATGATGATAGTCATGCCGAGGGTTTGATTGAACTCGCGAATGAAATTCATGATCTCCATTCCCGTCTGGCTGTCGAGATTTCCGGTAGGCTCGTCGGCCAGCAACAACTGCGGCTGATTAATCAAGGCTCTAGCAAGTGACGCTCGTTGCTGCTCGCCGCCGGAAAGTTCGGGTGGACGATGCCGCAATCGCGCAGTCAATCCGACACGCTCTAACGCCTGCCAGGCAAGGCCTTCGCGCTTGCCCCGATCCACTTCTGCAAAGCGGAGCGGCAGTTCGACGTTTTCCAAGAGAGTCATACTCGGAATCAGGTTGAAGGATTGAAACACCATGCCCACCGTATGTAGACGATACTTGGCCAGTTCCTCGCGAGAAAACTTTGCCAAATCGTTTTCTTTGACCACCACCGTCCCAGAGGTTGGGTGATCGAGTCCCGCAATCAGGTTTAGCAACGACGATTTACCCGAGCCTGAGGTGCCGAGCAAGGCTACGAATTCACCGGAAGCTATCTGCATGGAGATGCCGTCGACCGCGCGAATCAGCGCATCGCCCATGCGGTAGTGGCGGGAAAGATTCTCAATGCGGATTGTGATGGGATTTGCTGAACCGGATACGCCAGACATGGGCTAACGCGTCTCTCCTCTTACCAACCGCAGGGTGTCAGCCAGATCGGGATCTCCGTTTGCTTTGGGGGGGCCGTCGCCCGCCGAAACCGGGACGGCATCGCCCTCGCCGGGGGCTAAGAACAAATTCGTTTCGACGCCATGCTGCCTGGTGTATAGATCGTAATAACGGCCGCGCAACGCATAGAGGTCTTCGTGCGTGCCGTGTTCGACAATTCGCCCTTGCTCGACCACCAGAATCTGATCAGCACGGCGGATGGTCGACAGCCGGTGCGCGATAACAAAAGTTGTGCGTCCCTGCATCAAATAAGAAAGACCTTGCTGGATCAGTTGCTCCGATTCAGAGTCGAGGCTGGACGTGGCTTCGTCGAGAATCAGGATGCGCGGTTCGGCCAGAATGGCGCGGGCAATCGAAATTCGTTGCCGCTGTCCTCCAGATAATTTCACACCGCGTTCGCCGACCACCGTGTCGTATTTATCGGCGAATGTTTCGGCGAACTCGTCCACCCGCGCTATGCGGCAGGCTCGCAAAATATCCTCTTCACTAGCATCGGGGCGCGAGAAAGCGACGTTCTCTCGGATGGTGCCGTCAAAGAGAAACGATTCCTGCAACACTACGCCGAGGCGCGTGCGATAAGAGTCCAGCCGCACCGTGCTGAGATCAACTCCGTCAACCAGAACCTTCCCGGACGTGGGCACATGAAAGGCGGTGATCAGGCCAATCGTCGTCGATTTACCCGAGCCGGATGCGCCGACCAGCGCGGTAACTGTGCCTGGCGCAGCATTGAATGAGACATTGTTGAGTACCATGCGCTTGCCATCGTAGCTGAAGCTCACATTGTCAAAATCAACATCGCCGCGAATCTCGCTCAAAATCACCGTACGGTTAGGATCGTGATCTTCGCGGCGTACGCTCAGGATTTCGTGCGTGCGCTCGAGGCCCGCCAGCGCTTCGGTGAGCTGAGTCCCGATCTGCACAATCTGCATTATGGGCGCAACCAGAAAGCCCATGAGAAATGTGTAGGTAAACAATCCGCCAATCGTCAACCTGCCAACTGCGATCTGCCGCGCTCCCACGTACATAATTACGGCTCCGACCACGCCTAACAGCAAGCTTGCGGAAAGGCTCATGACAGACGTGGCGGTTAGGCTTCGAAGGACATTGTCGAGTAATCTTTGTACACCGCCCGCGAAAACAGTCTCCTCGCGTTCTTCAGCGTGGTAGCCCTTAACCACGCGAACTCCGCCCAAGGACTCAGCCAGTCGACCTGTCACCTCGGCGTTAATCTTGCCGCGTTCGCGAAAAATTGGACGAATGGTGCCAAAAGCTTTGTAAAGCGCCAACGCGAAGCAAGACAGAAAGCCAAACGCAATCACCGTCATCAGCGTACTGATGCGAAATAAAACCACCAGCGCTATGACTGCAGTCATCAATCCGCCCACGAGGTCTACCAAACCGGTGCCGATTAAATTGCGGACGCCCTCCACATCAGTCATGATCCGTGACACAAGTACGCCGCTTTTGGTCGAATCGTGAAACGATATCGGCAGCCATCCAATGTGCGCCTGAACCTTTTGCCGCAGTTCGGTAATCAGCCGCTGCGCCGCTTTCGATAACAATTGAGTTAGCGAAAAAGAGGTTGCTCCCTGCACCAGGGTCGCGGCTAGCACACCGAGCACCAGCGGCTTGAGCAGTTGCGAATTGTGCTTAATGATGACGCTATCGATCAGATACTTGGTCGAATAAGGAAGCACCAATCCCGAAACGCGATTAATCACCATTAGGCCAAAGCCAAGGGCAAGCATGTTGCGGCGTGGGCGAATGAGATCCCAGACGTGGGGAAGAACGGCGCGAAGCCTTTCCTTGGGTGGACGCTTGGGCTGGGCTGTTTTGGGAGTCGAATCCACTTTATGCATTAGACACTATTTGCCGCGGCTGGGGTTCATTTTGTCGTCCCTGAAAGACTTTCTCCAAAGCAACAATACGTTTAGACTGTATTTGAACCTCGACTTCTGAAGGAACGCGCGAGCGAATGTTTTCTCAACCCACCAATCCCGAATCCTCCGAAGAAAAGCAATCGGCCATAGCATCGGACAGCCACGAGCTTGAGCTCTTGCTGGCCGACAGTTGGAACCGACCTCTGCGCAAGCGTTTGCTCGACCACTTGCGAGACACTTTGTCGCCGGAGAAGCTGCCGCCACTGCATCTCACGTCGCGGCCGGTGGACGTGGGTATGCTGGCAGGCGACATTTTGAGCCTGCCCTGGTACCGCACCGTGTTTACGAATCTGGGTGACGTGATTTCGCCGGAGACGCTGCCGCCTTTGCAACTGGAGTCGCGGCCGGTAGACGTGGGCGAGTTGATTGGCGATCAGATGAGCCACATGTGGTGGAGCTCGCTGCTGCGCAGCCTGGCCGATGTGGCAGCTCCGGAGAGATTGCCGGCCTTGCAGTTAACATCCGCTCCGATGGACGATCCCAGCCTGACCGCGGGCGCGATGCAACTGCCGCGCTGGTCGTCAGTGATCAGCACGCCGAAAGTCTTTTATCCCGACAAGCCGAAGGCTGCTTTGGTGCAGGCGCCCAGATCCGCTGCGCCGCCTCCCAAGCCGGATCCAGCCGAAGTTGAATTCGTTCACGTCCTCGAAGCCGATTTGAAAAGAGACTTGCGCCGTTCGATTTTCCGCCAGCGCTTATGGATTTCCCTTGCAGTTATCGAAGTGCTGGCGTTGATTGGCACTTCGATCTGGTGGAAATAAATTGCTCCGCCAATCTGGTTTGGTATTCCGCCGATTGCATCTCTTCCCTACCGTTGTGTCCACAAAATGAAACCTGTCTATCAAACTGCTAAATAGGAAAAGCCATGACTGACAATTCGCGCGACCGCGAACTGGGAATGCACCGCAAGATCACGCGCCGTGACTTCCTTGACGGAGTCGCCGTTAGCGTGGGCAGTTCGATATTGGCGGCAAGCACTCCATGGCTGCGTGGGTTCGGAATAGCTGACTCTTCTTTCGCTCCCGAAAAAGATTCGAGCTACTATCCGCCCGCCCTGATGGGAATGCGTGGGAATCATGATGGCAGCTACACTTCTGCGCACAGCCTGCGCGACGGAGAATTCTGGGACTCTGCCGGCAAGGCTGAGACCACCGGCGAAAAGTACGATTTGGTCGTCGTGGGTGGCGGCATTAGTGGGCTGGCGGCGGCTTATTTTTATCGCCAGCACGCGGGAGCAAATGCGCGAATCCTCATCCTGGACAACCACGACGATTTCGGTGGACACGCCAAACGCAACGAATTCCGCGCCGGCAACCGGACGTTACTCAGCTATGGCGGCACGCAGTCGATCGAGAGTCCGGCGCGCTATAGCAAAGTGGCAAAGGGCCTGATCAACGATCTAGGGATAGACACTCAGCGTTTTTACAAAGCTTACGATCAGAAGCTGTACGCGAAGCTGAATACCGCTTGCTTTTTTGACCGCGAAACGTTTGGCGAAGATCGCCTCGTTGTAGGCATGGGCTCGATATCGTGGCCGGAATTTCTCAGTAAGTCTCCGCTCTCAGACGCAGTTCGCCGTGAAATCGTTCGCATTTACACGGAGAAAGTCGATTATCTGCAGGGCCTATCGAAACAGGAGAAGCTTGCGCGTCTGGCGAAGATCAGCTATGCCGACTATCTAACCAAAATTTGCAAACTCAATCCGGAGGTGCTGCCTTTTTTCCAGACTTATCCGCATGACTTGTTCTGCGTTGGCATTGACGCCGTTTCTGCTCTCGCCTGTTTCGAAAATGGAGACGATTACCAATCATTCACTTATCCAGGCTTTGATGGATTGAATCTCGGCAAGCCGGAAAAAGCTGAGCCTTACATTTTTCATTTTCCCGACGGCAACGCGTCTATCGCGCGACTGCTGGTCCGTTCCTTGATTCCCGGCGCGATTCCTGGCCATAGCATGGACGACGTAGTCCTGGCTCGCGCCGACTACAGCCGCCTCGATGATGCCAAAAATCCAATTCGCATTCGCTTGAATTCGACGGTCGTGCAGGTCCGCCACAATGGTTCCCCCGATTCCGCGAAAGCGGTG
>Ga0073928_10008371_pt1 | contig 13022 bp, 6 predicted proteins | sample PaiPotPPA55metaG_FD_76969 | JGI IMG/M metagenome (GOLD analysis project Ga0073928, IMG submission 76969) | Iron sulfur acid spring bacterial and archeal communities from Banff, Canada, to study Microbial Dark Matter (Phase II) - Paint Pots PPA... ...
GTCTGTTAGAAACTGGACATCCTTGCCGGCACGGTCCTGCAGAACAAACGTAACTCCGCCGGCGGTGCCGACGCCGGGGATCGCGGGAGGTGAGAAACTGAAGGCGGTCCCTTCTGGCAGCTGCTTGAGTTCCTGGTTCAATCGCGCCTTGATGGCTTGATACGCTTCATCTCGGCTCTTGCGGTCATCCCACGGTTTAAGGCCCACCCAAAAGAAGGCGTTGTAGCTGGTCCGGACATAACTGAGCAAACTGAAACCAACCACGCTGGTGGTGTACTGGACGCCTGGCGTATTTGCGAGAACCTTCTCTACTTGTCTCGCCGCAGCGCTGGTGCGCCCCAATGACGCCGCATTGGGAAGCTGCATGTTGATATAGAGGTAGCCCTGGTCTTCATCCGGCAAGAAGCTGGTCGGCAAATGTTTTCCCAAGAGCCACGCAGCACCTCCGGCCACCGCAAGCAGCACTAACACCAGTGCGCCCTTTCGAATTACGTCGCCCGACAAACGCACAAAGCTGTTGGTGGAGCGCTCCCAGTAGCCGTTAAAGACGCGAAACAATTTTCCGAGCGGCCCGCGAGTTTCTTTCTTGGGCCGGAGCAGTAGCGCCGAAAGTGCGGGGCTGAGCGTGAGAGCGTTGAACGCGGAAAGCATCACGGAGATCGCAATTGTGAGGGCAAATTGCTGATACAGTCTGCCGGTGATTCCCGGAATGAAGACTGTCGGCACGAACACGGCCGCCAAGACGAGAGCTATACCCACAACCGGGCCAGAAAGTTCCTCCATCGCCTTTACGGCGGCATCTTTGGGAGACAGGCCTTCCTCGATGTGATGCTGAACTCCTTCAACGACCACGATGGCGTCGTCAACGACCAGCCCAATTGCGAGCACCAAGCCGAACAGCGAAAGCGTATTGATCGAGAAGCCGAACAGCGGAAAGATTACAAAGGTTCCCACCAAAGAAACAGGCACGGCCAGCATAGGAATCAGAGTGGCGCGCCAATCTTGCAGAAAGAGATAGACCACAAGAATTACCAACACAATCGCGATTACGAGGGTCCAAAGGATCTCTTTCATGCCTTCCGTAACTGGGAGTGTCTGGTCGAGCGAAACGGTGTAATCGATGTCTTGCGGGAAGCGTTGCTTCATCTGAGTCATGAGCTTACGCACGCCCTCAACCGTTTGAACCGCGTTGGTTCCGGGCAACTGATATACGGCAACGGCAGCGCTGGGCTTACCGTTAAGGCGAGCGATCAAGCTGTAGTCCTGCGTGCCCAGTTCGACGCGAGCCACGTCTTTGACGCGAACGGTCCCACCGTTAGGTGCTTCGCGCACGATCACGTCGCCGAATTGTTCCGGCGAAGTCAGGCGGCCTTGAGCTAGCACCGCATAGGTGAACTGCTGGTTGCTCTGAGCTGGCTCACCGCCAACCTCGCCAGCGGGATTAACGGTGTTCTGTGCTTGAATCGCGTTAACAATATCTGTGACCGTGATACCCAGCTTCGCCAGTTGATCAGGCTTAACCCACAGCCGCATGGCATACTGCCCGGAGCCGAATACCTGAGTCTGGCCAACGCCGTATGACCGTGCGATGGGATCATTGAGGTTGATGTAGGCGTAATTCGCGAGGTAGTTCGAATCGCGAGTGCCATGAGGTGAGTACAACGCGATCAGCATGAGCGGAGCAGTGGTCGACTTCTTGAGAGTGATTCCGTAATTGTTCACCTCGGGCGGCAACTGACCATTTGCCAGTTGCTGGCGCGATTGCGTGAGCAACAGGTCCGTGTTCGGATCAGTTTTGAGATCAAAATCCACGATCAACGTCGTTTGCTGATTCGCAGTGGCGTTGAGCGAATACATATAGGTCATGTTGTCCACGCCACTGACTTGCTGCTCGATGGGTACGTCAACCGATTGCTCCAGAGTCTGGGCGTCCGCACCGGGGAAATTGGCTTGCAACCTGATCTCGGGTGGAGCGATCTGTGGGAACTGAGCTACCGGCAGAGTCGCCATGCTGATCGCGCCGACGATGACGGTAAGAATCGCAATCACGATCGCGACGATGGGCCGTCGAATGAAAAAACTCGCCATGGCTTAACGCTCCTCCGTCTCTTTGTAGGGCGTGGGAGTCACCAGTTGGCCTTCTTTTGTTTTCTCCGCGCCAACTGCCACGACGCGTTCTCCCGGCTTCACCCCGGATGTGATTACCCAGAGCGTGCCCATCTTCGGCCCTACCTCCACGGTGCGGAGCTGCGCCCGGTTATCGGAGCCAATGACCGTGACCTGGTAGGACCCTTGCTGTTGATTCACTGCCGCTTGCGGAATGAGAAGCGCTCCCGCAATGCTTCCGGTTGGTGCCTGAACGCGCGCGTACTGGCCGGGTCGCAACAGATTTCTGGAGTTGGGGAACTCACCCACGACCTGAATGGTTCCGGTCTGCGTGTTTACCTGCCGATCCGCGAAGATGATTCTGCCGGGATGCGGGTACACACTCCCGTCGGCCAGCGTCAAGTGAAGCGGAATTTGTGAAGCGTGAGTCAGCCAATCCACGCTCCCCGGACCGCCGCCGTCCGCCAAGCGCAGGTATTCCTGTTCGCTGATCGGGAAATAAACTTTGATCGGACTTACCTGCGAAACTGCGGTTAGGACTGTAGACGGCCCCACCAGGTTGCCCACTTGCACAGTGTTGATGCCTGCGATGCCGTCAATCAGCGAAAGAACTTTCGTATATCCCAAATTCAGTGAAGCCTCTTCGACCGCAGCCTGAGCACCTTCCACTGCCGCCTTCGCTCCAAGTTGCGCTTGCGTGTCGTTATCGAGCTGACTCTGGGGAATCGCGTGAGCTTCCGCCTCGGGAACGTCGCGTTTGACGTTGAGTTCGGCGTTGGCCAATTGCGCCTGGGCCTGCGCCAATTGCCCTTTGGCTTGATCAAGCGCCGCCTGAAATGGGCGCGGATCGATTTCGAAGAGAACCTGGCCTTGCCTGACAAATCCGCCTTCTTGATAGTCCTGACGAATCAGATACCCGCTCACATGCGGTTGAATTTGAGCGTTGACGTACCCTTCGAGCGTCCCCACCCATTCCCCTTCGAGCGGTACGTCTTTCTGGACGACTGGCATTACTTCGACTGTGGGCGGTGCAGGGGGCGGAGCGGAAGATACCCGGCGTTCGCATCCGGAGCCAAGGCTGGCTACGAGCGCAATCGCAATCACGCAACAAAGCTGGTTCGAAAGCCTTCGATTTATTCGGACATTCAGCTGCTCAATAACGTGCTTGGTGTAGATTCCGCTGGCGGTAAATTGCGCACCATCGCTGGCCAGCATTCGCAAGAGCCGTTCCCCGCTCTCGTCGATGAACGTGACTTCGTTGAGGTCCACGATGCACGCGCGTCCGGCATCCGTGCGGTGGTTCACACTCCAGCACGCACTGAGCTCGTTTACCCAGGGGCCGGCAAGGCGGCCATGCAGAATCCATTTCTCTTCGGAAGCCGTTTGACTGAAGTGGATCTTCAACATGCTATTTTCCTCGGAGCTTGTCGGTGGAACTTGCAACGGCGATTGTGTTATGGCGTTCATTTTGTTTTCGAACCCTTATGGTTATTCTCGCGGTACTTCTGCTGGAGCTCGCGTTCCGCCTGCATCCAGTCATCCAGGTCGCAACCGTGAATTCCGCCGCGTTCGATGTGAATCTCAAACGCTAGCTGACGGATTTCTGTCGGGGACGGCCCGTTGTTACCTCTTTCTCCTCGGACATCAGGCTGAACATCTCTTGGGATGTTCTGAGCCTCTGTGGCTAGATTTCGTGATTTCATGGTGTCTCCTCCTCCTCAGAGGGTTTCCTTTGACCTCGACGGTCATCATCCGTGTACGAATCCCGGTCGACGGACTGACCCGCCCGAAACACGACTCAATGACGACGGCGGCTGCCCGAGAACGCAGTGTCGAGAAAAGTCAGAATCGTTGAGACAATCAAGAGAAATGCGATCATCAGAGCCTCCTTCTTGCGCGAGTTTTAATTCCAGACGCAGCTCAGGTGATTTTGCGAGATGCGCCTGGCGTCCTTAGCAACGGCCGAAGTGCCGTCTCCGGGCATCCGGCGTGATCTCATGCTGCGTTTCAGTGCTTCGCCCAGCTTCCTTCTCGCGTGGAACATCCGACTTTTCATCGCGACTACAGAAATCCCCAGATGTCGAGCCGCCTCCAGCGTCGATAACTCCCGCAGTCCCGTGAGCTCGACGGCTTTCCGTATCGCTGGTCTTAGCTGCCCGATCGCCTCCGCCAAAACTCGGGCCGCTTCTTGCTCTAAGTAGCTGCTTTCGGGATCTGGACTCGCATCAGCCACTTCGAGGACGGGTGTGGCCCCTTCGTCGTTGCTCGTATCATCGATTGGCACCTCGCGTCGCGCCCCGCGTCTGCGCAGCAACATCAGGGCTTGGTTGATTACAATGCTCGTCAACCACGTAGAGAATGAGGATCTCCCTTCGAAGCGCTGCAAGTGGATAAACGCTCTCTGAAGAGTCTGCTGGACGATGTCTTCAGCATCTTCGCGATTCCGTGTATAGCGGAGCGCAAGCGCAAAAATCCTTTGCCGGTGCCGCTTGACGATAGTTTCAAATGCCAGTTCATCTCCACCCTTGGCAGCAGCGACGAGTTCTTCGTCCCCAGCTGAATCACGGATAGAAGCAACGGTCACGCCCGGCTCGTCAATCGTCTTCAATAGTTGACTGTCCATGGTGCTCCTCCTCGCGCCTTTCGCGAATGGCTCCGAGGCAACCAAGATTGCCTGTCTGCACTCGCTTGGACAGAGGGCAAGGACTAGGCCAAATCTGCGGAGCCGTAAGTCGTGGAATTTCAGAGGAACACTGATCAGCAGTTGAATCTGTCGAATGTAAGCGGTGTTGAAACTGTTGAAGACGTCGAAGATGTCGAAGCGCCGGAAAGCCGTGATGACAGGGAAGCCGCCGATCTAGGCGTACGGTGGCTATCTGCCTCGGAGTAGCAAGTCCCTCGTCATTTCAGAAGAGTGATACATCTTAGGATCGCGCATTCGCCCTTTTACTTTATCATTGCGACATCGACCGACTACCACACATAGACCGCGCTGATGCGCGGGGGGCCGGAGCGGTCTCCAATAACCTGCGTTTCGAGAACAATTTCGATGTTCTTCCGCTTCCAATCGCCCGATACCTTCTTCAGCATTTCGTCCATACGATTCGCGTCCACCAGAAACTCACCCGCAGCGACGGTGCCGCCTCGACCGATGCCTGCAGCCACGACTACCAATTGCTCGACGGTCGGATCGGTGAAGCGCGCCACGAGAGCGTAGTCCGAATATGTACCGGTATGTTGTTGCGAACGATCCATCATCCAGTTGTGCTTTCCAAGATCGGAACGGTCCTCGATCCATAATTTGTTCATCGCGGCGTCGTTAGCAAAATGGAAGCGCAAAGGAGACGTCAAACGCAACGTCCAGCTGTTGTCAAATGCTCCAATGAAAATGGATGGGCCTCGCCGGAGGTCGGTCAACGTAGTGTTCGCTTCACCAAGCACCCGCGAGGTCTTGCCGTAGGTACGAAGCAGCGCGGCAATATTCACGAGAGGACTTACGTCGTCAATGATGAGGGTGACCATGGTATCGGACAAAGTAACTTCGTGAAGCGGGTCGGCGGCATCGCGCAGTTGTATGCTGGAGTACTGGCTCTGGTCGGCCACGCATATGAGCACAGGATTTGGTGAGTTCACGAACGGCTCCCAAAATTGTCTCAAGACCGGAGGACGCGACGCCTGCCACAGCACCGTCGAAGCAATCACAAGCACGAGCGCAATCAAGGCAAATGTCAACATCCTGCCCATCGCAAAGATTCGTTTCATTCGTGGAGCAACGGACAGGATCGCAGCAGGTTGAACTTTGATGGTATCTGAGCCGTTAATTGCCAGTTCGACGGAACTGGCCAAAAGACCGCTAGGATGGCCCGGCCAGTAAAACTGTGGGGCGTACGATCCGGATGGCAAGAATAGCCGAATTTCCTGGCTATGCTTGGGATCTTGATAATACTGTTCGATACGTTTGCGAATTTCTGCCGCAGTTACCCGCACAATAGGGTCCGTATTAGTGTCGTAGTCGGCGGGTCGCTCGAAGATTTCGATACCGAGAATGCGCTCTTTGAGCTGGTCGGTCTTACCGGCCAATACGCGCGCAACGGCAAACCTCAAGAAACTGGGATATCTCTTGCTGGAATGGAATAAAGGCGAAGCGAGCAGCAGTTCGAGTTGCTGTTGAACAGCACCCTTTTCGACTTCGCTACACGGTGTCCAGTTTTCGGTTACCTGCTCAGGTTGCAATATGTCCCACCCACGCCCCGGTGACGAGTATCTACATCGCGAAACTAATTAACTTTTTCTATGACAATGGTCTGTTTTTTGGATACTACTGCGCTTTAAAGGTGGCTGCAACGTAAAAAGACAAATCCGCGAGCGCTTTTCGGTAGTTTCCGCTTCGCCATAAGTCATTGAAAATAATCGTTGTAGAGAGACTTTCTTGCTCTTATCCTTCTTATCCTGCTCCTTTAACCAGCAAACAGTTGCTACATTCCCTGCCAGTTTCATATAAGTGGCAAGGTCTATCGTGTCCTTTTGTTCCGTGTAACATCGTTGCACGGGTTACGGGGGTTGTGGCTTTTGCAGGGTGTCCGGAGAAGTTCCAGTCAGATACTGACGGTATCCAAAGCCGAGGGGGTGTGTCTTTATGGCAGCTAGAGAACATTTGTGGACGCTACGCTTTTTGGTGTTTGCTTTGGCGCTTCTGTTCGTAAGCGGCAGACCGGTCTACGGTCAGTCGTCCGCCGCGTTCACAGCCACGCTGAGCGGCCGCGTCACTGATCCGGCAGGCTTAGCTGTCAAAGGCGCGACTGTAACCCTCACCAGCCCCGAGCAAGGTCTTTTGCATACGGCTTCGACTGAAGGTGCCGGCCTCTACGTTTTTACCTTTCTCCCCCCTGGTGTGTACGTGCTGGAGATAAAAGCTTCAGGATTCAAGCAGTACAGACAAGAAGGAATCACCTTGGCCGCTGGGCAGAGCGCCGAACAACAGGTCAGCCTCGTTGTCGGGGCGCTGAACGAAAGCATCCAAGTCACTTCACAAGCGCCGCTTCTGAACGTGGACAATGCCAATATTTCGGAAGACCTATCCGCGAGATTCGCCGAAGACCTCCCCTTGAACTTTCGAAGCGTCATCAGTCTGACGCTGATCAATTCCTCGGTTAACAATGCTGCTGAACAACAGATCGTGGGAAACCCAGGTCTCGCTCAAACTGCGGATCAGGATATCTCGTTTCTGAATTTCGGCGGGACCTTCTTTGGCACCGCAGAATATTTGATAGACGGAACTTGGGATACAAGAGTTGATTGGGGAGGGGTAATCTACGTTCCGTCGGTGGACGCCGTGCAGGAAATGAAGATTATGACCAATGCGTTCACCGCGCAGTATGGGTGGAGTAGCGGAAACGTAGTCAACATTGTGACCAAGTCGGGGACAAATGGGTTCCATGGGGATGCTTGGGAGTTTTACGCCAACGACGGCATGGACGCGAGGTATTATTTTAACAACGGAGCTCAGCCCTCATTCAGTCGGAACCAATTTGGCGGCACTATCGGTGGTCCAATCAAGAAGGACAAGCTCTATTTCTTTACCTACTATGAAGGCGAGAGGCAAGCAACTCCATCGACCCAACAATTTACACTGCCTACCGCAGCAGAGAGGACCGGAGATTTCTCGGCGCTGTTGGGAGCGCAAACTGGGACTGATTATCTGGGAAGGCCGATCTTCGCCGGAGAGATCTACAATCCGTTCAGCACGCGCCAAGTCACCTGTGGAGGGGTTGATACCGTCACCGCGAGGCCTGTGAGCAATTGTCCGATGGGTGCCACTACCGAATTCATTCGTGACCCGATCTCCGGCAACATTTCAACGGGCTTGGGTGTCACAAACATGATTCCGGGACCACTTCTGGACATGATTGCCAGCAATATCGCGGCAGCAAACTTTTGGCCTACGGGCAGCGGATCTGCAACGGGAACCAATTTTACGGCAACCGGAGCCGCCGCCGAACATTCGAACGAGTACTCGGGCCGCCTGGATTACAACATAGACGACAATAATCGGCTTTATGTGCGCTGGTCACAGAAGTTTCAGACCAAAACAAACACGCCGGATTTCTTTGGACCGTCCAATCCCGCAGGCCCGGGACTGCTCAATCCTAACAACCGCTACAGCTTTAACCTTGGCCTCAACCACATTTTCAGCCCAACTTTTACAATGAACGCCAATTTCGGCGTGAATCGTCACGTAGAACAAGCAACGAGCCAGGGTTTTGGATTCAAAACCTCGGGACTTGGGCTGCCTGCTTTCATTGACGGTATCGCGCCTGCTTTCCCGCAAATATCATTTAATGGTGGCGGGAATTATGCCGACCTTGGTGCAAGCGGCGGGAATAACAATTACATCGTACCCCAAACCTTCTGGACCAGCTCGCTTGATTTCACGAAACTAAAAGGGAGGCATGAGATAGCTTTTGGTTTCACGGATGTATGGTTGAGGATCGATGGCGGCCACTTCGGCCAGACGGCCCTGAACTTTGAGACCGCATCTACCGAAGGGCCAGATCCGAATAACTCAACGGCGGGAACGGGAAACGGATTTGCATCTTTCCTCCTCGGAGTGGGAAGTGGAGGCAACGGCACGTCGTGTAACCTTTGTGCGTCGTATCAGGCATTCCCAGCCACCGATAAGCACTTCCTCGGCTGGTATGTTCAAGACGGCTGGAAGGTGACGCCGAGAGTCACCTTCACTCTCGGATTGCGTTATGAGATCCAGACCGCACCGACCGAACGCCACAATGCGCAAAATTATTTTAGTTTCACCGCGCAAAACCCCCTCAGTGCCCAGCTTGGCACTTTCGTTCCGGGTGAGCTTATCTTCAACTCGCCCAATAACTCTGGCCTGTACAATACTTCATACAATAACGTTGCCCCGCGCATCTCCGTTGCGATTCAAGGAACCAAAAATCTTGTGTTCCGTGGCGGTTACGGCATTTTTTACGTGCCGAACTATTATGGTCAAGGTCCCAACGACGGATTTTCGCAGTCCACACTGTGGAACGCCACTCTCAACAATGGTCTAAATCCCGCCTCGACCCTGAGCGGAAATCCAAATGCTAGCTGTGAAACCGCCCCTGGTGTTTTTTCGGCGTGCGGCCCTGCATTTACCACGGAACGGTTGCCCTCCGGCAATAGCGCGGGAGGATTGCAGGATGTCGGCTTTGGAGCCACCATAGTTAACCACGACCGGAAGACTCCTTACGTGGAGCAGTGGATGGCGGGAGCCCAGTACTCGTTTACTCCCAATGATCTGCTGGACGTCAGCTACGTGGGGAATCACGGGGCAAGTTTGCTTGCAACGGGTTTGCAGTGGGACCAGATTTCGCCGGGAAATTTGGCGCAGGGGAATGCGCTCTTCAATCCGGTGCCCAACCCATTTTTTGGCCATATAACATCAAGCAGCTGCGGCCTCAACAACTCTACGATTACCGAGGCGCAAGCGCTGAACCCGTTTCCTCAATACTGCAGCGTGTTCGAAAATGGGCCTGCTCTGGGTACTTCTTCGTACGACGCGTTACAAGTCACCTACACTCACCGCTGGCATTCCGGACTGGATCTCAACCTGTCGTACACCTATTCGAAGTTCATGGATGACGTACAAGGAGCTTCCGGTTGGGCGTTCCCAGGCAGTGGGACAAGTAACCTGAATTCGTACAATCTTGCTGCCGACTATTCTGTTGATGCCAGCAATGTCCCTCACAGGTTCGTCGCCTCTTACATTTACGAATTACCCTTTGGCAAAGGAAAAGCATTTGGTTCGGACTGGAGCGGGCCCGTTAACGCCGTTCTAGGAGGTTGGGCTTGGAGCGGAATCCTCACTGCCGAGTCTGGATTACCTATTTCCATCCAGCCAGCCTCCAACAATGTCGGTTTCGGTTTCAATCAGCGCCCGAATATAGTGCCCGGAGTGAACCCGATACCGGCAAATCAATCGATCACCAACTGGATTAATCCAGCCGCGTTCTCACAGCCGGCTGCATTTACATTCGGAGACGCTCCGAGGTTCTTCTCGAATATTCACGGACCCAAGTTCTTTGATTGGGACATGGCTATACAAAAATACTGGAATGTCACTGAGAGCAAACGGTTGCAATTCCGCTTCGAGATGTTTAACGCGCTCAATCATCCGGACTTCTTCCAACCTGACACAAATCTGTCCGACGTAAGCGCCGGTAATTTCGGAAGGATCACCCAAGCTTACCAGGCGCGCACTGCACAAGTGGCTGCAAAATTTTACTTTTGACGCCCTGGTGCGATCTTGTCTGACCTACCCCCCGACGCGGACGCCTGGCAGGTGGGCGAACTCGGATTCCGAACACGGAATGATTCGCCGCTTGCCGGGCCTCCCGTCCGGTACGCCAAAAATGAATCCCAGTGTCCACCGAACGATATAGTTGCCAGATGACAACACACAGATCGAAATTCCTTCGTTTATTTGTCCGATTTTGGGCCCGGCTACCCCGGAAGCAAAAGAGTGTATAGATGACGGCCACTAAATACTTGTCGAGCCTCGGCAACGATTCTCAGATTTCCATCGGTGTGATTTCGTCCGCAGCACGCACCCGTGCCCGTTGTGGCGTGTTGTCTTGCTCTCTACGATGGCGAAGAATAATATTCCTGGTCCTCTGTGCGCTTTTAATTCCTGCGACACCCGCTACTTTGCGCGGCCAGCAAGCGCCGAAAGACCCTCCAGCCGGAATCGGAAATCTAAAGAGCGCTGAAGTAACGGGCGACGTGCTTACGCTACGCATGGGCGAAGATACGATTGTTGTACAGGTCGTCGCGCCCAACATACTTCGAGTACATTATCAACCGCAGAACCAGACGAGCCCCGCCACTCCCGTCCTGGACCCAAGTCACACTTGGCGCAACGACACTCCGGCAAAGATCGATACCGATTCGGACCCGATGACGATTTCAACGGAAAAGTTAGTTGTGAAGATTTCCAAGACACCCGTTCGCTTCGCCATCTACGACAACAACAATCGCCAGTTACTGCGCGAGCCAGCGGAGGGAGGCGTTTATGGCGGCGGCTTGCGTTTTACCTACAACATCTCAGACTCGTTTTTCGGCATAGACAGTACCAGTCTCCCTGGACAGAATATCGATAGACGCCAGGATATTCGGACCGGAGTCCGCCGCTCGGGCGGCTTCGTTGCAGCGGGCCGTCAAGGCGACGGCGGCGCTCCGCTCACCTACACTCTCAGGTATGGCCTGCTCGTAGATTCCGACGGCGGAGATTTCGATATCTCCACCGGAGGCCTCCAGTTTAGCGGCGGCTCGCGCAAAGATATCGAATACTTCGCGATCGTCGGCGATCCAAAAACGATAATGCAGGACGTTGCCGACATCAGCGGGCGCCCGCCCATGATGCCGAAGTGGACTTTGGGATTCATAAATAGCCAGTACGGCTCAACACAATCGGAAATCACGCAGATTGTCGACATTTATCGCGCCAAGCAAATTCCCATTGATGGCATCATTCTGGATTTCGATTGGAAAGCCTGGGGAGAGGATAACTACGGCGAATGGCGATGGAACAGCACCAGCGGTCCCGGGAACGTTCATCCGGACAAGTTCCCGGACGGCGCATCCGGCAAATTTGCGGAGGCGATGCGCGACAAGGGCGTAAAACTCGCAGGCATCTTCAAGCCGCGCATAGTACTGCGCGATGTGGATGGCAACTTAACTGCTGCCGCTCAGTACGCTTACGATCACAAGTTATTCTTCGATTGGGAACAGCCTTATACTGATTATTTTTCGCATCGGCCAGCGCTCGATATCGATTTTTCCAAACCCACCGCTCGCTCATGGTTCTGGGATCACATGGTGCCCGCATATCATGCGGGACTGCAATATTTTTGGAACGACGAAGCGGATGCGAACGGCAATGCGATATTTCCAAACTTCCAGAATGCGGATATGCAAAGGGCGATGTATGACGGCGCACGCTCCCTCGACGATCAGAGGGTCTGGTCAATCAACCGAAATTTCTACTTGGGTGCCCAGCGTTACGCATACGCAGAATGGTCTGGTGATATCGGCACGGGTTTTCAGAGCATGGGTTGGCAGGAATCAAACATGCTTTCAACGATCGATCTTGGTGAGCCGCACTGGAGCATGGACACCGGGGGCTTCGAGGGCCACCCCGATTCTGAAAACTATGCACGCTGGGTCCAGTTCGCGGCGTTGGTGCCGATCATGCGAGTACACGGGAGCCTGGATGAGCATCGCCAGCCATGGATTTTCGGCGCCCGAGCTGAGGCCGATGCCAAGGCCGCGATCGAATTGCGCTACCGCCTTATTCCTTATATGTACGCGTATGAACGACAAGCCCACGAGACCGGCATTGGTATTGTGCGCCCACTCTTTTGGGATTTCCCAACAGACGCAGGCCGAGCGGTGGACATTACCGACGAATGGATGTTTGGCGATGAGTTGCTTGCCGCGCCGATTATGGGTGAAGGGCAAGCAAGCCGCACAATCTATTTGCCTCCGGGCCAGTGGTTCGATTATTTCCGCGGCCAGCGATATGAAGGTGGCCAGTCCATCGTTTATCCAGTTAATCCCCAGACCTGGTCGGATATCCCGCTATTCATACATGCCGGTGCAATCTTCCCCACCCAAGACATTCAACAGTACGTCGGAGAACATCCCGTCACGCGTGTATTCGTGGATGTATTTCCGACCGCGGCAGAGACATCCTTTAACTATTACGACGACGATGGTATTACCTATGCGTATGAAAAAGGTGCCTTCTATCAGCAGCGTCTATCCTCCAGCGACAACGGGACAGTCGTTCGTTTCGCCTTGGCCGCGCCCAAAGGGACCTATAAACCGTCCTTGCGCGAATACGAAGTGAGGCTGCA
>Ga0073928_10008374_pt1 | contig 13013 bp, 6 predicted proteins | sample PaiPotPPA55metaG_FD_76969 | JGI IMG/M metagenome (GOLD analysis project Ga0073928, IMG submission 76969) | Iron sulfur acid spring bacterial and archeal communities from Banff, Canada, to study Microbial Dark Matter (Phase II) - Paint Pots PPA... ...
CCGAATCCCGGATCGGTAGTCAGCACATGCTGCGCCGCTCTCACCAGCAGCCCCGCAACGATCAGCAGCACACAACTTGTTTAGCGGAAACGGGTGATCGAACTACTCGGCAGCTTCCAACCTGAAATGATGAAGAGAAGATTGCTACCACGCTTGCGATTATCCATCTGCCACGATCACCCTCCGTTTGGAAGGGAACAACGCCGAAAGTGGATCGAGTTCGCAGCCGAGTACTCCCCCGAAAACAATGACGCCCCTTTGTACAATAGGCTAATGCTTGGTTGATGACATGACCCGCACAGCAATACAGTCAACAGACACTGTGGAGCCTCCCATCGAATGGGAGTGGAGCAATGCTTCGAAGTAACGCGGTAGACTTCCGCCATTTGCGTTCCTCAACTCTGTCGCGAGATCGTTCAAGTTATCGGCATTGCTTAGAAAGTTGATCGCTGCTTCAGTCCCTTCAAGTCGAAGTCCTGCAGCAGTAGCACCGTTCCTCGGGCGCCTAAACCCGGGACGAAGGATATTGTGGCGTAATCTTCTCCAGAGACTCCGGTCGGGCCCGTCAGCGAATGGGAAGGTTGCTCTCCAGGTTGTGGGGACAGATTTCTAATGTAGCGCCCTCTTTGAGCCCTTCCTCTACCAAGGGGAAGTTCAACTGGCGATCGTACACTCACACTGGGAGGACCCCCTTTTCTGGTTTCACACTCGGGTATTTGCGTCCGTAATAATTCCATAGAGTTTTCACGAAAGCTGCTTATGGACGACCCCACAATTTACCTCGTGGCCCCTACGCGATAGCAGGAGATGTCAGCGGGTAGTTGGGGCTTCGGCGGGTTCTGCGTCTTCAATAGGGGTGTGGAGAACGTAGTTGTTGAGGGCGAAGGTCGCCTGATCGGCGTCGAACTGGTTTTCCCAGCGGGCTACGACGATGGCGGCTACGGCGTTACCGATGAGGTTGGTAATGGAGCGCATCTCGGACATGAAGCGGTCGATTCCGAGCAGAAGGGTGATGCCTGCGACGGGGATAGTACCGAGCGCGGACAGCGTAGCGGCGAGGGTGATGAAGCCTCCTCCGGTGACGGCGGCGGCGCCTTTGGAGTTGAGCATGAGGATGGCGAGAATGAAGAGCTCTTGGCCGAGGGTGATGTGGGTGTTGGTTGCCTGGGCGATGAAGAGGGTGGCGATGGTGAGGTAGATGGAGGTGCCGTCGAGGTTGAAGGAATAGCCGGAGGGGATGACGAGGCCGGCGACGACCTCGGAGCAGCCGAGGCGCTCCATCTTGGCGATGAGGCCGGGGAGCGCGGGTTCGGAGGAGGAGGTTCCGATGACGATGAGGAGTTCTTCCTTGAGGTAGAGGATGAGTTTCCAGAGGTTGATCTTGTTCAAGTAACAGATGGTACCGAGGACGATGGCGATGAAGCCGATGCAGGTGAGGTAGACGCAGAGCAGAACCTTGCCGAGGGAGAAGAGCGTCGCGATGCCGTACTTGCCGATGGTGAAGGCCATAGCTCCGAGGGCGGCGAGCGGGGCGAGTTCCATGACGATGGCGGTTATGCGAAAGAAGAGATGCGAGAGTGAGCGGGAGAGCTGGAGGAGGCGCTGCTCCTGATGGAGCGAGATCATGGCGACGCCGGTAAGGATGGCGAGGAGGAGGACCTGGAGGATCTCTCCGTTTGCGAAGGCTCCGGCAAAGCTATCAGGAATGATGTTGAGAAGGAAGTCGACGATGCCGACGTGCTTGCCTGCGGTGACATACTGGCTAATGGCTGTGACGTCAAGGGATTTGGGATCGACGTTCATGCCGCGGCCGGGCTGCACGATTTTGGCTACGAAGTAGCCGATGGCGAGGGCGAAGGTGGTGACGACCTCGAAGTAGACGAGGGCACGGACGCCTACGCGGCCGAGCTTATGGGTGTCGCCGATGCCGGCGATGCCGATGACGACGGTGAAGAAGATGATGGGGGTGACGAGCATTCGGACGAGCTTGATGAAGCCGTCGCCGAAAGGTTTGAGCGAGACTGCGAAGTGAGGAAAAAATAGACCGACGGCGATGCCGAGAAGAATTCCCACGATGACGCGGAAGTACAGCGTGTGGAAGAAGCGACATCGGCCGGGGCGGGGGCGAGGGTTCATCAGGTTTCTTCTTTGTCTAGGCAGGGTGAGAGGAACAGATTGTTAAGGCCGGTCAGAGACTGAGGGGGCGGCATCAGCCTTCTCCGCCTCCACCACTCTTGTAGGGTGAGGTGACCGGGGTGCAGGTCTTAAGAAAGTCGGGATCGATGTCGACGCCGAAGCCGGGGCCGGAGGGGACGGTGATGGCTCCGTCCTCGTCACTGCGCAGGGTGGAGGTGGCACAGTGGTAGGGGAGCGTGTTGTTGAACTCTTTGAACTCGTGATACGGGCCGGAATTGGGGATGCAGGAGACGAAGTGCATCATGTAGACGTAACCGAGACCGGTGGAGGAGATGTGCGGGATGCACTGCTTGCCGAAGGCATTGCCCATGCGGGCGACCTGCATGCAGCGGACCATACCGCCGAAGTAGAACATGTCCTGCTGGGTGATGGAGAGGCCGCCGTTGGCGATGAGCCAGCGAAAGTTGTGGATGCTGGGTTCCTGCTCGCCGCCGGCGATTGGGATCTCGAGGGCGTCGGCGACGACTTTGGTCTCGTCGTACCAGTCGAAGGGGACGGGCTCCTCGTAGAAGGCGTACTTGTACTCCTGCATGAGCTTGCCGATGGGGATGGCCTGGGCTGCGGTGTAGGAGCCGTTGGCGTCGGCGGAGATGACCATCTGGTCGCCGAAGGTCTTGCGGACGAGGGGGATGAGTTGTTCGCTGCGGCCTTTGGGGTACTCGGTGTGGCTCATGCGGCCGCCGAGCTTGAACTTGATGGCTTTGGCCTTTGAGATGGCGACGTCGCGCTTGAGATGCTCGATGACCTCTTCGGCAGAGTTGTCGCGCTCGCCGTTGGCCTGGTAGACATTGATCTTTTTGTTGTAGACCTTGTCGGAGATGAGCAGGCTCATGGGCAGGTTCACCATCTTGCCGAGCATGTCGAGGATGGCGAACTCCATGGTCGCGATGGGAACCCAGATGGAGAGGCTCTGCAGCTTGTAGAGGCTGCCGTAGACGGTGACGGCGGGGATGAGTGCGTCGAGGTCGCGGGCGTCCTTGCCGATGAAGAAGGGAGCGACGCGGTTGACGAAGATGGGGTAGACGAGGTCCATCTGCTGGGCGTTTGAGACGGAGATGCCTTCGTGACCGTCTTTGGAGCGGACGCGGCAGAGGTACTGTTTCTTGCCGTAGAGCAGCTCGACGGACTCGATGATGACGGGGTCCTTGAAGAGCTCGCGCTTGAGGACGGGCTGCTTAAGGATCTCGTCGAGTTTAGCGTTGCGCTCCTGGAGAGTGCCGGGGAGACCGTGGCGGGGGGCGTTTAGAAACTGTCCTTCGGCTGCGGCCGGGACAAGACCCGCGGTGAGACCTGTGGCGAGGGCGGAGGTTAGGAAATCGCGGCGATTCGTTGGCATACAGCTGCTCCCTTTATTTTCTGCTGACGGATTCCTGATGTTCTTCAGGAGAAGACCCTCTGGCGGGTCAACCTGCCGGACCGGAGGCTTATCCGGGCGACAGTCTTCAATTTAGCTGCGGTCGACAACCTGCAGCGGTAAGACAGGTGAGAAACGTGTATGTCACAACCGCTGTGGAGGGGAAAGAAGGGATTTTGGGTTTGGTCCGTTCGGGTGGGTTGTAATGCTGCGTCAAAGTGCTCGGGGAGGGTGTAGGTGGTAGTGCAGGTGAGGGCCCGTAACACGTCAATATCATGTTGCTTTACCTGCCAGCTTATTTTAGCGGATGGATCGGGAGGGAATCGTTCTATGCTTCCGTTATCCGGTTCTGAAGGAACCGGATAACGAATCTGTTGTAAGAAGGGGCGGTCCAAATCCCTCGCTTCGAGTGTGTGAGGTTGAGGCTTTGAATGGACTCGCTCCATTTGGTTTTATCCCAGAGGTAAAGGAAGGTATTCCGGATGAGTTCCAGCTTGAAGAATTCCCTGTCGCTGGTTTCGTGTGTTGTTGGTTTTTGGGTCTCGGGTGCTTCGGCATGGGCGTCGACGTGTTCGATGCCGGGGTACAAGGCGATGCCTGGGTTGACGGCGGTCAGCGATGCGAAGGGGGTGGAGCTGACGTGGGATGGAGAGCGGGATGTCGAGCTGCGGATGCGGCTAGGGATTGTGGATGGGACGCCGACGATTAGGGAGCTGAGTGTACGGCGCAGGGGTGGGGTGTGGATCAGGGTGGCGAGTGGGGCTACGCCGGAGTTTCGGGTGGCTTCGGGGTATCGACGGCTGGATCAGGAGGCCCTGCCTGCGCTGGAGCAGAGTGTGGGTAAGATTACGCAGGAGGTTCTGGATGCGCATAAATGGGATGCGTTCTGGGATGCTCCGTTGCATGTGCCGGGTGGGGAGATGGCGCATCATGGGGCGACTCCGCCGCCGAACGGGATTCCGGGGACGAATCAGCCTGGGCTTCCGCGCAAGGAGAGCGAGGTGCATCGGGCGACAGCGAGTTATCGAGCGGACGGGTGTGAGGTGAAGACAGGGGGCGGCCGGTTGGAGGTTTCATTTCCGGGCGTGGAGATGGGGATCTTTGCGGGGCGGCTGCAGTACACGGTGTACAAAGGGACGGATCTGCTTCGCATGGAGGTGATCGCGAAGACGGATCAGGACTCGGTGGCTTACAAGTACGATGCGGGACTCAAGGGGATTGAGGTTCGTCGGGGGACGAAGGCGGTGTGGCGTGACACGGCGAATCTGTGGCAGAGCTATGAGTTCACAAGTGCCGTGAATCGTGCGCCTGCGGTGGTGCGGTCGGCGAACCGGCTGCTAGCGGTGGAGTCGGCGGGCGGGTCGATTGCTACATTTCCGCCTCCGCATAACTTTTTCTGGATACGGGAGATTTCGACGAACCTGGGATACACGTGGTACCGGAAGGACAGCGATTCGGTGGCGTCGCTGGGGGTGCATCAAGCGGAGGATGAAGAAGACCCGGCCTATGCGGGGCGCGGGCCCGAGGATCGACGGCAGAACTTCGCTTTGTATAACGCGAGGCCCGGGACGTGGCAGAAGTTGCCGGTTTATTTTCTGATTCGTCCGGGCGATGGGAAGGCGGCGATTGAGGCGGCCCTCGCGTACACGCGGAACGATCACTACAAGCCGATGCCGGGGTACCGGGTGATGGCGCGGCATTTCCATACGAGTCCGGTGCCGAGGCTGCTGGGGACGGATGGTCTGGATGCTCCGCTGCCGGACTTTGAGTTGGCGCGGTCGGCTGGAGTGAATATCTTTGGGCCGGTGGGCGGGGGTGGGAGTGAGCCGAGCGGGTCGAAGATCGTGGGGCCGGATCAGAGTGCGCCGACGAGGACTCCGGAGGCGATGGCTGCAAGAAGGTTGGCGGGCAATGATGCGACGCGGCTGAAGGAGCAGGAGCTTTACTACCAGATGGTAAAGCTGCAGGCGCGGAAGGATTTTCTGGTGATGCCGAACGAGGAGCTGTTTACCGGGCCGATCGGCGGACATAACGATGTGCTGGTGTCGCATCCGGTGTACTGGACGAACCGGAGACTACCGGGGCAGCCGTTTGTCGAGGAGAGCGCGAAGTACGGGAAGGTGTATCACATCGGCACGCCGGACGATCTGATGAAGATGACTCACCTGGAGGACATGCTGGTGTTTATGCCGCATCCGGATACGAAGGCTTCGGCGGGTTTTCCGAGGGCGTTCAAAGATACGGACTACTTTCGAGATGAGAATTATCGCGGGATTGGATTTCGCTGGGGGATGGGGATTGACCGGTCGGAGATACGGCTGTCGGATTATCGTTGCATGCCGCTGTTCGACGACATGAATAACTGGGTGGCGTATCAGCCGGGGCCGCCGAAGTATATGGACGCGATCACGGAGGTGTATGAGCAAGAGCCGGGGGATGATTTTTATGCGAATAATCCGGTGAGCTACGTCAGGACAGAAGGGCAGCCTACGGCGGAGAACTTTCGGCCTGTGGTGGATGCTATGCGGAAGGGTGAGTTCTTTGTGACCTCGGGTGAGGTGCTGATTCCGACGTATGCGGTTGAGGGGAGCGAGGGGAAGAGGACGATTACGGCGGATGTGGAGTGGACGTTTCCGCTGGAGTTTGCCGAGGTGGTGTGGGGGGATGGGGTGAAGACGGACCGGCAGATTATTCCGCTTACGGAGATGCCTGCGTTTGGGAAGCATCACTTCAGTATTCCGTTCGATGCGAGTGGGAAGAAGTGGGTACGGTTTGCGGTCTGGGATTCGGCGGGCAATGGGGCTTTTGTGCAGCCGATTAAGCTGAAGTAGTGGTTTTGGATGGGCCGGGTTGATGGTTCTGGAAAGGTTCGCGCTCTTTGCTCGCGAATGCATGAGTGGGCACCTGACCCGGCGGATACCCCTAACCCTCTAAAGTTTGCGCAAAATCTTCGAAACAAAAGAGATGAGTCCGGACCTCGAATAACCTGAGGTTCGGACTCATGTTTTTTACTACCAGTTGTTTGATGGCACTTCCTGTCAAGTCAGAAGCTGTACTTGATGGCTCCCTGCAGAATGCGCTGGCCGGTGGGTGAACTGCTGGTGCCCTGCTGGGTAATGATCTGGCCGAACTGCGTGGAGTTGTAGGCGCTGACCGGAGCAGCGAAGTTGGTGTGGTTGAAGAGATTGAAGGTCTCGAAGCGAAGTTGCAACTGCTGCTCGCGCCAGGTGCGTACGTTTTTGACGATGGTTGTATCGACGTCGACGTAGCCCGGAGCGGAGTAGCCGTTCATGCGGGAGTTGCCGAAGGCGCCAGAGACAGTGGTGAAGCCGGCCTTGGTGATCCAGGTGGGTGATCCAGCGTGGCCGAGGTTCCTGTTGTAGGCGCTTACGCCTGGGACGATGTTGGGGCGGTCGAGTCCGACGCCGGAGAGCGAGACGTCAGTGCCTGCGGTGACGCTGAAGGGAAAGGCTCTGTAATCGGAAACGATGAAGGCCGGAGACCAGCCGCCGAGAAAGGTATCGAGGACACGGTTCTGGAAGTGGTATCCCTCGTAAACGAAGGACGCGACGAAGTTGTGGCGTAGGTCGAAGTCGCAGAGACCGAAGTCGTTCTCGCGGTAATACGGGTCAGATTCGGTGTTGCCCTGGAGCTTGTTGCCAAGAGTTTCTGCGGATTGCAGACACTTGGAGTAGGTGTAGACGGCGAGGAGGGTGTACTTTTTTGCAAGACGATGCTGAGCAGAGACGCGCAGCCCTTCGTAGTAGGTGTTGATGTGGTCGTCCATCTGAGTAACGGTGGAGTAGAAGGGGCCGGCGGTAGCATTGAGTGTGTTGAAGTAGCGGCGCGCCTGGGTGGTAGCCGTGGTTGCGCCGGGGGCGTAGATGGCGGGGTTGGCTTCGGTGGCGCCGCGGAAGTGGACTCCGCGGTTGCCGACGTAGTCGAGTCCCAGAATCCAGTCGTGGCCGAGCTGACGCTGATAGCTAAGGCTCCACGCTTCCATGTAGGGGTGGGTCAGGTGGGTTGGCAGATTGACAAAGATACCGCCCTGCGAGAAGGCTGCGTTCGCAGTAGGTGGCGAGGGATAGGGGAAGGGATCGCCGCCAGGATAGCTGGCGAAGGGGTTTACAAATCCTCCGGCAGGACTGGTGATACTGAGGCCGTTGGCCCAGGGAGGCCCGATGCCGAAGGCAGACATGGTGTAGGACTCAGGCTGGTCGAAAAAAATGCCGAAGGAGGAGCGAATGGACTGTACGCCCTTACCGTCGGGGTCGATTGCGATGCCTATGCGGGGAGCGAAGTTGGCGTAGTTGCCGTGGGTATAGGCTTTGGGGATACCGGGATCGCCGTAGAAGAAGATGCCGGCCGGTGCGTTTTTGAAGACCTGGGTTCTCTGGTTGGCTATGAGAGCAGAGGTGTCAATGTGGTTGCCCTGATTGTGGTTCGAGTCGTATTCCGGCAGCGAGGGCTCCCAGCGAATACCGGCGTGGAAGGTGACGCGCGGACTGAACTGGATGTCGTCCTGAAAGTAGGCGCCGATGTACTTCTGGCGCAGACCGTTTACGACGATGTTGCTGACCTGGATCTGATTGAGGGAGCCGAGGAGGAAGTCCGCGATTGCGTAGCCGGGGTGGGCGCTGTCGCGGCCGGTGGCCTGACCGTTGAAGCTGAAGGAGCCGTTCTCGGTCTGGATGTTGGTCTGGTCCATCTGACCGATGATGTTTTCAAAGCCGAAGCTGAAGTGGTTCTTCTTATAGATCCAGTCCGCGTCGTCGGAATACTGCCACTGGTTACGGATGAAGGAGGCGGGGGCGTTGGAGCTGCCGCTGTAGTTGAAGCCGCTGGAAACGGAGATGTAAGTGTAGTTATCGGAGGTGTTGTACATATTGACACCGAGCTTGGCGGCGTTCTGAAGCTCCGGCGCATTGGTACGGTTGACGGCGAGGCGCGAGTAGGTAAAGTGCAGGTTATTGATAACGTAAGGGTTGATGATGTACTGCTCTCCGAGGGTGATGGACTGCGCTCTTTGGAAGAGCGAGGCGCGGGAGAGCGAAAGGATATTGCCCGGGGTGAAGATAGAGGGGTTGCTGAAGTCCAACATGAAGTAGCGGGCCAGGAAGGTGTGGTGGGAGTTGATGTTGACGTCCACCTTGCCGACGGCCTGGACCTCATTGCTGGGGTTGGGGACGCCGTAGGTCACTTTGCCGCAGGGATCGGTGCTGGTGGGGAGAAGCTTGACGACGTTCAGGGCGGGTGTGACGAAGCGGTTGGGATTGACCTTGTTGCCGGGTATAGCAGCGTGGGTGACGGGGTCGTAGAGTTGCGGAATGGTGGAGCACTGGCTGAAGTCGCCGGCGAGCATCGCGGGGGTGGGTATAAAAGAGACGGAGCTGGATGGGGCGGTGCGGATAGCGGTCTCCTGCGCGCCGCCGAAGAGAAATATCTTGTTGTGGATGACGGGACCGCCGATGGTACCGCCGTACTGATTGCGCTTCAGGGAGTCCGGGGCTTTGGCGAAGTAGCCCTTGGCGTTGACGGCACCGTTGCGGATGAACTCGAAGACGGTTCCGTGAATCTGGTTGGTGCCGGATTTCGTGACGGCGTTGATGACGGAGCCGGGGTGAAGGCCGAAGCGGGCGGGGACGCCGCTGGACTGGACCGTGAATTCCTGCAGGGCGTCGGGAAAGGGGAAGGGCATGTTGACGTTGGAGTGCGAATCGTTGTGGTCGCCGCCGTCGAGGATATAGTTGTTGCCATTGATCTGGCCACCCATGATGGAGACTCCGAGGGAGGATTGGTAGTCGTGGGTGGTGACGACGCGGGAGGCTGCGTTCGGCGGTGAAGCGGCGCCGCCGGTGAGGGCGATGAGGTCGGTGGCCTGGCGGCCATTGAGGGGAAGATCGACGATACGTTTGGTGTCGATGGTCTCTGAGATGGAGGTGTCCTGGGTCTGGACCATGGAGGCGTCGGAGTTCACCTGGACCTGTTGCGAGACGGTGCCGAGACCTACTTTGATGTTGACTTCGACGTTGCTGCCGACGGTGAGGACGATGCCGGACTGCTTATAAGGATTAAAGCCGGATGCGGTGACCTCGATGGAGTAGGCTCCGCCGATAGGCAGGCCGGGGAGGGTGTAAGCACCGTCGGCACCGCTGATGGTTTGCTGGGTGTGGCCAGTGTCGAGCTGAGTGGCTTTGACCTGGGCGCCGGGGACGGCGGCGCCGGTCGTGTCCTGTACGAGTCCGTGGATCTGCGCGTTATTGACGGCCTGTCCGAATGCTGTGCCATACAGGAATACGATCAGGCTGAGTGTCACGATCCATTTAATGATTCTGATTCCGGACATCTGTTGCCTCCAATATTTCCAAACATTTGCTGTTTTTACTGGGCCGATATCTTCCGAGATCCACTGCCGGAGGGTGCTTATTCAGGTGCCCTAATAGAGGTCGACTTTGCTTTTGGGCTCAGGTACGGAGGTTTCGCGACGGAAGATCAGCTCAATGTTGTGCGGTACATGTGGTAGTTCAAGGGCGACAGCACTGTAAAGAAGAAACAGGTGACAGACATGTGTCTAACAATGACAATGCACAAAACAGAGAACTTAACTGTTTGTTAGAACTGGAGCACTACTTGATCGAGTACAGGTTATACGTGCAGGCTTGTGTTGCGTAGTGGAGACCGGCAAGTGCCAGCAACTCCTCGGCCTCGTGGCTTGCATAGAACTCGACATAATCCAGCCCGGAGCCCACGATGGCGCGACGGACCATTTTTGGTCGTGCAAGAACGTGAAATTGGTTCGCGTCAGGCATGGACGACTATCTACAAAGGCCTAGCTACTCCTGCAATATAGCTAACATGGGCCACCATTTTTCGTTGCGTGCACATCGAACGGGTAAGCAGGTCTCCCGCCGAGGCACCCAACATGGCTGAACTTAACAATCCACTATACGTAAGATGCGTTATCGGACATAAGTGCTTTATTATCTTTTATTTACACAAATAGTACATTAGCGTATGCCCACACGGAAGGAGGCATAATACGGTATGTAGAAATTGTGGAGAATATTCGCCTCATGTTCGCCTACAATTCTTCCCATGCAGCTCGCCGCTCCGCAACCTCGACGTCACAAGGTCCTCGACTCGGCTGTCTCTGATTCTGAAGGATTCTCCTTTGCCCAGCTTCGCGAGGCCTACATTATGGCGGGGCAACTGGCCTTTGAAGGCAATCGCGAGATTTGCGTGAAGGATCTCTCATCGGGAGTCCGTTCCTTGCGAGAAACCTCCCGACTCTCCACTACGAGGATCAGCCGGGCGGGATTCATCGGCTCATCATGATTAGAGTATGCAAACGTTGGCCCTGCGGCGATCTCAGCGTGAGATTCCGGCGAAAAGCATGCCGAGCCATACACATACCTTTGTCATGGCCCGAACTTTTTGAAAATGAACTCCCGATTTCCTCAGCAGTTGCAGAGAGTGAATGAAGTCAGTTGAGTTGACAAAGATTGAGACCGTATCCATCGAGCCATTTCGCAGCCACCGATTTGAGATGTCAGCCAATCTCTCAAAGATCAAGAGCATTCTCTTTCCTGAACCTGGCCGGATGCGTTCACGCAAGGTTGTGTCGCGCTCGAACGCCCGCTCTACAGGGAAATATCCCAGTTGGAAGATGGGGCAAATGATTCACTGGGAATCCATCAATGAGCTCAACGCTTTCCGACTGCTCGACTTCGACCCGAACGTCAAAAGCTATAGTGAGCAGCCTTGCCAGATCGTATACGTCTTGGACGGAGTGGAAAGGGTTCATTACCCCGACATTCTTGTTACGACGACCGGAGGAAAAGAGCTCTGGGAAGTTAAGCTCCGATCCAATGCTTCGGAACCCGAGGTCCTCGCGAGGGCTGCTTTCCTTTCGCGCGCCCTTCCGGGATGGGGCTACGAGTATCGAACCATATTTGGTGAAGACCTCGGCCAGACAGCCACGTCTCAACAATGCGAACCTCCTCCTCAGCTTAGGTAAACGAGCGGTCAGTGATTGCGAATGAGAAGATGTCCGACGAACCTTGGCAGAGCACGGGTCGTTGGTTTGGTCGGAGGCTAGCTCCGGCAACTACGGCGCAAAGGGCCGAGAAAACCTTTCGAGTCTCGTACTCAGGGGCGTACTGACCATCGACATGAACTCCCCGATCTCACCCGCTACCGAGTTTGTCCCCAAGAATGGCGGCCTTTAACATGGCAACCGCCTGTTTAGAGCAAGGGATCTGCCGGAAACAAGTCGCAGTTGGCAGGCCGGCATCTGCTTACTGGCACGCTGCCACGGAAGGTCAAATTTCCCTCCGCTATCATGCGCAACAGATCTTCCTGCTCATATACGCCCAATTCCCGGGAACGACTCGAAGAAGCCGTACACGATGTGTGGAAGAGGGTCAAAGCACCACTAAGAGCTCCCGGTTGGATCACCGTTTACCGGTGGAAATGCAGATTCCTCAGAGCGAATGGCGACGTTCGTGCTCTGGTTGATGACAGTCACAGCAAAGGCAACAAGCAAAGCCGTTACCCAGTATCAGTTACAGAGCTCTGCGAGCAGTCTATATCGACCAAGTATTTAAACAGGACACGCAACAGCGTTCAGCAGACACTTGAAGATGCTCTATACCGTGTGAAGAGGGAGAATGAACTGCGTCCGGCCTGCGATGCGCTGCCGCTGCCAACCCGGCGTCTCATCACCCGGATGATCGCGAATATTCCCGCGTTTGACAAGCATTCTGCACGCTACGGACACGATTCCGCAGTCAAAGAATTCCGCGGTGTCAAGGGTCATACCGTCGCGCAAGCCCCTCTTGAACGGGCAGAAATAGACCACACTCTGCTCGACCTCATGGTTGTAGACGACCAAACTGGCCTGCCGCTGGGAAGGCCATCTGTCACGGCCTGCATTGACTGCTACACGAGGTGCATTCTGGGCATATATATCGGATTCAATCCACCGAGCTATCAATCCGTCGCAGCCTGTCTGAAAGACTGCTTTCTGCCGAAGGTCAATCTCAAGCGAGACTATCCAGGCATCGTGAACGAATGGCCGGCTTATGGCGTAATGCATAACCTCGTGGTGGACGGCGGTCTCGAGTTCTACTCGGCGAGCCTGGAACAGGTATGCCTTTCCTTGAACATCAATTGGATCGCTGCGCCTCGTCGTACAGCATGGTTTAAGGGGAAGACTGAACGCTTCCTGGGTACGATGAATCGAGCCGTTGCTCAGGGAGTTCCCGGTACTACCTTCAGCAACATCTTCGAAAAGGGTGACTACAATCCAGCGAAACATGCGGTGATTACCCTCTCGACGTTGCGAAAGGTTGTCCGAATGTGGATTGCCGACGTCTACCATCAGCAGGTTCACCGATCTCTTCAGACGACGCCATCAAAGATGTGGACATCGAGCATTAGACCCGAGGATATCCGGCTTCCG
>Ga0073928_10008375_pt1 | contig 13011 bp, 11 predicted proteins | sample PaiPotPPA55metaG_FD_76969 | JGI IMG/M metagenome (GOLD analysis project Ga0073928, IMG submission 76969) | Iron sulfur acid spring bacterial and archeal communities from Banff, Canada, to study Microbial Dark Matter (Phase II) - Paint Pots PPA... ...
CGGTCCAGGCCAGTGCCGCCCGCTTCCACAAGCCTCGCTGGGTAAGTAGTAAGATAGGAGACGCCCATAACGCATGTTGTACGACAGTACCAAGACCCTATTGCGAATGACCCTGCTGTCTCTGGAAACAGCAGAGGACGCCACTTGGGACGATCAGATCGAGTCCATTAAGGCCTGTCTCTACGAAATGCACCAGATGTCGGCGCCCATGTTCAAGGCGTATAAGAAAGATGCGCTGAACGCCCACTCCCCCGCTCATAACCCGATTTGCGACAAGCTGAACCGTGCCTTGCCGCACGTGAAATTGATGCTGGTGGCCGTGCGCCAGAAGGACCGCGCCGCCGCGGTCGAAAACGGCAAAGCCGCGCTCGCCGTGATGTGAGGCGCGATCTGAGAATAAGTCTCGCGCCGCATCTCTCCTTTACATAGCTGATTCATCTCCAAACACGGGCGTCGAGCATCCGTTGCTCGCGCCGCTGGCGGCCATCGCCGCGGGCATATTGACCTCGCGATTCGTGTCATTCGGAATTCGCGAGCTGCTCATCGTGATCGCGGCATTCCTGGTCCTCGGCATGATTGCACTTTGGCGGAAGGCGCACGTGCTGGCAGGCGTCTGCTGCCTGCTCGGGCTGATGTTTACCGGCGCGCTGGCCGATCTCGCGCATCGGCCACCGCCGCGCCCCGAACTCGATGCGGAAGGCCGCGAGCCGGTCATCCTTGGCGGATGCGTGGTCGAGCCGCCGGCCCTGGCAGGTGACCGCGAGCGCTTCGTCCTTGAACTGGAGCCCGGCGCGCGCGTGCAGGTCACCGCCTACGGCCGCGAAGGCCAGGCCCCCCCCGCATTGCGCTACGGCCAACGCGTCGAAGTCGAAGCCCGCGTGCGCCGCCCGCGCAATTACGGCAATCCCGGTGCTTTCGACTACGAGCTGTATCTCGCGCGCCGCGATATTTATTGGACTGCATCGATGTTGAGCGGCGGCGAGGTTACCGTGCTGCCCGGCGCGTGCGGCTCGCGCTTCCGGGCGATTATCACCGGCCTGCGGGTGCGCGCGCTCGACCGGCTGGCCCAGCTCTATCAAGGCAAGCCGTACGAAACCGGCATGATGCAGGCCATCATGATCGGCGAGACTTATCAGGTCCAGCGCGTGTGGACCGAGCAGTTCCGCAACACCGGCACATATCACGCGATCGTGATTTCGGGTACGCACGTCGCGGTGCTGGCCGGATTTCTGATGCTGATGCTGCGCCTGTGCTTCATTCGCCGGGATGCCGCGCTGCTCATCACGGCGATGGCGTTGTGGCTCTACGCGCTGGTGACCGGCTGGCAGGCGCCCTGCGTCCGTTGCGCGGCGGGATTTACGCTGTTCGCCGTGGCCAGCTTTTTCTTCAGGCGGCGGCGCCTGCTGAATATTGTGGCGGCGGTGGCCATCGCCTTTCTGGTGCTCGATCCCGAACAACTTTTCGAGGCCAGCTTCCAACTCACGTTTCTGGCCGTTGGATTTATCGGGGCATTTGCCACGCCGCTCCTGGAGCGCACTTCGTATCCGCGGGCACGCGCGCTGTCCGATCTGCCAGATAGCGGCCGCGATCTGCATCTGGCGCCCGCCATCGCGCAATTCCGGCTCGAGATGCGGCTGCTCGCCCAAACCGTGCGGCTGTGGACCCGCCTGCCGGAGCGCTTCAGTTGTCTGGCTGTGAGCGTACCTGCGCGCGTGGTGTTCTACGCATTTCAACTTGCCATCGTCTCGGCCGTGGTGCAGCTTGGGCTGGCGCTGCCGATGGTCGCCTATTTCCACCGCGTCGGGTTTTCCGGCGTTTCGGCGAACGTGTTCGTGGTGCCGTTGCTTTCGGCCGTCATTCCCGTCGGATTCATCGCCATCTTCACCGGTTGGAGTGGGGTTGCGCACGCGGCGGGCTGGCTGCTGGCGTTCTCGCACCTGGCGGTGAATTGGCACATGCACCTGGAGCCCAATTGGCGAATTCCTCCGCCGCCCATGTGGCTGGGGATCGCCGTGGGTGCGGCGCTGATCCTGACGGCGCTGGCCTTGCGTGCGGGGCGCTGGTGGTTCACGGCGGCCGCCAGTTCGCTTGCGGTGCTGCTAGCGCTGCTGCTGTGGCATCCGTTTCCGCCCGAAATCGCCCGCGGCAAGCTGGAGATGACCGCGGTCGACGTGGGCCAGGGCGATAGCATTCTGCTCACGTTCCCCGACGGCAAGGTGATGCTGGTCGATGGCGGGGGCATCCCGAGCTTCGGCAAGCGCGCGCCTGCGCAGATGAACATCGGCGAAGACGTCGTGTCGCCCTACTTGTGGGAGCGCTCGATCCGCTATATCGACGTGATGGCCTGCACGCACGCGCATGCGGACCACATCGGCGGGCTGCCGGCGCTGCTCGCCAACTTTCATGTCAAAGAGCTGTGGACCGGCGCCAATTCCGAAAACCCCGCGTGGATCGCGCTGCGCGAGCAGGCGCGCCAGGCGGGGGTCCACGTGCGGCCTCTGTTGCGCGGCGAGCGCATCGATTATGGTGGCGCGCAATTGGAGGTGTTGGCGCCTTCACCGGACTATGTGCCGAAGGACGCACCCGGCAACAACGATTCGCTGGCATTTCGCGTCACCTACGGGCAGAGCTCGTTCCTGCTATGCGGCGATATCGAGCGGCCCATCGAAAACGAACTGGTGGCCGACGGACTGGTGCGCAAAACCGACGTGCTGAAGGTGGCGCATCATGGCAGCAAAACTTCCAGCACCGAAGCGTTCCTCGATCTGGTTCACCCGGAGTTCGCCGTCATCTCCACCGGCGTGGACAACTCCTACGGGCACCCGCACGCCCAGGTGATCGAGCGGCTGCAGGAGCACCAGGCCTGCATCCTGCGCACCGATCGCGATGGCGTGATCACGCTGCGCACCGACGGCCGCCGCTGGGAGATGGATACGGGCCGCTGGTCCGGCGCCCTCGGCAGCGCACCGGGCGGTGGGCTGCCGCGCGTCTTTTAAGGGATTGCTATGATAGGTCTAATGGAGTGGTGGAAGCAGCCGTTCTTTCAGGTCGCCCTGCCGATTATCGTCACGTTTATCGTCGCAACGCTGTACCAGAGTAAGCGTATTGACGATCTGCGGGACGCTTTGAATAGGCGAATCGACGGTCTCGATAACAGCGTAGGTCGCCGGCTCGACGCAATCGAGCGGCGTTTGGAGAACATCGAGCACCTGCTGTCGTGGCGCACGCTTCAGCGTGCCGCGTCGAGACTCGTCTCGACGCTTGGCCTGCCCCGCTGAACCCACCTCCTGAAGCGAGGCTGACACTCGCCTTGCGATAATCAAATGAGTGCACACACCCGCAGCCATCATCGGAGGCGGCATCTCCGGCCTCGCCACGGCTTACTATCTGGGCAAAGCCGGCATCCCCTCGACCATCATCGAATCGCGCCCGAGGCTGGGCGGTGTGATCGAGACCGCCCACGTGGATGGCTGCACGATCGAAGGCGGCCCCGATAGCTTCCTCTCCGTCAAGCCCGCCGCCATGGATCTCATCCGCGAGCTCGGCCTTGCGGGCGATGTGATCGGCTCCAACGATCACCTGCGCGTCACCTACATCTGGAAAGGCGGCCGGCTGGTGCCGATGCCCGACGGGTTGCAGCTCATGGTGCCGACCAAGCTGTTGCCGCTGCTCGAAACGCGGCTGCTGAGCTGGTCCACCAAGTTCCGCATGGGCATGGAGCTGTTCCGCCCGCCGGGCCGGCATCCAAAAGCGCAAAGGGGCGCGAGTCCGCGGCGCCACACAGGGGCGCCAACTGGCGATTCGGCGACGCGGACCGCAGCCCCGTTTTGCGCGAGTTCCTCAGAAGATCAATCCGTGGCCGACTTCGTCACCGCGCACTACGGCGCAGAAGCCGTCGATTACTTGGCCGAGCCGCTGCTCTCCGGTATCTTCGGCGGCAGTCCCGCCACACTGAGCATCACCAGCGTGCTGCCGCGCTTCGTCGAGCTCGAAGAGAAATACGGGAGCCTGACGAAAGGCGTGCTCGCCGAGCGTAAAGCCAACCGCGCGCAAGCTGCCGGCCTGCCGCTCTGCCGCACGCTCAAGGGCGGATTGGCGCAGTTGACCGGGGCGCATACCGCGAGCCTGGCCGGTCACTCCACGGTGATCGAGCGCCGCGCGCGCGCCATCGACCGCACCTCCAACGGCTTCCGCATTCGGCTCGATGACGGCACGCTCGAATCAACCAGCCTGGTGTTCGCCTGCGAAGCGCACAACGCCGCGCCGCTCGCCGCCAGCCTCGACGGGCGCCTCGGCGACCTGCTCGCCACCGTTCCCTACAGCTCCTCGATGACCGTTGCGCTGGCCTTCCCCGATAGCGCCTTCCCGCACCCTCTGCGTGGTTTCGGTTTTCTGGTGCCCAAGCGCGAGCGCCGTCGGCTGGTCGCTTGCACGTCGGTGGGCGTCAAGTTTCCGCATCGCGCCCCCCCCGGGACGACCGTGCTGCGCTGCTTCCTGGGCGGGATGGATGATGCCGGCGTGCTCGCCGAGTCCGACGATGCCATCACCGCAGCCGTCCTCGCCGAGCTCCATGAGATCCTTCGATTCCAAGCCGCGCCACTCTTCCGCCGAATCTTCCGTTGGCCGCGCTCGATGGCGCAGTACACCGTCGGCCATCCGCAGCGCCTCGCCGAAATCGAAGCGCGCGCCGCCGCCATCCCCGGCCTCCAGCTCGCCGGCAACGCCTACCAGGGCATCGGCATCCCCGATTGCATCCGCATGGGCAAACAGGCCGCCGCGTCTATCGCCAAGACCGCCGCGGTCATGTCCTCAAACGTATGAACGAACCGATCCTGCGCGGCCGCCACGTCATTCTGGAACCGCTGCGGCGCGATCATCTCGATGGTTTGGTGGCCGCCGCTGCCGCCGACCCGTCCCTTTATCGATGGACCACGGTCCCGCAGAGCCGCGAGACGATGGCCGGTTATATCGAAACCGCGCTGGCCGCTCGTGACTCCGGCAACGCTGTTCCTTTCGCCACGCTTCTCGCCGAAACGGGCCAGATCATAGGTTCGACGCGCTTCTTCGACCTCGCGCGCTGGCCTTGGCCGCCCGGTCACAGCCTGCATGGCCGGTCCGCTCCCGACACCTGCGAGATCGGCTACACCTGGCTGACCCGCTCTGCGATCCGCACGCCCGCGAACACCGAGGCCAAGCTGCTGATGCTCGCCCACGCCTTCGAGTCCTGGCAGGTGCAGCGCGTTTGCTTTCACACCGACGCGCGGAACGAGCGCTCCCGCGCCGCCCTGGAACGTCTCGGCGCGAAATTCGAGGGCATCCTGAGGTCGCACCGCATGGCATCGGATTTCATCCCGCGCGACTCCGTCTGCTTCTCCATCATCGCGAGCGAATGGCCCTCGGTGAAGCAGCGGCTGGATGGCTATCTCAACTCCGAGGGCCGGAAAACAGAGGTGCCCAAATGAGTCTCGCCCTACTGCTCGATATCGTACGGCACTCGAGGCTAGACTCCTGGACCGACCGCAACAAGGACGCGCTTAGCGCGTTGTTCGGAACTCCGGGTGGCCGTTATCCCAAGACGGCTGCCAAAGACGTAACGCTTCGAGCGCCAGAAATGAGCCCCGACTCCGGCGTTCCGTTTGCCGCCTATATTCACCCCTCTAATCCAAGCTCCGGCCCATATAGCGGGCTCTCATTCGTAATCTTTCCAGCTCCCGACCATCCCTGCCTGATCGGTTTAGTGGTCGGTACACAAGGACTCACCCCGGACGAAGCTATCCTGGGACGTCCCGGACACGCGCGCAAGACGCAAGCCATCTGCGCATGGCTCAATCACACATATGGAAAAGGGAACCTCGTCGCGTGGGCAAAGCAGGACCCGACGCGCACTGACGTCCCGGTACCCGATCGCGTCAAGAAGGCTTGGCAGCAATATAAAAGCGTCTTTGACAGATACGGGAAGGAGCTTTATGCGCTCTATTGCCCTACTGATAACGATGAGGGCACGAAAGCCGCAGTCACCGCATTGCTCGATCTGTTTTTCGAGGAGCGCGGTCACCAGCCGGTGGCAAGTTGCTTCTCCGACTATCAATCGCTTCAGGCCGCTTGGTTCGACCATCTGATGCCAGGCGTGAGCCGCGATCAAGTGTGTAAACTTCTTGCGAGCCGCCGATACGTCATCGTTCAAGGCCCGCCTGGGACAGGCAAGACCCTCATGGCCACCGAGTTGTTGCGCGAGGATTACGGCGGTCGCGGCAGAACCATTCAGTTCCATCCCAACACCACCTACGAGAATTTCATTGGTGGGTTGGCGCCCGTGACGGCCGCAGGTGAGTTGGGCCTTCAATTCCAACCAACGCCCGGTACCCTTATGCGAGCGGCCATCCAGGCTCACAGTGATCCCGCAAACCACTACCTGCTCCATATCGACGAGATCAATCGCGCGGACCTCTCCAAGATCCTAGGCGAGGCTATCTTCTTGCTCGAGCCAACCGCGCCGCCTGGACGCGCAGTCTCGCTTCCCTATGATTTCGGTGAGCCCATTCATCGGGCGCTCTCGCTGCCCGCGAACCTCCACATTCTCGGTACCATGAATAGTGCCGATCGCAGCATTGCCATCGTAGACGTGGCCGTGCGCCGCCGCTTCGCATTCGTATCGCTGTGGCCCCGGATGAGCGTGGTCGAACAGTACGGATGCGCCACCATGCAACGAGCGTTTCGAGACTTGGTATCAATATTTGTGGAGCACGCTCCCGACGACGCGTTTCCCTTAGTACCTGGTCATTCCTATTTCATGGAAGCCAGCGAAGAACGCGCGCCGGAGACGCTTCGTGTCAACTTGGCGCCCTTGTTGGAAGAATATCTTGCGCAGGGCTACGTCAGCGGCTTCGCCGAGCCTATCCGCAGCTATCTGCAGTGGCTGTATAGTCTGTGAATCGCAATCCAAGTCGGCAACAGCGCAGGTCATCGGTACCGATTGCCTTACCACCGCAGGCGCGCGAAGTGTGTCTCGAGTTGGAGGATCATTCCCTGGAGTACCGCTCCGCGATCGACTTCTTCCAACTACCTCGAGGACGAGAGGCCTTCGGTCAAGCCTCGCGCCTGGCCGAGCAGTTCGTGGCACAGAACCGAGCTCTCGCATCGCTCCTGGATGTGCACTTAGAACGCGATTACAGCGGCAGCGACGTCCGGCTGCTGCTCCAGGCGGGAAGCATGGTCGGCGCCATCCCGCTCACCTCTCCAACGTCCGCTCGGCCAGATTTCGGCTTGGTGGTAAAACCGAGGTTCCCCTGGGCCGGCATCGGCCCTATGCTTGCCGAAATGGGTTGGCGCATCAGTCCGATTCCGCTCCGCCTGCCACTCCTGCACCGATCCGAACGTCGCGTCCCTCTGTGGGTGTTATCCTGCATGATCCTCGTCCGCTTAAAGGCCCTCCTGGATGCGCTGGAGCGCCGTTTCGAAATCGTCGAAGAGCATTGCATTGTGCCCCGAGGGACGGTTCATTGGACGGACTACGCCACGCGGAGTTTGCCGGCCGCCCACGTCCTGTCCATACCCTGCGCCTTCCCGGATCTGCGCGATGATCGTCGCCTCAAGGGTGCCATCCGCCACAGTGTAGAACGTCAACTGAGCGCTCTCGAAACCCAGCGAGAGCACGGGACATTCGTCCACAGGCTCATCGAACTCGGCCAACAACTATTGCGCCGCGTTCGTGCCGTCCCAATCTACGTTCCGTCCTCATCAACTCTAGGCGCCTGGCTGCACCGCCCTCTGCGCACGGAGCAGTTCGTTGACGGTTTGCAGGCCATCGAATGGACCGTGGAAGAACGCGGCTTGGCGGGCCTCAGCGACCTGGAAGGCATTCCCTGGAAAATGCCTATGGAGCAGTTTTTCGAAGCCTGGGCTGAGACGGTATTCCGTCTTGTGGCTCGTCAGACCGGCGCGCAGGTCAGGGTCGGCCGCAAACGGGAAACCATCCATCCACTCAGATGGGAACCTCCTTACCTCGGCTCTCAAAAGTCGCTGGTTCCCGATATCTGGCTTGAGTGGCAAGCCACTACGCTAATCGTCGACGCCAAATACAAGAGACACTGGGAGGAGCTACAGATTCAACAATGGTCCAATCTGGAAACCGAGCTGCGCGAGGAGCACCGGCGCGATCTGCTCCAGGTCTTGGCCTATGCAAACGTCGCCCGAACGCCGCGCGTAATCGCCTGCCTGGTGTATCCCTGCTCGCAAAGTAGCTGGGCCTCGTTGCGCGACCGCGGCAGGCTGCTGCACAAAGCCGAGATAGGAGTCGGCAGCCGATCCCTGAGTCTGTGGCTGACCGCGCTCCCGATGGCAACCGCAGTCGAACGCATTGGCGCACCGCTGGCCGACGAAATCAAGATGGTACTCCAGCCCGAATTGGTAAACTAAGGGAGTGCTCACGAATCAAGCGGCTAGTTCCAAGGCGCGGCTGAGAGCTTATTTCCTCGCCCACGTTGGCGACGTTCTGGACTCCCAGCAACTCCGCCAAGCATCCGGCAACGCTAACGGCTGGGGCGGGCGCGTCCGTGAGCTGCGTGCAAAGGAAGGCTATCAAATCCTCACCCACCGTGACCGTAGTCACCTGAAGCCAGGTCAGTATCTGTTGCTTGATCCCCTGCCTAAACCGGCTCTAACGTGGCGTGCCTCGCAGGCGATCAGGAAGCAAGTCTTGAAGCGCAATGATTTCACCTGTCAGATGTGCGGCGCTGTCCGCTGTGAGCCGAATCCGGATGACGGGAACCGCAGAACACGTCTCCGTGTCGACCTACCTAATCTCAGAACGCTGTGTTGGGTCTGCTACGAAGGAGCCCGAAAGCTCTCGCCTAACCGTTCTCCATTACAGGAACTCCTCATTCAAGTGCGACGCGCCAGCGGGAGCGACCAACTTGCCGTACTGCGTTGGCTCCTCCAGAAGTTCCCGGAAGCCCCCACGATGTTATCCTGAAAGATGAAAATCGGTTTTGTCAGTCTAGGCTGTCCCAAAAATCTGGTGGATAGCGAAGTCATGATGGGCCAGCTTGTGTCCCGTGGTCACGAGCTGACCCCGCATCCCGACCAGGCCGACGTCCTCGTCGTCAACACCTGCAGCTTCATCGATCCCGCCAAGCAGGAATCCGTCGACACCATCCTCGAAATGGCCGCATACAAGAAGATCGGCCGCGCCAAGAAGCTGATCGTCGCCGGCTGCCTGGTCGAGCGCTACCGCGGCGACATTCGCACGGACATACCGGAAGTCGACGCCCTGATCGGCACCAACGAGCTCGATCGCATCGCCGCGCTGTGCGAAGGGTGGGATGCCCCCCCCCAGGAAACGCGCGATTATCTGTATCACGATCTCACCCCGCGCGTCCTCGCCACGCCCGGCCACTACGCCTATATCAAAATTGCCGAAGGCTGCGACCACCCCTGCACGTTCTGCGTGATCCCCCAATACCGCGGCAAATTCCGCAGCCGCCGCTTCGAGTCGGTCATCGCCGAGGCGACCCGCCTGTTCCAGCAGGGCGTACGCGAGATCAACCTCATCGGTCAGGACACCACCTGCTTCGGCGAAGACCTCGGCCTGCACGATGGCCTGGCGCACCTGCTTGCCCGCCTCGCCCAAATCGAAACGCCGCAAGAAAAGTGGATTCGCTTCCTCTACGCCTATCCCAACAAAGTCACACAACGCCTGCTCGACACCATCGCCGAACACCCCGCGCTGGTGAAGTACATCGACATGCCGCTGCAGCACGCCAGCGCCGCCGTTTTGAAGCGCATGCGCCGCGGCGCCTCCGGCAATATTTTCCTGAAGCTGATCGAGCGCATCCGCCGCACCATCCCCGGCGTCGCGCTGCGCACCAGCTTCATCGTGGGATTCCCCGGCGAAACCGACCGCGATTTCGAAGAGCTCTGCGACTTTGTGAAGGCCGCTCGTTTCGACCGCCTCGGCGTCTTCTCCTACTCCGACGAGGACACCAGCGGCAGCTATCATCTCGACGGAAAGGTCGGCGCGCGCGCCATCTACGATCGCAAACGCCACCTGATGGCCCTCCAGCGCAAAATCTCCCGCGCGCGCAACCGCGCCCTGGTGGGAACCGAAGTTCCGATCCTGGTCTCCGGCCTCTCCACCGAGACCGATCTCCTCTGGGAAGGCCGCATGCCCACCCAATCCCCCGAAATCGACGGCGTGACGCTGATCAACGATTACGAAGGCGCCCCCCCCCAACGCGGCCAGATCCGCCGGCTGCGTATCACCGAAGCGCACGACTACGATGTCGTGGGAACCTTACTGCCAGGTAGCGACCGAGCCCGCGAGTGGGCGAGCGGGCAAACCGGTGACCCCAAACTCGTGCAAATCACAGCCCCGCCCCCTGCCCCCCGCCCCCTGCCCCCCTTATGAATTGCCCCATTTGCCACAAGCCCGTCACCGAAGGCGCGCCCGACTTTCCCTTCTGCAGCGAGCGCTGCCGCACCACCGACCTGGGCAACTGGGCCATGGAAAAGTACGTCATCTCCAGCCCGGCGCCCCCGCCCGCCGCGCGCGATCAGGAAGACGATGGCGATTCGCAATAGCTTCGCGAACACCATCTCGACCTGGTTCGGCTGCGGCTATTCGCCGATAGCGCCGGGCACAGTGGGCTCCGCCGCCGCCATCGCGATCGCTATCCTGATCGACCGCCTGGCCGCCTGCCCCCCCCCATGCTTTGCCGCCCTGGCCATCGTCGCTTCGCCGCTCGCCATCTGGGCCGCCGGCGAGACCGCCCGCCAGCGCGGCGTCAAAGACCCGCAAATCGTGGTCGTCGACGAAGTCGCCGGCCAGTGGCTTACGCTCGCCGGCGCACGCGCGCTCAATTGGAAATCCTACCTCGGCGCCTTTGTGCTCTTTCGCCTGTTCGATATTCTGAAGCCCCCGCCCGTCCGCCAATCCGAGAAACTGCCCGGTGGTTTCGGTATCGTCATCGACGATCTGCTGGCCGGTGTCTATGCCGCACTTGTCTTATTGCTGGCAGGATGGTTCAATCTTTATTAAATATGCCAATTCGAAAATCCTCGAACGGCCGCCCTCAGATAGCCCAGGTCACCCCGGTTGCCGCCATCGCCGGCGGCGAGCTGAAGATCGAGGGAAAGGGCTTTGCCCGCGGCGACCGGCCGCGCGTCACGATTGGAGAGGTCGCCGCGCCCGTCGTGATCGGCTCGGATTCGCTCGTGATCGTGCGCGTCCCGGAAGGCGCCGCCGCCGGCGAATTAGTGGTTGCCAGCGGCAATCAATCGAGCGACGCCTGGGCCTGCGACATCGGCATCCCCATCGCCGATAACCTGCACCCCGTGGCCAACCCCGCCATCGATTCCTTCGGCAACATCTACACCACCTTCAGCGGATCGCGCGGGCAGAAGGTCCAGGTCGCCGTTTACAAGATCGATCTCAACTTCACCCTCAAGCCTTTCATCAACGAAATGATGAACGCCACGGGCCTCGCCTTCGACCGTCACGGCTTGCTCTATGTCTCCAGCCGCCACGATGGCGTGGTCTACCAGGTAACGCCTACCGGCAACTTGAGCATGTTCGTCGAAGGCATGGGAGTCGCCTCGGGCTTGGCTTTCGATCACGAAAGCAGCCTCTACGTGGGCGATCGCCAGGGCACCATTTTCAAGATCAGTCCCAACCGCCAGATCTTTGTCTTCGCCACGCTGGAGCCTTCCATCGCTGCCTACCATCTGGCATTCGGCCCGGATGGCTATCTCTACGTCACCGGCCCCACCACCTCCAGCTTCGATAGCGTCTACCGCGTGGCGGCCACCGGCGAAGTCGAAATCTTTTATCGCGGCCTCGGACGCCCGCAAGGTATGGCCTTCGATGATGAAGGCCAGCTCTATGTGGCCGCATCGCTCGGCGGACGCAAAGGTGTGGTGCGCATCAATAGCAGCCGTCAAGCCAGCCTGTTCCTCTCCGGCCCCGGCATCGTGGGACTCGCTTTTACGCCCTCACGCTCGCTCGTGCTCACCACCACGAACGCTGTCTACCGCGCCGACGTTGGCATCAAAGGCCGCCCGCTGAACTAACTCCCCATGCACGCCGAAATCATCGCAGTCGGCTCCGAACTGCTGACGCCCGAGCGCGTCGACACCAACTCGCTCTACCTCACCGATCAGCTCAACGCGCTGGGCATCGAAGTGGTCACCAAATCGGTGATCGGCGACGATCTGAACCGCCTTGCCGATGCCGTGCGCCGCGCGGCCGGCCGCTCCGACATCGTGGTTTTGTGCGGTGGACTCGGACCGACCGAAGACGATCTTACGCGCGATGCCGTGGCTGCCGCGCTCGATCGCAAGCTCATCTATCACACCGAAATCGCCGATGAACTCGCACGCCGCTTCGCTCTGATGAAGCGCAAGATGGTCGAAGTCAACAAGCGCCAGGCCTTCATCATCGCGGGCGCGGACATCTTGCAGAACGATCGCGGCACCGCACCTGGCCAGTGGCTCGAAGAGTCCGGCTCGTACCTGATGCTGCTGCCTGGCCCGCCGCATGAGCTGAAAGCGATGTTCACGCGCCAATGCCTGCCGCGCCTTTCCCGCATCGCACCCAAACTCGTGATCCGCACGCTCACCCTGCGCATCGCCGGGATGCCCGAGTCCGATCTCGACCAGCTTATTTCGCCCGTCTACAAGCAGTACGACAACGTGGCAACCACCATCCTGGCTGCGGCCGGCGACCTGCAAGTCCACTTGCGCGTGCGCTGCGCCACCGAGCCCGAGGCCGAAGCGCTGCTGGCGCAAGTTTCCCAACCCATCGCGTCGCTGCTGGGCGACCGTCTCTATTCGCGCAACGGCAACTCGCTCGAACAGGTCGTGGGCGAACTCCTGCGCGCGCGGCGCGCCACCCTTTCCGTGGCCGAAAGCTGCACGGGCGGACTGCTTGGCGAGCGGATCACTTCCGTGCCCGGCAGTTCCGATTATTTCCTGGGCGGCTTCATCACCTATTCCAACCGCATGAAGATCGAGTCC
>Ga0073928_10008376_pt1 | contig 13008 bp, 10 predicted proteins | sample PaiPotPPA55metaG_FD_76969 | JGI IMG/M metagenome (GOLD analysis project Ga0073928, IMG submission 76969) | Iron sulfur acid spring bacterial and archeal communities from Banff, Canada, to study Microbial Dark Matter (Phase II) - Paint Pots PPA... ...
CGCCAGTCCTTCAAGATCTGGAAACAGCGACGCGTTAGTGATGTTCATCCGGTAAAGCGAACGCATGGCTTCGTCCCGTATCTCCGATGGCAGCACGATCTTGCGCAGCAGTTCGTCGCTGCAAGTGTATTGATCGAGGATCATGTCGAGCGGCTGATGCAACAGGCCAGGCAACACAAACGTGCCCGCTTGCGCGATCAGCCGCTGATCCATTTCGGCGGGCTCCCCGAACCACATCACCGGATTTTCGTCGCTAAGATAAAACCTTTCGAAGTTCCCTGGCAAGCGTGGATCGATCATCTCTCGCACAAGATGCGGCGCCGAAACGGGCACTGCGCGATCGGTCCATAACGCCGGTGTATTGACTGCGAAAACGGCCGCATTGGACACCGCGCGCTCAAGCGCAAAGAAAGCGGCAACAAAAGGTGACTTGGTGAAATCGAGCAGTCTGGTAGGCGCGCCATGATGCTGCATCAGACCGAGGCAACGCAGATCGTCGGACAGCGCACGAACGTCGGAAAGATAGTTATGCGCCTTCCGCCTGAAGATGCGAATAGCCCGCTGCTCTTGAATTCGCCAAGCCGAGCGGTCGGGCACAAACGCGGACAGGTAGCGCGACAACGAGCTTTGCAGCGGCCAGCGCTCGTCCTGCTGGCCGCGAAATGCCCAACCGTCGAGCTCGATGGTGAGACTCATGAACTCTTGCCAATTCGACACAATAATAGTTTGCATCGTCATTTATTCCGAGTAGCACTCGCGGCTTCCTGCCCGATCACCAGTCCGGGTTCTGCCGACGCGGCCGACGCAGCCAGATCCAGGTGCGCCGCGTAATTCGAGTGGATAACGTAAAGCGTTTGTCCGGCCGACACCCACTGTCCCGGCTCGCAACACAGGTCTATACCGGCGCCGAGATCCTGCGGCGCTCCCGCCAGGCGCGCAATGCTGGCTATCTGCCAGCCGTCGATGCTCGCCACCCTGCCCGCGCGGCTTGCGCGTACGCGGTGCGTGAGCGTGCCTGGAGAGGCTGCCGGTGTGCTCCTGCCCTGCGCGTCGACGATCCTCTCGAACGCCGACCACGCCGCGCCTGACGCGAGCAAGTGCTCAGCCGCTTGCCGTCCTTGCGTGATATCGGCAATACCCGGCGCCCACGCGAGCACATGCGACGCAAAGAGCAAAGCCTTCTCGCGCAAGTCCGCTGGCGCACCCGGAAGATTGTTTAGAACCAGGTTCACGTCACGCGCTTCAAGCGCCGGCCCGATCCCACGTCCGATCGGGCCAGTCCCGTCCGTTATCAGCGCCTTGACCTGCAATCCCAGGCCTTGGCCTACGTATTCGAAGAGGTCGCCAAGTGCACGCGCCTCTGCTTGAGTCTTCAGCTTGGCGCGAGGCCCGCAAGGGAGGTCGACGATGACATGGGTCGAACCAGCCGAGCGCTTTTTCGACAGGATAGATGCGACCGACCAGCGACTGGAATCGAGCCCGAGCGGACGCGTGAATGCGTTAATGCGGTCATCGATGAGCGAGTGGTTCAGCCGCCCGTTCCATGCAATGCACGCTCGTGCTTCGCGCACACATCGGCGTACGTCGTCCACGGTCAGGTCAACTCGCGCGAGCGTTTCCATTGCATCGGCGGTACCTGCCGCCGACGTGATAGCCCGCGACGATGTCTTAGGCATTGCGAGGCCGTAGGCAGCGACGATCGGCACCACGATCAGCGTTATCCGGCTTCCCGGAATTCCACCCATTGAATGCTTGTCGACGACAATCGGCTCGTCCCAGTCAATCCGCGGCTTGAGTGTCGCGCGCACTCTTGCGATAGCCAGCACCTCGGCATCGCTTAGATGTTGCGACGCATGCAGCAAGAACTTGTCGATGTCGGCGTTTGAGTAGCGTCGCGCGAGGATATCGTCGAACACCGCGGCGTACTGGGCCTCGTCAAGCGCATGGCCCGCAAGCTTCGCCTCAACAAACGGCTCGCTGCCAGGAGGCTGGATCGCGAACTGCAGCGCCGTGGTGAAGCGCTGGATACCTTGTTCCAGCGTGCCATCGTTGACCACCCTCACCGTCTTCACATCGACCGGAGCGGGCTCGACCTGCCGCGTGACACGCAGTCGAACCTGTTCCGGGGTCTCGCGCCCCCGCGCAAGGATACGTTCGGCGAGCAACTCGATTGGCGCCGTGACCTCGACAACCACTAGCCGAAGCACACGCATCGATAAATCAGCGATCATCGCGCGTGAACCGTTTGCCACCACATGTCGTCCCTCTGCGAGCACGTCGAGCAATTCGCGACGCAAGCCGTATTGCAGGTCATGCGCCGACCATGTAACCAGGAAGCCGCCTTGCTGCTCGATCTCTGCAAACGTTGCATCGTCGAGCTCATCGTGGTCTTCGCCGGCAGAGCCTGCAGGTCGCGTGATCACGCGTCGCGCGAAGACGAAAGGTTCGCCGATACTCCGCGCGCCTTCGATCAACGAGTCCTTGCCGGCGCCGCTGGGGCCGACCACGAAGAACAGGATTCCTGGCGACATCGCGAGCTTACTCCGCCTCATCGAGGCCGATATCCACGCACGACGACGCCTGGTTGATCTTGCTCGTCGAAATATAATCCACGCCCGTCCTGGCGATCTCTCCGATGGTGGCAAGGCTGATACCGCCCGACGCTTCGAGCTTGGTGCGCCCGCCTACCATGTCAACCGCCTTGGCCATGTCGGCCACTGACATGTTGTCGAGCATGATCACGTCGACCCCAGCCTCTAACGCTTCCCTCACCTGATCCAGCCGGTCACATTCCACTTCCAGCTTGGTCAGAACCGGCAACTGACGACGCGCGCGTTCCACGGCTTTTGAAATGCCGCCGCACACTGCGATGTGGTTATCTTTGATCATGACGCCGTTATCAAGGCCGAGACGATGATTGAGACCACCACCGCAGGTGACCGCGTGTTTGTCCAGCATGCGCAGGCCAGGCGTGGTCTTGCGCGTGTCAATGAGCCTTGCACGCGTGCCGGCCACCGCGGCCACATATTCTGCCGTCAGGTTAGCGATGCCTGAAAGCCGCTGCACTATATTTAGCGCCGTGCGCTCGGCGGTCAGCACGCTTCGGGCGTTGCCGCGCACCGTGAGCATGATCGTCCCCTTCTCTATCGCGTCGCCGTCCTTTACATGTACGGTCACGTCAAGCGACGGATCGTAGCGTTTGAAGATACGCACCGCGACATCAATGCCGGCAACGATCAGCTTTTCCCGCGCATTCATCACGAACGCGCCGGTTTCATGCGGCTCGATCATGACCTGCGCGGTCAGATCGCAATAGCCGATGTCTTCGGCAAGCCACAGGTCGATCAGGCGGTCGGTCTGGAAGGTGTCGTACATAATGGTCAGCCTTTCTTTGCTTGGGCGAAACAGGTTAGGAAGGAAACAATCACGGTCAGCGATGGTTCAGGCGACGGTTGGCCATTAACAGCAGGCCATTGCACAGCAGCGCAAACAAGGTCAGGAACAAGGCAACTGCCATGATGGTGCGGATATCGCCAAGGTTCATGGCGCTGGTCAGCAGGTAGCCGAGGCCGCGCTGCGACGCGAACATTTCACCAATCAGTACACCTAGCAGCGTCAAGGAAAACCCCAGGCGCAGTCCCGACACAATCTCGGGGAACACGGCTGGCAGCACCACGTGAAGGATCGTGCGATGCAGCGGCAGGCGCATCGTCAGCGACGCGCGCAAATACACCGGCCGCATCTGGCGAATCGCATTCATGGTGAACATCAAAATCGGGATCAGCCCGTGCATAACGCCGAATGCCACCTTTGCCGATAACCCAAGACCGAACACAAGCAGCACCAGCGGGTAAAGCGTCACCTTCGGCAGCGAGTAAAGATTCAGCAAAATCGGCTCGGCGACAACGCCCGATACCCGGTTCACGCCTAGCAGCACGCCCAGCAAAATTCCTCCCGCGAGCGCAATGACGAGCGCAAGCCCAAGCGCTTTTGCCGTCTCGGTCGCGTTGGACCAGAAGGCTTGCGTGCCGAGCATATGCACGAGTTCCGTCAGCGTCGACCACGGCGAGGACAGCGAGCCGTCGCCAACCGTGAGATGCAGGACCTGCCAGCAAGCAACAATGACTATTGCGACGATCAAAGGGTCGAAGTAATTCTTCATGAGCGCTCCGGCAATGGCGTGAGGCGTGATCAGCGCTGACGGCGGGACTGGAACCGGTGATCGATGCGATTCAGCACCATATTCACCGCCGTTACCGCGATCAGGATCAGCAGCATCAGCGAGTACATGTCGTCGTTCTGGAAGTTGTTGTAGGCGTAGCCGATCGCATACCCAACCCCCGATCCTGACAAGATGAATTCCGACGCAATCACTCCGATAAAAGAATAAGCCACCGCCAGTTTCATTCCCGTGAAAAGATAGGGAAGCGCAGCGGGCAGTTTGATGAAGAAAGCTGAGCGCCAAACAGGCAGGCGCATGACGAGCCCGCTTTTGTGCAGCGCGCGCGGAATCCGGTCGAGGCCGTCCAGCGTGGCTGTAATCATTGTCACGACGGCCAGCAACACCGCGATTGCGATGATCGGAAGCGGCCCCACCCCAAGCACCACGATGAACACCGGATAAAATATGAATGTTGGTACTGCGTAGTAGCTGGACAACAAAGGCTCGAGCGCCCGCCGCATTCTCGGCAACGCATGAATAACCAAGCCGATGACAAAACCCAGCAGTACTGAAACAATCGATGCCGCCACGATCTCCAGGAGGCTGATGCCAATGTCGTGATTAAACTTGCCTGCACGCAGCAAATCAGCGCCATGCGTCACCATCGTCGAAGGCGCGAGCAGCACGCTTGTGGGAATAACGCCCAGGCGGCATAGCAATTCGATCAGCACTATGAAGCCGATCACCACGGCCGCGCGCAGAATGCTCTCGGTCTTCACGTCGGACTCCCGGTAAATTTAATGCGTGGCCGTTCCCATCACCTTCATCGATTCAACGCGTAGCATCTCCCACAGTCGCGCATTCACTTCGCCGAAGCGCGGCGTCGAGACAATGCGGCTGTCTCGCGAGCGGGCCCAACCCGTTTCAACGATATCGATAAACAGGCCGGGGCGGGCCGACATCACGCCCACACGATCCGAAAGCATGGCGGCTTCATCGAGTGCATGGGTAATCAGCAGCACGGTGGCGGAAGTCTCGCGCCACAGGCGCAAGAGTTCGTCCCCCATGAGCAGGCGTGTTTGCTGGTCAAGTGCGCCGAAGGGTTCATCGAGCAGGATCAGGCGCGGTTGTGTGACAAGCGTGCGGGCGATACAAACGCGCTGGCGCATGCCGCCCGAGAGTTGCGCCGGATACGCGCCGGCGAAATCCTTCAGCCCCATGAAACCCATCGCATAGTCGGTTCGGCGCTTGATCTCCGCACCGTCCATCCCCGCCATGCGCAATCCGAATGAAATGTTGTCGTGCACGTTCAGCCACGGGAACGACGCATCTTCCTGAAAGACCACGCCCACCCCGTCCGGTACGCCCTTGACTGCTCGCCCTTCGAACGTGACGCTTCCGCTGCTGGGCTCGGACAGGCCCGCGAGCGCGTCGAGCAGCGTGGACTTGCCGCAACCCGAGGGTCCCACCACCGAGAAGAATTCGCCCTTCATCAACGTCAGGTCAATCGGGCCAAGTGCATGAAAGAGTTCTTTGGATCCGTTCTTCTTGAAATACCGCGTGACGCCGGTAAGCGTCGCCTGTGCCTCTTCTGGTTCCTGTGATGGCAATGCTTCCAGGATCTTGAGCGGCACAGGTCTATTCAGTACGGTCATAGCTTTCCTTTGGCCTTCAAATCTGCGGGAAGGAAACTCGTGTCTACCAGCTTGGACCAATCCACGTCGCCATTGAGCTCGCCGATCAGCTTGAGCCCGTCTGTCATGCGATCGAGTTCTGCGCGATCGAACTCACCTTCGCTCCACATGCGCGACTTGACCATGTTGTCCACCGCCACCTTCGCCACTTCAGGCGTCAGCTTGAAACTTTCCTGCAGCAACGCTGCGGCGGCGGCAGGATCGGCGTAAGTCGCGTCGACGCCCGCACGTCGCCCGGCGATGATCGCGCGCAGGGTGTCCGGATGTTCCTTTGCAAACTCGCGGGTGGTGATGCCAACGGAGGTGGTCATCGGTTGGAGAACATCGCCGGCACGATAGACCGTGCGGTACTTAGTAACACGAATTATGGAGAGGGGTTCGATCAGAACGGCTCCCGACACGCCGCCTTGTTCCAGCAGCGTCAAGCCGTTGACATATCCCCCCGACGCAATCCGCGTGACCTTGCCTGCGTCGATTCCCTTCGACTTGAGCACCATCAGCAACAACATTTCGGACACGCCCTTCGGTGATGTAATCGCGACCTTTTTGCCGGCGAGATCCCCTACATTTTTTACGTCGGAGCTGGGCATGGTCACCATCGACGCCTCCGCAACGCTACGTGTGCCTACGTTCACGATGACAAGGTCGAGGCCCTGGCGCTGTGCGGCAAGCGCCGCCGACACCGCGACTTCGCCGTATGGTGTTTTACTGGCGAGAATATTGCGAACGGTTGTGCCACCACCGCCGGAGCTGAGGATGCCGGTGATGTCGACGCCTGCCTTCTTGAAAAGGCCATCGTGCATTGCGACCGCGTAGGGAAGACCGTACAAGCTGCTGCCCCATTGAGTCACCGATATCTCGTCAGCGTGCGCGACGTTGAACGGTCCAGGGGCAGCAATAAGAAGTAGTGACACACTAAGCGACTTGATCGCACGCGTGATGAATGACTTCATAGGCTACTCCGGACCAGGATAAAGTGGATCAGTCGCTCGAGATTACACAGCCAAAAAGAGCGTACACGTCTTATTTTTAACTTTATGCATGGAATGTGCCAAGCGCTCTTTGATGGCACAAGAATTTGATATCGACTGCGCAGCACCGAAATTAGTCGATATTCTTTAGTTTACTGAGCGAAAAAACGATCCCGTCAAGACGTTCGTGATGTGTTGAATAAGTAGCGTACACAACGTAATTCCTTTGCGGTGCCAGTCTCCCGACATTGGTGCAATGACGCATTAAAAAGCGGCACGACATTGTCAGGCGGTTGGAATTATTTCTTGGGACCGGTCTTCGTCTGAGCATCTCAGTCTCCGGTGAACGCCGTGAGGTTGATTATCAAGGAACGTCCCTTCGGGTGTGCAAACCCCGGCTGAGCCGGTTGCTCACGATGACACCGCGCTTCGCCGCGTGGAAGAACAAACCGTCAAGCCCAAACCGCCCGTTCGCCCTCCTCAGGTGCACGATGTCATATCATGTTCGCTCCTCGACGATAATCGCCCAACAGGCACATCGACATGACCGACCACAGCAACCCGCTGTTACAGGACTGGCAAACGCCCTACCAGTTACCGCCCTTCGAGCAGATCCGGTGCGAACACTTCGCACCCGCTTTCGCTGCGCTTTTCGAGCAGCATCTGGCGGAAATCAATGCACTAGCTGAAAATCCGGCGGCGCCTACATTCGATAACATGGTGGCCTCGTTCGATGCCGCCGGCGCTAAGCTGGATCGCGTGCGGCTGACCTTTGAAAACCTGTGCGCTTCCGAGTCGCCGCCCGCCCTGCAGGCGGTGGAGCGCGAAATGGCGCCGCTGCTGGCGGCGCACGATAGCAAGGTCGCGATGCACGCCGGCTTCTTTGCCAGACTCGATACTGTTCACCAGCAAGCTGCCGCGCTGAATCTGAGCGAAGAGCAGCACCGTCTGCTGCAACGCCTGCATACCGATTTCGTCCGCGCGGGCGGCACGCTGCAGGGGGTTGCACGTGAGCGTTTCGCGGCCATCGCCACGCGACTCGCCGATCTGCAGACGCAGTTCGCGCAGAACATACTCGCCGACGAATCGACCTACCAGTTGCCGTTGACGACCGAAGCGGACTTGGCCGGCCTTCCCGATTCCCTGCGCCAGGCCGCACGCAGCGCCGCCAAGGAGCGCGGTGCGGACGGCTACGTAATCACGCTCTCGCGTTCGCTCGTGCAGCCGTTCCTCACGTGGTCGACCCGCCGTGATCTGCGTGAGACCGCATGGCGTGCCTGGACCACGCGCGGAGAAACCCCGGCGCGCGACAACCGGCCGCTGGCTCGCGAAATACTCATGCTGCGGCAGGAACAGGCGCGATTGCTGGGCTACGACAACTTTGCCGATTACGCGCTCTCTGATCGCATGGCCGGCAAAGCCTCCGCCGTCTTTGAATTGCTTGGTCAGGTTTGGGAGCCGGCGAAGGCCAGTGTCGAGCAAGAGCGGCAGGCCCTGGTCGAACAAGCCGCCACGCTCGGCGAACCCACCGACATAGAACCGTGGGACTGGTATTACCTGGCCGAGAAAGTGCGCGTCGCCCGCTACGCACTCGACGATGCTCAAGTGAAACCGTACTTCAGCCTGGACGCGATGCTTGCCGCCATGTTCGATTGCGCGGGACGTCTGTTCGGCGTGCAGTTCGTCGAGCAAACCGGCGTGCCGCTGTATCACCCGGATGTGCGTTTGTGGGAAGTGCGCCGCGGCGATGAACCGGTGGGTATCTTTCTCGGCGACAACTATGCCCGGCCCAACAAGCAGGGCGGCGCCTGGATGCATATTTACTGCAGGCAAACGCGCAATGGCGGCAAGGTGATGCCAGTCGTGGTGAACAACAATAATTTCGCCCGCGTCGACAATGGCCCGACGCTACTCAGTTTCGACGACGTACGCACGCTGTTTCACGAATTTGGCCACGGACTGCACGGCTTGTTGTCCGACGTAAGCTACGGCCGCCTGTCGGGTACCAACGTTCCGCGAGACTATGTGGAACTCCCTTCGCAACTGATGGAAAACTGGGCCACGGTGCCGGAAGTGCTGGCGAAGCACGCGCGTCACGTGACAACGGGCGAGCCGATCCCGGCCGCGTTGATAGAGCGCATCAGGGCGTCGCAGACTTTCAACCAGGGGTTCGAGACGGTTGCCTATACGTCGTCGGCTCTGATCGATATGGCGTTGCATCTGCAGAACGATCCTGCCGGTATCGACATCGCCCGGTTTGAGGCCGACGAGCGCGAGCGTATTGGCGTGCCGCGGGAGGTGGGCATGCGTCACCGGTTGCCGCACTTTGGCCATATCTTTAGCGGTGCATATTATGCGGCCGGCTATTACGTCTATATGTGGGCCGAGGTCCTGGAGGCAGAAGCGTTCGATGCGTTCGAGGAAGCCGGCAACGCATTCGATCCCGCGCTAGCCGAGAAGCTGCATCGCTACGTGTACAGCGCAGGCGACAGCCGCGAACAACGCTCCGCGTTCCGCGCTTTTCGCGGCCGTGATCCGCGAGCTGAACCGATGTTGCGCAAACGGGGTTTGCTCCGGAGTGAGTAAGCAGGCCTGAATGACCGGTTTAACGTGCAGCTTGCGAGCTGCCGGCCTGCGGCTCCGTCCGATAGAGTGAATCGTGACGACTAGTTCAGCGGGCTTCGCGGAACATTCAGGTTGGTATCAAAGAACTTGAGCGCTGCATTTCCGATGTACTCGTGCAGTTTGGTGCGGTCTATGCCAGGCGCATCGATACACGCTTCCGGCCACGTGTCCCTCCCCTCCTGGTCGCATTCGTTAGCGAAGATTTCATGGTCGACAAGGCCCGGCATCACATCCAGTTGCGTGTGCGGAGCGTACTTGGCTGCGAACTCGGCATTCTCTTTGGGCGGAGCCTGTGTGTCCCTCGCGCCAACGATGATATAGGCAGGCACCTTCAATTGTGCAACCCCTTCCTCGTCCATTCCGAAACCCGGCAAGTCGCCCGGCGCCATCGCGAAGACCGCCTTGACACGACTGTCGTATACCTTGAGCGCCGGCTTGGCATCGAGCGGCAAATCCTTGCGCAGTGACTCCGGCACCAACTGGTTGTTCTTCCAGCCGCGTTGGTAGACGAGGTACTTTTCCGGGTTCACCATCGCGCCACCAATCCAGAGCGACGTGAAGCCTCCCTGGGAATGACCGGCGACGCCAATCCGGTTCGGATCGATATGCGGTCCCCAGAGTTTATCGTTCAAGAGGAACGTGATGTCCTTGCTGATGTCGACCGGGCGTTGCCAGAGCTTGCTCCTTGTGTACATGATCGTTGCGTCGTAGGTGTTGGCGCGATAGTGATAAAGCGTGGCCACGATATAGCCGCGCGACGCCAGAAATTCGGCAAACCAGGCGTAGTAGAGTCCGTTGCTGCCATGCCCGTGTGAGAACATGACGAGCGGACGCTTCACGTCGTCGGACACCACGTCAGCGTTCTTGTAGAGGTGCAGGTTGGTAAAGAAGATCATGCGCAGCGGCTCGGCAGAACTATTGAGTACAACTGGATAGAACAGCGTGAGCGCCAGGTGGCGATTGCCTTGTGCCGCGTCTACGTATTCCAGCTGTTTCATCCCGACCGGATAGGGAGCGCCAGGCTGTATGGTTTGCGCGAATGTCATCGCAGACCACGTGGCCATGCAGCAAGACAGGATCGCCATGGCGGGACGGATCAATCCACGTTTCTTCAGCAGAGCAGCCTTCATTTTGCGTCCTCCCGACAACCAGGTTTACCTACGTTGTCCGTGAACCCCGTTGCCTTCGCCATCCGCCTACGGCAGTCCTGACGATTACAGGCGTGACTCGGTCACAACGAGGCCACACGGTAAGACCATGAGCCGACAAAAGCACGAGCGGTGCGACGAAACGGCGGAAGGCCTGACGCAAAGAAGCTGACGCCCCGGCGTCTCCCTCGGGAATGCCATCGGCCGCAAGGGTGCGCCCGATATCTTCGCGGCATCTAAAGGCAATCTGCTACTGCGAGCAGAACCACGAGTGTGCGCCGAATTTGCGGTGCCCGTAAGCCCCGATCAGCGCGGTGTGAGTACGCTGGCGCACCGACATGATGCGTCCGGGAGCAGCAGGAACTAAAAACTTCGAAGGCCAGCGATAACCGCCAGGCCGATAACGCCATCGCCATGAACGATAGGTATCCTGAATTCTATTTTGAGTGGTTTTTGGAAATTAAATGTAAAGCGCGCCAGGACTCTGGCGAGTGACGCAGAGTCCTGTTTAAGGAGTTCGAGAATCAGCGACCGCGCACAACTCAATGCCGATGATGCATCCACCAATGCCGAGTGTGATCAGCCGTGTGGCCGCGTCTTTGACCGGGCCATTTTGACTCGTGAATTAACAGGATAATTGCGACCAGGGCTAGACCGCCGAGGCCGACAAGCACGTTGAGAAGATCAATCGCGGAACTGTGCAAAGTCAATCGCGACGCGGCTCCGACAAGGTCCATCACCGTATTGACAAACTGTTCCATGATGCCCTCCCGCGTCCGCTGCAACTACACTTACATCATAGGTAAACAGAGGCTTAAGAGTAAGCCGCCTAACATCGATTCTTCGCCTTTTCCAGCGACGAATCCAGCGTTTTGATCAGGCGCGGCAGCATTCATCTCAGCGTACAAACACTGACCGGTACAACTCGGCGTTTAGGACATCGTGCATTCGTAAGCAGATAGGCGCCACGAATGAATCGACCGTGCTAGGCTATGCAAAAATTTTAGTCGGCTTCATTTAGTCGGCTTCAGTCAGCATTAGCGCTACCCGTACCGAATAGAGCAAAAAGGAATATCGGAAATACAGGTTGTTTGACTATGCGCGCCCGCTAGCCCGTCGAGGCTGGACGCAGGCGACAAAGGCGGATCGATGAAGGTGGATCGATGATTGACGTTAGCCGGTCTATTCCCCAACTGCGCGTGTGCGTGGCATTTTGCGGCTTTGCAGCATTAGCGGGTTGCATGGTCGGTCCGGATTATCGAACGCCCCCGGCGCCGCCTGCCAATACCTATACCGCTGCTCCTCTGCCCGAGCAGACAGCCTCCGCGCCGGGCGCCGCCGGTTTGCCGCAACGCTTTGCTCCGGGTCAGGACATTCCCGCAGAATGGTGGGCGCTCTTTCATTGCGAACCGCTCGATGCGCTGATCCGTCAGGCACTCGCCAACAGCCCGAACATAGTCGCCGCGCAAGCAGCATTGCGGCAAGCCCGCGAGAACTTCTCCGCTCAAGCCGGCGGCACCCTGCTTCCGAGCGTGGATGCGCAACTCGGCGCCACGCGCGAAAAGCTGAACGGCATTGCGTTCGGACAGCCGGGAGTCAGCGAGGATTTCAATCTCTACAACGCCTCGGTGAACGTCTCGTACAAGCTCGACATCTTCGGCGGCACACGCCGCGGACTCGAGGCGCTGCATGCGCAAATCGATTACCAGAACTATCAGCTCCAGGCGGCCTATCTCGCGCTGACTGCGAACATTGTCACCGCGGCGGTCAAGGAAGCGTCGTTGCGTGCACAGATCGAAGCCACGGAGCGTATTGCCTCGGACGAAGCCGACCAGCTCGGTGTCCTCGGCCAGCAGTTCGATCTGGGCGGCGTGAGCCGCACAGCCGTGCTCGCGCAACAAACGCTCTTGGCGCAGACCCTTGCGACGCTGCCGCCGCTGCGCCAGTCACTCGATCAGGTAAGGCATCAACTCGCCGTGCTGGCCGGCATGCTGCCCAGCGAGCCGACGCTGCCCGAATTCCGGCTCGACATGTTCTCGTTGCCTGAGACGCTGCCTGTAAGCCTGCCGTCAGCGCTAGTCAGGCAGCGGCCCGACATCCTCGCCGCGGACGCGGTATTGCATCAGGCGAGCGCGCAAATAGGGGTGGCGACCGCCGCGCTGTATCCGCAGATCACGCTCTCCGCCAGCTACGGTGCAGAGGCGCTGGCACCCTCGCAAGTATTCAAGCCCGGCAGCACGATATGGAGCCTCGGCGCTGGACTGCTGCAACCGGTTTTCCACGGTGGACAGTTGAGCGCGCAGAAACGCGCGGCCGAGGCGGCCTACGAGCAGGCCGGCGCGCAGTATCGCGAAACGGTGCTGCTGGCGTTCCAGAACGTGGCGGACTCGCTGCGCGCGCTCGATCAC
>Ga0073928_10008378_pt1 | contig 13006 bp, 9 predicted proteins | sample PaiPotPPA55metaG_FD_76969 | JGI IMG/M metagenome (GOLD analysis project Ga0073928, IMG submission 76969) | Iron sulfur acid spring bacterial and archeal communities from Banff, Canada, to study Microbial Dark Matter (Phase II) - Paint Pots PPA... ...
CAGTGGAAGCGGCCGGCGATGTCGATACGCTTCTGCTCGACAAGACCGGCACGATCACGCTCGGCAATCGGCAAGCGACCGAGTTCAAGCCGCTGCGCGGAGTCACCGAGCAGGAACTCGCCGACGCCGCACAGCTTGCCTCGCTCGCCGACGAAACGCCGGAGGGCCGTTCCATCGTCGTTCTCGCGAAGGAAAAACACGGCATCCGCGGTCGCGAGCTCGCGGAATTGAAGGCCAATTTCATCCCCTTTAGCGCGCAGAGCCGCATGAGTGGCGTCGAAGTGGGTTCGTCATGGGTCCGCAAAGGCGCGGTCGACGCAATCTTGAACTATCTCAATGGTGGCACGACTACGGTCAGCGCAGGCGGCGCCGTGCAGGCGCTGCGACCGACTGTGAGCAGCGACACTGCTCGTGAAGTCATGGCCATCGCCGACGCCATTGCCAAATCGGGGGGTACGCCCCTTGCCGTCGCCAAGGACGGCAAACTGCTCGGCGTCATTCACCTCAAAGACATCGTCAAGGGCGGCATACGCGAGCGCTTTGCCGAACTGCGCCGTATGGGCATCCGCACCGTCATGATCACCGGAGATAATCCGATGACGGCGGCGGCCATCGCTGCGGAGGCCGGCGTCGACGACTTTCTGGCCCAGGCGACGCCCGAGGAAAAGCTGCGGCTGATCCGCGACGAGCAATCCAAAGGCAAGCTGGTCGCAATGTGCGGCGACGGCACCAATGACGCGCCGGCGCTCGCGCAGGCCGATGTCGGCGTGGCGATGAATACGGGGACGCAAGCCGCGCGCGAGGCCGGCAACATGGTCGACCTCGACTCTAACCCGACCAAGCTCATTGAGATTGTCGAGATCGGCAAGCAGCTGCTGATGACGCGCGGCGCGCTGACCACCTTCTCGATCGCCAACGACGTGGCGAAATATTTCGCCATTATCCCAGCGATGTTTGTCGCGTTCTATCCACAGCTGCAAACGCTCAACATCATGAACCTGCAAACGCCTGAGAGCGCGATTTTATCGGCGATCATCTTCAACGCGCTGATCATCATCGCGCTCATCCCGCTGTCGTTGAAGGGCGTCCGTTACCGCCCGATTGGCGCTGCGGCGCTGCTCCGCCGCAATCTTTGGATTTACGGCGTCGGCGGCGTCGTCATCCCGTTCATCGGCATCAAGGCGATCGACATGATCGTCAGCACTCTTCATCTCGCCTAAGGAGAAGAAATCATGTTGCGGCAAATCCGTCCGGCGATTGTGGTCCTGCTGGCGCTCACGCTCATCACCGGCCTCGTTTATCCACTGGCAATGACCGGAATTGCCCAAGCCATTTTTCCCCGCCAGGCGCAAGGCAGCTTGATTGAGCGTGACGGCAAGGTCATCGGCTCCGAACTCATTGGCCAGACGTTCGAGAACGAAAAATATTTCCATGGCCGGCCCTCCGCGACCACGGCGCCGGATCCGAATGACGCGACCAAGACGGTGCCGGCACCATACAATGCTGTAAATTCCGGCGGCTCCAATCTCGGCCCGTCCAATAAAGCGCTGATCGACCGCGTCCAAGCCGACATGGACAAATTAAAGCAGGAGAACTCCGCGGCACCTGTTCCGGCTGACCTTGTGACGACTTCGGCGAGCGGCCTTGATCCGCAGATCTCGCCCGAGGCCGCTCTATTCCAGGTACCCCGTATTGCCAAGGCACGGAACGTACCGGAAGACCGCGTCCGTCAACTTGTTGCCGACCACACTGAAGGTCGTTTTCTCGGTCTCCTGGGCGAGCCGCGCGTGAATGTGCTTCTGCTTAATCTTGCGCTCGATCGACTGGCCGGCTAGCGCTCGGGGCCAGATCGAGCGGTTAGGATGAGGTAGCCAGAGGACCGAGTCTCAGGCCGACCTATCTGATAATATTCGATGCGATGGCAAATCCCCGGCGCGACACTGAACATCGTCCCTCGCCCGAGGCGCTCCTCGAAGCGGCGCGCCGCGAAGAGCGGCGCATTGGCAAGCTGAGGATTTTTGTCGGCGCCGCACCGGGGGTCGGCAAGACCTACGAGATGTTACAGCAGGCCCAGGCGCGCAAGAAGGACGGCTATGATGTTGTCATTGGTGTTGTCGAGACCCATGGCCGCAAGGAGACTGAAGCGCTGCTGAGCGGCATGGAAGTCATTCCACGCCGAGAGGTGCAATACAAAGGGCAGTTGCTCACCGAGATGGATCTGGACGCGATCATCGCGCGCCATCCCCAAATCGTCCTGGTCGACGAGCTCGCTCACACAAACGTTGAAGGCAGCCGCCATCCCAAGCGCTATCTTGATGCCGAAGAGCTGATGAGCCACGGCATCGACGTTTACACAACCGTCAACATTCAGCACATCGAAAGCCTCAATGACGTCGTCGCGCAAATCACCCACGTACGGGTACGCGAGACGGTGCCGGACGCTGTTTTCGATCGTGCCGACGCTGTCGAGCTGGTCGATCTCACGCCCGCCGATTTGATCGAGCGCCTCAAGGAAGGAAAGGTCTATGTTCCGAAGCAGGCCGAGCGGGCACTCGAACATTTCTTCTCTCCCGCCAATCTCACTGCGCTGCGCGAGCTTGCCCTGCGCCGCACCGCCGAGCGGGTAGACGAGCAATTGCTTTCGGAAATGCAGGCGCGCGCCATTGAGGGACCCTGGCCCGCGGGCGAACGCATTCTGGTCTGCATCAGCGAAGATCCGCGCTGCGCCGGCCTGGTCCGCTACGCCAAGCGGCTGGCCGATCGACTGCATGGCCCGTGGACGGCGCTGTACATAGAAGGACGTCGCGCCGTGCAGCTGTCCGAGGAAGAGCGCGACCGTGCCGCAGACACGCTACGGCTCGCCGAAGCGCTCGGCGGCGAACCCGTCACCTTGCCTGCCGGCGCTCGGAGTATCGCAGACGATGTGATCGACTATGCCCGCACCCATAACGTGACCCAGATCATTATCGGAAAGTCGACCCGATCGCGGTGGTTCGAGATTCTGCACGGCTCCGTCGTGCACGACTTGGTTCGCAAGTCCGGCAATATCAGCGTCCATGTGATCGCCGGCGATCAGTTGCCCGGCCAGCCGGTGCCGAAGAAAACGATGGACACTTCAGATGAGACAAAATCCTCTGAACTGCGGCCGTATCTATTCGCCGTTCTCGCGATCGGGCTTGCCCTGGCTTGCGGGGAGCTCGTCAACTATTGGATAGGAGTCGAAAACGTCGATCTGGTTTTTCTGACTGCGATCGTCGGCGTCGCCGTTCGATTTGGACTATGGCCGTCGTTGCTAGCGAGCATCGTTTCGGCGCTTTGTTACAATTTCTTCTTTTTGCCGCCGATCTACACATTCACGATCGACGACCCGCACAACGTCGCGGCATTCATATTGTTTACGCTGGTCGCCATCGTTGTTTCCCATGTTGCGGCGCGCGGCCGTCTGCAAGCGGTAAGCGCACAAGCCCGGGTACGAACCGTCGAATCGCTGTACTCCTTTAGCCGCAAACTTGCCGGCGCCGGGACGCTCTACGACGTGCTGTGGGCAACATGCTTTCAGACAGCAATGATGCTGAGAGTCCGTGTGGTGCTGTTGCTGCCAGACAAGGGCGTCCTCCGGGTCAATGCCGGCTATCCACCCGAGGATATGCTCGACGATGCCGATCTAGCGGCGGCGAAGTGGTCTTTCGAGAACAATCGTGCCGCTGGGCGCGGGTCCGACACGCTGCCCGGCGCGAAACGATTGTTCTTGCCAATGCAGACCGGCCGTGGCGCGATCGGCGTCATTGGCATCGACAGCGACAAGACCGGCCCGTGGCTCACCCCCGATCAACGGCGGCTGCTCGACGCGCTGGCTGACCAGGGCGCGCTGGCGATCGAACGCGTGCAGCTGGTGGAGGACATGGATCGCGTCCAGCGCACCGCCGAGACCGAGCGCCTGCGCACCGCGCTCCTGACCTCGATTTCGCATGACCTCAAAACGCCGCTCGCCTCGGTGCTTGGCTCCGCCGGCGCCTTGCGCGACCTCAACGATAAATTGACCGAGGGCGAAAAGGTCGAGCTTCTTGCGACGATTATCGAGGAATCCGAGCGGCTCAACCGGTTCATTGCTAATCTCTTAGACATGACGCGTCTTGAATCGGGCGCTGTGGCGCCCAAGCTCGCGCCGCACGATTTGTCGGAAATTATCGGCTCGACGTTGCAGCGGACCGCAAAAATCTTAAAACATCATTCGGTCCGGCTCGATCTCGCGACCGACATTCCCATGGTTTCACTGGACGCGGTCCTGTTCGAACAGGTGCTGTTCAACCTGCTTGATAACGCCGCGAAATACGCCGCGCCTAGCACCACCGTTTTCATCCATACGTTGCGCGACCGGGATTCGGTCGTCCTGCAGATCATCGATGAAGGCGAAGGCATCCCGCAGGACGATCTCGAGCATATCTTCAATAAATTCTACCGCGTGCAGAAGAGCGACCAAGTGCGGCCCGGAACCGGACTCGGACTGGCGATCTCGCGCGGCTTTATCGAAGCCATGAACGGATCCATTGTCGCTACCAACCGCTCTGACCGCCGCGGCGCGATCTTTACGATCAGGCTGCCGGTAGCCAGCGAGCCGCAGCGCCTGGACGCCGCAGCATGAGCGCCGCGCCGCTCCGCATCCTTGTCATTGACGACGAGCCGCCGATTCGCAAATTGCTGCGCGTGGGACTTTCGGCGCATGGGTATCAGATCGTCGAAGCTTCGAACGGCAAGATGGCTCTCGACCTGCTGAGCCAGCAAGCACCGGATCTTGTCATTCTCGATCTCGGCCTGCCCGATATGGAGGGGCATGAACTCTTGCGAACCATCCGAGCGCGCAATGACAGCGTGCCGATCGTGGTGCTTTCCAGCCGCGACGATGAGACCGGCAAGGTCCAGGCGCTCGACTCCGGCGCCGACGACTACGTGACCAAGCCGTTCGGTATGGACGAGCTTCTCGCCAGAATGCGTGCGGCGCTGCGGCATCAACTGCAGATTCATGGCGAGCGGCCGATTTTCCGCGTCGGCGATCTTTCGGTCGATCTCGTCCGGCGAATCGTGAAAGTCGTCGAAAAGGAGATCAAGCTTTCGCCGAAAGAATACGAATTATTGCGCATCCTGGTTCAGCATGCCGGCAAGGTGCTCACGCACAGATACCTATTGAGCCAGCTATGGAGCGATCTGACTGACGCGCAATATCTGCGCGTATATGTCCGGCAGCTGCGGCAGAAAATCGAGACCGATCCCGAGCGCCCGCAATATATCCTCACCGAAACTGGCGTCGGTTACCGGCTGCGCGCCCCCGCTTGAGCGGCGCACTTGCAGGGCTTGGCACACAATCGGGCGCGATTACGGCAGGCGCATGAGCGGCTCGCCGACGCGGATCGCGGCGCCGTCGCCGATGTGTTCGCATAGAGTAAAACCATCCGGCGCGAATACGATGATCGTCGAGCCGTGCTCGAACCAGCCCAACTCCTCGCCTTTGCGTACGGGACGCTCGCAGTCGATGACGCTCCGCCCGCGATAATTTCGGTTGAAGGCCTCGGTGAGGCAATGCAGCCGAATGCTGGCGACCAGGATCGCCGCGACTGCCACCAAGGTCACCACTTGGCCGTTCGAGGCGAGCTTTAAGGTCAGCGCCGCGCGCTCGTTTTTGCAGAACAACCGCTCGATCCGTTTAAGCGCGATCGGATTGACGTTCCACGTGTCGCCGGAAATGTAGCGGACCCGTTGGATGCGGCCCTCATATGGCGCATGGAAGCGGTGATACATGCTCGATTTCAGCCGCAACGTCGCATAGCAGCCGTCGCGATAGGCTTCGACGAGATGCTCGTCGCAGAGCAGATCCTGGAGCGCGTATGGAAACCCTTTCGCCTGGTACACCTCGGTGCCGGCAACTTTGCCGCAAGCCCCGACAATCGCGTCGCAGGGACTAACCAGGATCTGGCTGCGCTGGTCGATCGGGCGGACGCCATCCTTGAGTTCGCGGATGAAGCAATCGTGCAGGCTATTGAATTGCTCCTTTTTGGCCTCGCTGAGATCGAGATCGGTGAACAACCGCCAAGCGGCTATCGAAAGATCGCGGACCAGGGGCTGTTCGATCCGGCTGAACCAGCCGATGAATTGCGTCGCCAGCCGGCGCGGAATGCGGTTGGTCAGCAGAAAATTGACGTCTTCGTGCTCGAAAATCTTAAGGATTTGAGCCTTGACCGTCATGCGCCTGTAAAAACTCCCAGCTAAACCGCGATTCGATGGAATGGGGATCTGCGACTCTCGGCTTTTGCGGGGTCGGTGCGGCGGCCGTCGCAGCTTCGGTCGCGAAACTGCGCAAGCGGCTTGAACTGTCGCAGGCCAAGCACGCCTCGCTCGCCGGCCATGCCCGCATCGCCCGCCGCCTCGCCCGCTTTGTGCCGTTCTACCAATACGACATAGAACGTTTTTTCTGTTCCGACGGCGCGCCGGCGGACATCGCGGCGCGGCGCCGCGCCGGGTTCGAGCGGCTTTCGGAATTTTATCGCACGCGCTTTGCGCAGACCATTCGCTGCACCGCCGAGGCGGCGCAGGCGCTGTCCGATCTGCAGTTCACCGCCACGTATCGCGTGCCGTTCCAATATCGCAGCATCGTGCGCACGCACCTGCCTTCCGCGAGCTTTGTGCAATCCTCGCACGGCGTGACGTTGACCGATCTCGACGGCAATTTGGCTTACGACCTCACCGGCTCGTATGGCGTCAATCTGCTCGGCTACGACTTCTACAAGAACACGATCGAGCGCGGCGCGGCGCGCGTGCGCGAACTCGGCCCTGTGCTTGGATCGTATCATCCGCTCGTCGCCGAGAATGCGCAGATGCTGAAGGATATCTCCGGCCTCGACGAAGTTTCCTTTCATATGTCGGGAACGGAAGCGGTGATGCAGGCCGTGCGGCTCGCGCGCTATCACACCCGCCGCTCGCATGTCGTGCGTTTCAGCGGCGCCTATCACGGCTGGTGGGGCGACGTGCAACCCGGCATCGGCAACCCGGTGACGGAGCGGCAAACCTACACGCTCAGCGAGCTGTCCGACCGCACGCTGCAGGTGTTGCGCAAGCGACGCAACATCGCCTGCGTGGTGGTCAATCCGCTGCAAGCGATGCATATCAACGCCGCGCCGCCGAGCGATTCGGCACTGATCGACAGCGGGCGCAGCGCGCATTTCGACAAGGCCCGCTATACCGACTGGCTCAAGAAGCTCCGCGCCGTCTGCAGCGAGCGCAACATCGTCTTGATATGCGACGAGGTGTTCGTCGGGTTTCGCCTCGCCAAGGGCGGCGCCCAGGAATATTTCGGCGTGCAGGCCGACCTCGTCACCTATGGCAAGACGCTCGGCGGCGGCCTGCCGGTCGGCGTCGTTTGCGGGCGCGGTGATCTGATGAAACGTTACCGCGACGATCGGCCGGCCGACATTTGTCTCGCCCGCGGCACCTTCAATTCGCACCCTTACGTCATGGCGGCGATGAACGAATTTTTGCACGCGCTCAACGCGCCTGACGTCGATGCGCTCTATTGCGATCTCGACGGCGTTTGGAACGCCCGCGTCCGGGCGCTCAATACGCGTCTTGCGGCGGCGAACCTGCCGGTGCGGATCGTCAATCTGTCGTCGATCTGGACCGTGTGTTACACGCAAGCCTCGCGCTACAACTGGATGCTGCAATATTACTTGCGCGCCGAAGGGCTGATGCTGAGCTGGATCGGCACCGGGCGGCTGATCTTCAGCCTCAATTACAGCGATGCCGATTTCGCCGCCGTCGCCGACCGTTTCGTGGCTGCGGCCAGCGCCATGCAGCGGGACGGCTGGTGGTGGCACGATCCTGCAACGAACAACCGGACTATCAGGCGGACGGTGCTCAAGGAGATCATCGCCCATCGCTTGTCGTCACTGCGCGGCGCGCGACATAAGGATCGCTGACGACTTCTCGATTAAGTGAAGCGCGGCGCTTCTTCAGCCTCTTCCGCATCATCCTCATCCCAGCGGTGGCGGCCGATGCCCGGATCGATCAGCTCGCCCCGCAAAAGCGCAAGCGGCGCCTTGTGGTAAATCTTGATGTCGTGAAACGGATCGGTGAGGATTTTGGTCGCCCAGACCAGGCCAGTCTGAACGTCCTTGACGAGGAATAATTGCACGGTGCGGAACAGCACGCCGCCAATGCCGAGTGCGAGCCAGATCATCGCCACCTGCCGGACAAAGCCGGTCTTGTCGGCGGCTGGCGTGAATAGACCGAAAAAGCTTGGGTCTAAGTACAACGGCAGCGGCGCTAGCGCCCAGATCGTCAGCAGCACCACTTTGCGGCGCAGATTATATCCGACCTTGATCTCTTCCTTGAACTCGTGCGTGGCCCTGTTCACCACGTCATAATCTTTCGGCTCAAAGAAAAAATGCCCAGTCTGTCGCGTGGTCATCGCGACCAGCCAACCGGCCAGCGCCGAGATCGCCGGGTCCTTGAAGATCATCACGTAGGAGAACAGGAAACTGACCGCGCTGACGAGGTGGAGCGTTTGGTTGATCCGGCTGTGGTGATAGTAGCGGTGATCGTCCCAGCGTTGAGTCCGTAACGCATCCCGAAAATTTTCCATTCGTCTCCGTCCTTGTGCCGGGCGGCGCTTTGGCCTGCCCAATGCCGAGCGGTCGTTCGGACTGGATATTGCGATTCGATGAATCCCTTGTGACAGGCGAATCCCTTGTGACAGGGCTTTAGGATTAGCCCGCCGCGCGCATCGGCATGGATTCGATAATCCGACCTGCCGCACCGTCTTTGCCGAAGCGGATCAGATTGAAATGCCCGAAAGGCGGCATGGCCCGGCGCTCGATCAGGCGCATGCCGGAGGTCTTTGCCGCCCAGCGCGCGTAACGCACGAAAGAAAACTCCGTGCGCCAGCCGAGTTTGCGCGCGGCGGGCTGAAACCAATGCTCGAGCGAGTGCCGTAAGCCAGCCTCGGCGCCGATACGGCTGACCAGGACGATTTCGCCGCCAGGCTTTAATACGCGCGCGAATTCGTCGAGCGTCGCTTCCGGATTGGGTACCGTCGTGATGACATATTGCGCGACCACGACATCGAAGGCCTCATCGGGGAAGGACAAATGCTCGGCGTCCATGACCCAGAGCCCTTCGACATGAGTAAGCTTTAGTTCGGCGACTCGTTCCTGTGCCTTGCGCAACATCGGCGCAGAAATATCGATGCCGCAGAGCCGGCAGTTCTTTGAATAGTGCGGCAGCGAAATTCCAGTGCCGACGCCGACCTCGAGGATGCGGCCGCCGATCCGCTCTGCCGCCGCGATGGCGGCGTGGCGGCCGCGCTCGAACACCGCGCCGAACACGAGATCATAAACCGGCGCCCAGCGGGCATAGGCTTTGGTGACGGTCGATTTGTCGAGATCGCGGTCAGGATCTTGGTCAGGCAGACTGTTCATGCGTTATCCTTGTCGGGCTTGTATTGCAGCCAGGCACGAGGGTTTGCGCTTCGGAATCGGACGCCGGTTGAGCGAGCGGCGGCGTGGCCATCGCTTCGCCGACGGCGCCAACGGCGACTTTGCGCGCATGGGCGATGAATTGGCGTGCGCTGTTCTCCCACGAATAGCGCAGGGCGAATTCGCGGCAAGCGTCTCGCGAAATCCATAGCGCCTGCATGCAGGCGGCGCGCAGGTCTTCGTTCAATACGCCGACTGGATTATTGCCGATGACGTCGCGCGGCCCGGTGACCGGAAAGGCGGCGATCGGAACGCCGCTCGCCAGCGCCTCGAGCTGCACGATGCCGAAGGTGTCAGTCAGGCTCGGAAACACGAAGACATCGGCCGCCGCCAGATGCGCGGCGAGAACCCCATTGTCGAGCTGGCCGAGAAATTTGGCCCCCGGAAATCGCCGCTTAAGCTCGGCTTGTTGCGGGCCGGCGCCGATCACCACTTTGCTGCCGGGCAGATCGAGCGACAGAAACGCCGGCAGGTTTTTTTCCACGGCCACCCGGCCAACGGTCATGAAAATCGGCCGCGGGAAATCGAGATCGATCGCGCGATCCGGCCGGAACAGATCGACGTCGACACCGCGGGTCCACATGCCGAGATTAACGAACCCCCGGCCGGAAAGCTCGTTCATCAGCGAAGGCGTAGCCGCCATGGTCACGGCCGCGGCAGCGTGGAAGCGCTGTAGGGCGCGATAGATCCATTCCTGCGGAATGGGCGAGCGCGCGGCGATATATTCCGGGAATCGCGTGGTGTAGCTGGTGGTGAACGGCCGCCCAGCTTTTATGCAGTAGCCCCGCACCGCATAGCCGATCGGACCCTCGGTCGCGACATGAATGGCGTCAGGCTTGGCCCGCTCGATGCGCGCGGCAACGCTTTTGCGACCCGGCAGCGCCAGCCGCAATCCCGGATAGGTCGGCACCGGAAACGTCCAGAAACCTTCCGGGGAGAGGAATTCGATTTCGACGCCGAGCTTGCCGGCGGCGCGGGCCAACGCGCCCAGAGTGCGTACGACGCCGTTGACCTGCGGACGCCACGCGTCCGTCGCGACCAGTACTTTCATGGCGCCATTTTCGGCCGGGGTCCTGCCGCTGCCGCAATTTCGAATCGCATGCGACAACAATTGCCATTTCATATCTCAATCGTATGACGGTGCGGGGCGGCGGCGGTTGCCTGAGCACCCGCCCCGATGGCCAATCGTAACAATCCTGTCACCGACAAATGGGATTTTGCCGCAGCGATTCGGCTTGCGGAGTTTTTCTCGTCCTGGCACCACCGCGTTTACTTGCGCAGACAATCATCCGCGGCGCCGGGCGGAGCTGGATCAGCATCGCGATCAGCATCACGATCGTGAGCGCCGCCGCGGTCGTGCTTTATCACATGCTGCGCGATATCGAGCTCGGTAAGGTCATCGCCGCGCTCGAGGCCCAATCGCGCTGGCGGATACTTCTCGCCACGGCACTCGTGGTCGCGGGCTACAGCAACCTTGTTGGCTACGATCTGTTCGCGCTGTACACGATTGGCAAGCGCCATATCCCGCTACGCGTCGTCGCTTTTGCGAGTTTCACAAGCTACACGATCGGTCATTCGCTCGGCGCGGCGACCCTGACCTGTGCGCTATTGCGGTATCGCGTCTATTCGTTCTGGCAGATGAATGTCGTCGACATTGCGAAGATCGCCTTCTTCACCGGCATGACCTACTGGCTCGGCAATATCGTGGTGCTGGGCGCTGCCACGGCCTATGCCCCGCAGGGCTTGAGTGCAGTCGATCACTTGCCGGATTGGCTCAACCGGCTGATGGGCTTGGCCGGAATTCTCGCGCTCCTTTGTTACTTGGTTTGGCTTGCCGGCGGACGCCGCATGGTCGGTCGCAACAATTGGCGAATCGCACTGCCAAGCTTGCGCGGCACGCTGTTACAGATCGGCATCGGCGCGCTCGACCGCGTTCTCGCTTCGCTGTCGATTTACATGCTGCTGCCGGCGAGTCCCGACGTGAGCTTCGCCACAGTGCTTGTCGTGTTCGTGACGGCGACGCTTCTTGGCATCGTCAGTCATGCGCCCGGCAGCCTCGGCGTAATCGAAGCGGCCGTGCTTGTCGGCCTGCCGCAATACCCGCGCGAGCAATTGCTCGCGTCGCTCGTGACATTCCGCGTGATCGATTTTTTTCTGCCGTTAATGCTCGCAACCGCGATGTTCGGCGCGCGCGAATTGCGTCTGCTGGTCCGCAGCGCACAAAGGGCGCAAGCCGACGCGGCGTTTTGCCCGCTATCGCTCCCCGCAAACGATGCTGTGCGCTTCGATTGAAAATTGCGCGCGCTCAAAGCCGATCGATGTGGATCGTCTGCGAGTTGGTTAGGGTGTATGGCGGCTACACGATGCGCGAGGCGCCGGAGATCGTAGATGCGCTCTCGATCACGTAGACATTACCTTCCGTATTTCGCCATTACCTGTTGGATGTAAGCCTCGTATTTCGACGCAATGCCGGCGTCCCGAATGAGCAGGACATTTTCAGCGTTACTCATCGCGTGGTTTGAGAGATTAAAACTTCCCGTCACCACTACATCATCGGCAATCACTAGTTTGTTGTGCATAAAGTTGTGCGGCTGGTGGGGCTTGTTCCGATCAAATGGAAGCGAGTTTTTGCGAACCAGATGGTTCGAAATCTTGTCCCAGGTATTGATCTTGTCGGCACCAACATGTGCGGTTACCCACTGCCGCCTCACTTGATCCATTTGCGGACCGTCGTAAATACCGCCGAGCTGTAGGCCCCGGTCGATCGCCTCCGATAATGCCGCAAGTATTGGACCGGACGAAAGGACTACCGAAGCCACGAGAAGCCGTCTGCGTGCGGCGGCGATTGCGCCAACTATCTCCTTCACGATCGCGGGGCTTTGCTCTGGCGCAAACGCGACCGTCACCGGCACTTCGGCAACGCGAACGATATCCGCATCGCGACCGAGAAAACTTTCTACAATCCTTCCCGTTGAGAGAAGGTCGTTAAAGACTTTGGAGTAATAGGACGCCAGGAGTTGCGAACGTAGGCACAAAAGATTGTTCTCCTGCAATCCCCAGGAGTCGTTGGTATAATTCGACGAGCCTGTAATGACCGCTGCTTCCGCAGAATTGCCATCGCGCACTATGTATTTGTTATGCATCAACACACGATAGCCGGTAATGCCTTTGATCTGCGCAATATCGGAGAATGAGCGCACGAAGCTCTCCGTGCCTGGAGGCTTCCTATCTGCCTCCAGATTCGCTGGTGAAGCGGTTGATACGGTATCGTCGCCCAGCTCGGTGGCCGCATCATAGACGATGCGGATGACGACCTTATTCTTTGCTCGCTCCTGCAAGGCATTCGTCATGATTTTGGCTGCATCATCACGCAGCTGGAAATCGTAGATCGCAATGTCGAGAGTCGCGCGGGCTTCACTGACGAAACGCGCTATTCTGCTTGCAACCTCACTGATCTGCGCCGCTCGCTCAAGCGTCGGAGTAAA
>Ga0073928_10008379_pt1 | contig 13005 bp, 8 predicted proteins | sample PaiPotPPA55metaG_FD_76969 | JGI IMG/M metagenome (GOLD analysis project Ga0073928, IMG submission 76969) | Iron sulfur acid spring bacterial and archeal communities from Banff, Canada, to study Microbial Dark Matter (Phase II) - Paint Pots PPA... ...
CAGGCGTTCTCGGGCGCGCGGCTGCGGCAACCATGGCGGAATCTGCTCGGGTAGAGTCACTGCCAGCTGGTCTGCAGGGGATCGTGAACGTAGCGTGAGCCATAAAACAGCGCCGGGGAGCGCGGCGGGAAACCAAAAAAAAGGTACAGGGCGCCCTGCGACTGCGTCAGGGCCTGGTCACATCCGTAGCCTTCGCAAAAGACCGACAGCAATTGCGGGCTGCTCGACGGGTCAATCAGCCCGTTGCTGGTGCCCCCGGCCGGAATCATCTCAATCTTCACGTTCGTCAGCTGGTTGTTTGGCGAGACTTGTTTGACCAGCCAGGAATTGACGGAATCGGCAAGAAAAACGCGCTTCAGGGTGATATCGGAAATGGGGCCGTTGGTGGGAAAGAGCGTAAGGAAATCGTTGTTCGCGAGACTCTCAGAAAGGACGTCTTCGATCAGGAAGTCGCCGTTTGAAGGGATTCCAGCGTTGGTGATGGAGAGACCCTGGGCGATGAATTGGCCCCGAATGGTCACGATTCCGTAGTTCACAAACCGCATGGTTGGCGCCACCGCGGACGCGAAGGAACAGTTTTCGATGACCATACCGAATCCAGCCGTAATGTTTGGCGCCGAGGCGTCGGCACCCAAGGCATAGGCATTTTCGCTTCCCACCGTGGAGTTTTTAATCGTGATGTAAACAGAGCCATTGCCCGCATTGTCGTGCACATGGACGGCCGGACCTCCGTCCCAGCCACGTCCTTGAATGTTCAGGCCGTCGATAGACACCTGGTTTAAGCCGCTCATATCGACAAACGGACCGCTGAAGCTTTTGGTTTGAATCCAAGTTGCACTGGGTCCGGTTACGAAGGAACCGGAGTCCCCTTGGAAATTGCTGGTTCTCCCCACGTACGCGTTGCTACTTGCGAGAATCAGGGTGTCGGCCTGAAGAGCGTTATCGAATAGGCTGTAAAGCCAACCTTTGTAAATGAGCGCGGGCCAAGTCAAGACATGTACGACACAGGGCCCCGTGGACGGCGGGAAATACACAATGCCCGAGCCGCCGGCGGAATTCATGGCAGTTCCTGCGTCGGTCAGCGTTTTTTGGATCGCCGCGGTATCGTCCGTTATGCCGTCGCAAACTGCGCCACCGTAACTCTTGACGTTGTATACGGTAGTGGACGCTTGTGAGGCATTGGCTGCAAGGGTAACCTGCGCTGAGGCCTGCTTCGATGGGTCCGCGACACTCTGCGCCGTAATGTTCAGGTTTCCCCCGGCGGGGAGTTGCGCGGGGGCCACGAAGTTGCCGTTCAGATCGATCAGACCGCAGGCCCCCGGACACCCTGCACCGGTGACAGACCAAACGACGGACGGATCGGGATGTCCTTGACTTTTGACAGTCGCATGGAACGTCTGCATAGCGCCGAGTCCGACCGTTGCGGTCTGCGGAACGACATCCACGCTGATATCACTGACGACCTGCACGCTGGCGGTTCCGGGTTTCGCCGTGTCGGCGACGCTGGTGGCAGAGACGGCCACCACGCCGGGCGAGATAACCCGTACCGGCGCGGTATAGAGACCCGCGTCGTCAATGGTGCCAAATTGTAGACTGCCGCCCTGAGTTCCGTTGACGCTCCAGAATACGCTTGGGTCGGAAACGCGGTCGACATTGGCAAGCATGCGCTGTTGATTCCCGAGTAGCACGGAGGCGTTCGTCGGGGCAATGGACACAGCTTCTGGAGGACTGGCAGGCGGTTGATTCGCTGGCGATCTGGCGGCCCCCGTATTGGCGCACCCGGCTCCGGAAATTACTCCCGCGATAACCAGGGAGACCGCGCGACGTGATCCGCTGCAACGTAGACTCATAGCACGAAGAAGATATGCGCGCCACACGCTGAGAAGGGGAGTGCACCTTAGCCGCCAGGCCGGATTAATTTCTTATTAGACAGGCGCAGCGCCCAGGGACGCCGCAGGGCTTGGGCATGCATGAACGCATTTGCGCTGCGGAGTCCTCGGAGGCGGGGAGCGGCTTGGGCTGCTGCGGGCATGCACCGCCGATGCGTGAGAGAATGGACGGTATCGAAAGCCCTGCTTGGGGAGTTGATTCTCGGCAATTTTGCGGCGGACGCAGACGTGGCCAGTGGGCAAAACGGATCCGTTCAGAGGGATCGCCGATGAATCTTCTGAATGCCGAGCGCGCAGGCCCAGCGTCCGTCTCGACATGCGCTCAACTGTTGTATATTACGCAGGGTCGGGCACGGAGAACGATGAGCCCCGGAGAGCGGCCGGAATCGTGGTTCCTTGGAATTTGTCCTCGAGGGATGGCGGAGTGCCGCCGGGCGTTGAATAACGGGGCCTTCGATTTCAGGATTTACAGGAACGCCGAATCGATCGGGACTCGATTACGAGCAAGCTTTGCGGGCGCGACCGTCAAAGATGAGCCAGATCTGGGGCGAACCACGTGTTTTCGGCGGTTCTTGCGGAAAAACGGAGCACCTTCACCCGGCGCGGTTTTCTTCATCGTTTTGAACGACCGCTTTCTCTTAGAGCCTCGCGGCCCGAAGAAAAAGCGCTGGAACCGGGCAGCGGCGGGATTCTCTAAGGGACGCAACCAGGAAGGCGGCACTGCCCGCCGCCTGTTGGCGTGGACCGCGCTGGTTAGAAAAGGTGCCACGGCCTGTGCAGCGATTTGCTGTACTGGAATGCCAGTCTCGACAAGTAGAGGAGGCGCAACAGGGCTTGGAGACGAGAAAAATCATGCATCGAATGTCGCATTGCTGCGCAGCTTCCGTCCATTATCCGGAGCTGGCGCGAGTGCCGCTGTCGCGCGCGATCGAGCTGTGCGCTTGCGGCGTAAGCCAGCAGTTTTCATGGATGCCGCGCAGTGCACACACCAAGGGTTAGCATTGTTGTGCCGAATTACAATCACGCGCGCTTTCTGCCCGCACGCATAGAAAGTCTGTTGCGGCAGAGCTACCAGGACTTCGAGCTTATCTTGCTAGATGACTGTTCGACGGATGGCAGCCGGGAGGTGCTGCAATCTTACGCCTCCGATGCCCGCGTGAGAATTGAATTTAGCACCGTGAATTCAGGAAGCACATTCAAGCAGTGGAACAAGGGAGTTCGATTAGCGCGCGGAGAGTATGTCTGGATTGCGGAGTCGGACGACTACGCCGACGAAACCTTGCTCGAGAAGCTGCTGGCGGTCCTCGATAAGGACCCGAGCAAGGTTTTCGCTTATTGTCGTTCCTGGCGGATTTCTCCCGAGAATCAGTTGGATGGGTTTGCCGACTCGCATCTCGAATACTTGGACCCCCAGCGATGGAAGGCGGACTATTGCGCTGATGGACGTGACGAGGGTCGTGATTTTTTGCTGGTCTATAATACGATTCCCAACGCAAGTGCGGTGGTCTTTCGCCGGGCCATTTATGAGCGCGTCGGCGGAGCGGATGAAACACTGCGGTTATGCGGGGACTGGAAGCTGTGGGCAGCAATGGCGCTGACGGGAAGCGTGGCTTATCTCGGCGCTGCGCTCAATTACTTCCGCTTTCACGAGCACAGTGTTCGAACTGACGCCGGTCGCTTGAAATTCGACGCCCTGGAGAGCCTGCAAGTGTCCCATTGGCTGTTGAATAAAATCACTCCGTCTGACCTCGCTCGCGAGAAAATGTGCGTCCGGCGGGCGAACTTGTGGGTTCCGGCGGTCTTGAGTTTTCACGTGCCGTTCAGCGTAAAGCGGCAAATACTGCGGGAGGTGCGAGCCGTTGATCCGGACGCCTTGCGTCACGCTATCCGGCCGATGCTTGCGACCTTCCATAGGAAGTTTGCGAGAACTATGGGGTGGGCGAGAGCGGGCGGATAACAAAACACTTGTAGGAACAGAAACACTGGCCATCCGAAGGCCGGTGCTAGAAGCGGAAGACCGCAAACCGTAGCACGAGGGAATAAGGGCTGGGCACACCGCATGGCCTAGAAAAGCAGAAGGCTAGCGCCTTGAGGGACTTCGTCGTGGCCGTCGAGCTTAGCCTTAACTTCTGACCAGACGGGTATCGAGTGCAGGTGGGCCAGATATCGGTCGAGCAAGTCGATTCGTCTTCCCGGGCCTGTCGAAGAACCGTAACCAGGGTGCCGCAGCAGTGCACCAAAGCGGCTTGCTTCTTCGCGATTTAATTGGTCGCTTTCAAGTAACATGTTCTATGATGACGGGTAGCTTAGAAGAATGCGGGTGTACGTCCCGTTTACGAACCGGGAACGCTTGACGCGTGCGAATCGGAGAAAGAGTGACCGAGTTTTGGGCCTGGTGACCCGCGTTTCCGCAAGAGCTAACGGGCCCGCCCACCGAAGCGCAACCCGGGGCATGTCTTTGACCATTGGTGTCCACATTTGATGCCCGTCCCCCAGAATGATTCGCTGGGCGCGCGCCGAAAGCTTATTATCAGCGCTCTTTTTCTAGTCGGTGGTGCCCTTGTTGCCTATGAAGTTTCGCAATATATCCTCGCGGAGGACTATAGCGGAATCATTTACGGAGTCGGCTTAACGCTAGGAGTTCTGATTGTACTTGTGATTCTGAAGGACTGGCGCAAGGGCCTTTATTTATTCCTCGCGTGGCTGCTTTTTGAAGATCTAGTCCGCAAATACATGGGCAACAATATGGTCATTTATTTCGCCAAGGACGTGTTGGCGCTGATTACCATGTTGGCGTGCTTCGTCGACTACCTTCGCAAGCGGGCGCAATTTTTTCGGCCGCCCTTCATCATTCCCCTCTTAATTTTTGTTTGGCTTGGGATTCTGCAGGTCTTCAATCCCGCATCGTCGCATTTTATCTTCGGCGTCATGGGAGTGAAGCTGTATTTTTTTTATATGCCGCTGGTATTCGTTGGCTACGCGCTGATCGAATCCGAGGCTGATATTCGAAGATTTTTCTGGTGCAATATTGTTTTGGCAGACTTGATCGCTGGCCTGGGTATTGCGCAATCCATCTTGGGACACACCTTTCTGAATCCCGAGAAACCGGCAGAAGATCTTCGGGAATTGAGCACCTTGTATCGCACCGCTCCACTGTCCGGTGTTCAAGTGTATCGCCCCACTTCGGTATTTGTAAGTGACGGCCGCTTCGCTTCGTACATGACCCTTAGCTTGCTTCTGGCCTTCGGCTTCGCGAGCTATCTTCTGCTGAAAAAAAAGAAAGGACGGATGTTCAGCGCCGCCAGCCTGGCGATTATCGCGATCGCCGCGGTGCTGAGCGCTTCGCGCGGCGCACTGCTGTGGAGCATACTCAATCTTTCCGCGGGAAGTGTGGCCTTTCTATGGGGAGCACCATGGAAGGAACGGGAGGTCATCCGGGTGCTGCGCACGATTTGGCGCACGGGGTTCGTCATCGCTGTGGGACTGCTGGTGCTCCTCTTGCTGAACCCGGCAGCCCTGCTCGACAGAGCGGCGTTTTACTCCGAGACGCTGTTGCCGGGCACCGAACAGAGTGAGCTCACTTACCGCGTTTATGATTACCCGCTCCAGAATTTTGTTTCAGTTTTTGACCATCCCAGATGGATGATTGGCTACGGAATTGGGACGGCTTCGCTGGGAGTCCAGTACGTGGCCAGAATTTTCAAAACCGGGTCGTCGGCGCCGGTAACAGAAAATGGATACGGCACGCTCATCATTGAGTTTGGACTGGCAGGACTGGTTTTGTGGATACTGATGAGCGTCTCAATCGCCAAAGCGTCATGGAGAATCATCCGTTCCCTCAAGGGTACGCCGTGGTTTCCCCTGGCATTTGTGCTCGGCTGGTTCGCGTTCTTGATTTTGTTTCCATACACATACAACGGAATGGCAGCCTACCAAAACTTCGTGATCAACGCCTATCTCTGGCTATTGATCGGTATCCTCTTTCGGATTCCCAAACTTGCAGCGGCGGGCCTAGATCATGACCGGCCGGAAACCGTCAGGGCTCAGCCCGCCCGGCGAGCAGCCGTCAGAATCGCAGAGGCCACCGTCAAGACCGCGCTACCAACCCCGGATTGATGTTGCCGGAGCGGGCAACCCCGGCCGCGGCGGTTTGCGCGCGGTCCGGCGGCGGAGCTCCGCCGTTTTGTCAGGTTACCGGCGCGACTGCATTTCCTTGCCGAGCAGGAATCCTCGAGAAGTGCTCGAGTCGTGTCGCGCAGCCTAAACCTGGAGCATGCCGGCGCGAGCGGGCGCCGCCCGAGGCCACGCGGGCAACTGGCACCGGCAATAACGTCGGCGTGGTAAGTTTTGGATGGTCTCCGATACCTTAAAAGGGGGAAAACATCATGGGGAAAGTGGCGACTGCGCTTGCTCTTGGACTATTGGGAGTCCTGGCCTCGCCGCCGGTCAAAGTGTCGGGAGCGGGCAATGCCGCGGTCTCCTCCCCGGAACAGGATCTTACGGGAGCGCGCGCTGGCGGCGCGCGACGAAGGAGCACTCAGCGAGACGGCATGGGTGCGCAGCGCTGTCAGAACGAGACGATCAGTCGACGGCGGCTTGGCGCGGCAATTTCATGTGGACTGGCCCCCGAGCCGCAGACGCCCGCTGAAAGCCGCACGGCAAATTGGGCCGGAGGACCCGGCGCAAATAATACTCCGCGGGGATCTCTTTGTTACGCGTCCGCGGGCGGACACGACACGGCCGATGGATCCACCTGGAACAACGCGAAAGAGAGTCTGATGGCTTGCTACGATTCGCTCGGAGCCGATGGAGGCACGGTGTTTTTTACCGACGGCGGGGTTTATTCGGGTTCTCAAGTACGCGCCTGTCCAAGAAATGATCCGCCGGGCTGCGGGATTTGGATCATGGGCAGAAAAGATCCAAATTTTGCGCACCCGCCGCCGGGTTGGCGGCGCGCGAAAAGAACCATCATTTTCGTGGGCGTTGGCGGAGTCAGTTTTGGAGCCAACAGTCGCTTTGGCGGCAAACCTGGAGTGTTGGCCGGGAGCGGCGTCGATCGCAATCATCCTTCGATCTGGCTCTCCGACGTTTCGGGAGTCGTTTTTCGGAACATGGCCACATTTTCGGCTTTTGGGATTCAACCTCTGCGGGGCATCGTGGTCGGAGAAGGCTCCGATCACAATCGTCGTGGAGCGGCAACCTGCGCCAGTGTGGTGTTTGACAACGTGGATCCCAGTGTCTACGGTGACCTTCGTTCTGGCCCAGGTATCGACATCACGGGAGGAAGCTTTTGGATCACCATTCAGAACTCCCTAGTGAACGGTTCCTACGGTCAGCCTCGCGAAGCCAATGGTCGCGCAGCCATTCTGATCGACGGATCCGGCAATAACGGGAACGGGCTGATTTTTATTAGCGATACCAACGTTAACGCCGGCGGAATCAAGTACGTTCCGGGTTTAAACCCAGGTTCTTTGGTCGTTCGCAACCTCACGCTGGAAGGCGATTTTGTACACGATGTTCCTCCGGCCGTCTGGCTTTCAAATGGCGGGACCGTCAATGGCACGACGCTCCTGGCAGATGACATAACCGTATCCGATCCCGGCCCCAATGGAGCTCCGGCGTTGCAGATTGATGGCGGGTTGGCTGACAATTGCACCGCGATGGGGATTTCCGGCGCGGGGCATCCGAACGCGGGAGTCAATGTCCGGGGTCCATGCACGATTGTTGGACAGTTTGAGAGCTACAACCTGGCGGCCTCGAACGACAGCATATCGCCGCTTCGCCGCGGCCAAGCGGGCACCGTTCTCGGCCACTTGATTGGCCAGACCGACGCGGCGCGACGGGCGTTTCCGCCAACGGCGGTGCGTTTTCAGAACCTGGCCTTGCAGTCGCCATCCGTCTGGGTGGCAAGCCAGTACCAGGGAGGAGCGTCCTTGCTCCCAGGTGTTCTGGCTCCCGACGGCACCAGGAACGCCGGTCGCGCTTCCAACCACGGCGGCAAGGTGCAGGAATGTCTTTGGTTTACGGGCGGCAACGGGCACCTTCGCCGGAGCGTCCGAATTGGCGACTGGTTCATCATGGGGGCCTGGGTGCGTTCGGCCACGGCCAATGGCTATTCCGAAAGTAACACGCAAGCGCTCGCTTTCGATATCGACGATGCTCCCCGGGGTTCGCTCGAAGGAACGCGCAGTACGGCTCCCAACCGGGGAGACGGGGAGTGGGAGTGGCAATGGATCGCCGAGAAGGTTGTGGCCGTACCGCGAGCGGACGTATACGTGCAGTTTTCTGCGCACTTTGACGAGGCACATTCTCTCGAGGCGTTTGCTCCGATACTTCTACACATTCCTGCGCAGACCATAAGCGACAACGAAGCCTATGATCTCGCCGTTAATCTGCAGAGTTACCCTGATTCGGCTCGGGTCGGAGACATCTCGACACTTCGCAACGAGCGGTTGTCGATCGGTGGAACTACCGAATTCTTTGCAAAATTGACGCACTCCTGCACCCAAGATTGCGTTCAAACCTTCCCTGACGCGGCAGGTCCCAACGCTCTGGCGGCCACCAACCTCGAACAGCAATGGCAGAGGCGTCAGGATTTCCGAGGCGGATCGGCCTTCGGCGGTGGGACCGTACTGGCAAGGTATGCGAGATACACGTCGCGCCTCACCCCCGCGGCCGTGCCCGCCAACAGTTGCACGGCCCAATCGTTTACGGTGCCCGGTCTGCTGAAGGGGGACGTCCTTATCGGGGTGAGCAAGCCATCCGAACAAAACGGGCTGACTGTTGCGCCGGGCCACGTTGCGGGCGACGGTTCAGGCACCGTCAATTTTTGTAATGTGACCGCGGCGGCCATCGCGCCGCGACCTCGCGAAGACTATGATTTCGTAGTCGTACAATAAGCGGCGCGTAATTCCGGGGCCTCGACTGCGAGGAATCTGGAACCAGCATTGCACGCAGCGCGCCGGAGATTCTAGCGGGAGCATCCTGATCGAATAAATGATACGGACCAAGACCATCCGACAGATCGCGTGGATGGCAATCCCGGTTTTCCGCTCTGATAGAGGGACTAGCGGAACGTCACTTCTCTCCGGCGCGGCTTCGCGCTGAGGAAAACGCCTTACGGACCAGCGAAACAAAATGTTGTACGTAGCTCGTAGCAGCTTTTATTGTTCAATAACGGTGTCAAGCTCACAAGCAAAGTCCGTTCCTGGATCTTCCGAAACCCATTTGCGAACGTCTTCCGCCGCGACGCGCCCCATTTCCATCAATGAGCCGCGGTTCGTCCAAGCACGATTCATTGCTTCATCCAATAACTCGAGGGTTGGAGCCTTCGCCAAGAATCCGTTAATGCCATCTCGGATCAGTTCTCGATTCCCGGCAACGTCGGTGACTATAGCCGCACGACCGCAAAGCATTGCTTCCACCAATGCCACAGGCATTCCTTCATACTGAGATGGCAAAATCAAGGCGTGATGCCTAGACCACAGCGTTTCGATGTCATCGACGAAACCAGTGAAATCGATATTCTTCAGATTCATCATATCGACCAGGCGGCGAAGAGACAGCTCGTTTACACCCTGCCCCACTAGGGATATGCGTACTGGTCGGGAGCGCCAGTGCGGGAGACTCAAGACTTGGATGAGCAGATCCTGACGTTTTTGCACGATATCCAGACGGCCAACACAAGCTAGAGCTAGACTGTCTTCCGGATCTGAAGGCCATGCTGTCCGGGCCGCGTAACTCACGTTGAACGGATTGCGGACTACTCTCGCTTGGGCTAAAGGGCTCGCGAATTGGAGTCGGCTCAAGACGAGGTTAGCTTCCGAAACGAAATAGACAGCAGATGCGTGTTCGTAAGCCACAGCTGCCCGAAGTGCGAATTCGTCGTCTGGCCACCAGTCTTCGGCTGCCGTTTGGGCGATAATCGCATATTTCAACCCAGAAGACCGCGAAGCTTCCATCCAGGGAAGCCCGTCCATGTTCTTGCCCTGTGAAATAACGACTAAGTTCGCCTGGGACGCAATCCGCTTTATATGACGGCGGTAATCCCGATCGGGAATGAAATTCCGGATTGCTCGTTTTACCAGGGTGAGCGGTGGCCGGTACACCACATGGCAGCCGAGCGCACGAAGGTTTTCGACCTGCTTAACAGGCTCGTTCCACTGCTTGACACTCACGATCACTCGCGCTCCGCGGCGAGCGAACCATCCAGCCGCAGCGCTCCATAAATATTCACTTCCGGACCAAGGGAGCCACTCATTGGAGGATAGAAACACAATCTTTCGAGTTGTTTTCGGAAGGTTAGAACGATTCATGAATTCTGAGAAAAGCTGCCATGTCCAGGCATGTCCCAAATTTGTTTAAAGTCGGTGATACGGAAGATGTTTGGAGCTTATCAGAAACTTAGAGTTCGCCGAATAGGAAACAATTGCACTAAATCTTGTGTTGTCGGGTACTCGTGTGCGGAATAGGCTTTGCCAAAAAGGCTATGGGCAGGAATTCCTAGAGAGACGCAAATCGGCTAGTCGTTGCAGCGCTAGCGGCCTGGGGTCCGGAGTGGAAGTCCGAAATGTGGCAAGCTCTCTTTGTGAAAGTGGCAAGGCTGCGGTTACGCGCTAGGTTCCATCACAGCGACCCCGGAAGGTTAGATCGGAGCAGGTGTCACGAAACTACTACATTGTGATGCTGCCGGCCCAATGAGTCGCTGTTTCAGAGTGCGGCTTCGCCAAGCAAGGGCTCGAGAATCCGGGAAAGATTCTCGATCGAATGTTCCGCGGCGAGCGCCATGCGCTTCGCCTTCAGAGAACTGTCTGGCGGCTCATGAAGGGCCGCCAGGATCGCACTGGCCAGTTCGTCGGCGTTGCCTCCGGTGTAAACCAAATCCGGGTAATCCCGAACATAGGCGATGGGGGTGCTTACAACCGGCAGACCTCTGGCAAAGTAATCGAAGAGCTTTAGGGGCACGCAATACAAGTTTTTCAGATCGAGACAATCGTAGGGAAGAAATCCGATAGCGTCGCCGGACAATAGCGGGCTCCAGTAGTCGGGAGGCCCCCAGGGCAGGACATGGCTGTTCGGGAGCGCCAGGCAATCCTCGCGACCAAAGGAGATGAAATGCCATTCTGGATGATTCCGGAGAACCTGCGCCAAAAGCTTGAGGTCGACTCGACCGTCGATGCTGCCGAAATAGACGAGCCAGGGCCTCGGAATGGGCTGCAGCTCGCGGGGAAGTACAGGAACGAGTGCCGGAGGTGGCGTCGCGCTGGACGGCGCGGCGAATTGCGGCAGCCTGCGAATTTTGGCGCCCAGCCGTTCCCGCAGTTCAGAAAAAGCGGCCTCCGGAATCGCCAAAGTGACGTCGGACAGCTGCACGTGTTCCATCTGGTTCTGGATTTCGTAGTCCATGCAAATGTGAACCAAGGGCCGACCTTGCCGTTTCATGGCCGCGGCCAGGGTCCGGGTGTACTCGCCGTGGGGATAAAAGAAGACCGGGTCGTTCAGCTCCAGGCGCCGTGCGACCCTCATGATTTGATTTCGCACCAGGAGAGCTTGCAGCTGAGAAAGTCCGCGCTGCCGGTTCAGCCGATGGCTGAGCAACACGGGACGGAAGCGAAAAACACGCACGGCGACTTCGGAAGGGTTCGCCGAAGGCCGCCGAATGAAAGAAACTGGATTCTCGCAGTACAGAACCCTTGCACCGGTCCGAGCTAAGGCCAGTGCCAGTCTCTCCGGAACGTTGCGCGCGTCCCAGGTCCAGCCAGAGATAACGATCGCGTCCCTCAAGCCATTTCACTCCTACCCGCGGGACTCCCGTCGAAGGTAACGGACAACCGGCGGGCCATGTTCCCGGCCACAGATTGCTGGCGCTGATCCTGGGAGCGGCGAGCGTAAGCGCCATGGCCAACCGGCCACCTGTTTGCCACGCCTTCCGTTGGACGCACTGCGCGACGGCTAATTTTTGCGGCGCACGGGACCACTAGGCTCCGCGGCCACTTGCTACGGCATTCGGAGTGCTGCGTCCCGGGTGGGGTAGTTGCAAGACCCTGCGGATCGCCTCGCGATGCGAGACGGCCAGGCGAATAATCTCGGATATCTGTGAGATCGCTTCTTTGTCCACACTGCCGCCATTCGGGAGCACCATGACACGGCTGCACAGCCGCTCGGTCTCAGGCAATACCAACGATGCATGCGGGAAAAAGGATTTGTAAGGCTCCATGCGGTGGCACCCCGGGAAGAAATACCTCCGCGCAAGGACGTTCTCCGCGAACAACACCTGGACAATTTCGCTGGCGTTCAGTCCAGCCTCTTCTGCGTCGATCTCCCCGACAATGTAATGGTAGTTGGTCTGCTCGTCCTCGGGGTAAGCCATCAATTGCACGCCGGGGATTTTGTTCAAATGCTCTCGGTACAGTAAGTAATTTCTTCGATTGATTTCTATAAACTCGTCGACGCTTTCCAGCGAAGTAAGTCCCATGGCGGCACAGGCTTCGGTCATCTTGCCGTTAGTGCCCACATAAATGACATTGTCATAGCCTTGAAATCCGAAATTGCGCATCAAGCGCATCTTGTTGGCAAGCTCATCATCGTTTGTGAGGACAGCTCCGCCCTCAAAGGAGTTGAAGAACTTGGTGGCATGAAAACTGAACACCTCGCAGCGTCCAAATCCTCCGATAGGTCTGCCCTTGTAGGAGCAGCGAAAGGCGTGGGCGGCGTCAAACATGATCTGGAGATTTCGACGACGCGCAATGGATTCTAGTGCATCGATATCGCAGGCGCGACCCCAGGTGTGGACCCCGATAATCCCCGTTGTGCGCGGAGTGATCATCTTCTCGATTTGTCGCGGGTCCAAGTTGTGAGTCAACGGATCAATATCACAAAACACGGGAGTTAACTCTTGCCACTGCAGCGCGTGCGCGGTGGCCACGAAGGTGAACGACGGGACGATCACTTCCCCGGTCAAGCCCAGCGCCCGGGTAGCGATTTCGAGCGAAATCGTCGCGTTGCACATAACCACGCAGTTCGAGACTCCCACGATTTGCGCCAGTTTTTTTTCGAACTCTTGAACATACGGGCCATTGTTGGTCAGCCTATTGCGGTCGAGCATCAGGTTGACGCG
>Ga0073928_10008380_pt1 | contig 13003 bp, 12 predicted proteins | sample PaiPotPPA55metaG_FD_76969 | JGI IMG/M metagenome (GOLD analysis project Ga0073928, IMG submission 76969) | Iron sulfur acid spring bacterial and archeal communities from Banff, Canada, to study Microbial Dark Matter (Phase II) - Paint Pots PPA... ...
GGACGGCTTCCGCTGCATCGTGTTCCGCGACGGCGACGAGGTCGAGCTCGGCAGCCGCAACGAGCGACCCCTCAACCGCTACTTCCCGGAGATCCTCGACCCGCTGCGGGCCGCGCTGCCGGCGCGGGCCGTCGTCGACGGCGAGCTCGTCATCGCGACGTCGCACGGCCTCGACTTCGACCTGCTGTCGCTGCGCATCCACCCCGCCGCGAGCCGGGTCGCCATGCTCGCCGAGGAGCACCCGGTGAGCTTCGTCGCCTTCGACGCGCTCTGCGACGGCGGCGAGGACCTGCGCGAGCACCCGTTCGCCGAGCGACGAACCCGGCTGGAGCGGATCGTCGTCGACACGGCGCCGGTGCACGTCACGCCGGCGACCACCGATCTCGCCACCGCCGAGCGCTGGTTCCACGACTTCGAGGGCGCCGGCCTCGACGGGGTGGTCGCCAAGGCCCTCGACGGCCCGTACCGCGAGGGCCAGCGGACCATGGTGAAGGTGAAGCACCTGCGCACCGCCGACTGCGTCGTCGCCGGGTTCCGCACCCACAAGGACGGAAAGGGCATCGGCTCCCTCCTCCTCGGGCTGTTCGACGGCGCCGGCGACCTGCACCACGTCGGTGTGGCGAGCAGCTTCGCGGCGCCGCTGCGGGCCAAGCTGGCCAAGGAGGTCGACCCGTACCGCAAGGACGCGCTCGCGAACCACCCGTGGCGGGAGTGGGGCGGCGCCGAGGGGGCCGCCACCCGCATGCCCGGCAGCCCGAGCCGCTGGAACGCCCAGAAGGACCTCTCGTGGGAGGCGCTGCGGCCCGAGCTGGTCGCCGAGGTCGCCTACGAGCACCTCCAAGGCGACCGGTTCCGCCACAACGCCCGGTTCCAGCGCTGGCGGCCCGACCGCGAGCCCCGCTCGTGCACCTACGAGCAGCTCGAGACCCCGGTCCCGGTCGAGCTGCGCGAGGTCTTCGGCGTGTAGAACGCGTTCCACCCCGCGAGCGGCGCCGCGGAAGGGCCGGACGGCAAACACCAGGCGACGACCTGGTATCCTTTTGTCCGTACCGGTTGTTGGTGTGCGGCCTCGGGTCGCCGGCGAACGTGGCCGCGAGGCCACGTTTTTTCGTGAGGGAGAGGCGAGGGGAATGGCGGACGTGGACACGATCGCGGCTGCGGTCGAGCCCGTCGTCGCCGCGCTCGGCCTCCAGCTCTACGACGTCGAGGCGACCGGCCCCGCGCGCGCCCGGACCCTCCGCGTCACCGTGGAGCGCCCGGGCGGCGTCGACCTCGACGCCATCGCGGCCGCCAGCCAGGCCCTCTCCCCGGTCCTCGACGGCGACGGCGCGGTGCAGGCCGCCCTGCCGGGGGCCTACACCCTCGAGGTGACGAGCCCCGGGCTCGAGCGGCGGCTGCGCACCCCGGCCCACTTCCGGGGCGCGGTGGGCCAGACGGTGTCGGTGAAGACCCAGACCGGCGGGGTCGCGCAGCGGCGCCGGGGCGTGCTGGTGGCGGCCGACGACGCCGGCATCGACGTCGGGTTCGACACCGGCGAGGAGCGCCTGCCCTACGACGCCGTCACCCAGGCCCGCACCGTGTTCGAGTGGGGCCCGCCGCCGAAGGGCGGCCGGCGCCCGCGGGAGGTGGCGCGGCGATGAACTCGGAGATGATGGAGGCGCTCGAGAACATCGAGCGCGAGAAGGGCATCTCGATCGAGATCATGCTCGAGGCGCTCGCCAACGCGCTCGTCACCGCGTACAAGCGGATGCCGAACGCGGCCGAGGAGGCGCTGGTCGAGATCGACGTCGAGACCGGCGACATCAAGGTGATCGCCCAGGAGCTCGACGAGGAGGGCCAGGTCGTCCGCGAGTGGGACGACACCCCGAACGACTTCGGTCGCATCGCGGCCCAGACCGCCAAGCAGGTCATCCTGCAGCGCATCCGCGACGTCGAGCGCGAGAGCAAGTACGAGGAGTACGCGGGCAAGGAAGGCGAGCTCGTTACCGGGATCATCCAGCAGACCGACCAGCGCTACACGCTCCTCGACCTGGGACGCGTCGAGGCGCTGCTCCCGCAGGCCGAGCAGGTCCAGAACGAGCGCTACGAGCACGGCAGCCGCCTCAAGGCCTACATCGTCGAGGTGCGCAAGACGGCCAAGGGCCCCCAGATCGTGGTGTCGCGCACGCACCCCGGGCTCGTGAAGCGCCTCTTCGAGCTCGAGGTGCCCGAGATCGTCGACGGCGTCGTCGAGCTCCGCGCCATCGCGCGCGAGCCCGGCCACCGCACGAAGATCGCGGTGGCTTCAAACGACCACAACGTCGACCCGGTCGGCGCCTGCGTCGGCGCGCGCGGGTCGCGGGTGCGGATGGTCGTGAACGAGCTGCGAGGCGAGAAGGTCGACATCGTCCCCTACACCGACAGCCCGTCCGAGTTCGTGCTGAAGGCGCTCGCGCCGGCCCGGGTGCGCGAGGTGCGCATCCACGAGGACACCGGCACCGCCGAGGTGATCGTCCCCGACTTCCAGCTCTCGCTGGCGATCGGGAAGGAAGGCCAGAACGCGCGGCTGGCGGCCCGGCTCACCGGCTGGCGCGTCGACATCAAGAGCGAGACCCAGCTCCAAGAGGAGGAGGCCGGCGGCGGCGTCGAGTACGCCGAGGGCGAGTGGGTCCAGAGCGACAGCGGCGAGCTGGTGTGGCAGCCGGCCGAGGGCGGGGACGCCATCTCGGCCGCCGAGGCCGGCTACGCGTCGCCGGTGCCCGCGGGCGGCGGCGTCGCGGTCGCGACCGAGCCGACCACCGCCGCGCCGCCGAAGCCGGACGAGCCCGCCCCCGAAGCGAAGGACGCGCCGGCCGAGCCGGCGCCGCCCGCCCCGCCCGCCGAGCCGGCCCCGGCCGCCGCCGAGCCCGCGCCCGTCGCCGAGGTGTCGGACGAGCCCGCATGAGCGCCGGCGCACGTGCGTGGGGTGCCGCCGCGTCGTCGACCCGGCCGAGCTGGTCCGGGTGTCCCTCGACGCCGACGGCGAGCCGCAGCTCGGCCCGGGCCCGGGCCGGGGCGCGTGGCTGTGCCGCCCGCCCGACGCGATCGCCTGCCTCGACGCCGCGACCCGCCGGCGCGCCCTCGACCGGGCCCTCCGGGCGCCGGTCGCAGCGCCGGCCCTCGGCGCGCTGCGCGCGAAACTCCAAGGTCTGAACGGCTGAGCGGCCGGCGCCGCCCGCCGCGGAAGGAAGCCCTTGCCCACCAAGAAGATCCGGATCTATGAGCTCGCCCGGGAGCTCGGGGTCGAGAACCAGGTGGTCCTCGACCTCGCCGACGAGCTCAAGATCGGCGTCAAGAGCCACTCCTCGAGCATCGAGGACGCCATGGCGGATCGCGTCCGCCGGCTCGCGGACAGCAAGGGGCTGCGCCGGGTCGTCGAGCCGGAGCCGGAGCCCGAGCCGGTCCTCGCGCCGCCGGAGCCGGCGCCGGTCGCGCCGGCCGCCACCCCCGCGCCGGCGCCCGAGCCGATGCCGGCCACCCCGCACCGCGTCGTGCGCGTGCGCAGCAGCGACGTCGCCGAGCCGCCCCCGCTGCCGGCGCCGCGGCGTGAGGCACCGCCTCCTCCCCGCGAGCCGATCGCACCCCGGGCCGCCGCGGCGGCTCCGAGCCCCGAGGCGCCCCCGCTGCGCTCGCCGACCGGCAAGCCGATCCCGCCGCCCCCCGGCGCGCGCCGGCTGCCGCCCCCGCCCGGGCCGCGTGTCTTCACGCCCAGCGCCGGCGGTCCGCCGCGCGGCGACCGCCCCGAGCGGACGGGCGGTGGTCCCGGCGCGCCGAGCGGCCCGCGGTTCGGCCGCCCCGGGGGTTTCCCCGGCCGCGGCGGCCCCGGCGGTGGTCCCGGCGGAGGCCCCGGCGGCCGCGGCGGTCCGCCCGGCCGTCGCTCCGGTCCCCAGGGGCAGCGCCCCCGGCGCAAGAAGCGGCGCCGCCGCGACTTCGAGGACCTCGGCCCGGCGTCGCCGACCGCGCTCACGCCCCTCGACGCGCCGGTCCCGGAGGGCGAGATCGTCGTGCCGCGCGGCGCGTCCATCCAGGAGCTGGCGCCGAAGCTGAACCGCAACCCGGCCGACCTGGTCCGGCTGCTCATGGACGCCGGCGAGATGGTCACCGGCACCATGACGCTGGCCGACGAGATGATCGAGCTCATCGCCGAGACGCTCGGCGCCGAGGTGCTGCTCGTCGAGCCGGGCCAGGAGCAGGAGCTCGAGCTGCAGGCGCTCCTCGGGGAGGACGAGGAGGACGACGCCGCGCTCCTCGAGCCGCGCCCGCCGATCGTCACCGTCATGGGTCACGTCGACCACGGCAAGACCACGCTGCTCGACGCCATCCGGTCCACGAACGTCGTCGCCGGCGAGGCGGGTGGCATCACCCAGCACATCGGCGCCTACCAGGCCGACCGGGGCGGCCGCCGCATCACGTTCATCGACACCCCGGGCCACGAGGCGTTCACCGCCATGCGGGCCCGGGGCGCGCAGGCGACCGACGTCGTTGTGCTCGTCGTGGCGGCCGACGACGGCGTCATGCCGCAGACGATCGAGGCGATCAGCCACGCCCGCGTCGCCGAGGTCCCGATCATCGTCGCCATCACGAAGGTCGACCGCGAGGACGCCAACGTCGAGCGGGTCCGCCAGCAGCTGGTGGAGCAGAGCCTGGTCCCCGAGGAGTGGGGCGGCGAGACCATCGTCGTCGAGGTCGCGGCGCCCGCGGGCCTCGGCGTCGACAACCTCCTCGAGGCGATCCTGCTGGTCGCCGACGTCGAGGAGCTCACCGCCAACCCGAAGGCGCCGGCGCGCGCGTTCGTCCTGGAAGCCGACCTCGAGCAGGGCCGCGGCACCGTCGTGACCGCGCTCGTCGAGCGGGGGACGCTGCGGGTGGGCGAGCCGGTCGTGGCGGGCGGCGGCTGGGGCAAGGTGCGGGCGCTGTTCGACGACCACGGCGCGTCGGTGAAGGAGGCGGTCCCGTCGACGCCGGTCGAGGTGCTCGGCCTCGACGACGTGCCGCTGGCCGGCGACGAGCTGCGGGTCGCCCCCGACGAGAAGACGGCCCGGGCGGTCGGCGAGGCCCGGCGCCGGCGCCGGCGGGTGGCCGGCCAGGCCCATCCCCTGACGCTGGCGGGCGGGGCGCGCCTCGAGGACATCTTCGCGACGGTCCAGCGGGGCGAGGTCGCGACCCTGAACCTGGTCCTGAAGGCCGACGTGCAGGGCTCCCTCGAGGCGGTGACCGACGCCCTCCGCAAGCTCGACCAGGAGCACGAGGAGGTGCGGCTCTCGTTCGTGCACCGCGCCGTCGGCGGCATCACCGAGTCCGACGTGAACCTGGCCGCGGTGTCGAACGCGACGATCGTCGGCTTCAACGTCCGCCCCGACCGCAAGGCGCGCGAGCTGGCCGAGGCCGAGAAGGTGGAGCTGCGGCTCTACGAGGTCATCTACCAGGTCCTCGAGGACGTCACGGCCGCGCTCGTCGGGCTGCTGCAGCCCGAGTTCGAGGAGGTCGTCACCGGCGACGCCGAGGTGCGCGAGATCTTCTCGGTGCCGCGGGTCGGCAAGATCGCCGGGTGCTACGTGACCAACGGGGTCATCACCCGCGGGTCCCGGGTGCGCTTCCTGCGCGAAGGCACCGTCATCTGGAACGGCACCATCTCGTCGCTGCGGCGCTTCAAGGACGACGTGCGCGAGGTGCAGGCCGGCTACGAGTGCGGCATCGGGCTGTCCGACTTCCAGGACCTCCATGGCGGCGACGTCATCGAGACCTACGAGCTCAAGGAGCTCGAGCGCACCCTGCGCTGACCGGCCGCGGCGCGCCCAGCGTCAGCGGTCGCGGCTTCGCCACACCCGGTGCTGCGGCGCCCAGTCGCCGTGCCCGGTGGTCCGGGTGAGCAGGCAGGTGTCGATCCGGAACTCGACGAGCGTCTGGTCCTCGAAGCCGGGTGGCGGCGCGTCGAGGTGCCGCTCGGCGAGGAAGGCCTGGTCGACGGTCCGGCGCAGGGCCTCGCCCCGCGGCAGCTCGACCCGGCCGGTCAGGTAGAAGGCGTCCTCGTTCTCGGCGGGCGGGAACGAGTGCAGCGCGCAGCGCGGGTCCCGACGGAGGTCGTTGAGCTTCGGGGACGGCTCGAGCAGCCCGAACAGCCCGTCCGGCACGAGGATCGGGCACATCGGGTGCAGGCGCGGCCCGCCGTCGGCGCGGACCGTGCCGAGGAACGCCAGGCCGACCCCGCCGAACTGGTAGAGGAGGGCGCGGCCGGCCTCGGCGAGCTCGGGCTCGGCGGCCCGGAACTCGTTCCAGCCCAGCATCGCGGGGCCGCTACGAGCCGCCGGTCCAGCAGCCCATGACGCCGAGCGCGGCCGCGAAGGCGAGGTCGGACGGCCCGACCGTGGCGTGGGCCCCGGTCGGGTCCACGGTGAGGATGAACTGGTCCTTCAGCGCCACCAGCGTCCCGTCGGCCTGCTGGTAGGCGGCGTTGCCGAGCCCGTTCAGGCGGGTGCGGTGCGACGCTGCCGCCGCTCGGCGCCGGTAGGCGGCCTTCGCCTTCTTCTTGGTCGCGAGGTCGTCGACCGTCAGCACCAGCTTCCCGGCCGCGAGCGGGTAGGTGCACGTGTAGGTGCGACCGGTCCACCCGCCGACCTGGGTCCCGGGCAGCGGGGCGCCGAGGCTGGCCTCGACCGCGTTGCGGACCATCGGCTCGCACACGTCGGCGGCCGGGTTGGCCGCGGTGCGGACGCTGGCCGCGGCGGACAGGGGAGCGGCGACCCCGAGGGCGCCGCACAAGGCCGCCAGCGCCGCCAGCCGTCGCATCGGGCCGACCGTACCCCGGCACAATGGTGGGGATGTACGCGGCCGCGGTTCGCTTCGAGCTCTGGATCCCCGAGAGCCAGTCGCTGAAGACCAAGCGCGCCGCGGTGCGGCCGATCGTCGACGGGCTCCGGCACCGCTTCAAGGTGTCGGTGGCCGAGGTGGGCCACCAGGACACGTGGCAGCGAGCCGCGGTCGCGGTGGCCGCGGTCGCCGAGAGCGACGGTCGCCTGCGCGAGGTGCTGGCGACGATCGAGCGGTTCGTGGCCGGCGCGCCGGACGTCGAGCTGCTCGACGTCGAGCGGGCCGAGCTCGTCGCGCCCGACGGCGAGCTGGGGGAGTGGTGACGGTGCCGGCCACCCCCCACCGCCGCTACGCCCGGACCCTGCGCGTCAACGAGGTCGTCCTCGAGGCGCTCGCCGACGAGCTCGAGCGCTGCTCCGACCCCCGCCTCACCCTCGTCACGCTCACCGGCGTCGAGGTGAGCCCCGACCTGCGCCACGCCATCGTCTGGTACGCCGCCCTCGACCGCCCCGACGAGGAGACGCACGCGGCCCTGAAGTCGGCCGCGCCGCACCTGCGCGCGGTGCTGGGGCGGGAGGTGCGGCTGAAGTACCTTCCCCGGTTGCACTTCCGGGCCGACCCCGCCATCGAGCAGGGCCAGCGGGTGGAGGAGATCATCCGCGGGCTCCATCGAGGTGGAGGCAAAGGGGAGGGGGAGACAGGTGAGTGACGCGGAGCTGGGCCGCGCGGCCAGCCTCGTCGACGGCGCCCGCCAGGTCGCGCTGGCCTGCCACGTCAGCCCCGACGGCGACGCGCTGGGCTCGATGCTCGGGCTGTTCCACGTCCTGCGGGCCGCCGGGCGTGACGTGCTCGCCTCGTTCCCGCACCCGTTCGTCGTCGCGCCGCACTACCGGGAGCTGCCCGGCCTCGACCTGCTCACCAAGCCCGACGACTTCCCGGCCGAGCCCGACGTGATGGTCACGTTCGACTGCGGGTCGCTCGGCCGCCTCGGCAGCCTCCAGGGCCCGGCCAAGCGCGCCCGCGAGCTGGTGGTCATCGACCATCACGTGTCGAACGACCGCTACGGGACCGTCAACGTGATCGAGCCCGACGCGGCAGCGAGCGGGTGGGTCGTGCACCGGCTCGTGGACGCGCTCGGCCTGCCGCTCGACCGGGACGCCGCGGTGTGCCTCTACGCCGCGATCGTGTGCGACACCGGCCGGTTCCAGTACGAGACGACGACGCCCGAGGTGTTCGACCTGGCCCGTCGGCTCACCGAGTTCGACGTGCCGGTGGCGCGACTGTCGCGGACGCTCTTCGAGGAGCACCGGTTCGCGTACCTGCAGCTGCTCGGCGAGGCGCTCGCCCACGCCGAGCTCTGCTGCGACCAGGCGTTCGTGTGGACCGCGGTCACCCAGGACATGCTCGAGCGTCACGACGTGACGATCGACGAGGTCGAGGGCCTCATCGACATCCTGCGTCGCACCTCCGAGGCCGAGGTCACCTGCGTCCTGAAGGAGGAGGCCGACGGCTCGGTGCGGGTCAGCCTCCGGTCGCTCGGCGCGGTCGACGTCCGGCGCGTCGCCGAGGAGCACGGCGGCGGCGGGCACCGCTACGCGGCGGGGTTCACCTCCGATCTCGGCATCCCCACCACGGTCGCGCGGATCCGCGCCGCCCTCTGACGGCCAGGCGGTCGCGGTGCACGACGGACTCGTCGTGGTCGACAAGCCGGCCGGGTGCACGTCGCACGACGTCGTGGCGCGGCTGCGCCGCGTCTACGAGCAGCGCCGGGTCGGCCACGCCGGCACCCTCGACCCCGACGCGACCGGCGTGCTCCTGGTCGGGCTGGGGCGGGTGACGCGGCTGCTGCGCTTCCTCCAGGAGCACACCAAGACCTACCGCGGGGACATGATGCTCGGGGTGGCGACGAGCACCCTCGACGCCAGCGGCGCGGTGCTCGACCGCCGCCCGCTGCCGGTGACCCGAGCCCAGGTCGACGAGGCGGCGCGACGCTTCCTCGGTGACGGCGAGCAGGTGCCGCCCATGGTGAGCGCGCTGAAGGTCGGCGGCCGCCGCCTGCACGACCTGGCCCGCCGCGGCGAGGAGGTCGAGCGGGCGGCGCGCCCGATCCGCATCGACCGCCTCGACGTGGTGGCGTTCGAGCCCGGGCCGTACCCGGTGGCGACGGTCCTCGTCGAGTGCAGCCCCGGCACGTACGTGCGGTCGCTGGCGGCCGACCTCGGCGCCGCGCTCGGCGGGTGCGCGCACCTCGACGCGCTGCGGCGGCTGCGGGTCGGCTCGTTCGGCCTCGACGAGGCGCGCGACCTCGACACGATCGCCGCCGACCCGACCGGCGCCCTGCTGCCGCCCGTCGCGGCGGTGCGCGACCTGGCCCGGGTCCCCGTGGACGACGAGCAGGCCCGCGCCGTCCGCCACGGCATGACGTTCCCGGGCTCCGCTCTCGGCGCCGCGGCCGGCGACGGCCCGTTCGCGCTCGTCGACGGCGCCGGCGCGCTGCTCGCCGTCTACGAGCGCCGCAAGGGCGGGTTCAAGCCCACGGTCGTCGTCGCGGCCCCGGCCCCGGTCTGATGCGCGTCGTCCACGACCTCGGCGGCGACGCGCGGTCACCCGCCGGCGCGGTCGTGACGATCGGCGCCTACGACGGCGTGCACCTCGGGCACCAGGCCGTGCTGCGCCTGGTGCGGGACCTCGCGACGACGCGCGGCCAGGCCGCGGTGTGCCTCACCTTCGACCGTCACCCGGCCGAGGTGGTGCGGCCCGGGAGCGCGCCGTGCCTGCTCACGACGCTCGAGCAGAAGCTGGAGCTCCTCGACGCCACCGGCCATCTCGACCTCACCGCGGTGCTCACCTTCGACGAGGAGCGCAGCCGGGAGACCGCCGAGGACTTCGTGCGCGACGTGCTCGTGGCCACCCTCGGCGCCCGGGTGGTCGTCATCGGCGCCGACTTCCACTTCGGGCACCGCCGCCACGGCACCGTGCGCCTGCTCGAGCAGATGGGCGCCGAGCTCGGCTTCGAGGTGGTCGGGCTGGGGCTCATCCCGATCGACGGCAGCTCCGACGCGACGCCGTACTCGTCGACCGAGATCCGCCGGCTCCTCGCCGGGGGCCGGGTCGCCGACGCGGCCGCCATGCTCGGCCGGCCGCCCCGCCCCTACGAGCTGCGGGGCACGGTGGTGACCGGCGACGGCCGCGGTCGCACGCTCGACTTCCCGACCGCCAACGTGGCGCTGCCGGCCCGGTCCTGCCGCCCCGCGGACGGGATCTACGCCGGCACGTTCCTCGCCGAGGACGGCGTCGAGCGCCCCGGCGCCATCTCCCTCGGGCGGCGCCCCACCTTCTATGACGACGCCGACGAGTCGGTGCTCGAGGTGCACGTGCTCGACTTCGACGGCGACCTCATCGGGCAGGCGGTCCGGGTGCGGTTCCGGGAGCGCCTGCGCGGCGAGGAGCGCTTCGAGTCCGTCGACGAGCTCGTCGCCCAGATGCGTCGCGACGTCGAGGCGACGCGAGCCATCGCCGGCACCTGAGCGCGCCGACCACGCTCAGGGGCCGGCCGGCAGCCTCTGGTAGCCTGGCCAAAACCGCATCAGGTCTAGCCAGAACGCATGCCCGATCACGCTGCCACCATCACCGAGCACCGCCTCCACGAGACCGACACCGGCTCGCCCGAGGTCCAGGTGGCGCTCCTCACCGAGCGCATCAACCACCTGACGGAGCACCTGAAGGTCCACGTCAAGGACCATCACTCGCGCCGCGGCCTGCTCACGATGGTCGGACAGCGCCGTCGGTTGCTCGACTACCTCCGGCGCAACGACGTCGAGCGGTACCGAGCGCTCATCGCCAAGCTCGGCCTGCGGCGGTAGCCGAGCGTCGGTTGTCAGTCGCCAGCGCCCGAGCGGAGCCGTGAGGCCCCGCCGGACCCTGACCACTGGGAGCCGCCGCTCCGACGCCAAGCAAAGGAGCGCGTTCCCGTGCCAGCCATCAAAGTGTCGGGCGCCGTATCGCCTGACGACAAGGTCCTGTCCTTCGAGACCGGACGCCTCGCCCCGCTCGCCGACGGCGCCGTCGTCGTCCAGCTCGGTGAGACCACCCTGCTGTCGACCGTCGTCACCAGCAAGCCCCGCGAGGGCATCGACTTCTTCCCCCTCACCGTCGACGTCGAGGAGCGCATGTACGCGGCGGGGAAGATCCCCGGCTCGTTCTTCCGTCGCGAGGGTCGGCCCGGCGAGCAGGCGGTCCTGACCTGCCGGCTCACCGACCGGCCGCTGCGGCCGTCGTTCCCGGAGGGGTTCCGCAACGAGGTCCAGGTCATCGCCACCATCCTCGGCGCCGACCAGGAGAACCCCTACGACATCGCGTCGATCAACGGCGCTTCCGCCGCGCTCATGGTGTCGGGCATCCCGTTCAACGGCCCGATCGGCGCGGTGCGGATCGCGCACCGCGACGGCGAGTGGATCGCGCATCCCACCTTCCAGGAGGGTGACGCGTCGACGTTCGAGATGGTCGTCGCCGGTCGGCGGCTCGCCGACGGCGACGTCGCGATCATGATGGTCGAGGCGGGCGGCACCGAGGCCACCTGGCCCCTCTACGAGGAGGGCGCGCCGAAGGTCACCGAGGACGTCATCGCCGACGGCCTCGAGTGGTCGAAGCAGTGGATCAACGCCTCCATCGACCTGCAGCTGGAGCTCGTGCACCGGGTGCAGGAGGAGCAGGGGCCGATCGAGGACGTCGTCTACGAGCCCCGCCACGACTACGACGTCGACGTCTTCGACGCGGTCGCCGACTCGGTGCGGTCGGAGACGGCGGAGGCGATGGCGATCGCCGACAAGACCGAGCGCAACACGCGTCTCGACGAGATCGAGTCCGCGGTGACGGCCGAGCTGGCCGGCACCGACGACGCCCAGTTCGCCGACCGGGCCGGGCAGGTCCGCAAGGCCTTCCGGGCCCTGCAGAAGCAGGTGGTCCGCACCCGGATCGTCGAGGAGGGCGTGCGCATCGACGGGCGGACCCCGACCGACCTCCGGACCCTGGCCGCCGACGTGGCGGTCCTCCCGACCGCGCACGGCGCCGGCCTGTTCCAGCGGGGCGAGACCCAGGTCCTGACGGTCACCACGCTCGGCATGCCCCGCATGGAGCAGATGCTCGACACGATCGGCATCGACGACCGCAAGCGCTACATCCACCACTACAACTTCCCGCCCTTCTCCACCGGGGAGACGGGGCGGGTCGGGTCGCCGAAGCGCCGGGAGATCGGCCACGGCGCGCTCGCCGAGCGGGCCCTGGTGCCGGTCGTGCCGAGCGCCGAGGAGTGGCCGTACACGCTGCGGCTCGTGTCCGACGTGCTGTCGTCGAACGGCTCGACCTCGATGGCCTCGGTGTGCGGCTCGACGCTCTCCCTGATGGACGCCGGCGTCCCGATCAAACAGCCCGTGGCCGGGATCGCGATGGGGCTCGTCTACGCCGAGGGCAAGTACACGACCCTGACCGACATCTTGGGCGCCGAGGACGCGTTCGGCGACATGGACTTCAAGGTGGCGGGGACCCGGGACTTCGTGACCGCGCTGCAGCTCGACACCAAGATCGACGGGCTGCCGGCCGACGTGCTGGCCCAGGCGCTTCGCCAGGCCAAGGAGGCCCGGCTCGCGATCCTCGACGTGATGGCGGGCGCCATCGCCGAGCCCCGCCCCGACGTGAAGGGCACCGCGCCGAAGATCATCAGCTTCCAGATCCCGCTCGACAAGATCGGCGAGGTGATCGGGCCGAAGGGCAAGGTCATCAACACGATCACCCAGGAGACGGGCGCCGACATCTCGGTCAGCGACGACGGGATGGTCGGCACGGTCAGCATCGGCTCGAAGGACTCGACCGCGGTCGAGGAGGCCCGCCGGCGGATCGAGCTCATCCTCGACCCGCCCACCGCCGACCTGGGCGCGGAGTACACGGGCAAGGTCGTGAACGTCACCAAGTTCGGCGCGTTCGTGAACGTGCTGCCGGGCAAGGACGGCCTGCTGCACATCTCGAAGCTCGGTCGCGGCAAGCGCATCGACCGGGTCGAGGACGTGCTGAACCTCGGCGACGAGGTCACGGTGCGCGTCGACGACATCGACAACGCCGGCAAGCTCTCGCTGAGCCTGGTCGGCGACGACGCCGATGGTGACGAGCCGGCGCCCCGCGGGGA
>Ga0073928_10008381_pt1 | contig 13001 bp, 7 predicted proteins | sample PaiPotPPA55metaG_FD_76969 | JGI IMG/M metagenome (GOLD analysis project Ga0073928, IMG submission 76969) | Iron sulfur acid spring bacterial and archeal communities from Banff, Canada, to study Microbial Dark Matter (Phase II) - Paint Pots PPA... ...
AACTTTTCTCCCGTCGCCGGCGGCCTGGCGGGCGGCGTCAACTTCACGACCCTCCAGCCGACGCAAGCACTACAGCTTCGCCTGAGCGGTTCGAGCGGGACGTTCGATCGTTCGAACTATGTGGTCGCGTCGACGGGTTCGGTGGGTTCGCTCGGATTCGTTCTGGAGCACACTTGGCGCGGCGCCAACAGCCCACTTACATTCCAGGATTTCGAAGATCAAAGCGGTCTGACGTACGCGCACGAGGGGGAGTCGACATCGCTGAGCGACCTCGTGAAACTGCGCTATACTCTTGCCGACCAGCGCACCTCGATCACCGCAACGGCCCTCGATACCAACCGCAACGCCTACGCCATCTGTGCGCAGGACGTCACGATCCTACCCTGCGGAATCGGACCCGACAATCGCAACTACGGGCGGTACGGAATGGCCTACACCACCGTGCAGTCGCTCATCGGTAGCGTCCAGACGAACTTTTCGGCCTACACGAATTCCAGCACGACCACCAGCGACGATCTCAACCGCTTCGTTCTGGGCAACCCTTCCGACCCGAGCGATCCTAGCGGCTCCGGACCGTTCGGACCCCTCGCAGATCCGTCGCTCTCGCTTTCGAACACCGTGACGCGGGGCGTCGCGTACAGTGCCTCGATCGCCCAAGGACACCACACGCTCTCGCTCGTCGGGAACACCTACGCCGCAATAAGCTCATCCGACCCGATCGTCGGGACGCAGTTTCAGAATCCGTTTACTCTCGCTGCATCGTCGACGCGGTATCAGTTCAGCGACGCGATCAAGTCCAACGACCATCTCACGCTCGCACCTTCGGTTTCGTTCGCGGATACGAGCGGGATCGGGAGTTCCGTTCTGGGCGGCATGCGTGCAACGTGGACGCCACAGAACGCGGATGCCTATTCACTCGCCGTAAATGTGGGCAGCTCGCAACCGAACCTCAACGCCACCGGATCGTTCTCGGATCCCCTATCGGCGCGCTTCAACTGTCAAGCTCAGACCGCCGTCGTGAGTGGACCCGGCGATTCCGGCGAGGGCGACAAGCAATCGGCCGCCTCGGTGACGGCGGCGTGGACGCATGCGTTCGCCGGCGGCTCAACGCTGTCGCTCGACGCCTACTCCCAAGTGCAAGCTGGACAGTTGATCGGAGCGCTCATCGGCGAGCCGCTGTCGTATTTCGACGCAGCCGGAACCGGCTACCTGAACGAGCTCTATTCCGCGTACCGCTCGCCCGGCGTGTGCGGAGCTGCTACCGCCACTCCGACGGTCTACGTGCAGGAGTCCGTCGCCGGAACGCGCCGGCTCTATCAGGGCGTCGACGTCACCGGGCGCTTTGCGCTTTCGCGGTACATCGAGGTGCTGCCGTCGTACTCGCTCAACCTCGCCGTGCTCACCGCTGCCGGTCCGCGACTTACGGACGGCCCGTCAACGACGATCGTCGGCGCGCAATTGCCGAATCGCCCGATACATCGAGCGGGAATCACGATCGACGGTTTGCTGCCACGCAGCGGGCTCGAACTTTTGGCAAACGCGCAATTTACGGGCGCGAACAATCAGCAAAACCTGGGCCCGTACGTCAACGTCAGCTTCGGCGCATCGCACAAGCTCGGGCCCGGCGAGATCACGCTGTTCGAAAACAACGCGTTCAACACGTATGCCGGGGAATTTGCGATGGACGCCTTCTCGCAGCCCCTGCCGCTTTCCAACGGTCAACTGCTGACCACGGCGGCGACGCCGCTCTTACCGCGCTCAATCTTCCTCTCGTATGCGCTCGCCGTCGGTGGACCGGCACCTGGACCCGCATTCGGCCGCTTCGCGCGCGGCTCGCAATTGGCGCAAGCACAAGCGACGCCGGCACCGAGCGCCACCGACGCACCGCGACGCGCGTTCCGCTTTACGTCCAACCCGCCGCCCGCCGGCGTCGATCCACTCTCGCTCGCGACGGGGCGGCAGACGTGCGACGCTGCCGCCCAGGCGGCCGCCAAACCGCTGTACGATGAGTTGCGTGCATATGTTGCCGCGTACGCAAGCGGTGCAACTCCACCCTCGGTCCCAAATCTGACGATCGTCGCGCACAAGACCGGCACCGATCCAACGGTTCCCTATTACCTCGACTTGCGTCCGAATCTGCCTCGACCACCCGGCGCGACGCAGCCTGGCCGTGGAGGCGGCTTTGGAGCGGGTGGATTCGGGCGTCCGCCGGACGCAGGCGGTCCCCCACCGGGGGCGCCGCCGCCCGGCGGCGACGTCGTGGCGCAGTCGTCGGCGCAACAACAGCGTTCACCCGAGGCTGAAGCAGCGCGACGAGCGTTCCTCAACTCGCCGGCGGTGCGCGCCTATCGCAGCTTCATCGGCTGTGCGTACGTGACGATCTTGCCGGCCGCCCAAGCCAAGGCAAAGGGTATCGTAATAGAAAACGGTCGCCCGGGCTTGCTCTACGTCCCGGCAATCGGCATCGTGTTCGTTGCGCCGTTCGAATTACCCCAAGGCGGCGGAAGCCTGCGTCAAAACCCCCAGTCTGCGCCCCCGGCGCCCCCATCGCCGGCGCCCTCCGCGTCACCAATCAGGTCATGAGTCCGGCGCTCAGCGCTTCGAGAGAACGAGCTTTGCGTCGGGATAGTCGAACGTGAGATTGAAGTTCTTCATGAAGTGAATGCCGACGATGCTCTCGTCTCGGCGTAGGCTGTGCGAGTAGCACGCGCGCGTCGCTTGATAGGTGATCGGGCCGATGACGATGCTGTCAAGCGTCCCGCAGTAGTCGAGCTCGGCACCACCACTCACGCCACCCACGACCGCAAGCGACGAGAGCTGCGTGTTGTCGACGAGCATCCGCAGCTTGTCGCGAAATGCCGCAACGCGCGCCGCTGATAGCGAACATTGCAAAGGCCACGACGCCGAACAAACAAGAAAAGGCCGCTCGATAGCGGTTTCGCATGACGAATGCTTGCGTTCGAGCGCCTTCGTTACCTGTCCGGCTTGTTGACCCAGACCCCCGCAAGGAGGGGGAGGAACGCGTGACCGCCGCAGGCGTTTGCCTCGCTGCGCAAGCGCTCGGCAAGCGTATCGACGCCCGCTTCTCGGGCGGTAACGATGCCGAAGCGTTCGAGCGCCGGCAATTGCTCGCGCAGCGTCTCTGAGAAAAAGCCGAAGCCTGCGGGGCAATGGCCGGCCACTGCGCGCAGCGATGTGCGCACGTGCGGTAAGGGCAAGCCGGCTTCGACGAAGCCGTTGACGAGCCGCAGACCCATGTCGGCGTGAGCGCCGCTGCGGCGCAAGCCCTCGACCGTCCAGCGCGCGAATTGACCGTAGGAGGGAAGTCCCGGCCAACTCGAGGTCAGACCCCAAAGCATCGATTCGAAGTGCCAGTCGACGAAGACGACCCGCCCGCCGAAGCGCACCAGGCCGGCGGCCGTTCGGATGGTCTCGATTGGGTCGGGCTCTCGCGTAAGCGAGAAGGCGCCGAAGACCGCGTCGAACGGTCCGTCGGGTTCCAGCGTTTCTAGGCGCTGCCCGCGCAAGTCGACCTGCTCGAAGCGCTGCTCCTGCGCGTGCTGCCGTGCGGCTGCTATGAGTCCTGGGTCGTCATCGACGCCAAACACCGCCCCGCTGGGCCCGACCCGCTCGGCGACGAGCAGTGCGACGTCGCCTGCGGCTGCGCCCAATACGACGACGCGCATTCCGGGGCCGATCCCGGAGCGCGCGACCAGATCCTCGATGAAGGGCTGCGCGAACGCTGCTCGAGCGGACGGCGGCACGTGACTCCTCATGCTGCCATAGTGCGGCATCGCGAAGGCCGTGAGAACGAAGAAACCGACATTTTGGACGCGAACGCTGCACGTGTGCCCGAAACCCTGGCCGAGCTCGTCCGCGGTTTTCGCTCGGCCACCCGGCTATCGCAGGAAGCCCTCGCTGAAGGTGCCGGCTTAAGCACGCGCACCATCAGCGACATAGAGACAGGCTTTGCGAAGACTCCTCGGCTCGTGACCGTGATGCTTCTTGCGGAGGCTTTGCGGCTCACCGATGCCGACCGGCAACGCCTGCAAGATGCGGCGCGCAAACCGGCGCCGCGAGCGCCTGCCGGGAGCGGTCCGCGGGCCGCCGCGCTGCGACCGATCGCGCTGATCGGCCGCGACGCGCAGGTCGAAGAGCTCAGCGCACTCATCGAGCGGGACGACGTGCGGCTCGTAACGCTCTGCGGTCCTGCCGGAGTTGGTAAGACGAGCCTTGCTGTGCGGGTCGCCGCCGACTGTGCAGCTCACTTTGCCGATGGGGTAGCGCTCATCGAACTCGCGCCCCTCGTCGACCCGGCCCTCGTGCCCTCGGCGATTGCGCAAGCTCTCGATGCACGCGAGACGGCGGATGCACCGGCGCGCGAAGCTGTGCTGACGAGCCTCGCGAAGCGCGAGATGCTCATCGTCCTCGACAACCTCGAACATCTTTTGCCCGTCGCTGCGTGGCTCGGCGAACTGATCGAGGCGTGCCCGCGCGTCACGCTGCTCGTTATGAGCCGCGAGCCGCTGCGCTTGCGTACCGAGCACGTGTATGCTACCAAACCGCTCGATGCAAGTGCAGCCGCCGCACTCTTCGTGCGGCGCGCACAAGCGGTGCAACCCGGATTTGCTCTGACGAGCGCCAACGACGCCGCCATCGCTTCGATCGTCCAGCGGCTCGAGGGTCTGCCGCTGGCGATTGAACTCGCGGCGCCGCGCCTGCGAGTGCTTCCGCCCAAGGCGCTCGCGGCGCGACTCGACCGCCGTCTTCCACTCCTCGGCGAAGGCGCGATCGATCTTCCCGAGCGCCAGCAAACGATGCGCAGCGCCATCGCGTGGAGCTATGACTTGCTCGGGGCCGAGGAACAGCGGCTCTTCCGCCGACTCGCGGTCCTGCAAGGCGGCGGAACGCTCGATGCCGCTCGTGCAGTCGCCGAGGACGAGCCCTCGCCGAACCAACCTTTCCTGTTACGCATAGCCGCGCTCGTGGAAAAGAGCCTGCTTTCGCTGGAGGAGGACGCGGAGGGGGAACCGCGCGTCACGATGCTCGAGATGCTTCGCGAGTACGCCGCTGAGCAGCTTGGCGAAAGCGGCGAGGCCGGCGACGTGCGGCGCCGCCACGCTGCTTGGCTGTTGACCTTCGTGCAACGTGCCGAGTTGGAGCTTAGCCGCGCGGACCAGGGCCGCTGGGTCGCGCGCTTCGAGCGCGAGCATCCCAACGTGCGAGCAGCGCTGCAGTGGGCGAGCGACGAACGCGATGCGGCATTTGGACTGGACTTGGCCATTGGGATGTGGCGCTTTTGGTGGAGCCGCGGCTACATGACCGAAGGCGCCGCGTGGCTGCGCCGTTTCGTCGAGCTCATCCCTTCTTCTGTGACGCCGGTTCCGACGAAAGCGCACGCGCGCGCGCTGCGGGCGCAGGTGGTACTGACCTCAGCGCTCGGCCACTTCGACGATGCGGAGACTCCGTGCAAGACCGCGATTCGTCTGCAACGCGAGATCGGCGACGATGCAGGGCTCGGAGCCTCGCTCACGTCGCTCGGCATTATTTTGCAGTTTCGCGGCGACCTCGAGCAAGCCGAGGTCGTTCACGAGGAAAGTCTGACGATCAGGCGGCGCATCGGCGATGAAGTCGGGATAGCCAACTCCCTCTCGAATCTCGCTTCTGTCACATTCTCGCGCGGGGACATGCAGCGCGCCGGAGTGCTCGCAGAGGAAAGCGCGGAGCGCTATCGACGGCTGGGCCACATTTCCGGGACGACGCACGCTTTGATCAAACTGGGGCTCGTTGCCACGCAAGAGCGGCAATTCGATCGAGCGGAGCGCCTCTTCGAAGAATGCCTCGAGTTGCAGCACAGCGTAGGAAACACGGGTGCGATGTTCTACCCGCTCACCAATCTCGGCTCTGTCGCCTTCAAACGAGGCGATTTCAGCCTTGCCCTCGAGCGGCTTCGCGCCGCGCTCGATCTTCTCGACGCAGTCCCGAACAAAGCCGCGATCGCATCGACGCTGGAGTGTTTGGCTTCCACGTTGGTCGCCGTCGGCGAAACGCGCCGCGCTGCGCGGATCTTCGGCGCCGCCGAGGCCCTACGAGCAACGATCGGTTCACCGCGCTTTCCAGCAGAACGCGACGAATACGAAGCCGGCATCGCGGCAGCGCGAGCCGCTCTGGGCGACGTGGCCTTCGACACCGAGCGCCAGATCGGTGCTAGCATGACGCTCGAGCGCTCGCTCGACGAAGCCCGCGCGCCTGCGACCGAGGTTGCGCGCTGAATATGGACGTCATCGAAGCAATCCGCACACGGCGCAGCATAGGGCGCCTGCAAGGGGAGATCGCCCCTGAAGTCATTCGCGAGCTGGTCGAACTGGCGACGTGGGCGCCGAATCACCGCCTCACCCAGCCATGGCGTTTCACGGTCGTCGCGGGCGACGAGCGCGAGCGGCTCGGCCGGTTGTGGGGTGCTATTGCCGCCGCGGCGCAGGGGTTCGAAGGTGAGGAGCGCGAGGAGTCGATTCGCCGCGACGTCACTAAGCTGTTACGCGCTCCCGTTTTGATTTTCGTGAGCACGCGGACGGATCCCGACCCCGTCGTCGCCGAGGAAGATCTTGCCGCTACCGCGGCTGCCGTGCAGAACCTCTTGCTCGGCGCCTACGCGCGCGGGCTAGGAGCTGCATGGCGAACGGGGCGCATCGTCCACGACTCGACGGTAAAGGAGTTTCTCGGCCTAGCGCCCACCGACCGCATCGTCGCCATCGTGAACGTCGGTGAGCCGGCGATGGAGGCGCCCGCACCGCACGAGCGCGAGGTCGACGGCGTCATTCGCTGGCACCGCTCCCAGGCGCCCGGCTAGGACGATCTGCGGCTAGACCCGATCTCCCTTAGCGCGCTTGGCGCGGTACATGTCGACGTCGGCACATGCCAGCAGCGAGTCGGCTTCGACCGCATCGTCGGGAAACATCGCCGCGCCGATCGAAACGCCAAGTTGGAGTTCGTTGCGGCCCACCGTGTAGGGCTTGCTCAGCGCCTGCTCGATGCGAAACGCTACGCGAGCGAGATCGTTTCGGTCGCGGACGTGCTCGACGAGCGCCGCGAACTCGTCCCCGCCGATGCGTGCGACGATCCCAAAGTCGCGCAGCATCGTGCGTAAACGCGCGCCCACCATCAGCAGCACGCGGTCGCCGGCAGCATGTCCGTGCTGGTCGTTGATAGCCTTGAAACCGTCGAGATCGAAAAAGAGAACGCCGTGAGAGTCGCCCTCGCGCCGCGCGACGCCCAGTAGCGACGACAGCCGCTCGAAAAACGCGGCTCGGTTCGGCAACTCAGTGAGCCGGTCTCGCTCGGCGAGGATGCGCATGTGCGCGTAGTCGGCGGCCAACTTCGCATGCGAGAGGTCGCGACGGCGCAGACGATCGACCAGAACGACCACCGCTGCAAACGAGACGGCCAAGATGACGGCGTCGACCGGCGTGCTGAATCCCGACGCCGGGATAAGAGCGAACCAATCGTGGTCGAGTAAACTGAAGAGCGGTGCCGCGACGAGCGCAACCAGCAGCGCCGCTATGGGACGCAGGTAGTAGGCAAGCACGAGCAACGGCACCACCACGAGCGCGCCCACGTGGAGGTTCGAAAACAACAGGTCGAAGATGCCGAGCAGCACGATGACGATGCACGCTGCGGCGACGGCCGCCGGACTGCGCGGAGCGTCCGGCGGCACGTCCAGAAGGTTGCGCAGCGGCGGAGGTGCTGGAAGGCTCCCGTTCACTCGCGCGCGCTTCGCGATGCTCCTCGGACTCCACTGCTCCGCCGGGAGCAACTTTACAGGCCTAAGGTGAGCTGTGTTTCCTCGTCGTCGGCTTGGGCCAGCTTGCTCCGTAGCGGAACGCGCGCCTCCAGGGTCGGCTCATCCGCCAGGGCCGCTGCGATCTCGCGCGCCCGAGAGATCACGGCAGACGGCAAGCCCGCCATGCGCGCGACGTCGATGCCGAACGAGCGCGACGTGCTGCCGGGCAGAACCCGGTGCGAGAAAACCGGTGCGCCGCTCTTCGCCGTGTTCTCGACAGCAGTAACGTGGTAATTGGCAACCAGCGGATAGCGCTGCGCAAGCGCGGTCAACTCATGAAAGTGCGTTGCAAAAAGGACCATCGGCGCCTGCACGTCGAGGCCGAGAAGGTATTCGCAGATTGCTTGCGCGATCGCGAGGCCGTCTGCAGTACCGGTTCCTCGCCCGACCTCGTCGACCAGGAGCAGACTGCGCCGGGAGCTGCGGCGCAAAATATTCGAAGCCTCTGCCATTTCCACAAAGAACGTCGACTGACCTGAAGCCAAATCATCGCCCGCGCCGATGCGCGTGAAGATCCGATCGACCGGCCCCAGCGTCATTGCCCGGGCGGGAACGAACGAACCGATCTGAGCGAGTACGACCAGCAACGCCGTCTGGCGCAGAAACGTGGACTTCCCCCCCATGTTTGGGCCGGTCAGTAATAGAAAACGTCCCGCGCCCTCGGCAAGGTGCACGTCGTTCGGAACGAAAGCGACGCCCGCAAGCGCTTCCATAACCGGATGGCGACCGTCGACGACGTCGAGCCTGCTGCCGGGGGCGAAGACCGGACGAACGTATCCACGCTCGCCGGCGGCTTCGGCGAGCGAACAGTACACGTCGAGCTCCGCAATGGCCTCGGCGGTTCGCAACAGATCTTCGACGCGCAGGGCGATGGACTCGATGAGGTTCCCGTAGAGCGTCTCCTCGAGCCGCAGTTGCCGCGTTTGAGCGCTCGAGATCGCGATCTCCAGCTCTTTGAGTTCGGGGGTCACGAAGCGCTCGCCGTTCGTGAGCGTTTGTCTGCGCACGTAGTCCGCCGGAACCAGCGCGAGGTTGCTCTTACTGACCTCGATCGAGTAGCCGAAGGCGCTGGCGTACTTGACCTTGAGCTGCTTTATCCCTGTACGCCGGCGCTCGCGCTCCTCGAGTTGCGAGAGACGTTCGCGTCCCTCCGAGCGCAGCGCGACGCACTCGCGTATCTCCGGTGACGACTCGGGCCGGATGACCCCGCCATCGGAGAGCGTCGCCGGCGGCTCTTCGACCAGCGTACTGTGCAGCAAGGCGAGGACGTCATCGAGATCGGCGATGCGCTCGCCAATCGCCGCCAGCGCAGGCGTGAGCGTCTCGCGCAGCGGCCGGACGACTTGCAGCGTGCGGCGTAACGACGCCAGATCGCGCGGCGCTGCCTTGCGAAAACGCACTTTCTGCGTCAGGCGCTCGAGGTCAAAGGCCTCGCCTAAGAGCTCTTGCAGGCGAGCTCGGGTTCGATAGTCGCCGACGAGCGCCGCAACTCGATCGGCCCGCAACGCAATCGCGGCAATCTCGACAAGTGGCGCGACGATCCAGCGCGAGAGAAGCCGCGAGCCCATCGCCGTCTTGCAGCGATCGATGGTGCGCAGCAACGTCGCTTTGGGGTTCGCACCGAGCGGCTTGGTCAACTCCAGATGCTTGCGCGCGTTTGCATCGAGCTCGAGAAGCGTCCTCGCGCGGTAGAACTCCGCGGGACGCAACGCAGTTCCGCTCGCAAAGCCGACGTTGCGCACGAAAGCCCCCAGCGCATCGAGCGCTCGGTGCATGGCAAGCGACTCATCTAGGGAGAAGTCGGCGGCGAGTGGGCGATCGCGAGTTTCGACCGCGGCCAGCACCGACGCCCCGACGCGGACACCGGGGCACGCAGCGACGATTGCGTTGCGCACGTCGAGCGGTGCGTCGGCAACGATCTCGGCCGGCTCGAGCCGCGCGAGCTCGGCGAGCGCGTCGTCGAGGGCGTTCGACCCGCTATACGCCGTGGCCGCCGCGTAGCCGGTCGAGATGTCCGCATGGGCAACGCCGAAAGCGTCGCCCGCGCTCGTGACCGCCGCAAGATAGTTGTTACGCGTCCGCTCGAGCAGATGCTCCTCTATGAGCGTGCCCGGAGTGACGATGCGCACGACGTCCCGGCGTGTGAGGCGATTGGGAACCGGCGCATCGAGTTGCTCGGCCAGGGCAACGACGCGCTGCTGCGCGACCAGCTTCGCGAGGTAGCCGTCGAGCGCGTGGTGCGGAACGCCGGCCATCGCAACGCGCTCTCCGCCTGCATCTTTGGACGTGAGCGCGATCGACAAGAGGCGAGCGATGAGCTCCGCGTCGGTTCCGTACGCCTCGTAGAAGTCGCCGACGCGCGCGAGCAAGATCGCGTCGGGATGCCGCGCCTTCATCCCAAAGTACTGTTCGAAAAGCGGCGAGTACGTGCTCAAATCACGCCGAGCAGGTCGACCGTCTCTTTGATGTGCACCGCAGTCGCTTCACCGGCGAAACCCTTGGACATCCCGACCAATCGTCCGGAACAGCCCCATACGCGCGCGTCGTCGACGGCCACATCGATCCAGGGAGCGGCCACGAAAGAATCTTCGTCAAGTTCGCCGGCGTAGGCTACGACGGTAACGTTGTCGACTGTGCGCGCTGCGATCTTGCTTGGATCCTTCCGCGAGGGTCCCTGAACCAAGGCGCGTACCGTCGTACCGACCTTTGCTTGGTGGTATGCGCGCACGCCGCCGTCGACCGTCGCGATAAGACGGCGCAAGCGCTGCGTTGCGACCTCGGAGGGGACCTGCTCCCACAGCGCCGCCGGCGTTCCGCGACGTGGCGAATACACGAACATGAACGCCTGAGCGAACTTGACGCGCTCGCACAGACGCAGCGTCTGCTCGAAGTCGTCGTCCGTCTCGCCAGGGAAACCCACGATGAGGTCCGTCGTGAGCGCCCAACCGGGACACTGCTCGCGAAATACTGCGATTCGCTCGAGGTACGCTTCCACCGTGTACTTGCGGTTCATGCGTCGCAGGACGCTGTTCGCGCCCGACTGCACCGGGAGATGGAAGCGCGGGTTCAGATTCGGCAAACGTCCCATCGCGTGGGCGAGTCTGTCGGTGCAGTCCTTCGGATGCGAGGTGACAAATGTCAGCCGTTCGAGCCCCTCCAAGCCTGCAACCGTTTCCAGGAGCCCGGCGAAGTCGGCGCCGCTCGCCGGATCCTTGTACGCGTTGACGGTTTGGCCAACGAGCATGATCTCGCGTGCGCCGGAGCTCAGCGCTAGGCGCACCTCGTCGAGAATCTCCGCGCTCGGACGGTGATCAAAACGCCCTCGAACGTGAGGTACGATGCAGAACGTGCAGTAGTACGAGCATCCGCGCTGGACGGTCACGAAGGCGCGCAAGTGGGAGAACCTGTCCACGATGCAGTCGGCCGTTCCGCCGAAGGCGGCAGTCAGTGCGCGCTCCTCCGAGGATTCGTCATCGGCAAACTGCGGTCGCCATGAGGCCAGCGCGTCACCGAGCCTGACGAGCTCGCTCGTACCGAACACCGCGTCGACGTGCGGCGCGACTAATTGCATCGTATCGCGGTCCTGTTCGGCAAGACAGCCGCACACGACCAGCTTCAAGGACGGGTCGGCGCGCTTAAGCGCTCGGAAATGTTGCATGCGCCCATAGGCTCTGCGCTCGGCGTTATCTCGAACGGTACAGGTGTTGAGGACGACGACGCTTGCTTCGCGCGGTTCGGCTACGATCGCATAGCCGGCCGCCGTCGCACGGTCTGCGATGTATTGCGAATCGGCCTCATTCATCTGGCAGCCGAACGTCTCGATGTAGATCCCTGCCACTACTTTGCCTTTGCCTGCGTCAACTTGGTCAGCAGCGCCAGCGGCAGGTACAAGCGCCCATTGATACGCGACGGCGCCGCGTCGTACGAAACCGTTACCCCGTCGAAACGCATCGGCAACTCACCCAATTGCGCGAAGACCTGGTGTCCGGCGAAGCGCACGATAACCTTCTTGCCTTCGAGTGCGTAGGCACCGTCCGGCAAGAACTCTTGCGCAGGCGCAACGATCCCGCTTGGCCCAGGGTCGGCCGCTACTTCGCTAAGGACCACCTGCGTCGTCGTATCGGGATAAACGGTGAACGTTCGCGAGACCTTCCCCGCCGGGGTAGCGATGATCGCAACGTGCGTCCCGGCGGCGAGCGAAAACGCGACGCGTGGATCGCGAAGCAGCGCCGCTCCATCGATCGCCACGCGAGCTCCCTGCGCTAGCCCGTGGAACGCAACGCTCCCGCGCGGTCTCTCCCCCGCCGGCCGTGCAATGGTCCGAAGCCGAAAGCTGACGAGCGCCGTCGTGCCCGCAGGAACGTCAACGTCGACCTCCTGCACCGACCAGCCGGTTTTCGTGAGCGTCACCGAATGATGTCCGCGCGCCAGCGGATCGATGAGCACCGGGGAGACGCCGGCAAACGTCCCATCGATCCAGACATTTGCACCAGTCGGCAACGTGCTCAGATACAGCGCTCCGTAGAGCGTGTCTGCCGAGGCTCGGACGCATGGAACGGCGGCGAAGAGGAACGCACAAAGCAACGCAGCGCTGTGCCGTCCGGGGAAGGGCATCGCCTGTGTGTTCGAGCCTCTCCCCGCGAGGCCCCGCGACGTGGGCGATGCGCACGCCCACGGCGAACGGGGATGCAGATGGAAACGGTGAGCGCCTCCGGCTCGGCCGAGACGCAGCGCCTGCAGCCGCCGACAGTCGCGATCGTCGGCAGGCCCAACGTGGGAAAGAGCGCGCTCTTCAATCGCCTGGTCGGCCGGCGGCTTGCAATCGTCGATGACACGCCCGGCGTTACGCGCGACCGCCTGTACGCGCTCACGGACTGGCGAGGCCGCACGTTCAGCCTCGTCGACACCGGCGGCATCGACGATGCGGCAGGACCCCAGGATGCCATCGCGTCCAAGACCCGGGCGCAGGCGGAGTCGGCCGCACGCGAGGCCGATGTCATCGTTTTCGTCGTCGACGCCACCACCGGCATCTCGCCGCTCGACGACGACGTGGTCGAGCGGCTGCGACGAACGCGCCGGCCGGTGCTCCTGGTTGCGAACAAGGCAGAGTCGCAGCGCGTGCGCTCGGAGATCCCCGGCGAGTTCGCGCGCCTCGGTTTCG
>Ga0073928_10008382_pt1 | contig 13001 bp, 14 predicted proteins | sample PaiPotPPA55metaG_FD_76969 | JGI IMG/M metagenome (GOLD analysis project Ga0073928, IMG submission 76969) | Iron sulfur acid spring bacterial and archeal communities from Banff, Canada, to study Microbial Dark Matter (Phase II) - Paint Pots PPA... ...
CGCTTGGCGATTTGAACCTTCTCAAATTCCGTGTAGCCGGCGAGCTGAATAATTTCCATCCGATCGCGCAACGGCGGGCTGACGGAATCGAGACTGTTAGCCGTGCAAATGAAGAGCACGTGCGAGAGGTCGAACGGCAGATCGAGATAGTGATCGCGGAACGTGTGGTTCTGCTCGGGATCGAGCACTTCGAGCAGCGCGGACTGCGGATCGCCACGGAAGTCGCTGCCGACTTTGTCGATCTCGTCGATCATCATCACGGGATTGCGCGTTCCGGAGTCCCGAATCGCACGAATGATCGTGCCGGGCATGGCGCCGATATAGGTGCGGCGATGTCCTCGGATCTCCGATTCGTCACGCACGCCGCCGACGGAAAGCCGCACGAATTTGCGGCCCATCGCTCGCGCGATCGACTGGCCCAGTGAGGTCTTCCCAACACCCGGCGGTCCGACAAAGCAGAGGATGGGGCCGGTCATGCGCTTGCGCAGTTTGCCGACCGCTAAGTATTCGATGATGCGGTCTTTGACTTTTTCTAGATCGTAGTGGTCCGCGTCCAGGATCGTGCGTGCATTGCGAATGTCGATCTGGTCGGTCGTTTCCTTGCTCCACGGCATCTGCACGAGCCAATCCAAATACGTGCGGATCACGCTGTACTCAGGAGAAGCTTGTGGCACTTTTGTCAGGCGATCCAGTTCCCGATCCGCCGATTTCTTCGCGTCTTCGGGCATCTGCGCATCGTCGATCTTCTGGCGCAGCTCGTTCGTCTCGGCTTGCTGGGGATCGGTTTCGCCAAGCTCCTCTTGAATCGCGTGCAGCTGTTGGCGCAAGTAGAACTCACGCTGATTCTTCTCCATCTCGCGCTGGATGTCGGATTGGATCTTGTGCCCGAGCTCGACGACCTCCAGCTCTTTGGTCAGCAGCATCGTCAACTTGCGCATCCGCTTCTCAGTATTGCGCTCTTCGAGAATCGCTTGCCGATCGGAGGTTTCGAGCCGCATCGTGGACGCGACAAAATACGTCAGCAGATTTGGATCCGCGATATTTTGAACTTCCATCTCCATCTCGCGCGGCGCCTGAGGGAGATAGCCGAGCAGCTTCTGGAAGAGTCCCGCGAGATTGCGATGCATGGCCGTGAGCTCTTCGGAATCTTTGGTGATGTCCGGCAGCTCGGAATAGGCGGCAACCATGTATGGCTCGGTCTGAACGACATGGTCGATACGAAAGACGTTTTGTCCCGCGACGATGCACCGCAGCGTACCATCGGGCACTTTGAGCATCTTTTGAATCGTTCCGATCGTTCCGACGCGCTGTACGTCGTCTGGTCTAGGATCTTCCTTATCCTTATCGCGCAACACCGTGAGACCAATCGAACGCCCTTCGCGCAGCGCCGTCTCGACGAGCACGATGCCTGGTTTCTTCACGACCGCCAGCGGGATGACGGTACTAGGAAAAAGCACGGCTTCCTGAAGCGGCAGGATGCCGATCAAGCCATTTTCTTCGCGGGTCGTCGGTTCGGGGCTCATGATGTTAAGCGAGTGTCCTTTTCACGATCATTCGAATTTCGGTGCGCGTCGCCGGCAGATGCTCCGCTGCTGCGATCGGCAAACGGATTGTCAGCATGCCGGCTCCATAGGTTGCCGAGACATTTTCACGCTCGATCGCGACCGGCAGATGAATCTTCTTAAGAAAATCACCGTATTCGATTTCTTTTTGCAAGAAGGAACCGCGCGCGAAGCGGGTGCCCTCGGTGCGCCGCCCCCCAATGAAGAGATAGCGCTCGTCGACGCCGACGTGCAACCGATCGAGGTCGGCCTCTGCCAGCTCAACCTTGACGATCACCTGACCGCAGTCTTCATCAACGAAGACGTCGGTGTTCGGCGCCCAGCGCCCCCCGCGTGTGCGTTGCGAGAGGGCAGCAAAGACGTTCTCGAATTGATCGGGGGTCACGCCCTCACCATAACCCGCCTATCTTAGCACTCGGATGCGTTGAGTGCCAGCCCCTTGCACGTTCCCGCGGTGGGCGGGACGCGACCTGTCCTTAGAGCCCGACTGCGCGTGCGCAGCCTAGGCTGCAGGATGACAGGCGGCGCGGGGGGCGTGTCAGCCGTCGGGGCCCCTATGTGGGGTCGGGAAGGGTGGCCCCGGAGGGCCAGCTCACGCAGGGTTCGATCCGAATGGCGAGCGGCTGCCAGGCGGCGGTCGGAACCCTGACGCCGAGGAAGGACGGCCCGCTCGTCTTGACGCCCAGGCGAGTTTGGGGTGGAAATGCCGTCTCTTTGACATCTTGAGAGTGAGTGGACGCGAGGACAGCATTCAGCTGCGCGGCGCTCGCCGGCGATGTGTACTGCGGCGTGCGGGTTCCGAGGAACGTCTTGCCATCTTGGCGCGTGTAGACAAAACCGATCACGTCGTTTGCCATGAACGTGCGCGTTGAGATCACTTTATCGATGCGAACGATTTCGCTCGCACGATCGAACGGTTCGCCCAGGACATTCGGCACGGACTTCGGTGAGTCAAGACACGGTCCGCGTGAATCGACCGGCTGCGACTGAGCCGATGGTTGTTGGGCAATCTGTATGCTGCTCAAGAGCAGCGCTGCCGTCGCTAAAATCATCATGAGTGGCTTTGGTTCGGCTCCGCAAGCGCGTACCCCCTACATGTGTCCGAAATCACCTCGGCAATATTAGTCGCGCGTCTAATGCGCTCGCCGCCGTAAACGGCTATCGTTCGAGTATGGGCAAGATCGACAGCGGCGATACCGCGTGGGTCCTTGCCGCCGCCGCCCTCGTCATGCTGATGACACCCGGGCTCGGATTCTTTTACGCCGGCCTCGTGCGCCGCAAGAACGTCCTCTCAACGTTGATGCACAGCTTCTTTATCTTGTGCTTGATCAGCGTGCAGTGGGTGCTGTGGGGATACACGCTCGCCTTCGGGCCCGATTGGCATGGCATCATCGGCAGCCTGCGATGGATCGGCCTCGCCGGCATAGGAAGTGCACCGAATCTCAACTACGCGCCGACGATTCCGCACGGCGCGTTTGTCGTTTTTCAGATGATGTTCGCGGTGATCACCCCGGCGCTCATCACCGGCGCTTTCGCTGAGCGCAAGCGTTTCAAGGCGGTCGCCATCTTTACGTTGCTGTGGGCGACGCTGATCTATGATCCGCTGGCGCATTGGGTGTGGGGTCACGGCGGTTGGCTCGCACGCATGGGGACGCTTGATTTTGCGGGCGGCACCGTCGTGCACATCTCATCGGGCGTCTCTGCACTCGTCGCCGCCAAGATGTTGGGACCGCGCATCATGCGCGCGAACAAGCCGCATGAACCGCACGATGTCACGATGGTGCTCTTGGGAACTGCGCTGCTGTGGTTTGGATGGTTCGGTTTTAACGCCGGAAGCGCACTCGCGGCCAACGGCGTCGCCGTCGCCGCGTTCATCAACACCAACACCGCGGCTGCAATGGGCGCGCTCGTTTGGATGACGATCGCGTGGTCGCGGAAGGGAGCACCGAGTGTCGTGGGAGCGTTGGCCGGTGCCGTCGCGGGGCTCGTCGCGATCACACCTGCAGCGGGCTATGTGACGCCCGCCGCATCGATTCTCATCGGCGCATTGGCGGCCGCAGTCTGTTATGCCGCGCTCGGCATTCGCGAGCGCATTCGCGTCGATGACGCGCTGGATGTCTTCGCGGTGCACGGCCTGGGCGGCACCGTAGGAGCGGTCGCGACCGGCGTTTTTGCAACCGTCGCGATCAATGCGTCCGCCAGCAATGGCCTGCTCTATGGAAATCCAAAGCAGCTCTTGACGCAGCTCGTCGCCGTCGGCGCGACGTGGTTATTTGCGGCAGCCGGCACCTACGTGATCCTGAAGTTTGTCATGCTCGCCACGTCGCTGCGCGTCAGCGAGCCTGAAGAACATCTCGGGCTCGACTTGAGCCAGCACGCCGAAGCGGCGTATTCGCAGTGAGAGAGGAGGCATACCAATGGAAGTAGCGGTCGCAGCGGCGGCGTTCCTCGCGCTGATTTGGGGTTGGCTCATCTTACCGGCGGCAGCAAAAACCGAGTTGCATGCAGTAGAGCACGTCTCGCTGTCTAAAGAGAACGCCGCTTAAGGAGGAAACATGAAAGGCGGCATCAACCACCTCGCCGTTATCGTCGCGGCGATCGTTTATTTTGTCTGGCAAGGCGTCTGGTATACCGTGTTCGGGAAGCAGTGGTTAGCGCTTGTCGGATGGACGGCGCGCGAAATGCGACCGAGCCCAACACCATACATCGTGGGCTTCATCATGGCATTGATATTGGCGTACGTGGCCGCCATCGCGCTCAAGGACAGCGCTCAGGCATCCGCGCGCCACGGTGTCGAGTTTGGTCTGTTCATGGGAATCGGTATCTTCGCAACGATCCTGCTGACGGAATACATCTTCGAGCAGCGCCCTCTGGGATTGTGGCTGCTCAATGCCGCCGTGCCGGTGACGGGATTTGCCATCGTAGGCGCAATCGTCGGCGGTTGGCGAAGTCGTCCCCGTGCCGCTCGATGACGCGCTCTTAGCGCAGTCGTACTCGATGGAGGGGCCGCCAACGGCTCCTCCGATTCTGCTGGTCCACGGCATCCATCTCGGCCGCTTTTCGTGGGTGCCGCACGTTGCGTTGCTGCGCGATCGCTTCCGCGTCATCACGATGGATTTGCCCCGTCACGGGACGTTAGTCGACGTTCCCTTTACGCGCGAGACTCTCGACCGCCAGTTGAACTACATCACGCGCGAAGTTCTGGACGAACCACCGTTAATCGTCGGTTATTCCTTAGGCGGATACGTTGCGGTGCTCTTGGCGCACGATCGCCCCGCTCAAACGCGTGGACTGCTGATTTGCGGGACATCCGTCGATCCCGCCGGCTGGCAGCGCTTAGCGTTCCGCACGTTCATGGGTGTAAAGACGCGCTTTCCATCCCGCCTCTTCGAATTAGTAAGCACGCTGTTCTTCAAGGCGACGCTCCCGCGTGATCTTGCACACCGGATCATCGCGAGCCCGTTCAATCAGCGTGCCTTTGAAGAAGCGTACACAGAATTCAGCACCCTACCGTTTCGTGAAATGCTCGCTTCATATTCGAGGCCGGTCTGTGTCGTGAGCGGTCAATGGGACATTCTGTTTCGCATGCGGCCGAGCGCATTTACGCTGCGGGAGCGAGATATCTTTGCAACGATCGCGCGCGGCGACCACGTCTTTCCGCTTCGCCGGCCGCACGAATTCTGTGATATCGTCGCACGCTTCGCTACGAGCGTTTCAAGAGAGCCGCTGAGGACGGCCTAATCGGGCCAGCGGACGTTGACCGGAGTGGCGCGCACGCGCTGAACGCGTTGGGCGCCGCGCACTCGAGCATATCTCGCCAGATGATCGACGCTAAAAGCCGGCGCCGCCGCAAAGATGAGCAGCGCGAGCACGGTGATTGCCGCCGTGCCGCCGGCCAGGACCGTGTAATCGGCATATCCGCCCTTTGTTAAGAGGAACCCGGCGCCCAAGCCGGCCGCAGCGAGTGCCGACGCGCGCGTGAAGAGACCAACGATCAGCAGCAGTCCGACAACCGTCTCGGCGATCGAAATTGCCGGTTCAGTCCACCGCAGGTTCTGCGCAATCGGGGCAGCCAGTGCGCCGTGATACCAAGACGGAATTCGCAGCGCCGTATGATTGAGCAACTTTAAGAGCCCATGGATCAACCAATAGGCTCCCAGATACACGCGGCCAACGGCCAGCCAGAACGCAGCGTTTGGCGATAATCGGTTCATGCATCGATCTACCGCCAAACGCCGCGAAAAGTGTCAGCCGGTTACTGGGTACCCAGCTTGTAGTTGCGGCTCGTTAGGATATAGATCTTGTCGGCGTGTCGCATGCCCAAGAAGTGCTGGTCGTAGTAGACCTTCACATATTGGCCGGCACGTATCGCGCTCATCTGGTACGTTGTCTTCCCATCCTGCGAGAAGACCTGGTTGAATTTGGGCGTGACCGTGAAGCTCAACGTCTGATGCGCCTTCGGGTCGTAGACCTTGATATTCGTCGTCGATACGTGACGCGTGATGCCGTAGAAGACGGCCGCAAAGGCGGCCTGAGAGAGCAGCAGCACGGCTGCTGCGGTGGCGAGTGTGATTTGTAGAGATCGGTGTATCATAGCGGTCCTTTCATGAGGAAACACCCTCTGTTATACCCACAATCCTAGTGCTTCGGCAACATAAAGATCGTGCCGTGTCGCGAGGCATAGCGCATCTCGAGCGCCTTGCCCAGAACGAAGGAAGCGATAACAACGACCCATGGATTAAGAACGACGGCGATCCATAGCGGTCGGACCGCGGGACCGAACATGCCGCCAATACGAGCGGCCTGCAACCCGGCGGCTAGCAGGAACCCCGGCGCAGTGACCGCGCAGTGCACTTCCCCACAGCTTAACCAATTCTGAGTGCAATAGAGTGCATAGGAGGCAAAATAGCCCAAGGTAATCCAAGCTCCCCATTGCGCGCCGTTCCGCCAACTGTACGCATCAAGCAGAACCACAATGAGAGCAAGCGCGATGTTGATTGCGGGCCGGTGTAGCGGCGGAATCCTCACACGGCCATGAGCTTCGCCCATTCCTCTCTGCTGATGCGCAGCTCGGATTCGCGAAATGCCCTCAGCGGTTTACGAGGCAGACGCTCGCGTTCGCAAAAATCTTTCGATTTTGGATCCACATACAGTAAGCCGGTGACCAGCTCGCCGCGCTCTCGCGTTTCGTGCACGGTCTGCAACGCGCGCAAAGCATCGGTTGCGTCGTATTCCCGCTCAAGCTTCCGCAAGAGGACGCGCGAGCCGTCGTCAAATTCGACTTCTTGCACGGTGCCCGGCTCATAGTCAACGGCAATGTCGTTCGCCGGCGCAATAAAATCGGGAGTGTGCAGCGTGAATGCGTGCTCTTTGATGTAGGCGTAGCTCTTCGTTGAACCGACGTGATCGTTGAACGCAACGCATGGACTGACGATATCGAGCACCGACGTTCCGCGATGCGAAAAAGCTGCCTGGAGCAGAGGAACCAGCTGCTTACCGTCGCCCGAAAACGAACGCGCCACGAACGTCGCGCCAAGCTCGATCGCGATACCGCACACGTCGATCGTCTGGTACTCGTTCACTGAACCGCGCTTTTGCATTGAGCCGAGGTCGGCCGTCGCCGAAAACTGCCCTTTGGTCAGACCGTAACATCCGTTGTTCTCTACGACGTACGTCATATCAACGTTGCGGCGAATCAGATGGCAATATTGGCCGAGTCCGATACTTGCCGTGTCGCCGTCGCCGCTGATGCCCAGAACGAGCAGTTCGCGGTTGGCGACTTTGGCGCCGGTCGCCGCGGACGGCATGCGCCCGTGCACTCCATTGAAGCCGTGCGCCTGTTCGACGAAGTACGCCGGCGTCTTCGAGGAGCAGCCGATGCCGCTCATCTTTGCGAGTTTGTGCGGCTCGACCCCGTACTCGTAGAGCGCCTTGATGAGATGGTTGGTGATCGAGTTGTGGCCGCAGCCGGCACACAGCGTTGTCGGGAGGCCTTTGTAGACTTCCCGGCTCAGGCCGGCGACGTTGGCTTTTATTGGCGGTGCATTGCTTCCCATCAAGTGTTACTCCGTAGCGACCGCTGGTTCGCGTTCCGCTTCCAGCAGTGGTTCGATGATGGCATGCGCATCGATCGGAACGCCGTTGTAGTGGCGAACCGATTCAAGGCGCGAAACCAAGTGCGCCGGCAACTCTTGGCGCAAGATGCCATAGAGCTGTCCATCGCGATTCTGCTCGACGACGTACACCCGCTCGTGACGCTGGATGAAGGCAGCGACTTCCGGCGAGAACGGTAAAGCACGCAGCCGCAAGTAATCGACTTCTACGCCGTCGTCGCGCAGCCGATCGCGGGCTTCCACGACCGCGTGATGTGTCGTCCCGTAAGCGATGATGGCAGCGCTGCTGCCGCTTTCATCGATGATCGGCCCGGGCACGTAGCTGCGTGCGGTCTCATGCTTGCGCGCGAGCCGATCGAGATTTCGCTGCCAGACTTCGGGCGCTTCCGAATAGCGCGCTTCCTCGTCGTGGCCGGTGCCGCGCGTAAAGAACCCCGCGTTGGGATGGGGCGTTCCCGGCAGCGTGCGGTAGGGGATGCCGTCCTTGTCGATGTCGCGATACCGTCCCCAGGACTTGAGCGCGGTCAGATCTTCGGCTCCCAGCACCTTGCCGCGATGAAACGGCTTCTGCGGGTAGGGAAGCGGCTCTGTCATCCAGCTGTTCATACCGAGATCGAGATCGCTCAAGACGAAGACCGGAGTCTGAAAGCGGTCTGCGAGATCGAAACCGTCCATCGTCAGCTCATACGCTTCTTGCACGGTGGCCGGTAAAATCACGATGTGCTTCGTGTCGCCGTGTGAGAGCAGATACGCAAATTGCACATCGCCCTGCATCGTGCGCGTGGGGAGGCCGGTCGACGGGCCGGCCCGCTGCACGTCAAAGATGACCGCCGGCAGTTCCGCGAAATAGCCGAGTCCCGCGTACTCGGCCATCAGCGATAAGCCCGGCCCCGACGTCGAGGTCATCGCGCGTGCACCGGCCCATGTCGCGCCAAGCACCATGCCGATCGCGGCGAGCTCATCTTCGGCTTGAATGATCGCGACTTTGCGTTCGCCGCTCTTCTGGTCTGTGCGGTAGCGGTCGCAGTACGCGATGAACGCTTCGCACAGCGACGACGACGGCGTGATCGGATACCAAGCCGCGACCGTACAGCCCCCCATGACACATCCGAGCGCCGCGGCGCTGTTGCCGTCCAGCAGCAGATGACCTTGCGTCTTTCCGTTGAGTGGTTGGAGCTGGTATGTCGCCTGCTTCGAAAAATTTTCGCGCGCGTAGTCGATGCCGAGACGGACCGCCATCATGTTGCTTTCAACGGCGCTCGCCTTGCTCTTGAATTGCGAGCGCACGGCTTGCTCGACGGTTTCAATGTCGATACCCAGCAGCTCGGCAAGAACGCCGACGTAAATCATATTGGTCAGGTACTTGCGCAGCGATCCTTGTTCGATTCGGCTCTTCGCAAGCTCGGTGAACGGAACCGCATAGTAGACGGCGTCGCTTCGCTCGGTGACGCCGGTTCGCACGAAACTCGCGTCGTGAACGATCATGCCTCCCGGCTTGACGCTTGTGACGTCGGTGTGCCAAGTTACCGGATTCAGTGCAATGAGAATATCGATGGAACGCGTGCGGCACTGATAGCCTTCAGCGGAGACACGCACGTCAAACCACGTCGGCAGCCCCTCGATGTTCGACGGAAAGACGTTCTTCGGCGCGACCGGGATGCCCAGCCGGAAAATGGCGTTCGTCAAAACGAGATTCGAAGATTGGCTTCCGGAACCGTTGACCGTCGCGATACGCAACGTGAAGTCGTTGATCTTGGTCTCAGGGGTCATCCTAGTTGCTTCTTCGGTCTCGGGTAGTGCCAGTGCTCTTACGCCGTATGTTGCAAAAGTCGCACCGGTGAGACAGGCGCACTTCTACCCTTGAGGCGCGTCGTAGCCGCGCAGTCGCGGAAACCACCACGCCCAGAGCGCGATGACGATAAGCGTGCCAACGCCGCCCGCAACGACCGAGGCCTCCGCGCCGATCCAAGCAGCCACGGTGCCTGACTCGAATGCGCCCAGTTCATTCGAGGCGCCGATAAAGACGTTCTCGATCGAACTCACTCGGCCGCGCATTGCGTTCGGCGTGCCCAACTGCACCAGCACATTGCGAATCACCATGCTGACCATGTCAAAGCCGCCGGCGAGCGCGAGCGCGAGCAATGAGAGCCAGAAGCTCTTTGAGACGCCAAAGGCGATCGTCGCGAGACCAAATCCGGCAACGCACCAGAACAGCGTCGGTCCAAGTCGCCGCCGCAGCGGACGACGTGCGATGGCGGCGGCAACAATTGCCGCACCGGCTCCCGACGCGGCGCGCAGCGCCCCGAATCCCGTTGGCCCAACGTGCAAGACCTGCGTCGCATACACCGGCAGCAGCGCGACCGCACCGCCGAAGAGCACCGCGAAGAGATCAAGCGAGATTGCGCCCAGCACGATCTTGTGTCGCCAGACATAACAGATGCCTTCCAACGATGACCGCCACGTCGGCCTTTCCTCATCCCGCATCGGAGCCGGGCGAAGAACTGCAAACCCGAGCGACCCCATACCGTACAGCGCAGCCGCGCAACCAAAAGCAGCGGTCGTATTGATGGAAAGCAGCACGCCGGCAAGCGCTGGTGCGAACACGGTGACGACCTGGTTTGCCGATTGAGAGAGTGCGGTGGCACGCACGAACGAGCCCGGCGCTACGATATTCGTCAACAGCGAACGTTCAGCAGCGACTCCGAGCGCGTGAATGCTTCCAATGAAGAAGACCGCGGCAAAATAAGCGGCAAGTGACCGTGAGTGCGATAGAGACAACGCGACGAAGACGAGCAGTGCGACCATCTCCGACGCGCTGCCGAGTGCGGCCACGGTCTCGCGGTCGAAGCGGTCCGCGAGATAACCAGCGGGCAACGCTAGCGCAAGTGCCGGAACAAAGAGCAGCAATCCGATGAGGCCGAGATCGAAGGCAGAGTGGCGCAGGAGGTAGATCTGCCAAGCAATTGCCGCCGACTCAATGCCGAATGCGGCGATCGCGCACTGTCGCGCGAAGAAGTAGAGGGCGAACTCGCGATCCGCTAAGAGGCGACGCACAGAGCATACACCGAAGGGCGCGTAACACATAGGCTACGCGCAAGCCTGCAAAAGAAAAGAGCCCTGCATCGTCGCAGGGCTCTTTGATATCGTTCGCGTTCGCGAACTACATCATGTCGTAGCCGCCGCCCATGCCGCCACCGGGCATCGCCGGTTCTTTCTTCGGCTCGGGCTTGTCGGCAATAAGCGTCTCCGTCGTGAGAATCATCGAACCGATCGACGCGGCGTTTTGCAGCGCGGAACGTGTCACCTTGAGCGGTTCAACGATCCCCGCTTCGAACATGTCGACGATGTTGCCGCTCATCGCGTCGAAGCCCTTAGGTGCGCTTTCCGACTTCACGCGATTCACTTCAACTGAACCCTCGTAGCCTGCGTTATCCGCGATCTGACGAAGCGGCTCTTCGAGCGCCTTCCGGATGATCTCGATGCCGATCTTCTCATCGGCAACTGAACCCGCGTGGCCGTTGGTCGAAGGCGGTTGGTACTTCGCAATCGCCTTGATCGCATGCACGAGCGACGCTCCACCGCCCGGGATCATGCCCTCTTGCACAGCGGCACGCGTTGCCGAGAGCGCATCCTCGATGCGGTGTTTCTTCTCTTTGAGCTCGGTTTCGGTCGCCGCACCGACGCTGATGACCGCAACACCGCCGGAGAGCTTCGCAAGCCGCTCCTGCAGTTTCTCGCGATCGAAGTCACTGTCGGTATCCTCGATTTGCTTTTTGATCATCTCGATGCGGCCCTTGATCTGATCTTGCTTGCCGCGACCGTCGACGATCGTCGTCTCTTCTTTGGTGACCTTCACCGATTTCGCCTGACCGAGCAGGTCGGGCGTCACTTTGTCGAGCTTGAGGCCAAGCTCTTCGGAGATCACCGTCGCACCCGTCAGCGTGGCGATGTCCTTGAGCATCTCTTTGCGGCGATCGCCGAAGCCCGGCGCCTTGACGGCGACCGTCGTGAACGTGCCGCGCAGCTTGTTGACGACGAGCGTCGCGAGCGCTTCACCTTCGACATCTTCCGCGATGAGCAGCAGAGGCTTTTGGACTTGAACGATCTTCTCAAGCAGCGGCAGGATGTCGGCAATCGCCGAGATCTTGCGCTCCGTGACGAGGATATAGGGATCCGTCAGCGTCGCTTCCATGCGTTCCGAATCCGTGACCATGTACGGCGAGATGTAGCCCTTGTCGAACTGCATACCGTCTTTGGTCTCGACCTCGGTCTTCATCGACTTCGACTCTTCAACGGTGATGACGCCGTCTTTACCGACCTTCTCCATCGCCTCGGCGATCAGTTCCCCGATCCCCGCTTCATTGGCTGAGATCGACGCAACTTGCGCGATCTTCTGCTTGGTGTCGACCTTCTGCGCGAACTTCTCCATCTCGCCGACCGTGATTTCCACGGCCTTGTCGATGCCGCGCTTGATCAGCAGCGGGTTGCTGCCGGCGGTCACATTGCGCAAACCTTCACGAATGATCGCTTGCGCGAGGACCGTCGCCGTCGTCGTACCGTCGCCCGCGATATCGTTGGTCTTCGAGGCAACTTCCTTGACGAGCTGAGCGCCCATATTCTCGAACGTATTGGAAAGTTCGATTTCCTTAGCAATCGTCACGCCGTCGTTTGTAATCGTCGGCGAGCCGAATTTCTTGTCGAGGACGACGTTGCGTCCTTTGGGGCCGAGGGTGACACGCACCGCATCGGCCAACATGTTTGCCCCGCGCTCTAATGCACGCCGAGCGTTTTCGTCAAAAACGATTTCTTTTGCAGCCATATTGTTCTTTTAACTCCTAAACGCCGGCCGGAACTTTGTCCACGATTGCGAGGACGTCTTTTTCCGAGATGATGAGATATTCGGTACCGTCTGGTTTGACTTCGCTACCCGAATATTTTGCATAGAGGATCCGGTCGCCGACTTTCACCTCCATCGGTAGCTTGGTGCCATTGTCGAGCGTGCGGCCGGAACCAACCGCTCGAACGATGCCCTCTTGGGGCTTTTCCTTGGCGGTGTCGGGCAGAAAGACGCCCCCGGCGCTTTTGTCTGCCTGCTCGACGTGCTCAACGACCACGCGATCGGCCAAAGGCTTGAGATTCACGAAAACCTCCACAGTCTCACATTTTGATGTAGACGCCGGCCGCAAAAGCGGGTCAGCGCAATTGGCACTCCCGGTTCGAGAGTGCCAACCCAATATTAGCAGAGTAACCGGGAGAGTGCAAGCGCAGAATCGCCACTCAGGGCCGCGCAGATGCGGGGTCGAAAGGCGGCGCCATGTCGACCCCC
>Ga0073928_10008384_pt1 | contig 12999 bp, 11 predicted proteins | sample PaiPotPPA55metaG_FD_76969 | JGI IMG/M metagenome (GOLD analysis project Ga0073928, IMG submission 76969) | Iron sulfur acid spring bacterial and archeal communities from Banff, Canada, to study Microbial Dark Matter (Phase II) - Paint Pots PPA... ...
CAACTCGGTGACGCCCCTTTGCGGGATTCGATAGCGAATTTCCCTTGGGCGCGATCCGGTTCCCTCCTGCCAACAAGTTGGACCCATGCTTCGAGGAATGCGCAAAGCCTCATCAAACTGGCTCGGCAAAATCATAATGGCCACGGTGATGGGCGTCTTGATCATCAGTTTCGGCGTCTGGGGCATCGCCGACATCTTCAGGGGTTTCGGACAGTCGACGCTGGCCAAGGTCGGGCACACCGAAATCTCGACCGAACAGTTCCGCCAGACCTACACCGAGAGGCTGCAGCAGATCGGCCGCCAGTTCGGCCGCCCCTTGACCATGGACCAGGCCCGCGCCTTCGGGCTCGACCGCCAGGTGCTCCAGCAAACCATCGCGGAAGCAGCCCTCGATGAGGAGGCGCGGCGGCTAGGCCTCGGACAGTCCGACGACGAAACCATGCGCCTGATCTTCAGCGATCCGAATTTCAAAGGCGTCAGTGGCGCGTTCGACCCGGTACGCTTCCAGACCGTCATCCGGCAAATCGGCTTCAGCGAGCAGCATTACGTCGCCGATCAGCGGCGGGTATCGCTGCGGCGTCAAATCGCGGGGACGATTTCGGCCGGCCTCGAACCGCCGAAAGTCCTGATCGATGCACTCGCACGGTTTCAGAACGAACAGCGCACTATGGAATATCTCAAGCTCGACGCCGCCCAGGCCGGAACGATCGATCCGCCGTCGCCCGAGACGCTGGCGGCCTATTTCGACGACCACAAGACCCAGTTTCGCGCGCCCGAATATCGCAAGATATCCTTTGTCGCGATAACACCGGAAGACATCGGCAAGTGGTCTGAAGTCTCCGACGAGGATGCCAGGAAGGTTTTCGAGCAACGCCGCGACAAACTGGGAACGCCGGAACGGCGTCAGGTTTCGCAAATCGTCTTCCCGAACGCCGAAGAGGCCATGGCGGCGCGCAACCGTCTGGCATCCGGGTTGTCGTTCGAGGACCTGGCCAAGGAGCGCGGCCTCAATCCATCCGACGTCGACCTCGGGCTCATCGCGAAATCCGCGATCGTCGATCCCGCGATTGCAGACGCCGCCTTTTCGCTGCAGTCCGGCGAGGTAAGTCAGCCCGAACCGGGCAGGTTCGGCTCTGCCCTGGTCAAGATCGGCAAGATCGAGCCGGGGGTCGAGCCATCGTATGAAAGCTCCGCCGCAAACCTCAAGAAGGAGATTGCGAGCGAACGTGCGCGCAGCAAGGTCGCCGAGTTGCGCGACAAAATGGAAGATGAGCGCGGCGGTGGCGCGAGCGTTATCGAGGCCGCTCAGAAACTGGGGCTCACTGCCGTCACGGTCGATGCCGTGGACCGCTCGGGCCGCCTTCCCAGCGGCCAGCCGGCGCCGAACATTCCCCGCGGCCTCGACGTCGTTTCGCAGTCGTTCAACAGCGACGTCGGCGTCGACAACGATCCCATTCAATTCAACGGCGGCTACGTCTGGTACGATGTTCTGGCCATCACTCCTTCGCGCGACCGCAACCTTGACGAAGTCAAGGACCAGGTCGAGGCGAAATGGCGCGACGACCAGATCACGAGCCGGTTGCGCGCCAAGGCGACTGACATGGTTCAGAAACTGGAACAGGGCGGCAAGCTTGCCGACGAGGCTGCTCAGGCCGGATTGAACGTCGAGACCGCCAGCGGATTCAAGCGCGACGCCTCCCTGCCCGGCCTGCCCGCCGGCGCGGTCGCGGCGGCGTTTCGCACCGCCAAGGATGGGGCCGGACAAGCCCCCGACCCCGGCGGCAATGCCTGGATCGTCTTCCGCGTCACCGACGTCAGCGTGCCGCCGGTCGATCTTGCCTCGGACGGCATCAAGAAATTGAAGGAAAACCTTCAGCGCGGACTGACCGACGAACAGCTCGGGGAATACATCACGAAGCTTGAATCTGAGATCGGGACCAACGTCAATCAGAATGCGTTCGCGCAAGTGACCGGCGCGAATAACTGAATCCCGTGAAGGTGAAGGCGGCTCAATGTAATTTCCCTCATTATGAGGGCCTGTGTTTGCGTTTTTGCTGAAAGCTCGTGATGGACAACCTCAAATCGATCATCGGAAAGGTCGCGACCGGCGCCACGCTGTCGAGCGACGAAGCGGCGGCCGCCTTCGACAGTATGATGTCCGGCGAGGCTACGCCCTCGCAGATGGGCGGCTTGCTGATGGCGCTTCGCGTACGCGGCGAGACCGTCGATGAAATCACCGGCGCGGTGGCTGCGGTGCGTGCCAAGATGCTGCGCGTCAAGGCTCCGGCGGATGCCGTCGACGTGGTCGGCACCGGCGGCGACGGCTCCGGGTCGGTCAACGTGTCAACCTGCGCCTCCTTGATCGTCGCAGGTGCCGGCGTGCCCGTCGCCAAACACGGCAATCGCGCGCTGTCATCGCGCTCGGGCGCAGCCGACGTGCTGGCTTCGCTTGGGGTCAGAATCGACATCACGCCCGAGCAGGTCGGCCGCTGCGTCGCAGAAGCGGGAATCGGTTTCATGTTCGCGCCGTCACACCATCCGGCGTGGAAGAACGTCGGCCCGACCCGCGTCGAGCTGGCAACACGCACCATCTTCAATCTGCTGGGTCCGCTTTCCAATCCGGCCGGCGTCAAGCGGCAAATGGTCGGCGTTTTTTCGAAGCAGTGGGTGCAGCCGCTGGCGCAGGTGCTGAAGAACCTCGGCGCCGAATCGGTCTGGGTGGTGCACGGCTCCGACGGCCTCGATGAAATCACCCTCACCGGCCCGACCTTTGTCGCCGCACTGGAGAACGGCACGATCCGCACCTTCGACGTCACACCGGAGGAAGCCGGCCTGGCACGCGTCGCCGGCGAGACGCTGAAGGGCGGCGATGCAAATGCCAACGCGGTCGCGTTGCAAAGCGTGCTCGACGGGATGCCGAGCCCGTATCGCGATGTCGCGTTGCTGAACGCCGCGGCGGCGCTGATCGTTGCCGGCCGCGCGAAAAACTTAAGGGAAGGCATGGCGCTCGGCGCCAAATCGATCGACAGCGGCGCGGCGGCAGCGCGGCTGAAGCATCTCATCGCCGTCTCCAACAGCTGAGCGCGGGTCCTCCGATGTCCGATATCCTGACCCGGATCGAGGCCTACAAGCGCGAGGAGATCGCCGCCGCCAAGCGCGCCCATCCCTTGGCCAGCCTCGAAGCCAGGGCCAAGGCGGCGCCGGCGCCGCGCGGCTTTGTCGCCGCGATCCGCCAAAGGCTCGCACGCGGCGAATACGCACTGATCGCCGAAGTGAAGAAGGCTTCGCCGTCGAGAGGGTTGATCCGCGCCGATTTCGACCCGCCCGCGCTGGCGAAGGCCTATGAAGCCGGCGGCGCCACCTGCCTCTCGGTCCTGACCGACACGCCATCGTTCCAGGGCCACCTCGATTTCATGGTAGCGGCCCGCGCGGCCACCACGTTGCCGGTTCTGCGCAAGGATTTCATCTATGACACCTATCAGGTAGTCGAGGCCCGCGCCCATGGCGCCGACTGCATCCTGATCATCATGGCCGCACTTGACGACGCCGCGGCGCGGGACATCGAGGAAACAGCCGTCGCGCAGGGCATCGACGTCCTGATCGAAATCCACGACCGCACCGAGCTCGATCGCGCCTTAAAGCTTCGCTCGCCGATGATCGGCGTCAACAACCGCAACTTGCGCACCTTCGAGACCACGCTCGCGACCAGCGAGGCGCTGGCGCCGCTGATTCCGGCAGACCGCCTGATGGTCGGCGAAAGCGGCATCTTCGCGCCGGCCGATCTGGCGCGGCTGGCGGGGCTGGGCATGTCGACATTCCTGGTCGGCGAAAGCCTGATGCGGCAGGCCGACGTGGCGGCGGCGACACGCGCTTTGCTGGCGCGCGGCGACGCTTCGAGCGCGACCGGGACGCACTGAGTCATGGCGCGCCGGTCATCCAGGGACGAACCCGCCCTCACCCATATCGACGCCAAGGGTGACGCGCGGATGGTCGACGTTTCCGCAAAGGCCGCGACCGAACGGACGGCGGTGGCCGAAGGCCGCGTCGTCATGAGCAAGCCGACGCTCGCACTGATCGTTTCGGGCAACGCAAAAAAGGGCGACGTGCTCGGCACCGCGCGTGTCGCCGGCATCATGGCGTCAAAGCGCACGGCGGACCTCATCCCATTGTGTCATCCGCTGGCGTTGTCAAAGGTTACGCTGGACATTACGCCCGACAAAAAGCTGCCCGGCTGTATTGTTCGTGCCACCGTGAAGGTTACCGGCCCGACCGGGGTCGAGATGGAGGCGCTGACGGCGGTTTCGGTCGCCTGCCTGACGATCTACGACATGATCAAGGCGGTCGAACGCGGCGTTCGCATCGAAGGCATTCACCTGGTCGAGAAAATCGGCGGCAAGTCCGGGCACTATCGCGCCGAGGATTGAGCCGCCGAAAAAACGAGCGCTGCTGGCACGCTGCCGATCATGGTCAGCGCCGGTACCAACATCGTCGCCGCCGTCATTGTGGCCGCAATGGCGAAAGCCGAACTGCCGAAAAAGGCCTGACCAACATCGCCACGTCGGCAGGCATTCATTCCGGAACGGACGCCGCGTTAACCGGCGATTAACCCTGATTGCTAACCTCACCTCCATACCGTTGACGTATCTATCTATCGGCTGGTGCAAGGGGAAACTGTTCCGGCGTTCAGCCATGGCAGTGATCGCGACCCATGACGGCAGACGGTAGTGCCTCCTTCAACCTCAAGGTTTTTTTTAACAGCGGTCCGATCCGCTCGCTGGTCGCCGGCGGCGCGTTCCTGATTGCGGCAATCGCGGTCGGCACGACGATCATGGTCGGCAATTTTCGCGAACGAGCTCTGAGCAGCAACGAACGCGAACTGGAAAACACCGTGTTGTTGCTGGCCCGTCACTTCGATCAGCAGCTCGACGATTTCACGGCCGTTCTGAAAGATATCGCCGCGCAAATCCATTCCGATGGGGTCACACCCGAGATTTTCGGAGGGCAATTGGCCACCCTTGAATGGCACGAGGTGCTGCGGACCAAGGTCGGCGCCTTTTCCGACGTCGCCGGCATCAAGGTGTTCGACGCCAATGGAACGTTGATCAATTCATCCGACGTCTGGCCGGTGCCGGATGTCACCATCGCCGATCGGGCATTCTTCACCACTTTCAAGTCAGGCACTGCAACCACGCCGATTTTGGTCGAATTGGTGCGAAGCCGCTTGGCCGGAGGCTGGGCAACCGTCGTCGCTCACCATGTGATCGGGCCGAAGGGCGAGTTTCTCGGGGTCGTCACGCGGGCCATCTCGCCGGCCGCTTTCGAGAAATACTTCGCGTCGGTAGTGCTCGGAGAAGGCGCGGCGATTTCAATGCGTCACCGCGACGGAACGCTGCTGGCGCGCTATCCGCATATCGAGCGGATGATCGGATCGCATATCAGGGCCAGCCCGATCGACCGGGCAATTTCATCCGAGTCAGGCCACGGGACAATGCGCCTGACCAGCCCGATCGACGGCCAGCAGCGGGTCGCATCGGCCTACGCGTTGAAAAATTTCCCGATTGCGATCGTCGCGAGCACAACTGTCGCCGCGGCGCTGGCCGATTGGCGGGAACAAACCAGATTTCTTATCGCCGTCGCCGGACTCCTGATGCTGGTGATAACGACGATGCTGTTCCTCGTCATTCGCAAATTGTCGCAGCAACATCGCGTGGAAAAACAGCGCCTCGACACCGCCATCAACAACATGACGCAAGGCCTGCTGCTGTTTGATTCCTCGCAGCGGGTTGTCGTCTGCAATCAACGTTACCTTGAGATGTACGGTTTGTCGGCGGAGATGCTCAAACCGGGCTGCACGTTCCGCGAGGTGATCGCCCATCGCAAGGCCACCGGGTCCTTTGAGGGCGACCTCGACGAATACTGTTCGCATGTCACACGAGACATCGGACACCGAAATTCCATGGTCTTTGAACCCCCGGACGGACGTTCAATTCAGATCATCAACGAACCGTTGGCGGATGGCGGATGGGTGGCAACCCACGAGGACATCACCGAGCGCACAATCGCCGAGGAACAGATCAGACATCTCGCCCATTATGATGCGCTGACCGATCTGCCCAATCGCGCATTGTTTCACCAGCGGCTGAGACAGGAACTGGCTCAGATTGTTCCCGGCGAGCAAATGGCGGTGCTTTATATCGACATTGATGAATTCAAAAGTGTCAATGACTCGCTCGGACATATGATTGGCGACGAATTGTTGAAATCGGTGGCCGGGCGCCTCGGCCGGTGCGTCGGCGGCACCGACTTCGTCGCACGGCTGGGAGGCGACGAATTCGCCATCGTGCAGACCGCGGTCAAGAACCCCGCCGAGGTCGCTGACCTGGTAACGCGGGTTTTCGATGCGATCCGCGTTCCCTCCGAGTGTCTCGGTCACCAGGTGTCCTCGGACGCCAGCATCGGCATTGCGCTGGCACCGCAGCATGGCACCGACCTCGACCAAATCCTGAAGAACGCGGATCTGGCAATGTATGCGGCCAAATCGGCGGGACGCCGGACCTGGCGTTTCTTCGAGCCGGCAATGGACGCACAGGTAAAAGCACGCCGAATGCTGGAAACGGATCTGCGCAAGGCGGTCGCGGACGGCGCGCTGGAGGTCTACTACCAGCCTTGCGTCAGTCTCCAGAGCAACCGGATCACCGGCTGCGAAGCGCTGGTGCGCTGGCGGCACCCCGAGCGCGGCGCGATCTCGCCTGCCGAGTTCATCCCGATCGCGGAAGAGACCGGCCTGATCAATGAGCTCGGCGAATGGGTCCTGGCCACGGCCTGCGCCGAGGCCGCGAGCTGGCCCGACGACGTCAGGCTCGCAGTCAACGTCTCGCCGGTTCAGTTCAGGAGCGGCACGCTGGCATTGAAGGTCGTTGCGGCGCTCGCAGCGTCGGGACTTGCGCCGAGCCGGCTGGAGCTGGAGATCACCGAGGCGGTTCTGATTCGCGACGACGATGTCGCGCTCGAAATTCTGCACCAGCTTCGTGCTATCGGGGTGCGGATCGCGCTGGACGATTTCGGCACCGGCTATTCCTCGCTGAGCTATTTGCAGCGTTTTCCCTTCGACAAGATCAAGATCGATCGCTGCTTCGTCAACGAAATCGCCGAACCGGGCGGGTCCTCCATCGTGCAGGCTGTCGTGAACATCGCCGCGGCGCGACACATGACAACGACGGCAGAGGGCGTTGAGACACAACGGCAACAGGAATTGCTGCGCGCGCTAGGCTGCACCGAAATGCAGGGATATCTGTTCAGCCCACCAAGGCCGGCCGCGGAGGCCAGACGGATGCTGTATGCGCACCGCCCGAGGCCCGCGGCCGTGGCCTGAGGTTTCGTGTGCTTCGGGGTCGGGCATCATCGCACCATCCCCGACATCGATCGCAGCCGCGTTGCAGGTCAGTTCGGAACCGTTGCCTTTGGCGACGACGACGGCACACCCGCATTGACGGTGACGCCGCGCAACAGCTTGTAGGCGGCGGCAAGCGCCTTGTCGTCTTTCTCCGCGGGCGGAACGTAGGATTGCGAACCCGTCTGCTCGGTGCCTTCGGCGGAGAGATGTCCGCGCATCGACGCCTCGCCCTTGATTTCCGAACGGGCCTTCAGCTCGTCAGGCACGTCCTGGAGCACCTCGATGTCGGGCGCAATACCCTTCGCCTGGATCGAGCGGCCGGACGGGGTAAAATAGCGCGCAGTGGTGAGCGCCAACGCGCCATTGCCGGCGCCGAGCGGAATGATCGTCTGCACCGAACCCTTGCCGAACGAACGGGTGCCGATCAGGGTCGCGCGCTTGTGGTCGTGCAACGCCCCGGCGACGATCTCGGACGCCGATGCCGATCCGCCGTTGATTAAAACGACGAGCGGCTTGCCCTTGATGAGGTCGCCACCCCGCGCCGTAAAACGCTGGGTTTCCTCCGGTCTGCGGCCCCGCGTCGAGACGACCTCGCCCCGAGCCATGAACGCGCTTGACACGGAGACCGCCTGATCGAGCAATCCACCCGGATTGTTACGCAGGTCGACGACGTAGCCCGCCAGGCTCGCTGACGGAATTTGTTTTGATATGTCGCCGATCGCCTTCTTCAGCTCGTCGATGGTCTGTTCATTGAACGAGCTGATCCGGATATAGCCGATATCGCCGCCGTCGATGTGGTAGCTGACCGGCCGCACGCGGATGATTTCGCGCACGATGGTCAGGTTGATCGGAGATTCTGCGCCCTTGCGCAAAATGGTTAGCCGGGTCTTCGTATCGATCGGCCCCTTCATCTTGTTCACGGCCTGCTCCAGGGTGAGCCCCTGGACCGCCTCGTCATCGATATGGCTGATCAGGTCGCCTGACAGCATGCCGGCCTTGGCCGCGGGCGTGCCGTCCATCGGTGCAACCACCTTGACCAGCCCGTCCTCCATCGTGACCTCGATGCCAAGCCCGCCGAACTCGCCGTGGGTGGTCTCCTGCATTTCGCGCCAGGCGCTGTCGTTCATGTATCGCGAATGGGGATCCAGCGAGGTGATCATGCCGTTGATCGCACCCTCGATCAGCTTGGCGTCGTCGGGCTTCTCGACGTAGTCGGTCCTGATGCGCTCGAACACCTCGCCAAACAAATTGAGTTGCGAATAGGTGTCGCCGCCGGCCATGGCCTTGGGCGCCGCGACCAGTTGCACGGCCTGCGGCCCGGTGAAGAGAAGGGTTAGGCAGACACCTGCGGCCGCGCCGAGGATAAACACGGAATTCTTGCGCATTATTGGCGAACCTTTTCGCTGTCAGTGGCGGCCCTATGGGCCAGGTAACAAGCCTTGTTGTTCGGTCCGGCCAATAGCTCACGATACCTTTCTGGTATCATTGAGGCCGCTGTGCCAGCTCAGGAGGCCGGGAGCCGAAGCCGCGCCCGGATTCCGAGCCGCCGCGGCACAGAGCGCCCTTTCGACCCCCGCGAAATATAGGCGCTCTACCGATGCGGCAAAACCGGAATTCCCCTTCATGTCCAATTTGTAACGGGCATGACATCAAGGACCGCAAAGGGGGGAACGGCGCAACGGCGCCTACCCGCCGTTCTACGGCTGGCTGGAATCCATCAGCACGAACAGGATCCGGCACGTCCCTGTTCCATGATTGACCCAGGCGTGATTGGTGGCCTGTTGGACAATGGTATCGCCCGGCTTGAGATGCACCACGGTGTCATCGAGCATCATGTCGATCTCGCCCGACAACACCACGGCATAGTCGACGCTGCGGGTGCGGTGCATCAGCGGGTGCGTCACCGGAAGTCCTCGGGCCGGCGCTACGGGGCCAACCGCCTTCATCAGAAAGCCGGGCTCCATCTTCGCTTCGGTCGCCGCATCGAGTGGCAGAAACTCCACCACGCGGAACTTGGTCCCGTGATCGAGCGGCGACACGCCGACGGGGATCGCCGAGGTGTCGTCCTTGAAGGAGAAGCCGAGCGGGTAGCTATTGGTGACCCAGAGGTTGGTGGAATTCAAACCGTATGGCCCCGTCTGCAGTGGCATGCGGCTGTCGAACATCACCACCGCCTTGTTGTTGGCATCCAATCCCGTGACGACGCGGCGAATATCGGAGGCCTCAGCGGCTGAACCTGCGAGGATGGCAGCGGCGAGCGCACAGATGGTCTTGCGGATCATGATCCAACTCCCTGTCGGCGATGAAGGCTGATCTTGACGTCAGCGCGTGCCGAGGGAGCGAAGATGGCAGGAGCTACGCAGGCCGGTCAATATCGCTCGCCCTTCAGCGGCCATAGATACCGGTCAGGGTCGCCTTCGCAAGGGTATGGAAGTGCAAATCGAAACCGACCAGCGCGGCGGATGCGTTATGGTTCTTGGCGAATGGCAGCTTGTCGACATCGACCGCAAAAACCGTGATCTGGTAACGATGCGGCTTGTCGCCCGCCGGCGGGCACGGGCCGCCATATCCGTCGGTGCTCAAATCGGTTCGGCTCTGAATCGCGCCCTTGGGCGTCAGCTTCTTCTTCACGTCGCCGGCGCCCTTTGGAAGCGTGGTCGTCGCAGGCGGAATGTTGAATACGACCCAGTGCCAAAAACCGCTGCCGGTCGGCGCATCCGGATCAAACATGCTGACGGCGAAGCTCTTGGTGCCGGTTGGCGCGCCGCTCCAGTTCAGGGCTGGAGAGATGTTGCCGCCGGTGCATCCGAAACCGGCCAGCACCTGCTCGTTGGCAATCGTCGCGCCTTCGCTCATTTCCGGGCTGGTCAAGGTCATGCTCTGCGCCTCAGCCGCGCCCGCGCCGAACGCGCTCACACCGAGCGCTGTGATCCAGACCGCCAGTCTCGTCATCACAATTCCTCCCCCGTTTATGAGCCGGGCGTCCGTGGATAGCCCGAGCTTGCGCCGACCCTAGCAATTATCGGGATGGCATGGAAGTTCCGGAAGCGGCGGCAGGCTTACCCGACCCCATGCAATCGGTTATGGATATCCTCAAGGCGCAAGGCCAACTCGTTTAGAACTGGCCGGCGCTTGCCACCGGAAATAATTCCGGGGCAGCCATCGGGAGGATCATGAGATGTTCAAATCAATCTGGGTCGCTGCAGCCATTACCTTGCTTGCGGCATCCGCAATCGTGCTGCCCATGCCGGGCCAGCGTGTGGCCGCGCAATCGGCCGGGATGTTTGTTAACGCCGTCGATCTCGACATCGTGCCGGCCGAGCGCGAGAACTATCTGGCCGCGATCAAGGAAAACGGCGCGGCTGCCGCCAGGGAGCCCGGCTGCCGCCGGTTCGACATCCTCAACCTCTCGAGCGATCCCAACCATTTCCTCCTCTACGAAGTCTATGACAACGAAGCGGCATTCAAGGCGCACCGCGAAACCGAGCATTTCAAGAAATATGCCGCCACCACCGCCAAGATGGTCGCCAAGCGCGACGCCAGGCCGATGTCGGTGATTGCGTCAAACGCCCAAGCCAAATAACAGAGCTAAATAGCAAAGCCAAATTGCGCGCCTGCCCTGCGTGATGCATCGGCCGGTTTTTGGTTGCCGGCTGTGCATTTCTCGCATACGAGCGCCGGACGGGCTTGCCTGGCGTATCGCTGACTTCAGCGGGGCGGCCTTTGTGGCAGCAGCGGATGGGTAGTCCCGGGAGAACAAGATGAACGAAGCGACCCGCATTCCAGCAAGCAGCGAACTCGGCGCCAGCACCCAAGAGTTCCAGAATCTTCACGAGTTCGTGCGCAAGGCGCGCGCCAACCTCAACCAGAACGCCTGGGATTATATCGTCGGCGCCGCGGAGACCGAGACCACGATGCGCCGCAACCGCATGGCGCTTGACGAAATTGCCTTCCGGCCGCGGGTGCTGCGCAATGTCGCTCACGTCGAGGCCTCCGCCGAGCTGTTCGGCCGCAAATTGCGCCTGCCGGTGATGATGGCGCCGGTCGGTGCACTCGAGATCTTCGACCCCATCGGCGCCGCAGCCAGCGTCGCGCGCGGCGCCGGCCGGTTCGGCGCCGCCCACATGCTGAGTTCGGTGTCGGAGCCGGGCCTCGAGAAGGTCGCCGAAGCCGCGCCCGGCGCGCTGCGCATCTACCAGCTCTATGTCCGCGGCGATGATGCCTTTGTCGAGGATCGCGTCAGCCGCGCCATCGCCGGCGGCTATGCCGGGTTTTGCCTGACCGTCGACACCGCGCATTACAGCCGCCGCGAGCGCGATATCGCCAAGCGCTACGTCCGCGAAAGCCGCTTGCGCGCCACCGGCGGCGACTTCCAGAAGGGACTCGAATGGCGCACCGTCAAGCTGATCAAGGACAAGTATAAGATCCCGCTGATCATCAAGGGGATCGCCACCGCGGAGGACGCGGCGATCGCGCTCGATCACGGGGTCGAGTGGATCTACGTGTCGAACCATGGCGGACGCCAGCTCGACCACGGTCGCGGCGCCATGCATGTACTGCCCGAAATCGTCAGCGCGGTTGGGGGGCGGGCGAAGATCATGGTCGACGGGTCGTTCTGCCGCGGCAGCGATATCGTCAAGGCGATCGCGCTGGGCGCCGATCTCGTCGGCATCGGCCGCCTGCAATGCTGGGCGCTGGCCGCCGCCGGCGAAACCGGTATCGTGCGGATGCTGGAATTGCTGGAAGATGAAGTGATCCGGTGCCTGGGGCTGCTCGGCGTCAAAAACTTCGCCGAACTCGACAAATCCTATCTGCATCCGGCAACGCCGACCAACCTGCCCAGCGTTTTCAGCGCGTTTCCACTGCTCGACATCGACCCGTACCGGTATTGATGACGGTGGTCGCCAATTTTCGTTAACAACAGCACATGAAGACTCCCCTGCTCTCTCCCGGCAGCGCCGATGTGCTGTTGTTCGATCTCGGCCGCGTGGTGCTCGATATCGACTTCAGCAAGGTGGTCGCCTGCTGGGCCGGTCACGCCGGCTGCGTGCCCGCCGATCTTGTGGGACGCTTCTCCTGGCGTGACGAATTTTATCAGCGGCACGAGAAAGGCGAGATCAGCGACGGCGAGTTTTTTGCCGCGCTCCGTGCCATGCTCGGCGTCGACCTCTCTGATGCCCAGTTCCTGGAGGGATGGAACAAGATCTTCGCCGGCGAAATGCCCGGCATCGCGGCCCTGTTGGCGCGCGCCGCGCAACGCCTGCCGCTTTATGCCTTCTCCAATACCAACAACGCCCACCTCGCGCATTTTTCGGCAGAATATGCCGACGTGCTCGGTCATTTCCGCGAAATCTTTCTGTCGTCCGCAATTGGGCTTCGAAAACCCGATGCTGCGGCCTATGATCACGTGGTCAAGGAGATCGGGGTGCCGGCTGACCGCATCGTGTTCTTCGACGACCTCGCCGAGAACATCGCCGGCGCGCGTGACAGAGGACTTAACGCTATTCACGTGACGTCGCCCGACGACGTGGCAAAGGCGCTGGCCGCGCTCGGGATTTAGGAGTTTTGACGTTGGGAGGTTTGCCGTGGCATTGATGCCGGTCGCA
>Ga0073928_10008385_pt1 | contig 12999 bp, 13 predicted proteins | sample PaiPotPPA55metaG_FD_76969 | JGI IMG/M metagenome (GOLD analysis project Ga0073928, IMG submission 76969) | Iron sulfur acid spring bacterial and archeal communities from Banff, Canada, to study Microbial Dark Matter (Phase II) - Paint Pots PPA... ...
CCGAGTGGATCAGGCCTTGGCGACGCGTAACCGCACCAGCGGCCTCAGCGGTCTGCTGCGTCGAGGCGCGCCGCCGCGTGAGCCGTTGGCCGACGGCGTGGTGCGGGCGGAGGGCGAGGCCGCGCTTGCGCTCGCCGCGGATCTGAGCGATCCGGTACTGCCGCTGCGTATCGCGGCCGCGGCGGCTCGGGCCGGATTACCGATAGCGCCGGCGTCGCTGGACCGCCTCGCAGCCGGCCAGGTCGAGTTGCCGGAGCCGTGGCCGGAGACCGCACGTGCCGAATTTCTGCGGTTGCTCGGTTCCGGGCCGGGTCTCGTGCCGGTCTGGGAGGCCCTGGACCGCACCGGGATCCTGGTTCGCCTGCTGCCCGAGTGGACGCGTATCAGGTCATTGCCACAGCGCAACGCCCTGCACGTGCACACCGTCGACCGGCACATCGTCGAGACCGTTGTGCATGCGGCCGAGCGCACCCGCCGGGCCGAGCGCCCGGACCTGCTGCTGGCCGCGGCCCTATGCCATGACCTCGGCAAAGGACTGCCAGGGGACCACTGTGAGACCGGTGCCGAGCTGGCCGCAAAACTGGCCGTGCGGCTGGGATTCCCGCCTTCCGACGTCGCCACTCTGACTGCGCTCACGCGACACCACCTGCTTTTCGCGGAGCTCGCCGTGCACCGCGACCCGAACGACCCGGCGACGCTCACGCCGCTGCTGTCGGCCGCGGCGGATTCCGGTACCGGACCTGCGGAATTCGTAGCCCTGCTGCAGTTGCTGACCGAGGCGGACTCCCAGGCGACCGGCCCGGCCGTGTGGTCGAGCTGGCGTGAGGTGCTGTACCGCGAACTCGGCGCCCGAGCCCAGGCCGTGCTCGCCGGGGAGCGGGTCGCCGGAGCCGAAAGCGCGCCTGCCGGGCAGGCCGAGGCCGACCGCACGCTCGCATCGCAGGCCTCGCTCGCGCCCGATCGGATCGCGGTGCACGCCGTCGCGCCGGGAAGCGCCGGCGTCGGCCGGATCGACGTGGCGATCCCCGACCAGGTGGGAGCTCTCGCGCTGGTGGCGGGGGTGTTGACGCTGCGGCATGTGCGAGTGCTGGCCGCCGAACTGAACACCACAGAGATCGACGGCGCCGAAGGCAAGCTCTATGCCGTGCTGCGCTGGACCGTGGCGGCGGAGTACGGCGAACTGCCGGACCTCGTCCGGCTGCGCACCGACCTGCGCAGCGCCCGGGCCGGGACGCTCAAGATCGCCGAACGTCTGGCCACCCGGGACGAGGAGCAGGCCGCGTTCCGCAAGCAGCGGCCAGGCACGCCGCCGCCGTCCGTGCGGGTGTTGGCGAGCGCCTCGGAGACGGCCACAGTGCTCGAAGTGCGGGCCGAAGACACTCCCGGTCTGCTGTACCGGATCGCCGCCGCGATCTCCGGCACCGGAGCCGACATCGTGCGGGCCAGGATCGCCACGCTCGGTCCACAGGCTGTGGACGTGTTCTACCTGAGTCCGGGCACGGCGGCCGAGACGGTCAGCGGTGCGTACGCGGAGGAGCTGGTCGAGGTCGTGCGCGCAGCGGTCGGCTGACGAGGCGGGTGGCGTCGGCGTGGCGGTGGTTCTGCCGTGCAGCCGGGCGGATGCCTCTGTGCACAGCCGACAGTTCGCCGGGAAGTCACCCCGGATTCCCCACGGACGTAACGCGCCCGGCAAGGACGCCTGGGTAGCGTCCGGAATCATGACTACCGGTTCCGCTGCGTCCTCGAGCACGTCCCCGCTGCTGTGGAAGCAGCCGGAGAAGCTCGGCGCGCCGCCGAACTCCGGCTTGCACCTGACCTTCGGCGAGGATCCGTCGCGCGAGATGACGGTGTCCTGGAGCACCGCCGTCTCGGTGTCCAACCCGCGGGTGCGCTATGGAAGCCCTGATGGCGGCTTCGGCGAGGAGGCGCGCGCGGAGACCGTCACGTACATCGACGCCGAGTCCAAGATCGAGTGTTACCTCCACCACGCCAAGCTGATCGGACTGAGCCCTAACTCGACGTACATCTACGCCGCGCTCGCCGACGGCGTGCTCCCGGACGCCGGGACCTTCGAGACCGCGCCGGTGGGCCGCGCGCCCTTCACCTTCACCAGCTTCGGCGACCAGTGCGTGCCCAGTTCGACGTGGGCGACCAACGGCAGCACCTATTCGGCCGCGCTGACCAGATTGGCCGCGCCCTCCGCGAGCGACATCGTCGACGGCATAGAGCAGGTACGCCCGCTCTTCCACCTGCTCAACGGCGACCTGAGCTACGCCAACCTGTCCGTGGACCGGGTCCGCACGTGGAACGCCTTCTTCACCAACAATGAGCGCTCGGCCCGCAAGCGTCCGTGGATGCCGGCCCCGGGCAACCACGAGAACGAGCTGGGCAACGGCACGCTCGGCTACAACTCCTTCCGTACCCGCTTCGCCGTGCCCACCAACGGTTCCGCGGACTTCGAAGGACTCTGGTACGCGTTCACCGTCGGCAGCGTGCGCGTGATCATCGTGGCGAACGACGACGTGGCCCTCCAGGACGCCGGCGACAGCTACGTGAACGGATACAGCGCCGGGCAGCAGAAGGCCTGGCTGGAGAAGCAGTTGGCCGCGGCACGCGGAGCCCGCGAGATCGACTGGATCGTCGTCTGCATGCACCAGGTGATCATCAGTTCGGCGAACGCCAACGGCGCGGACATGGGCATCCGGCAGAACTGGGGCCCGCTGTTCGACCAGTACGAGGTCGACCTGGTGGTCTGCGGCCACGACCACGACTACGAGCGCTCATACGCGTTGCGCGGCACGATATCCGGCTCCGAGACGCTCACGCCGAACCCGGTTTCGACGGAGAGCGCCAACATCGACACCGAGCAGGGCACCGTGCACATGGTGCTCGGCGGCGGCGGAAACTCCTCGAACACGAATACCGAGTTCTTCAGCAACGGCAAGGCCAAGGTCATCACGGCGGTGAGCGGACCGGTCAGCACCGGCAAGCGCACGTCGACCTACGTCATGGAGGACGCGATCTGGTCGGCTTTCCGCGACGAGGAGCATCCGTACGGCTTCGCGGCCTTCGACGTGGACCCGGGCAGCGAGCCCGGCGGCACCACCAGCATCCGGGTCACGTACTACAACGTGCGCCAACCGCACGGCGGCCTGGAGAAGCTCGAGACATTCACCCTCTACCGCCGCCGCTCAGACTGTATTTGAGCTTTCGCAGGCCCGCTGCGCGAACGGCTGCGGCGGGTTCGGTAGCAGTTCCGAGACGGTTCCACGTGGAACATTATGCGCAGCGTTGCATAGTTTCAATCGGCGCTTCGGGCCTGCGGAGGCTCAGGTCCTGACCGGCCAGCCGGGTTCTGCCTGGTAGGCCTCGCCTCGGCGTTCGCGGTATGCCGCGAAGTCCCGCTCGGACGCGGCCTTCCACTCGGCCTGCTGCCGGTGCAGTTCGACCGGGCTGGCCTGGCCGACCTCGGGGTAGCGCTCGGCCAGCGCCTTGGCCACCTCGAGCGCGGCGACGGCGTCCACCGCGGCGTCGTGCGCCCCCTCGATGTGCACGCCGTAGTGCGCGCACTGTGACTCCAGGTTCCGCTTGCCCTTCCGGAAGCGGTCCACCGCCTTGTCGATCACCAGCGGGTCGACCACCGGCGCGATCCGTTCCACCCGCGCGGCCAGCGGGCGCAATTCGTGCCGCTTGAGCTCGACCTCGAGCAGCGTCAGGTCGTACGGCGCGTTGAACACCACCAGCGGCAGGCCAGCGGACAGGTGCGCGGCGAGCAGCGCCGCAATCTGCTCAAGGGCTGCCTCCGGCGCGGTGCCGTGCTGCCTGGCGTACTCGGTGGTGATGCCGTGCACCGCCGTGGTCTCCGCCGGGATCTCCACACCGGGGTCCACCAGGAAGTCGTGCCGGCGCCCGTCGCTAGTGACGAAGGCGGCCGAGACCAGCCGGGCCGTCAGCGGGTCGCGCCCGGTGGTCTCGCAGTCGTAGGAGCCGAGCACCCCGGTGTGCCAGCCGAGACCGGCCGCGGGCAGGCACTGCGCGTGGTAGACCACCCAGGAGTTCTGCTCCTTGCGCAGCTCACCGGCCTCGGCGGGCACGTTCTGGCCGCAGGTCTTGCACGAACCGGCGAAGCGGTTGCTAGCCATTGCCGAACCGACCCTTCTGTGTTGACTGGCTCTCACGATAGGCGAGGCCACCGACAAGGCGGGCGCAGCGGCTACCCTGGACGGGATACCAGCTTTCCGTATCCCGACCCGATACACCGACAACGAGGACTGACGCCGCCGTGTTCGACACGCTCTCCGACCGCCTGGCAGCGACCTTCAAATCCCTGCGGGGCAAGGGCAGGCTGTCCGAGGAGGACATCGACGCCACCTGCCGGGAGATCCGGATCGCGCTGCTCGAGGCGGACGTGGCGCTGGCCGCGGTGCGTCCCTTCGTCGCCGCGGTCAAGGAGCGCGCGCTCGGTGCCGAGGTCTCCCAGGCGCTGAACCCGGCCCAGCAGGTCATCAAGATCGTCAACGAGGAGCTCGTGCGCATCCTCGGCGGCGAGACCCGGCGGCTGCGGTTCGCCAAGCAGCCGCCCACCGTCATCATGCTGGCCGGCCTGCAGGGCGCGGGCAAGACCACCCTGGCCGGCAAGCTCGGCCGCTGGCTCAAGTCCCAGGGCCACGCTCCGGTGCTGGTCGCGGCGGACCTGCAGCGGCCCAACGCGGTCACCCAGCTTCAGGTGGTCGGCGAACGCGCCTCGGTGCCGGTGTTCGCGCCCGAGCCGGGCAACGGGGTCGGCAACCCGGTCAAGGTGGCCAGGGACTCGCTCGACTTCGCCCGGTCCAAGGCCTACGACGTGGTCGTCATCGACACCGCGGGCCGCCTCGGCATCGACGAGGAGCTGATGCGCCAGGCCGCGGACATCCGCGACGCGGTCGGCCCGCAGGAGATCCTGTTCGTCCTCGACGCGATGATCGGCCAGGACGCGGTGACCACCGCGCAGGCCTTCCTCGACGGCGTCGGCTTCGACGGCGTGGTGCTGACCAAGCTCGACGGCGACGCGCGCGGCGGCGCGGCCCTTTCGGTGGCCCAGCTGACCGGCCGGCAGGTCATGTTCGCCTCCAACGGCGAGAAGCTGGACGACTTCGACGTCTTCCACCCGGACCGGATGGCCTCGCGGATCCTCGGCATGGGCGACATGCTCAGCCTGATCGAGCAGGCGGAGAAGGCCTTCGACGCCGATCAGGCCGAGGAGATGGCCCGCAAGCTGATGGGCGGGGACGGCTTCACGCTGGACGACTTCCTGGCCCAGATGGAGCAGATCCGCAAGATGGGCTCGCTCTCCAAGATCATGGGCATGCTGCCCGGCATGGGGGAGATGAAGCAGCAGCTCGCCCAGGTCGACGACAAGGAGATCGACCGGGTCCAGGCGATGATCCGCTCGATGACCCCGCAGGAGCGGCGCGATCCGAAGATCCTCAACGGTTCGCGCCGGGCCCGTATCGCCAAGGGCTCCGGCGTGCACGTCTCGGCCGTCAACAACCTGCTCGAGCGCTTCGCCGAGGCGCAGAAGATGATGAAGTCGATGGGCCGCGGCGGTATGCCGGGAATTCCCGGGATGCCCGGCTTCGGGGCCGGCGGCGGCCGCCGGATGAGCGCGAAGGCCAAGGCGAGCGCGCAGGCGGCCAAGTCGAAGAACAAGTCGCGTTCCGGCAACCCGGCCAAGCGCAAGGCCGACGAGGCGGCGAAGGCCGAGCGGGCCGCCGCGGCGGCCTCCGGCGCTCCGCTGCCGCCGCAGGACTTCCAGCTGCCGGACGAGTTCAAGAAGATGCTCGGCTGAGGTTTGCCGTTCTCGGACGCGGTCGGGGCAGCGCCTCGGCTCTGGCATAATGGATGGCTGAGCACTCGGCCTCGGCGGCCCCTCTCTCCGCCGAACGTCGCGTCCTTCGGATAGGCGAGTCGGAGCAATCCCCACGCGCCGTTCCCGCCCGTCCACCCCGTGAAAAGAATTCAGGAGATTCCACTCCAGTGGCAGTCAAGATCAAGCTGAAGCGCCTGGGCAAGATCCGCAACCCCCAGTACCGCATCGTCGTCGCCGACGCCCGCACCAAGCGGGACGGCCGGGCGATCGAGGAGATCGGCAAGTACCACCCGAAAGAGGACCCCTCCTTCATCCAGGTCAACAGCGAGCGGGCGCAGTACTGGCTGAGCGTCGGCGCGCAGCCGACCGACTCGGTCGTCGCCATCCTCAAGGTCTCCGGTGACTGGCAGCAGTTCAAGGGCCTGCCGGCCCCGGCGCCGATGAAGGTCGCGGCGCCCAAGGCGGACAAGAAGGCGCTGTTCGAGGCCGCCGCCAAGGAGGCCGAGTCGGAGCCGAAGCCGGCTTCCGCGCCGAAGAAGAGGGCTGAGAAGGCCGAGAAGAAGGCCGAGGCGCCCAAGGCCGAGGAGACTCCGGCCGAGGCCCCGGCCGCCGAGAGCGCCGAGGCCTGAGCCTGATGCTCGAAGAGGCCCTCGAACACTTGGTCAAGGGGATCGTCGAGCATCCGGACGAGGTCACCGTCCGCGATCGCACGCTGCGGCGCGGCCGGATCCTCGAGGTGCGCGTGCACCCCGACGACCTCGGCAAGGTGATCGGCCGCCAGGGGCGCACCGCCAACGCGCTGCGCACCGTGATCCACGCTCTCGCGGGCCGAGCCGTGCGCATCGACCTGGTCGACGCGCCGGGGCTGCGCTGAGTATGGCTACTGAGCACCACACCGACGACGAGTCCCAGGGTCTCCTGCGACTCGTCGTCGGTCGTATCGGTAGGGCCCACGGCATCAAGGGCGAGGCCACCGTCGAGGTCCGCACCGACGACCCCGACCTGCGCTTCGCGCCCGGAGCCGTGCTGCTGACGGAGCCGCCGGAGCGCGGCCCGCTGACCGTGCGTTCCGGCCGGGTGCAGGGCGGACGTCTCGTGCTCTCCTTCGAGGGCGTGGCGGACCGCAATGCCGTGGAGCAGTTGCGCAACACGATGCTCCTCGCCGACGTCGACCCGGACGAACTGCCCGAAGACCCCGACGAGTACTACGACCACCAACTCGAGGGCCTGAAGGTGCGTTCGGTGGACGGCGTAGAGCTCGGTGTCGTCGAGCAGATGGTGCACGGTCCGGCACAGGACCTGTTCTCGATCCGCCGGCCGAACGGCGGGGAACTGCTGCTGCCCTTCATCGCCGAGTTCGTGCCCGAGGTGGACCTCGACGGCGGCTTCGTGCTGGTCGACCCGCCGCAGGGGCTGCTCGAACTCTCCGAGCCGACGGAGCCCTCCGCCGAGCTCTCCGAGCCGGAGGGCTGATCCTCCCGGCATGCGCATCGACGTCATCACCATCTTCCCCGAGTACCTCGAGCCGCTCCGGGTCTCGTTGCTTGGCAAGGCCGCGGACAAGGGCCTGCTCGAGGTACGCACGCACGACCTGCGGCAGTGGACTCACGACGTGCACCGGACCGTCGACGACACCCCGTACGGCGGCGGTCCCGGCATGGTCATGAAGGCCGAGCCCTGGTACCAGGCCCTCGAAGCCGTCGCAGGCATCGATGACGAGGGCGACAAGCCCACACTCGTCGTGCCGACCCCGAGCGGCCGACCGTTCACCCAGGCCAAAGCCGCCGATCTGGCCGAGCGCGAGCACCTCGTGTTCGCCTGTGGCCGGTACGAGGGCATCGACCGGCGGGTGATCGACGCGGCGGCCGAGCGGATGCCCGTGGAAGAACTCTCCATCGGCGACTACGTGCTGGCCGGCGGCGAGGTCGCGGTACTCGTGATCGTCGAGGCCGTGGCGAGGCTGCTGCCCGGCGTGCTCGGCAACGCCGAATCGGCCAGGGACGACTCGTTCGCCGAGGGCCCGATGAGCGGGCTGCTCGAGGGCCCGATCTACACCAAGCCGGCCGAGTGGCGTGGCCGTACCGTCCCCGAGGTGCTGACGTCCGGCAACCACGGCGCGATCGCCCGCTGGCGCCGGGACCAGGCGCTCGCCCGGACCGCGGCCAATCGCCCGGAACTGCTCGCCGCCCTCGATCCGGCGTCCCTCGACAAGAAGGACCGGGCCGCGCTCGAAGCACTCGGGGCGCTCGGCCGGGCACCGGAGCAGAGCTGAGCTGATTTCGGTATTCCGGGTCCTCCGTGCGAGACTGAGAAGCCGGTCTGCCGTCGGCCGTTGGCTCCTGCCCCTGCCACAGGGGGAGCGGGTCCGGTCCGGGTGGCGGCGACCTAGGAAATTCCGCCCATGCAGCCGTGCGTGACCTGTGGCACGTACGAGGAGAGAACCATGCAAAAGCTCGCTGAGCTCGACGCCAAGTCACTGCGCAACGACATCCCCGAGTTCCGCCCCGGCGACACCTTGAACGTCCACGTGAAGGTCGTCGAAGGCAACCGCTCGCGGATCCAGCAGTTCAAGGGCGTCACCATCCGCCGCCAGGGCGACGGTGTGCGCGAGACCTTCACCGTCCGCAAGATCAGCTTCGGCGTCGGTGTCGAGCGGACCTTCCCGGTCCACTCGCCCATCTTCGAGAAGATCGAGGTCGTCACCCGCGGTGACGTGCGTCGCGCCAAGCTGTACTACCTGCGCGACCTGCGGGGCAAGAAGGCGAAGATCAAGGAGAAGGTGGACTGGAACCGGTAGGTTCTCGGTTTCGCACTCGGCTTCAGCCGCCCCCGGTACCTTGGGAGACCAAGGTGACCGGGGGCGGTTCGCGTTTGCCTGCGCAGGCAGGCGATCGCCGGGCAGCGCAGCGATCAGGAGGCGTAGTAGTCTGCCGCGACGGCTTAGCGGAGAACGGTCACTCAGGGCCGGATGACTGGAGGACCGGTGGCGAGAGGGCAGCGGCGCAAGGAGTCGCCCCCGGCCGCCCCGGCGAAGGGCCGGCGCCGACGTCTGAAACCGATCAAGCTCTGGCGCGAGGTGCCGCTGTTGCTGGCCATCGCCCTGGTGCTGGCGCTCGGCATCAAGACCTTCGTGGTGCAGGCCTTCTACATCCCCTCGCCGTCCATGGAGAACACGATCATGCCCGGCGACCGGGTGCTGGTGAACAAGTTCTCGCCCTGGTTCGGCGCCCAGCCGCAGCGCGGCCAGGTCGTGGTGTTCAACGACCCCGGCGGCTGGCTGCCCGACACTCCCGCCGTGCCGAGCTCGAACATCGCGGTGCGCTGGATCAAGGACGTGTTCACCTTCGTCGGCCTGCTGCCCTCGGACGACCAGCACGACCTGATCAAGCGGGTCATCGGGATACCCGGCGACGAGGTCAAGTGCTGCGACAAGCAGGGCAGGATCACCGTCAACGGGGTCCCGCTCAACGAGACCTCGTACATCTTCCCCGGCTCCGCGCCGTCCCTGATCACCTTCGACGTGCACGTGAAGGCCGGCTTCATCTGGGTCATGGGGGACAACCGCGGGGACTCGGCGGACTCCCGATACCACATGACGGACAAATTCGGTGGAATGGTGCCTATCAGCGACGTCGTGGGTCACGCGTTCGTGTTGATTTGGCCGCCAAGTCGCGCCGGAGGCCTCGGAATACCGGCTACCTTTCAGCAGGAGAGTCTTACCGTGCTCTCCAACCTGCCGTCCGGCACCTTCCCCGCCGCGGCCTTCGTCGGCGCGATACCGCTCCGGCTGGCCGGCGGCGGAGCCGCGCGGCGGCTGCGTCGAAGACGGATGCGCCGCGAGTAGGTCCGGCTCCGCCGGGCTCAATGGTGCGTCGGCGGCACTGTGCGCGCTGACGCAATAGCGTTCGTCAGAGCGCAAGCGGGCGAGAAGTGGGCAAGGCGATACGAGGAAGGCGTCCGACGGGCGCACGCGCACGAGGACTTGGATTGAGGGGCACGATGACCGTGGAGAGACCGGAGACGGGCCTGCCTGAGGCCGCGGACCCGGACGCAGACGTCCGGCTCCGCCGAACCCGGCAGCGCGTCGACGGCGACGAGCCCGAGACCGGCGCGTTCGGTTCGGCGGTCGCGAGCAGCGAGGCCGACGGCGAGGCGCAGGGCGAGGGCGCGACCGGGGCGCAGGAGGAGCCCGGCGAGCCGGAAGCCGCCAAGCCCCGCTCGGTGCTCGGCTGGATCGCCTTCCCGTTCGTCGCCTTCTGGCGCTTCCTGTTCCCGAAGAAGCCGCGTCCGTTCCTGGTGGAACTGCCCTTCCTGGTGGTCTTCGCGCTGGTCCTGGCCTTCCTGATCAAGACCTTCCTGGTGCAGGCCTTCTATATCCCGAGCGGCTCGATGCAGAACACCCTGCAGCCGGGCGACCGGGTGCTGGTCAACCGGGCGGCGCAGTGGCTCGGCAGCGAGCCCTCGCGCGGCGAGGTGGTGGTGTTCAAGGACCCGGGCAACTGGCTAGAGACCGAGGGCACCCCGACCAGCAGCAACTGGCTCAAGAGCACGCTGACCTGGGTCGGCCTGCTGCCGGCGGATGACGGCGACCTGATCAAGCGGGTCATCGGCGTCGGCGGCGACCACGTCGTGTGCTGCAACGCGCAGGGGCAGATCACCGTCAACGGCGTGGCGCTGAGCGAGTCCAGCTACCTGTATCCGGGGGACTCGCCGAACTCGGGCTATCTCAAGCCCTTCGACGTGACCGTTCCCGCGGGCTACATCTGGGTGATGGGCGACCACCGCAGCGTCTCCCTTGACTCCCGCTACCACCAGGACCAGGAGTTCGGCGGCATGGTGCCGGTGGGCAACGTGGTGGGCCGCGCCGACGTGGTCGTCTGGCCGATCAGCCACTGGGCCACACTGCCCATCCCGAGCACGTTCAAGCAGGTGGGGCTCTCCGCGCTGGCGCTGCCCGCGGCTGCGCCGGGCGCCGCGTTCGTCGGCACGCTGCCGTTCGCGCTCACCCGGGTCAGGCGGAGACGACGGTTGGCGGCGAAGCGAGCCGGCAACGGTTAACCTGAGGTGGTGTCGGTAGTCCCGAAGCAAGCAGCGCGGCGCGCTCGGCCGCAAGCCGGAGAGGCGAGTCCGTTGTTCGCGGGCCCGGTGCCGCCCCGTCCGGGAGACGGACGGGACCTGTACGCCTATCTGGCGGAGCTCGCGCAGGCCGGCGTCTCCCCGGTGGCCGGCGCGGACGAGGCCGGCCGGGGCGCCTGCGCCGGCCCGCTGGTGGCCGCCGCGGCGATCCTGCCGTCCGGGCTGCGCCCGGACGGCCTCGGCGACTCGAAGCTGGTCACCGAACGCCGGCGGGAACTGCTCTACGACGTCATCGTGGCCCGGGCGGAGGCCTGGGCCGTGGCCGTCGTCCCGGCCGGCGAGGTGGACCGCATCGGGGTCCAGGAGGCCAACTACCGGGCCCTGCGCGAGGCGGTGGCCGGGCTCGGCGTCAAACCGGCCCTCGCGCTCATCGACGGCTTCGCGGTGCCCGCGCTCGGCGTGCCCGGGCAGGCCGTGGTGAAGGGGGACCGGCTGGTCGCGGCGATCGCGGCGGCCTCCATCCTGGCGAAGGTGACCAGGGACCGGCTGATGACGGGGCTGCACGAGAGCTGGCCCGAATACGGATTCGCGGGACACAAGGGCTACGCCACGGCGGTGCACCAGGAGGCGCTCGACCGGCTCGGGCCCTGCCCCGAGCACCGCCTGTCGTACGCGAACGTCCCGGGCCGTGCGGTGGGTGACAATGGAGCCGAGGCGGGGACACCGAGCCGGCCGGCGCAGGGCGATCTCTTGCTCGACCTGTCCGATACCCAGTGGGGAGCGCGTACATGAGCGCGGAAGACCTCGAGAAGTACGAGACCGAGATGGAGCTGCAGCTCTACCGGGAGTACCGCGACGTGGTCGGGCTGTTCCGATACGTGGTGGAGACCGAGCGGCGGTTCTACCTCACCAACCAGGTCGAGCTCGAGGCGAAGTCCGGGGACGGCGAGGTCTACTTCGAGGTGACCATGGCCGACGCCTGGGTGTGGGACATGTACCGGCCCGCCCGCTTCGTCAAGAACGTCAAGGTGGTCACCTTCAAGGACGTGAACGTCGAAGAGCTGGCCAAGCCCGACCTCGAGGTGCCCACCGACTGAGCATCGCCCGCCCCGTTGCCCCGACAGTTCCCTCTGAAACTGGGCAGCGGGGCACCTTCATGCGCACGCCTTCCCGGGAATACCCTGAGATTCAGGGCATAGAGGCAGGTATCGGACGCACCCTGGAATCCAGAGGTCCACGGACGGATTTTCTGGAGACCGAGGTGAATATCGATGACGGGGAGAGCTGCGTCCGCGGCGGGCGGGCGCAACGCGCGGATCGGACGGCGCGGGGAGCAGGTCGCGGCGGGCTATCTGGGCGAGCGCGGCTACCGGGTGCTCGAGCGGAACTGGCGCAGCCGGGAGCCCGGGCATCCCGGCGAGCTCGACCTGGTGCTCAGGCACCGGGGCACGCTGGTGATCTGCGAGGTCAAGACACGCACCGGGGACCGGCTGGCGCATCCGGCCGAGGCGGTGACCGGGGAGAAGGCGGCCAGGCTCAGGAGGCTCGCGGCCCTCTGGGTGCGCGAACAGCACCGCGGCGGCGGCAGCCGAGGCTGGGGCCGCCGGAACGGCACCCGGGCAGGCGCATACGCCCCCAACAAGACCCAGAGCGTGCGGATCGACGTCATCGCCGTCCGCCTCGGCCCGCGTGAGCCCTTCCCGGTCCTCTCGGTCGAGCACCTCCCCGGGGTGGCGTGATGCGCGAAGCAGCCCACTCACCTTCTGCCGCGGCCCGCTCCGCCCCTATCGAGGCACCCTGATGCCCGGGTACGGCCGTGCCGCCGCAGTCGCGCTGCTCGGGCTGTCCGGCATCCCCGTCCAGGCCGAGGCCGTGCTGACCGCAGGCCTCTCCCGCTTCAACCTCATCGGCCTGCCCGACGCCGGGCTCAGCGAATCCCGTGACCGAGTCCGCGCTGCCGTGGTCAACAGCTCGATTCCGTGGCCGCAGTCCGCACTCACGGTCTCGCTCGCGCCTGCCTCGATCCGCAAGCAGGGATCCGGTTTCGACCTGGCGATCGCAATCGCAGTGCTGCG
>Ga0073928_10008386_pt1 | contig 12997 bp, 9 predicted proteins | sample PaiPotPPA55metaG_FD_76969 | JGI IMG/M metagenome (GOLD analysis project Ga0073928, IMG submission 76969) | Iron sulfur acid spring bacterial and archeal communities from Banff, Canada, to study Microbial Dark Matter (Phase II) - Paint Pots PPA... ...
CGGCCTCGCCGCCTACGTGCAATCCGGCGACATCGAACGCGCCCGGCGCGTGGCGCGCCGGTTGCGCGCGGGCAGCGTCCATCTCAACTATCCCGCATGGGACGCAGGCGCGCCGTTCGGCGGTTATAAACAATCGGGCAATGGCCGCGAGTACGGCGAATGGGGACTCGAGGCATTTCTCGAGGTCAAGGGCATTGTCGGTTACGGTGCCTGACGAGCCGCCGAGCGGATCATGTCGGCGATCCGCTCGGCGATCATAATGGTCGGGATGTTCGTGTTCGCGCACGGAATGGAGGGCATCAGCGAGGCATCGCAGACCCGCAGGTTCTGCACGCCGTAGACGGCGCCCGATGCATCCGTGACGGCGGCCGGATCATCAGCAGCGCCCATCCTGCACGTTCCCGAAGGGTGCCACGTGCCGCCGACCGAACGCGTGACGAACTGCGTCATGGCGTGGTCGTCGTCGAGCAGGCCGGTTACGGATATTCCTTGCGTCACCAGCCGGTGAATCAGGGTTTGTCGCAACGGCCCGGCCCAATCCAGTATCACGCTCAACACCCCGCGCTGGATCGCGTTCGCGGTTCCCGGCACCGCCACTTTGGCAACTCGTGGCGAATAACTCGACGGGAAAATCGTGCTTCGATGACCTGCCATCGAAGGGTCCGCGAGCGTCTGCGCGCCAAAGCGAACAGCGAGCTTCAGGCGCTCGAGGTCGCGCGCATCGGAGAGCATGTTGAACTCGACGGCAGGTTCATCGAGCGGACTCGCCGATGTCAGCGTGACCCGCCCGCGTGAGTAGGATTTATTGACCCAAAAGAAGATCGTCCCCAGCCGATACCCTATGGAATGCCAGCCCGAACGCGACAGGATCGCACCGTGCATGTCGCCTTGAACGGTACCCGGCAGACCCGACGAAAAGCGCACAAGGGCCTGCTCGTGATGCTCATCGGGGAAGGGTGTGCGCGCGGACTTGGGCAGGAAGGCGGAGACGGCGATGGACGGATGCTCCATCAGATTGCAGCCGACGCCGGGCCGGGCCGCGACCAGAGGAATGTGCAGTGCAGCGAGGTTATCTGCTGGACCGATGCCGCTGCGCAGCAGTATCGCGGGGCTATGGATCGCGCCCGCGCACAGGATCACCTGAGCGGCGTGCAGGTCCTCGCCCGAAGCGAGGCGCGTGCCGATCGCCCGGGTGCTGTCGAACAGCACGCGGTCCACCAAGACGTCAGTCCTGATTGTCAGGTTCGGGCGCTGGCGGACCGCGTCGGTGAGATAGCAGACGGAGGTCGGAATCCGTTCGCCTTCGGCGCTTACCGCAATTGCACCAACGAAAGTGCCGTCTTGCCACGGTCCGTTTTGATCGTCGAGTCGGGCATGGCCGCGCCGGTCGAGCGTAGCAAGCACGGCTCGTACGAACGGCGATATGCGCGGCCACCCGGTGCGTTCGATGCGCACGGGTCCGGTCTCGCCATGCAGCTCGCCGCCGAAGTCCGCATCTGTTTCGAGCTTGCGAAAGTAAGGCAGGCACGCCGTCCAGTTCCAGCCGTGCGCGCCGAGCGACTCCCACTCGTCATAGTCAGCGGGGGCGCCGCGATTCGCCATCAGCGCGTTGATGGCCGAGCCGCCGCCGAGGATGCGGGCCTGTTCGTAACGGCGCGGTTGCGCCGCACCGCTCATCTTTGCCGTGAGTCGCTTCCATATGTTGCCCGTGTCCAGATACGCGCGGCCGGGATAGCGGCTGCGGATGGCGGCGGGCATGGTGGCCGCGGAAATGGGGCCGCCGGCTTCAATCAGGCAAACGGTCTTGCCGGCGTCTTCAGACAAGCGGGCAGCAAGTACGCATCCAGCCGAGCCACCGCCGAGAATGAGATAGTCGATCACGTTCTGCTTAAGAGAGTGTCACAGCAGAGAAGATGCATGAACGCCCCGGGAGGATGACATATTCCCGGGCGCAGGCAGCCAACCATCAACCATCAACCAACCAGCAGCTTGAATAAAGCAGTCGTTCACTGCATGAACTTGAGCCACCGCGCCTTGGCCTGAATGCCGGGTTCGGACGCCCACCACTCCTCGGACATCAACGCTTGCTTGGCTGCGTTCTCCGGCGAGCTTGGCAATTCGCTCGCACGCTTCTCAGTAATCTTGCCGGTCTTGAACGCAGCCGGATTACCCGGACCATAGTCGATATAAAGCGGCAGGTTAGCCTGCAATTCAGGAGACACCGCCGCGTTCACGAACTGGATAGCCGTCGGCAGGTTAGGCGCGTTCTTCAGGATGCACAACTGCGTGTTTTGCAGGATGCCGTCGTTGTAGGTAAAGGCAATATCTGGATTGTCCTTCTGCACGGCGCTTGCGCGACCGTTCCAGATCATCTCCATGTCCACTTCGCCGTCATGCAGCAGTTGCGCCGACTGGCCTCCCGACGTCCACCATACGGTGACATCCGGCTTGATCTGCTGGAGTTTCTTGAAGGCCCGGTCGACGTCCAGCGGATAGAGCTTGTTACGCGGCACGCCATCGGCGAGCAAGGCGGCTTCGAGCACCGTTTGCGGATCGTTACGAAGCGCGCGCGTGCCGGGAAACGCCTTCACGTTCCAGAAATCGGCCCAGCTTTGCGGCACTTTCTTGAGCGACTTCTTGTTGTAGCCGATCACCGTCGAATAGAACTCGTAAGCGACTGAATACGGTGTGCGGTACTTCTCCGGCATGGCGGCTGCGTTCGGCAGCTTGGAAAAATCCAGCTTTTCCAGCAAGCCTTCGCGGCCGCCGCGCAGACAGTTTGATGTCGGGGTATCCACTACGTCCCAGATCGGTTTGCCGGTCGCGCCCTGCGCCTTGATCGCCGGCCATGCGTCCGGAATGCTGTCCTGGTTGACCGTGATGCCGAGCAGCTTTGCTGCGGGATCCAGAATAGCCTTGGTCTGAGCTTCCTGATAAGTACCGCCTTGCGACACGAAGGTTATTTGTCCGGCGGCAAACACCGGTCCGGATGAGGCAAGACCGATTAGCAGCGACAGTGCGACGGGGCGAAGCGACAGGGTTCTCATCGACGGCGGTCCTGGGTGGTTGAATGATTCGACTGCGGGTCATGGAGTCGCATGCGGCTTGACTGAAGTGCCAGGTCTGACGCGCGATCAATGTAATGTCTGCTGCAGGCCTTGGTGTTCGTTCGGGTTCGAACGCTGAAGCGCTTGCTGTTGCACTGCAAAGCAAGGCTTGCAAGACGGGCACGGAGAAAATATAGGGGGCCATTTTTTAGGTGGCAATGCCGCAATTGTTTGAGTACCCATAACATGGGGTAATGATCAACTCGTCGTGTGGCGATGCGACCTGGGTTTTGCTGGAAGGGCACCGGCGGCGAGGTCAGGAATCCCTTAGAGGGAGAACAGCGCTTTCTTAGCGAATTTCGAGGGTTTCCCGATTTATAAACGTTGGGTCATGTTCTACGATCAACTCACTCAAAACTCCGTGTCCGCCAAGCTGCGATGAGTGCCGATCTTTTCAACCATGGAGCTGCCGTTGGGCAAATCGAGGGCATCTGCTCGCGCTTGTTCGACGCGTGGTGCGAAACCAGGAACATCACCTCCTTGACGTTCCTGCTGCATTGCTGGCCGCTGATAAGCGTTGAACCGGCCGCGCTAAGAGAGCTCTCCAATACCCTGGGCGAGCTTCGGAAATTGCATGGTGGCGCGCTGAACGAAGAACAAACAAAACTGCTGGTCGAATTAGAAGAACGCATTAAAGACCTGCAGGTGCATGCGCCGGAACACTACGCGGTTGATCGTCAGGGCCGGGACCGCGCATGGGTTACGTCAAAGTTACTGCGCCTTTGCCGGATCGAACCATAGCTTCTTGCGCGCATAGAGAACCCGCGACGGCGGGAACGGGTTCTCGAGTTCAATGACGGTTCGCGTCTCCAGCATGAGCCTGGCAGTTGCCTCGCAAAATGGCGGTTGAAGAAGGCGTCAAAGCTGCCGTCGCACTCCATTTGTTCTAGATCGTTGTTTATGCGCGGTGCGAGGCGCGGATCGGATCTGCCTATGTGGAAGCATTGGGCGAACGCACACTTCTTAGCTTTCCTCCTCGGTTCAGCCTGCGCAACCGCCTTGTTAACGTGACAGCGACTTCTGCTCGTCTGATCTGAACAAGTGCGTTGCACAAACGAAGAAAACACCAGAAACGAAAATAAGAATGAACATTTTTCTGGTAAGTCGTCAGATAACAGTTGTCGATGATAGCCTCGATATTGAGTGAAAATCTTAAAAAAAGCCTCAAGATATATGGTTTTCCCCAATTTAAAGTACAAATTCGACTGATACGATGACCGATAAGAAACTGTGTCAATGTTCGAATTCGCACATGTCGACCATGCTCGGACGGCGCCAAGGTGTTAGCCACACCAAACGGAAGGAGACTGAAGTGAGAACAATTGCTGGCTTGCGCTGGTGGATTATCGCCCTCGTGTGTTTAGGCACGATCGTCAACTATCTGTCGCGCAACGCGTTGGGGGTGCTGGCCCCGCAGCTGAAGACGCTGTTGCACATGAGCACGCAGCAATACTCGTATGTCGTCGCGGCGTTTCAAGTCGGCTACACGATCATGCAACCGGTGTGCGGCCTGGTCATCGATCTGATCGGCCTTCGAATCGGATTCGCTGTGTTCGCCTGCCTGTGGTCCCTGGTGGGTTGCCTGCATGGCTTCGCGGGCAGCTGGGTCTCACTGGCGGCATTTCGCGGGCTCATGGGCTTATCGGAGGCCGTGGCGATTCCGGCGGGCATGAAGGTGGTCGCCGAGTGGTTTCCTAACAAGGAGAAGTCCGTTGCGGTCGGTTACTTCAACGCGGGCACGTCGCTGGGTTCGCTGTTTGCGCCGCCCCTGGTGATCTTCCTCTCGCTTCGCTATGGCTGGCAGAGCGCGTTTGCGGTGACCGGCGCGTTAGGGTTCGTCTGGGCTGCGATGTGGTACCTGTTCTATCGATCGCCCGCCGACCACGCACGGATCTCGGACAAGGAGCGCAACACGATCATCGGCGGGCAGACGAGCATCGTTGGTCCAGGCAAGCACGGCATCAAGGACGTGCTCGGCACACGCCGCTTCTGGGCAATCGCTCAAGCGCGCTTCTTCGCGGAGCCGGCCTGGCAGACCTTCAGTTTCTGGATCCCGCTTTACCTGGTCACCGAACGCCACATGGACCTCAAGGAGATCGCCCTGTTTGCTTGGCTGCCCTTCCTCGCGGCCGATATGGGCGGTTTGTTCGGAGGTTATCTTTCTCCGTTCCTGATGAAGCATCTGCGCGTACCGCTGATCTGGTCGCGCATTGCCGGCGTAGCGCTCGGCGCATTCATGATGATCGGGCCGGCTTGCATCGGATGGGTTGCTTCTCCCTATCAGGCCATCGCGCTGTTCTGCGTGGGCGGCTTCGCTCACCAGATGATCTCGGCGCTCGTCAATACCCTGAGCGCGGACGTCTTCGAACCCGGCGAAGTCGGGACGGCCAGCGGTTTCGCCGGTATGGCGGCGTGGATAGGCGGGCTTGGATTCTCTCTGCTCGTCGGCGCGCTGGCCGACACGATTGGCTATAAACCGCTGTTTACCGCACTGGGCGCATTCGACCTGATCGGTGTGACGCTGCTGGTGATCCTGATGCGCGGTTACACACGCGAATCCCGTCAACTGCCCGGCGATCACGGCACGAGCACCGCCGTTTAACCCAACGTCAAAGGTGTCACATGGCAACACTCAACATTCGACCCCGCTTTGCGCTTTCCGGTCATGCCGGTAATCACCTCGAATTGACGGCGGACACGGGATGCCGGATCGAACTGTTCGTCCTCGCCGACGACATTATTCGCGTGCTCGTGCTGCCCGAGGGCGAACTTTGCGGACCCCGCACCTGGGCGATTGCGCCCGGCATGGAAGACACGCCAGTTGAGGGCCGCGAGCGCCGCGACATGAGCGGCTTCGGTGAAACGCACTACACGGTAGTGAACGCAGCGCAGCGGCTTGTCGTTGAAACGGCCTGCATCCGTCTTACCGCCGAGCACGACGGAGGATTCTGTTCGTGGGAGGTGCTCAAGGACAGGACGTGGCATCGCGTCTTGAGCGATCGCCGAACTCAGGCGTACAACTTCGGCTGGTGGGATTCACGGGTCTATCACTATGTCGAGCGCCAGCGCGGCGAGTTGTACATCGGACTCGGTGAGCGCGCCGGATCGCTTGACCGCGCGAACCAGAGTTACGAGATGCGCAACATCGACGCGATGGGCTATAGCGCCCGCACGACAGATCCTCTCTATAAACACATCCCTTTCTATGTGACATGGCAGCCGGAAACGGCCACGGGATTTGGCCTGTTCTATGACACCCTTGCCGACTGCCGTTTCGACATGGGCCGCGAGCTGGACAATTACCACGGCGCCTATCGGCATTTCATTGCCGAACACGGGGACCTCGACTACTACTTCATCGCGTCCCCCGGCACGCCGCTTTCGGCCGTGCGGCGCTTTACGTGGTTGACGGGGCGCCCGGCGTGGATGCCAAAGTGGGGGCTCGGTTATTCCGGCTCGACGATGAGTTATACCGACGCACCCGATGCGCAGGAGCGCATGGGCGAATTCATCGAGCGGTGTGGCGAGCACGACATTCTGTGCGACTCGTTTCATCTGTCCTCGGGCTATACATCGATAGGCGCGAAACGCTACGTCTTCAACTGGAATCGCGACAAGTTTCCGGACATCGGCGCTTTCGTCAACGGCTATCTCGAGCATGGCGTGCGACTGTGCGCCAACATCAAGCCATGCCTGCTGCAGGACCACCCGGCCTTCAAGGAAGTCGATGAAGCCGGGCTCCTCATTCGCGCCCGTGACGGCAGTCCCGCGTGGGTTCAGTTCTGGGACGAGGTTGGTGCATACCTCGACTTCACGAATCCCGCGACGATCGACTGGTGGAAAACGCGGGTAAAGGACAGCTTGCTGCAATACGGGGTAGCCGCCACCTGGAACGACAACAACGAGTTCGAGATCTGGACGCCGGATGCCATTGCGCATGGCTTCGGCAAGCCATATCCGGCGCAACAGGCGAAGGTGCTGCAGACCCAGTTGATGATGCGGGCATCAAGAGACGCACAGCGCGAACACGCACCGGCCAAGCGCCCGTTCCTGGTGTCGCGCTCTGGTGGCGTTGGCATGCATCGATACGTACAGACGTGGTCGGGCGACAACTACACGTCATGGGAAACGTTGCGCTACAACCTGAAGATGGGCCTGGGTCTCGCGATGTCGGGCGTGTCGAACACAGGGCATGACATTGGCGGGTTTTCAGGGCCCGCGCCAGAGCCGGAACTGTTCGTGCGCTGGGTGGCGTTCGGCATCTTTTTGCCGCGTTTCAGTATCCACTCATGGAACGACGACGGCAGCGTGAACGAGCCATGGATGTACCCGGACCTCACGCGTCAGGTGTCCGACCTGATCAAGCTGCGGTATCGCCTGATTCCCTATCTCTACGAGTTGCTGTGGCAGTCGCATAGCGCCTATGAACCGGTGCTGCGCCCGCTCTTCGCGGAGTTTCCCGGCGACCCGAACTGCCTCGCCGATGGCGACGACATGATGCTAGGCGCTTCTCTGCTGGTTGCGCCGGTCGTCGAAGCCGGCCAGACCACGCGCGAAGTCTATTTGCCCGTTGGCTCGCGCTGGGTCTCGTACTGGCGTGGTGAAGCATTCGAAGGCGGCGAGACCATCCGCTTGCCCGCGCCTTTCGACCAACCTGTCATGCTGATTCGTGAAGGCGGCGTGATCGCGATGAATGTGGCTGAACAACACTTCGCATGTCCCGCCGATGAGCGCGCCTTCATCGTCGTGCCATTCGCGGGTGAGGGCGTCGCGCGCGGCGGCTGTGTTGAAGACGACGGCGAAAGCGAAGCGTGGCGCACCGGCGAGCAGGGGAGATGGAACGTATCGATTGAGTCGACTGCGCAGACCCTGCATCTTTCCATCGCGCGAGAAGGGCGGATGCCGCGAGAACAATTGCATGTGCCGGTGCTGATACCGGCTAGCGAGACGCGTCCGGTCGCGTGCGCAGACGTCGAACTGGTAGCCGAGAAAACGTGGGGCGGCTGGCGCCGTCTGACTGTCCGGATCCCTCGGGGATGACCCCGTCGACAACGTGTTTATCCTTCAAGAGGCAATGCACAATGAAAAAGCAAAAACGCACGATCGTACGCGCGGCGATCTTCTCTTGCGTCCCGCTTTCCGGCGTGACGTTGTCCGCAGATGCTTTGGCACAGACGAGCGTGACGCTGTACGGCGTAGTCGACAATGCCTTCTCCTATGCCAGCAATCAGCGCGGGCATTCGAATTTCTACATGAGCCAAGGCAACCTGCAAGCGAGTAAGTTCGGATTCCTTGGCTCCGAAGATCTCGGCAGCGGTACGAAGGCCATCTTTCGTCTCGAGAGCGGTTTCAATTCACTCAACGGCGCGCAGAGCAGCTCCGGTCTGATCTTCAATCGGCAAGCGTACGTCGGCTTGAGCAACGATACGTACGGTACGTTCACACTTGGCCGTCAGTACACACCGTACTTCACCATGGTCGGTGGCCTGGGTCCCACCGGCGTGCTCACGGGCGCAACCGGTGCACACCCGGGCGACCTCGACGCACTCGACACGACCTTGCGCTTCAACAATTCGATTACCTATGCATCGCAGAATCTGGCGGGTCTGCAATTCAGCGCGCAATACGGTCTGGGCGGCGTACCGGGAAGCGTTGCCAGCGGGAGCAACTTCAGTGCTGCGCTGCGCTACGACTACAAGGATTTCGCCGTTGCTGCCGGCTACGTCAAGCTGAAGGACATCGTGACGAGCCCGGCGCTTGGCGCCTTTGCCATTAATTCGCCCGTGAATAATGGCTATGCGTCTGCCCGGAGCGCGCAGCTGATCGCCGCGGCGGCGCGCTACAACTTCAACGATCTGATGGTCGGCATCAACTATTCGAACGTGCAGTACGCACCGGGCTCGGGCTCGCTCTTCGCGAGCGAAGCCGTGTTCAACACCTATGGCGTCATATCGACGTACCGCTTCACTCCCGCAGTGATTGTTGGGGCTGGGTACAGCTACACGCGGGCAAGCAAGTCCAATGGCGTGAGCGATCCGGCTCGCTATCACCAGATATCGCTGGAAGAAACCTACGGTTTGTCGAAGCGCACGACGATATACGCGCTCCAGGCTTATCAGCGCGCGCAGGGCAAGGCGCTTGTAGCGGTGGGTACGACTGGCACGAGCATCGTGGACGCGGTAGCTGTAGTCGGCGACTCGCAGAACACGTCGCCCTCTTCGGGACCGTCGCAGTTTGTCGGCATTGTCGGGATCAGGCATGCCTTCTGATTGCGAAGTTACTGCGCCTTTGCAGGATCGAACCATAGCTCCTTGCGGGCATAGGGAACCCACGGCGGCAGGAACGGGTTCTTGAGTTCAATGATGGTTCGCGTATTTAGCTTGAGTTCGGATAGTTGCCTCGCGAAATGGCGGTTGAAGAAGGCGTCAAAGCTGCCGTCGCGCTCCATTTGTTCCAGGCCGTCGTTGATGCGGGTCGCCAGACGCGGATCGGATTTGCTGACGTAGAAGCATTGTGCAAACGCATATTTAATTAGCAGATGCTGCTCGATCGCGAGTTCGGGATAACGTCCGCGGTAGGCGGCAAGCTCTACGGGCGCCTCGGTTACGCCACGCGGAAACATGTCGAAGCGCCCATGCGTCAGCATGAGAAATAAAGAGTCATAGGTCTCGGCGGTTCTCACCGGGACCTGGTTGTACTCGTATACGCGAACATCGCCCCATAACGCACCCTGGCCGACCGAAAGTGAGCGGAATTGATCCAGCGTCGCGACCTGGGCAATTTTCGCCTGACTGTCCTTTGAAATCAGCGCTACACGGTAGCCAAGCAAACCTTTGTCGATGGGAAAGGGGATTGGAATCATACCCTCGTCCAACTCCTTGTGGCCTACGTCGCTGATCATGATGTTGATCCGTTTTCCCTTGATCGCTTCCAGATGCGAGCGCGCAACGGAGATGTCGTCCGTATAAGCACGCTCGATGTAAGGGCCGTATTTCGGCGTTGTCCGCCGCAGCACTTCGGTGAGCAATTCGAACGCATACGCGTAGCGGACCAGGTATTCCTCGGATTTTAGGGGTTTCACGATATCCTGCGCGCACACCGTCGAGGTCATCGCGAGCACGGCTAGCCATTCGATGAGGACAATACGCACGCTTTTCTCCCAACCACGGAACGCTGGCAAGCTTAACGGCGTCGCCTGATTGGCAGCGACAGCCGGCGAGTCCCTTAAGTTCCTCTTGTTAGCACGTCGTTAGACCATCGCCCTTTTAGAGAGCGCAGAATAGGCGAGTCAAGAACAAAGGCTGGTCTGAGGAAATATGGCGCTCAATACGTTTGGCGGACTGTGTGACCTGGTTGGCCGCCACCGCAGCAGTGTCGTGATGCGGCTGCTCGCTACAGTCTTTCTGTTCAGTTGCACGGTCACGTTGACGCTGACGGCGCTTCAACTGTATCGCGATTACAACCGGGGAGTGATGCTCATTGAAAGCCGGCTTGCGGAGATCGATGGAAGTTATCGCGGCAGCCTGGGCGAAGCGCTCTGGCGGCTGGACCGGCCGCAGCTCGAACTCCAGCTCGAAGGCATCCTCCATCTGCCGGACATCCGGCTAGCCGAAGTCACGGAGGTGATTGCCAGCGACAGTTCGATGGTGGTCGCCGCCGGAACTCACCCGCACGGCCCGGTCATCGTGCGCAGTTTTCCGATCGTCTACCGTATTCAAGGGCACGAGGAGCCGATCGGCACGCTGCGCGTCGAGGCAACACTTGCGAACCTGTATAACGAACTGTTCAGGACGGCACTGGTGATCCTGCTAAGCCAGGGCGCTAATACGTTTCTTGTGTCCCTGTTCACCATCTACATTTTCTCGCGACTCGTCACGCGCCACCTCGCCACGGTGGCGCGACGTGTTGAAAGTTATGACTTCCGGCAGGCGCCGGAAGCCTTTACGCTGCAACGCAGGCGTCCACGCCGGCCGGATGAACTCGAGCGCGTAGTGGCCGCATTCGACGCCATGTGCGCTCGCCTTCATTGCGCTTATAACGACGAGCGGGAAGCTACCGAGGGGCGCGAAGCCCGGCGCACTGCCGAGGCGGCCAACCGGGCAAAATCCGAATTCCTCGCCAACATGAGCCACGAACTGCGTACGCCGCTGAACGGCATTCTGGGGTATGCGCAAGTCCTGGGCCGCGACCGGGCGCTCAGCGAGCGGCAGCGTGACGGCCTCGGCGTGATCCATCGCAGTGGCGAGCATCTGCTGGCGCTGATCAACGACATTCTCGATATCGCCAAGATCGAGGCAGGCAAAATGCCCTTCGATATCGTGGCAGTGCCGCTCCCCGGTCTTCTTGGCGACATCAAGGAAATCATCGGTGTGAAGGCCGAACAAAAGCAGCTTGTTTTTGTGTGCGACGCAGCACCCGACGTGCCGAGCGCCGTGCGTGCCGACGAGCGGCGGCTGCGCCAGGTACTGCTCAACCTGCTGGCGAACGCGGTGAAGTTCACCGACTCCGGCCACGTGAGCCTGCGCGTGGCGCTGTTGCCCGACGGCCGGGTCCGCTTCACGGTCGAAGATACGGGAATCGGCATTGGCGAAACGCAACGGGAGCTGATCTTCGAACCGTTCGAACAAACCGGCGTCGAACAGCGGCATCGTGGTGGAGCGGGGCTTGGCCTGGGCATCAGCCGGCAGCTCATGCGTTCGATGGGAAGCGACATCCTGGTCGAGAGCCGCAAGGGCGAGGGCAGCACCTTCTGGTTCGACCTGGATGCAGTTCCGGTCCCGTCCGTGTCGGCAGTCACTCATGCCGCGTGGGTGGTGACCGGCTACGTAGGACCGCGCATGAGCGTGCTGGTGATTGACGACGTGCCCACCAACCGCGCGGTGGTGGTCGACATGCTGGGCCAGATCGGCTTCGAGATGATTGAAGCCGCCAGCGGCCCGGAAGCGCTGGAGAAAGCCCGGTTGAAGCGTCCGTCGCTGGTCCTGACCGACATCGTGATGCGGGAGATGGACGGACTCGAAACCATGCGGCGCTTGCGGCTTCTGCCGGACCTTGCAAATGCGCCGATCATCGCGATCTCGGCAAGCCCGTCGGGTGGCGATGAACAGCGCAGCCTGACTGCCGGCGCAGACGCGTTCGTGGCGAAACCCATCCACCTCGACACGCTGCTGACGCAGATTGCGGGACTGCTGAAACTGACCTGGACTTACGCGCCGCTTGGCGAAGCGCTGGTGGAGCCCACGGCGGTGACGCCGTGCCCGGTCGTGCCTTCTCACGAGATGGAGAACCTGCATCGGCTTGCACGCCAGGGCAACATGCGCGAAATCATGCTGTGGGCGGAACGCATTACGATGCTCGACGAGCGTTATAGCGCGTTCGCCGCTGAATTACGCACACTCGCGAAAAACTATCGGACCAAGGCTCTTGTGCAATTCGTCGAACAACATCTTGAAGGGGGACACGCGTCATGAGCGAGACCGCTATCGACATTGCAGCGGCAACCATGGAGCCCCCCGCGGTTTTGATCGTGGACGACACGCCTGCCAATCTGAGCGTCGTGGTGGAGAGCCTCGAGGGCCAGGGGTTTCGCGTGCTCGTGGCACTGGACGGTCTGGAGGCGCTGGAGCGCGCAGCGTTCTCGCAGCCCGATCTGATCCTGCTGGACGTCAAGATGCCCGGCATAGACGGCTACGAGACCTGCCGCCGGCTTAAATCGAATAGCGATACCAGCGACATTCCGGTGATCTTCATGACGTCGATGTCGGCGGCTGCCGACGTGGTCGAAGGGCTTGCGGCGGGCGGCGTCGACTACGTGACCAAGCCGATCCGGGTTGACGAAGTCGTGGCGCGCATTGGCACGCATCTGGCATTGCGCACCTTGCAGCAGCAAC
>Ga0073928_10008387_pt1 | contig 12995 bp, 9 predicted proteins | sample PaiPotPPA55metaG_FD_76969 | JGI IMG/M metagenome (GOLD analysis project Ga0073928, IMG submission 76969) | Iron sulfur acid spring bacterial and archeal communities from Banff, Canada, to study Microbial Dark Matter (Phase II) - Paint Pots PPA... ...
ATCAGATCGAACTATGGTTTGCCCTCTACACCCGCCGCGTGCTGCGCCATGCCAGCCACACCAGCACCGCGCATCTGCGCGAGCGCACCGAGCAGTTTATCCGCGAGCGCAATCAGACAGCGCGCCCCTTCAAATGGACCTTCCGGGGCTATCCGTTGCAAACTCGCGCATCCTGAACTGGAACTTGCCATGCCTACCTTATCCGCGAAACATCATGCAAGCGAACTGCAGCGCCAACTGCGCTCTCTGCTAGGCCATGATCACATCGTTACGCAAGCCTACGGGGCTCACCTGCTGATCAAACGTCTGGACGATCAGGATCCGATTGTTGTAGCTCGTCTGACCGAACTCGGCCGCAACCTTTACTGTGCAGCCTTTCGCAGCCATAGTGGGCGATGGGAACCTCTGCCGGGCTCGGGGCCGCTCGATGAGATGGCTCAGGTCGTCGTCACGCTCCTGGAGCCTTATTTACAGCCAGATAATTATCGAATGTTGTACTAGCGATTCTGTAAATTTCGAGTACCTGACAAACATGTAAGGCACGAACAGTGTGTCGATGACAAAAAGCGTGCGGCGTCTTTTCAGCGCTTCGCAAAACGAAACAAGAGTTTGTTGCGACGCCGAAGCGTCGGTTTTCAACTGCCGTCGACAAGCAAATCCTTCGAAGGCAACAAATGGCGGAATACGCCTAGGTTTTCGCATTGTAGGAGTGTGGGCGCCCTACTAACGTTCTGTGGGAGCCGTCTTAATCATGAGCCGAACGTACGGCAAACGCCGCAAGGCTCCGCGATGACCCGCGTCCTGCGCTCAAGACGCGCGAAACGAGAATTCGAGAACGAAACTGGCGTTATTCGGGTGCTCGCGTAGTCGGGGCTCGTCTGGTCCAGGGCGGACAACGCCTCAATGTCGATTCAAAGCTACAGAGGGCTTGAACATGACTCAGGCTGACCGTTATAGATACCTCTTTCGTGTGTGGGCGTCTCGCGGTCTGCTGGGTGCGGCCGGGCTGACGGCGAGCGCGTCCAATGCCCTTGCGGTTCCCATATCTGGGGTTCAGTCGACGGTGATGAACCGGGCAACGGTCGCGGAACGTCTGAATTTGATTCGCTCCGCCGTGACGGAAGCTTCCCGGGCTGCCAAGGCGATGCCCGTGCCGGACGAGACGGAGATTGCTCAATGGATGAACTGGGGCAACTGGGGAAATTTCTGGAACAAACCTTGGTACAACTTCGGGAACTGGGGCAATTTCTAGTCTCGTTCTCGGTGATGCGATGACCCGCCGCCACCCAGATTCGACAAGTCCCGTTCGGAGGCCGTGATGGACCATCAGATCGACCTAGTCGTCATGCAGTCGACGCCGTTTTGCAACATCGCTTGCAAGTACTGCTACCTGCCCGACCGTTCATCCACGCAAAAGATGAGTTTGACGACGCTCAGGAACGTATTTTCGAGAGTTTTCGAATCGGGATGGGTACGCGACAGATTCACGGTCGTCTGGCATGCGGGAGAGCCCATGACCTTGGGTCCCGCCTACTACGATGCAGCGTTCTCCCTGATCGAAAGTCTCCGGCCCCGCGACATCGCAATCCAGCATAGCTTCCAGACCAATGGCACCTTGATCAATCAGGAGTGGTGCGACTTCATCAGGCGAACAGGACTGAAGATCGGCGTGAGCATCGACGGTCCACAGCCGATTCATGACAAGTTCCGCGTCTTGAGAGATGGAAAAGGCTCGTTTCAGCGTACGATGCAAGGGATCAACCTGCTCAGGCAAAACGGAATCGATTTCAGCGTTATCGCCGTTCTGACGAAGTGCTCGCTCCTCGCGCCCGATCAGCTGTATGACTTCTTTGCCGGTCACAATATAGAACGTCTCTCGTTCAACGTCGAGGAAATCGAAGGGGTCAACCGCACGAGCAGCATCACGCCGGATGATGCATATGACCTTTACTGGAACTTTCTCAACTATTTCTGGGAACGATTACTTGCCGAGCGCAAGCGGATATCCCAACGAGAATTCGAAGAAGCATTCGCCTGTATCGTCAGGCCCGATGCATCCTCAATGCTGAACAGCCAGACGACTCCGTTTCGAATGCTCAACGTGGATGTGCGAGGAAATTTCTCTACGTTTTCACCGGAATTCCTGGGGCAGTCGGATCCCCGATATGGGAATTTCTGCTTTGGCAATCTGAACAACGTAACGTTGGAGTCGGCGCTTTCCAACCCGATCTATTTGAAGCTGAACGAAGACATTCAAAGAGGCGTCGATAAATGCCGGGCGGAATGTCAGTATTTTTCCGTCTGCGGAGGCGGAGCACCCGTGAACAAGCTGAATGAGAATGGCTCACTGGCGACGAGCGAGACCTTGTTCTGTCGTTTGACGAAAATGGTTCCGATCGACCTCGCATTGGCGCTGCTTGAAAACGACGTCAACCTTCGGGCAGACGATCAGCGCGAAAACGCGGATGCTCCGGGGATGATGCGGGCTCCGGATCCGGCCCAGCTCGCCGGCAGTGAGGCGTAAGGCGAATCGCGTTTGAAAAAGAAGGTTGCCGTACAAAGCCGATGGTCGTGTTCCATGAGCAAACCTAAACGGACAGCGGCATCAAAAACTTTCTTGTTGCCCACAGTGCCGGAACGTCATCAAGCGCTCGGGGGATCGGTCGCCCCAGCTTGTCGTGGGCAATACGTTGGCGGATCTATCCTATATATTCACATTGTAGGATGCCTTATAAACAACTAATTTTCGATACTGAACGTAGTCAGTCCGTCCAAAAGAAATAGCACACAATGTCGGTGCGATCCGTCCACGGACGGGCGCTCGACGTGAACATGCACGCAACGGCGGCGCAAAGGTTTCACGTGCCTGGTCCCGGACGCGTGCGATTCCGATACGTGGACTGTTATCCGGCGGAGCGCTTGAGGGGAGCTACGGTGGCACATCTATTCATTAGCTATAAGCGCAACGTCGAGCCGGACGATCCGCTCGCGGCGGAGTTATTCAAATCTCTGGTGAAGAATCACCAGGTTTTCATCGACCGGACAATGACGGTCGGACAAGACTGGGTTGCTCGAATACAGAGTGAACTCGAAGCGGCTGATTTCCTGATCCTGCTACTTTCCGAGCATTCGATCCAGAGTCAGATGGTGATTGAGGAAGTGCGAATGGCTTCCGCGAGCTTCAGGCGCGTGGGGAAGCCGCAAATTCTTCCGCTCCGGATTTCCTTCGCAGGCGCGCTTCCCTATGATCTCGGCGCGATACTCAACCGTGTCAACTATGCGATGTGGAAATCGTCAGCCGACACGCCGAGCATTCTTGCGCAACTCGAAGCCGCAACGGGAGGGCAGCAACTTCCTGAGTTCGCTTCGCCTCAGGGCAAGGGGCTGCCTGCGGAAATCCCGCTTCCCACGGCGAATCCGAAGATGTGCCTGGAAGCAACCGGGGGAACCATGGCTGCGGCATCGCCGTTCTATATCGAGCGAACCGCCGACAAGATCGCACTGGATGAACAGAGCCATTCAAGCTTCACTCTCACGATCAAAGGGCAAAGACAAATGGGGAAAAGCTCGTTGCTCGGACGAGTCATGGCGAAGACCGACAAGCGAGTGGCGTTTCTCGACTTTCAGGAATTCGAGCCGGAGATACTCAAGGATCCCGTGCTTCTTTTTCAGCAATTTTGCTTCATGATCGGGGACGCGCTCGATTTGCCCGCGAAAGTCGAGGATAGCTGGCGATCGCTTTTAGGACCCGCTCAGAATTGCAAGCTCTTCATGGAGAGGTACATCCTGCCCGAGTGTGGAGATAAGGGGCTGCTATTGGCGATCGATCAGGCCGATAGCCTCCTCGACTCGCCTCTCTGCATCAGCTTTTTCGGCATGCTGCGGGTTTGGCAAAGTCGAAGTGTGTTACGTGATCCATGGAAGAAGCTCAGCCTCGTGATGGCAATCTCATCCGAGCCTTCGTTACTGATCGCCGATACGAAGCAGTCTCCGTTCAATGTCGGCGCGACCGTTGTCGTGGAAGATTTCTCACTGGACGAGACTCGTCATGCGGACGAGGCTCATGGATCGCCCTTGGACGAATCGGGTCTTCGGCAACTGTATGCGTTGCTAGCCGGCCATCCCTACCTGACGCGCCGGGCGCTCTATCTGATATGCAAACAGCGTTATGCATTCTCCAGCCTTCTTGCCGAGGCCGACTTCGAGACGGGCCCCTTCGGCGATCACCTTCGAGCGCTCCTTGCCCGTCTCGCATGCAGGCCGGGGCTCGAACAGGCTCTGAAAGTCGCGTTGGTAAGCGGCCGGTGCGAAGACGCGATGCGGCATTGGCTCATCGCTGGCGGACTCATCCGCGAGGAAGGAGGCGGACGTCTCGGCGCGCGCAATCAGTTATATGGTCGCTACTTCACCAGAGTCTTGAATGCTTAAGCTTCGACGGTTCGTGGTCGGCGGTACGCTCGACCCGAAAGACGCCCTTTACATTAGGCGTCCTGCTGATGACGAACTGCTGGGCTGCTGTCGCCGGGCAGAATTCTGCTTCGTGCTTGCGTCGCGTCAGGTGGGCAAGTCGAGCCTGATGGCGAGCACGGCCAATGCCTTGGGGAAGGATGGGATCGCGTCCGTGATGATCGATCTGACGTCGATCGGCACGATCGAAATCACGGCGGACCAATGGTATCTCGGGTTTATCTACGAAATCCAGACCGAATTCGTTCTCGAAACCGATTCTATGGAATGGTGGACTAAACACGCGTACTTGCCGATCGCTCAGCGCTTCGCGGACTGGTTTCAGGAGGTTTTGTTGCGAGAGGTGCAGTCGCCCATCGTTATCTTCGTGGACGAAATCGATTCGACGCTCAATCTTACTTTCACCGACGACTTCTTCGCAACCATTCGTTCGTTCTGGAATCTGCGAGCGTCGAAGGCGATATTCTCGCGACTCTCCTTTGTATTGCTCGGTGTAGCAACGCCCGGTGCGCTGATTCGCGATCCGACGCGAACACCGTTCAACGTCGGCGTCCAGATCGAACTGTCGGACTTCGACTGTGAGCAGGCCAAGCCGCTCGTTTCGGCGCTCGGTCTCAGCGGACAAAAGGCCGAGCGCGTGCTCAGGCGAGTCTTGTACTGGACGGGAGGACATCCGTACCTGACGCAAAAGCTGTGCAATCTGATGACGGAGAAAGACACGACCGCCGAGGCGGTCGACAGGATCGTCGCCGACGACATGATCGGAGACCGTGCGCGCGCCGAGGTGCATTACCAGTACATCGCCAGCATGATCAACGATGCGCCACCACGCGAACTCGGCCTGGTGTATGAAGAGTACGAGAAAGCACTGCGCAACAAGGGCACCGTTCGCGTCGATCAATCGCCGGTGCATATTCGACTTCGGCTGTCGGGGCTCGTCAAGCCGCAAGGTCGTGTGCTGACTATTCGAAATGAGATTTATCGGCGGGTGTTCGACAAGAAATGGGTCAGGTTGAATCGGCCCACGTTCTGGACGCAGGCCAATAAGAGGCTGGTAGCGCTTGCCGTGCTGGCGGTCGCCGCGATGTTCGTTATGGTCACGGTGAATGACATGCTGCAACGGGCTCTAGAGCAAAGTGTCGCCAGCAAGGCGCTCATGCAGGGATGGGTCATCCTGGACGGGCAAAAAACGGAGTCCACCGAGCTTGCGTTCCTGCTGAGCGCCGCCGCCTTTCGCGTGAAACCGGATAGCGACGCCTATGCCAGCCTTCAGTTTGCAATAAGCTCGACGCGTGGAATTTCCCGGATATCGCACATCTCGAACGAGTTGGTGACCACGAGTCCGAATGGGCGCTTCGCCGTGACGATAAGGGATCGGCACCTCACTTTATGGTATCTCGATCGTGGCAAGCCGCCTGCCAAATTGGACGGCCATTCAGGCGCGGTGTCCGCAATTGCTTTTAGCGACGACAGCCGGACGTTGGTTTCGGGCGACGAGATTGGGGAAATCCGCGTGTGGGACATGTCGAACAACGGTCGACCCATCGCGAGCCCGCTGCATACGCGTTCGGTGATATCAAGCCTTGCCGTAAGCCCAGACAGAAAGTTGATCGCGTCTGGAACGGTTAAGGGTGTGCTTCAGCTGTGGAAGATCGGTGACGGAACGATCAGCGGCGCAGGCCTGCTTTCGGAACGCGATACCGCAACCGATCGTGACGAGGCTCACGGCGCCAGCGAGAGCGCCATTACGAGAATCGCGTTTGTCTCCAGCGATTCATTCGTTTCGAGTGGGCAGGACGGGACTCTGCGATTGTGGGACACGGGGAATCCCGACCGCGCACTCGTATTGAGGAACAGCGACAATCAAGTTTCGATCACGAGTTTTGCAGTCCGTCCCGACCGAAACCTGATAGCGTCAGGCGGTCAGGACGGAACGCTTACCCTCTGGAACTTGGCTACCGGATCGAGTAAGACGGTTCAGGGCGATGCGAGCGCAGTGACGAGCGTCGCGTTTTCTCCGGACGGGCAGAGCCTGATTACTGGCAGCATCAGCGGGACGCTTTCGCGTTGGGACCTCGAAACGCTCTCGCTTCAAGGCCAGCAGTTGGGAGAAAACCGATGGGGCATCACGACCGTTGTGTTCGGCGATGACCGGCAAAGCTTTATTTCGGCCAACAAGCACGGAACCCTTTTGTGGTGGAGCGCCGACGACTCCCTGCGATCCCGCTCGGTGCCGACCCAAGGTCAGCTCGGAGGAGCGACAACGTTCGCGTTCGATCCGGCGGGAACCAGTCTCGTTGCAGGCATCAAAGGCGCGTCGCTGCGAATCTGGGACGCTGCGACACGCAAGCCGCGCGGCAATCCGCCGGATGTTCCGTCGAAATCGGTCGCGAGTGTGGCGTTCAGTCCGGATGGCAGCCAGCTCGTAGTCGGCCTGGTCGACGGCACGCTGCAGTACTGGGACGCCGTGACGGGGCAGCGGCAAGGCGCAATCGTGGACACGCACGGAGGGCGCGTGCGTGCTTTGGCATTCAGCCCGGACAAGAGCGTTTTGGTTACGGTGGACGATCCCAACCGGCTGCACTGGTGGAATGCGCACACGCATGAGGCGCTGGCGCCGCCAGTGATCGCCAGTGGTGCTGCGATTACGAGCATCATATTCACCCAAGATGGCAAGACCTTGATCGCCGGCGATAGCGAGGGCGTTCTGAGTTGGTGGGACGCACAGACACACACGCGTCGATCTTCGCTTAAGACGAAGGCTACGGCCGTGACCACCATGATTCGTTCTCCCCATGACAAGCGTGTGGTCGTCGGCACTTCGGAAGGTGAGATCGCCTGGATGGATATCGATAGCGAGAGCATCACGGATTTCGTTTTGTCGCAACCAAGTTCGATCATCGGCGGCGCATTCACTCCCGACGGCAAGGAACTGGTGTCCGTCGCACAGGACGGTACGCTGCGCTGGTGGGATACCGTGAGCAGACAATCCAATGGCGTACCGCTGCAAGTAAGCACGGCCGCCATCGTCGGGCTTGCGTTCTCTAGGAATTCGAAAGCGCTGTATGCCATCGGCGAGGACGGCGTGGCTCATCAATGGGACAGTCCGGTGCTCTGGATCGACGTCGTTTGCGCAAAGATGGTCCGCAATTTGTCGAGGGATGAATGGGATCAGTATCTCGGCGCGATGCGATATACGACACAATGTCCCAATCTGCCTGCCCCGCTGCCTCGTGCAACGCGAGACGCGGACGCAATCGGCCTCGGGATAGCGGCGCTCGAGAGTATTCCCTGACACGAAGAGAACGAGGCAATCTGCCCGGGCAGCGGAGCATCGCCGGATCGACGAAACACCGCGCCTTCCGGTGCGACCGGACCGGATAGTGAAGCCACTGCTCTCCGGCGAACTCGACCAGATCGACGACGTCACCGCATTGCTCGGCGGCCTCATTCATCTTGCCGCCAAGATGTCGAGGATCGACGAAGGTATCGAGACCGACTTTGGTCAGGACGTCGGGACGCTCGACCGCCGCGTCCGGTGGCGTGTCATGCATGACCTCAGACGAGAGGTTGTAGGCCGAGAGTTCGTTGCGATTGATCATTTCCCAGATCGCACGGGGCGGACGCGACGATGGTCTGCTCGGGCAAGAGCCGGTCAGGATCATGCCAAGTCTCGCCGCTTCCGCTGCAGAGACGATTTTCTTTTTCACTCGTCAAAAATGAACATGTCCCCCGCTGCGCCATCGATCTGGGTCTCCAAACACTCAGTGAGCGCGATTTCCTATTTCCGATTCGGAGACGCCAAGAAGTGCCCGCGTCACGCCAAAGCCCAGTGTGCTGCGCACGAGGGCGTGACCGCATGCGGCAATGCTCCAAAGCAAAACGCACACGCCGTAGCCTACCTTAACGCCGAATTTATCGACGGCGCTCTCAAAAGCATCGCGCAAACCTCATCGAGCGCTCCATGTAATCCGCGATCAACGACGGTCGGCGTGTGCTCTGCCCGTCTTGTGGTTGATGCGCGCAGAGCGTATTGCGACCCCCGCGTTGAACGAGATCTGCAGTGCATACCATCAGTCTCATACAACTGTGCCTCTGCGAGGCAACGGACACTGATGGGCTATTCGTGCGCTGACTCCCAATCGCTCCTACGGGCTCGAGGCCTCGGTCATTCGCGGGTTTGATCAGCGCCGGTTCGACCTGCTGGCCATCGTGCGGCTTGTTTTGCAATCGTGGATGAAGGTACTGCTGGTTACTTACAGTTTCAGTGTGCGGCAAGTTCCGGCTGATAGTCCGTTTCTCGTGTGGTCATCGCCCAGGCGATTCTGGCAGTCTTGTTTGCTAGCGCTACGGCCGCGACATTCGGATGTCGGTTGCCCGCTATGCGCATGACCCACAGACTTGGTGCATCAGCCCGTCGTCTGGCCATCTGGAGCATCGCGCGCGCACCGTGAATTAACAGGCAACGCACGTAAGCATCACCTCTTTTGCAAATTCCTAGCAGCCGCTCTTTCCCCCTGGAGCTGTTTTGTCTGGGTGTCAGTCCGAGCGATGCGGCCATCTGCCGGCCACTGGCAAACTGTCGGGCATTGCCCACGGTTGCGATCAGCGCGGTTGCAACCATCGGCCCGACGCCACGTAGTTGCTGCAAACGCCTGGCGACTGGATCGGATGCAGCAATTGCGGCGATTTCGCGGTCGAGTTCGCGGATCCGGTCGACCAGGGAACGCGGATCCTCCCACAGCCCCCTGAGCAGGCGCCGGAAACGATCACTCAGACCGCTATTTACGTCTCCCAGCCAAACAGGAATAGCACGGCGAAACTGAAGAATCTCTCTCGGAGCGACGATGCCGTACTCGGAGGTCAGGCCGCGAATCTGGTTTGCCTTTGCGTTACGTTGCTCCATCAATCCGGCACGAACGCGGTGAACTGCCTGCACGTATTGCTGATCGACGGTCTTGACGGAGACAAAACGCGTGCCTGGCCGGCTCATCGCTTCACAGATAGCTTCGGCGTCGTTTGCGTCGTTTTTGTTACTCTTGACGTACGGCTTCACAAACTGAGGGGCCATCAGCTTCACGGTGTACCCGATCGCCTGAAGACGTCGTGCCTGATGCGTGACAATTGCGAAGACCGCAGGCTTCCATACCTATCACGGCATGCAGTGGAACGGTTCGCTGCAAGACATCCAGCCATTCCGCACGGGCAAGCTTGCGGCACCACACTGCCTTCTCGCTTCGATCCACGCCATGCACCTGAAAAACACTTTTTGCGAGATCAATTCCGACGCGAATGATGTCCATCTTGGGTTCCTCCCGGGTGACTGGTCGCACAAGACGCCAATCATGCGCCCTGCGCCAGCGGGGTGAGGAGGAGTCCATCCCATTGCTCCTCGTCAAAGCGGCCATTCGCCCGGCGCCAGATTCGGTGCGCCCCGGCCACCGGCTTTAGCCATATTCATATGCTCATTTTGGCCTAGCGACGGTCCCCGGCGTTACAAGAGGCCTGTTGTTGCGGCCGACGGTGATCCTGTAGCGGAAACCGTATCTGTCGTGGGCACTTGTGTCAGCCAATGAAATGGCATGTGATGGCCATGGAGAACATGAAGTCCCTTTCGCGCTGTCACGTCGAGCCCAACTCCGACAATGTCTCAGCGGACCCGTTCCGATGGTCTGTCGATCGGCAATGTAGCACGAGCCCTCCTGTGGGATTCGGCCCATTTATAGCGGCGAGCGTTAAAGTTTAATCGTGTACATGCCGTTAATAAGCATGCTTGATACCCGATTTCATTCGCGATGCCGCATGCTGTGGACGATTGCACACCGTGAAAAATTCCGCGTTGGTTGGCGACCGACAATAGCGCAGCTACTAAAACCATTTCAAAAATCGGCTCGCATGACTTCAAACCTTTCTTGGCTCGACCACGATGCTTCCGCGGCACAGCGCAGTCTTCGACTTCTTTCGTTTTTTGAGGAGCGCGAAGCACGTGATGAGCTGGGAATCGGCGGGGTGCGCGATGCGATTGCGGATCAGCTTTTCCCCGGGACGTCCACCATCCAAACGCGCTTACGTTACGTCTTCTTTATCCCTTGGTTGCTTGACCGTCTGGAAACTAGAGCAACGAGCGCGGCCAGCTTTTCGGGAGCTGCTCGCGAAGCGGAAAATCGACTGCTTTCTGCTCTCACGAAGAACGTGCCTCTTTCCGAGATCGGAGTGATCGGACGGGAGTCCGGCAGTGCGTTGAAGCGCCTGCCAAGCTCCGTGTACTGGGCAGCCTTGGGTAGCTGGGGGCTTCGAAAAACCGATGGCTCTTTGCAACAATACTTCTCTCAAGCTGACCAACGCTATGAAATGCGCCGCCTCCAGCGTCGTCACCATGATGAGGAGGGTCACAACGCTGACTCTTCCGGGCGCGCTTGGCACATGCAGTTGTTAAAGCTGTGCTCTCCGGATTTTCCTGGCAACGCGACGTTGGATTTGACGCGCAAAGAGGCCGAATTCTTGCTTGACCGCTGGCGCTACTCTCATCCTGAATCACTCCTCACGTGGCTTGCTATTGATGCAACGCGGGGCGAAGACATCGCGCGCTCTGAACGAATCTGGGAACATCCTCGGAAAGCCGAATTTCCCGCATGGATCCGTAAGTTGATTGACGACGGGCATCGCTTCGACGTTGCAGTGCGCGGTGCCGCGCTGCTTTATAACCTGCAACTCGCACAGCTCGACGATCGGCAGGAGCTCGCCTCCGGCTATGCGGAGGAACTCGCGACGTGGGCAACAGAGGATCTTCCTGTATGTCATGGCTGGAGCCTGCCCAAGTTTTGGGAAACGGTACTTGGCAAGGGACACACGATCAGTCCCATTACGCAGCGCTTTGTGGAGCAGTGGTTGGTAATAGCAATTGGCGAAGGTCATCGGGTCGGCGAGTCCGAATCCGCGCGAAACCTCATTCGTGAACGAGAAAGCAGGTTGAAGAAGGCCCGCTCTCGCTTTTCAAACCGCGCCGCACGGTCTCAATGGGGCGGCAAGGCGGGCCTCACCCCCTTGAGCTATCGTTGGCCCACGGCCAGCGACTTTCTCCAAGAGTGGCACGCCGGATGGAAGCAGGCATGATTAGTCCCGAACAACGCAGTCTATTAACTGATGCATTGACGCCGCCTGCTGGCCACCAGTTTGAAGCGGGGCTAGCGACGACGTTCTCGCTTGATCTCGTGACCTTACTAACTCTTCCGCTACACCTCGCTTGGATTGGGACTGCGGATTCGCCGCCGGGGCAGATCGATCCGCTACCCGTCTTAGAGGCTATACGGCGTACCGCCGGCCGTCTAACTGTCTTCTGTCAGCGCGGACGACTCCAGATACCGCGAAGCGCGAGTCCGCTGCTAGGACTGCTTGAGGGGATGGTACACGAGGCTTTTGCCCTGCATGGCGGCGCGTTTCATCCCAAAGTCTGGTTGTTGAAATTTGTCCCGAACGAGGGGGCGGATGGAGGGAACGCAAGACTGCGCCTGCTAATTCTGTCGCGCAATCTGACGGACGACAGGTCTTGGGACCTCTCGCTTCAACTCGATGGTTCGGTAGGAAAGGCGAAATTACCTTTGAACCGGCAACTGAGTCAGTTTCTGAAAGCTATGCCTAACCTAAGCCACAAGCCTATTACAGAGCGGCGTTGCGCGGACCTTGCGCAACTGTCTGACGACGCGGCTCGATGCAAGTGGGACTTGCCTGGGCAGTTCGAAGAAATCCGATTCCACTCGCTTGGAATCTCGTCCAAGCCCACAGCTTGGCTTCCTGAGGTTGACTCGGGGCTTCCATGGGACGAATTTGGCGTTGTATCGCCTTTCGTCGGCACGGAAGCCCTTTCCCGGCTTTCAAAACTTGCTAAGCGACGCCTATTCCTCCTTTCGAGGCCGGACGAACTCGACAAGTTAGATCCGATCGTTTTAGAAGAATTTGAAAAGGTCTGGGTACTTGACGAAGGAGCCGAAGCGGGCGACTTGGAGGATGACGCGCCTAGCGGAATGAGAGGCCTTCATGCAAAAGTCTTTGTCGGTAAGCGGGGATGGAATACCCACTTGTTCGTAGGTTCGGCCAACGCAACCTATGCCGCATTGATTGCCGGTTCAAACGTCGAGTTCATGGCCGAACTCATTGGAAGGACCAGTAAGGTCGGAACGCCATCAAACTGGGACAGCGTGGATGGCCTCCAACCTCTCCTCACCCCGTACGTTCACTGCGAGCAGGTTGATGGCAAGCAACAAGAGGACGAGCAGCGACTCGAGGACTTGCGAGGTTTGCTCGCAGAAGCGAAGCTTCATTTGCGATGTTCAAACGTGGAAGAAGGATGGGCTCTAGACGTCAGCGTAATTGAGACGGTGAACCTCGGGGACGTAAACGTTCATGTCTGGCCCGTGACGCTACAACGCGACCGCGCTGTACAGATTCCGCACGAGCACGTCGTCGCACCCCTTCGTCTCGGCATTTTAGCGACACAAAACGTAACGTCCTTTACAGCATTCGCACTTAAT
>Ga0073928_10008389_pt1 | contig 12995 bp, 8 predicted proteins | sample PaiPotPPA55metaG_FD_76969 | JGI IMG/M metagenome (GOLD analysis project Ga0073928, IMG submission 76969) | Iron sulfur acid spring bacterial and archeal communities from Banff, Canada, to study Microbial Dark Matter (Phase II) - Paint Pots PPA... ...
CAACCAGCGAACGTAGAGCCATCCGCCGCTGATGCTGTCAACGTAACCGGCGTCCCGCTCGCAAAATTTGCCGAGCACGCAGCCGGGCAACTGATACCGGCTGGCGCACTCGTCACCGTCCCAGTTCCCGTCCCTATTTCGTTCACCGTCAGCGCAAAATTGTTTCCCGTCCCGGTTCCGAAGGTAGCGGTGACTGATGCGTTCGCTGTTATTGTGAATGTGCATGGGCCAGTCCCTTCACATGTTCCTCCGCTCCATCCGGTGAATGTTGAGTTGGCGCCAGCAGTCGCTGTCAGTGTAATTTGAGCGCCACTCACAAAACTTGTTGAACACGTTCCTGGGCAATTGATTCCTGCAGGGCTGCTAACTACTGTCCCGGTGCCCGCACCGGCTTCCGTCACCGTGAGTGTCGGCTCCACGACGCCATTTCTCACCTGGAACTCGTATCGGCCCAGCATGGTGGAGTTAAGGCTGTTGTGTATTAGCGACGTGGCCACCGGCCCATTGTCCAGAAGCGCCCCGATCGCAAACGATCCGTTCAATTGGAAGTTGGTGCCCGCGGTTCCCGTTCCGTTCGAGTAGCCAACTGCCGCGCATTCTGAAGCGACTGTACAAAGCCCGGCCGTCCCTTGACTTGCATCACCGGCTTCCCATTGAACCTTGTCGTAGTTGAATTCGATGTCGAATGCTCCAGCCACTCCGGTGTCTGACCGGTCAATCAAAATTACTTGGAAACTGTTCAATTTGTCGGTATGCGAGCCGAAGTAACCGACATTTTCATAGTCCACACCAAACGCTTGATGGCCATTCACGATATCTATACCGAAAGTAACAACTCCGGACGGAGGGTTTGCAATGCCTGGAATAGCTCCCGTCGTGTCCACATCCGCCCAGTACGGAGCTATGATAGGAATTAATCCGTTATTTCCAGTCAAACCCGTTGGAGTGAAGTCACTTAAAGCTTGCCCGAACGTCACGTTGCCGTTGTTGTTGACGAATAATGAACCGAAATTCGTCCCAAAGAAATTCAGCGTGAACGGAAGCGAAATCTCATTGGTCGATTGGTCATCATTCGGGGGCAAGACATTTGCCGTAAATCCTGGCAAGTGCCGAATCGCCCCGTTTCCGGTTAGATGGCTAACGAAGGGTCCTCCTGTCGCGTTCGTTGCGATAGTCAGATCCGCCGTTCTCGGTCCCAGCGCAGTCGTTGAGGGCTTGAAAGTGACCCCCATGGTACAGTTCGACCCCGAACTCAGGCTATTCACGCACTGATTGTTGACCAACGAAAAATCTGAAGCAGCGTTGCCTACGAAGGTAATTCCGTTAACGCCCACCGGAGAATCACTCACATTAAACAGGGTGGCTGTTTGCGCCGGGCTAGTTGTACCTGGCGTTTGCCCATCGTAGAAGATCTCGAACGGCAGCACATAAACAGAAGCCACTCCCGTACCAGACAGCAGAACCGTCGTTGGGCCAACCGCAGCGTCATCCGTGATTACAACACTGCCCGGGTCTGGCGCCGCGAAAACAGGTGTAAAGCTCACCGTAAACGTGCAAGGCGCAGAATTAACGGCAAGACTGGCGGGGCATGTGTTGCTCGTAATCGCGTAATCCAAAGAGCCAAACGAAGCGACGTTGGAAATGGAAATAACGATGTTACCCAGCGCGCCCGTGCCCGTATTCGAAAGCGAAAAAGTTTGCGTAACGCTCGCACCCAGTTGTACCCCACCGAAAGCAAAACTGCTCGGCGTCACAGTCGCTACACCGTTACCAGTTCCTGTGCCCGAAGCAATCGTCGTCGTATCCGTTGCATTCGCCGTCGCCGACCCTCCTCCAGACGCGCTCACCGCATTCAGCACAGAAGCCGGCGCATTGCTGGCCACGCCCACCGTAACCGTAATCGCTGGATAACTCGCACCTGCCGCCAACACATCGCTGCGAGTGCAGCTGTTCGCCGAGCAAGTCCATCCGGTTCCCGCCATCGACGTGAGCGTCAACCCCATCGGAATCGTGTCGGTCACCGTCACAGTTCCGTTCGTCGGTCCCGCTCCCGCTCCATCCGACACCGTAACCGTGTAGGTCGCCCCGCTTTGTCCCTGCGTAAAGTTCCCCGTATGTGTTTTCGTGACCGCTAGAACCGGATTGGATCCCGTGCCTAAATTAAAGGCCGCTGTCACTGTTTCCGCTGCAGCAGGCATGCTAAACGTGCAAGCCCCCGCCGTAACCGTGCACAACGTTGGCGTGCCGCTCCAGCTCCCGAAAGCCGAATTAGCCCCCGGCGTGGCCGTTAAAGTAATTTGACTGCCGCTCGCAAAACTCGCCGCGCACTTCCCGGTTGGCGTGCTCGTGCCATTCAAGTTGCAATTGATCGCATTTGTGCTATCGGAAACATTTCCGCCGCCCGTTGCGCCACTCGCGGGCACAATATTCAGAGTGAAGTTTCCTGCGGCGGAGTTCACAGTCAAGGTCGGGCTGTTCACGCTGTTGATGCCGCTGAGAGACGCCGAGATTGAGGTCGAGCCCGCCATCAGCCCGGCTGTGGTCGCCAATCCCGGAGTCGTACTGCTCATAACCGCCGCGCTGGTGTTCGAAGACGACCAGGATACCGCGGTCGTTATGTCCTGAATCGTTCCGTCACTGAAAAAGCCTTGCGCATCGAACTGTTGCGTCTGGCCAACGGTGACTGTCGCGCTCGCTGGCGTAATCGAGATGGACTGTAGTGTCGCTCCCGGTGTAGTCAATACCGAAAACACCACTACGTCGTCCAATGGTGGATTGCCGCCGCAACTCGTGCACGTGGTCTGAAATCCGTTGACGATCGTGGGGGTGGTCAGATTGCCGAAAAAGTCCGCTGAAATCGTGCGGCCAGTCGCGTAGATAGCGTGATTCGTATCCACGCCGACACCCGTGATCCTCTCGCTCTCACCCGAGCTCTGAGCGCCGCCGCCGATATAACTGGAAAAGTACAGGCTGGCCTTGAAGGTCTGGGTTGCGAGCGGCACCTTCAATGAGGAAATAAAGCCGTCTTGAACACCCTGAAAAGCTTGGAGCGAATTCAATGTCGGAAAATCCGTTCCCGACCTCGTTTGGCCCCCGAGAATAATGCGAAAGGCCGTTGGGTCCCCCGCATCGTAGGTTACCGCGTGAACTTCGTCGCTCCCGCTGCTCCCTCCGAAATAGGTCGAACAAAGCAGGCCCCCCGCGCCGGTCTGCTGCGTATCGAAGACCACAAGAAAACCCGTTTCCCCGCCGCTGGCCGCAGCCAGATTTGTGCTCTGAAGTGCGTTTTGCAGCGGAATATTAGGCGCGTTCGCACCGCCGTTCGAGGTCGTAAAACCGCCTATGGCCACTACTCCATTGCCCAGATCGAGCGCTCCACTCGTCGCGTTCGTTACGCCGCCGCCTCCGTAATAGGTGGCATAGAGCAGCTCCGCTGTTCCGCTCTGGGCCGGGTCCAGCCTCATTCCAAAAGTATCTTGGGTGCCCTGAAATGTTGGCTGAAAACCGTTCGCCAGATTCGCCCCGCCCGCACCCACGTGGAAAGCCGTCGCCGAAACTGTATTTCCTCCGGCATCAATCTTTCCCGTACTGTCCTCAATAGCTCCACAGCCCACATGGCTCCCGGTAGTGCTTCCCCCTCCTGTATTTAGGTAGGTTAGGTAAGATGGTGGGGTCAATCCGGACCGTGGAAGTTTCGCCACGAAGCAATCATGAGTGCCCGCGCCCCCGTTATTAAATGTGGTCATATAGGCGCCCGTCGTTGTAGGCAAATTTGTTGAGCTTGTGGCGCCTGAAATCAAGACATTGCCCGAGCTATCCACAGACGAGAACGAACCGTCAGTCGTTCCGTTTCCGCCCAGCACAACCGAAGCGTCGATCGCTGCGCCGCTCACGGTCAGTCGCGTCGCGACATTCGCAAGGCCGCCCGTAACCGGCTGAATCTTGGTTCCAGGATAATCGCTACAGCCGGTCAGACCGGTGACTACGGGCTGAATGCCTGAGGCTCCTTGGCTCTTGTCGAGTGAGATTTTTGCAAATGCCGATTGGCAGGAGTTGCCCGAAAACGGCGTGCCGCCGCCGATAAACGTCAGGTAATCCAGTGACGCTGCGCCGCCGGGGTCAGTAGTTATCGTCGGGTCAATCTTCGCGATGAATCCGTATATCTGCCCGCCCGTGTTGCCGATGAGCGGGTTACTTGCCTGCGGAAAAGTAGTGATGCTACTGGTAAAACCTGTGACATACAGTTTCGGCGCAGCGGGATTTGAATCGTCCACAGCGAGATCGGAAGGTTGATCGTCGCCGCTTCCGCCGAGGAACGTCGAATATCCAATCGCCGGATCAATCACCAGCACCTGGTTGCGATCGTAATCTCCGAGCCGGAATCCGACTTCGTATTTCCCCTTCCTCACGAAGCCGCCTTCGATAGGTCGCCGCTCGGACCCTACCGCCTGATAAATGACGGGCTTGTGCATTCGGAAGGAGGAATCAGCCGTGTGGAGGATTAAGTCTCCCTGTGGATCAAGCTCCAGCCGCACAGCGCCTCGAATGCGAAAACCGATTCTCGAGGCATCCGCTCCGGGCGAAACAACAAAATCGTATTCGAGCTGCTTCTGGTCGCCATGAAAAAGCAGATCTACTCCCGGATAAACCTGCTCGGTTCGTACCTGGGAATAAAGCGAAACTCCCGTGTGCCAACTCCGGGGATTATTTCCGATCAGATAGTTCACCTGGCCGGGAAGCTCGCCGAGGCCGGTCAGTTCTGGCGCGCGATTGGCGCCCAGAAGTTCCATGCGAATCACCGCTGCGGTGGACGCCTTCTTCTTCATCGCGGACGCCACATTGTCAGTTCCGTTCTCGTGAATCGGCGCCGTGCTCTCGGCAAGCACGGTTTCCGTCGGCGTCAAGAACATTGTGTAACCGCTGCTGTGCGTCAAGAACTTCACGCGCGGATCAGTCTGTCCTTTATTGGCTTCAAAAAAGAGCGGCACGTTAACGCCGGTCGCGGCGATTTTCTGATGATCACGCGACGAAGCCCAAGCGTTGGCTGCTTGCGCCGGCGGGGTCTGTGCGCGGAGCTCCTGCCGCGGGAACATGCCCGGAAGGAGTAAAAAGAGGCAAAGGACGAGCAGAGCTGGTGTTCGCCCGGGGATGCGCTCAACCCACATGAATTCCTCCTGCGTCAAACAGCGGTGGTGAAAGGGAAAAAGTTTGGCCAATTTTAGTATCGATATGCCACATCCAGGAATGGTTGGCAGCTCGCTCTAGCGAGCTATCGCGCTGTTCCGAAGCCTTTTAAGCGCTTTACCTTAATCTAAAGGGCTAGGCCCAACGCCTTGCAAGCTGCAACTGCCAAACCAAATACTGCTCCCCGCTCCCTCTGGAAATTCGTTGCGCGAACTTGCTACGGGTCTTCTGGAAACTATCGGCGTGGCCTCAAATTCCGTACAGGCATCCGAAAACCCCAAATCATAAAACCGGCTGTCGGCGGGGGAAACCAGCGCAAATTCTCTAACCCGCAGCCTTACTCGTCAAGCAATAGTTTGAAATCTCATTGAAAACACGCCCTCGCTCCCATATCATGCCGCTCCTTACCATCCGGTATGCAAAAAGCTCCAATGGAAGTCAACCGTCCCGTTCCCCTCAAGGACTCGCAGCTCCGCCAGATCGGTTTTCTTCCACTTCTCGCACTTTTTTATGGCTACACCGCGGGCGGCCCTTTCGGCTACGAAGGCATCTTCCACGACTCCGGCCCGGGGATGGCGATTCTGTTCCTCGCCTTTGTTCCCTTCTTTTGGAGCATTCCCATTTCGTTCGCATCCGCTGAGCTCAACAGTATTCTTCCAGTGCAGGGCGGTTTTTATCGTTGGAGTCGCGCCGCTTTCGGCGATTTCTGGGGCTTCCAATGCGGCTGGTGGAATTGGACCGGCACGTTTCTGTTGAACAGTCTTTACGGCGTCTTGGTAATGGACTACCTCAGCGAATATTTCCCCTGGATCACTGGAAATATAAAATGGGCGGGAGCTTGCCTGGTTCTCTGTCTTCTCGCCTATATGAACGCGCGCGGCATTCAAGTCGCTGGCTGGTTTTCGGTAGCCTTGCTCGTCGCAGTTTTTATTCCTGTCGCATGGCTCTGCGCCGTCTCGCTATTCCATTTGTATTTCAACCCAATGCTCCCAATTGTGCCGCCAGATCAGCCGTTCGGCGCTGCCTTCGGCCGAGGCCTGGCTCTCGCGATGTGGAATTACGCCGGCTACGAACAACTTTCCAGCATGACCGGCGAGATGAAAAATCCGCAAAAAACTTTCGTCCGCATCCTCGCCTGGAACACGCCGATGAATATCCTCACTTACGTTTTACCTACCACGCTCGCGCTCGCCGTTCTCGGCAACTGGCAGGAGTGGAAGACCGACTACATCGTCACCGCCTCGCGCCTGATCGGCGGCCCCCTGCTCGGAGCCGCTATGCTGATCGCCGCCATGATCGGGACCCTATCCCTTTCCAACAGCACCATTCTTTACACCACGCGCATCCCCGCCACTATGGCGCAGGACGGCTACTTACCCTCCTGGCTCGGCAAAATTCATTCGCGCTATGGCACACCGGTACGCGCGATTGCTCTCTCTGCTTTGGTTTATTGCATTCTCGCGAAGTATCCGGTCGAAGACCTTGTGAACATTTATATATGGACACGCATTGCAACCACTCTGCTCACTCTGCTGGCGGCCTGGCGCATGCGCCAGAAATTGCCCAACGCGCCGCGCAGCTTTTTAATTCCCGGAGGCGCGGGCGGCATCGCCTACATCTTGATTTTTCCTGCGATTCTGTGCGCCGTGAAGGTTTACTACAGCGAGCCGTTGGTCCTGCATTGGGCTCCTTTGCTGCTCGCGTCCGGCCCCGTAGCCTACGCCATCCTGCGCTGGGGCTTCCACATGACGCCCCATCCCGTTCCAGTTGAATGATTGTAGTAACGGCGACTCAGCGCTTTGCGCCGAGTAATCTCGCAAAGCAGTTCGTAGGGCCGCGCTAATATTCGCCGTAGCGGTATCCCTAGGTCGCGAGTTTTGATTCAGCCTTTTTTCTTTTTTGCTACCAATACCACCCCAGGGTCGTGAACGGTCATCACCAGAGAAGCCTCTTCTTCCGTAAAGTTGATTCGAACCGATGGCGCTCCCGCCGGATAAAACGCGCGATCGCCGACATGGACCAGCGGACGCCCCATCACGCCCTTCCGCGTCCAGGTTAAAGGGCTATACATCGACGTGATGCCTTTCTGTTCTTCAGCCGTCACTTCGATCCGCTGGTTTTCGCCATACCCAAAAACGTAGGTTCCCACCAGCATGGTGATCTCGCGGTCGGCAAGAGGCAGAAGCGGCTCCACATCGGCATCTCCCAGTGACTTCAGAAACTCAAACACCAAACGCGCTTGCTCGCCGCCTGCCTTCGCGTGGGCCAACAAACTGATCCCGTGCGGCCCTCGAATACGCTGCGCTCCCGGGCCAGCGGCAATCATCGCTTTCACCACTTCAACCTGACCGAGCATCGCCGCAGAAAATAAAGATGGCCGTGCGCCTTGCGAGATCAAGTATTCGGCAATCGGTCTGTTGCCCATGTGACAAGCCGCACCCAGCCCCGATTCCCAATCCCCAAAACCCCAGTCCCACGATGCCCGCGCGAGTGACGGACGCGCCTCCACGAGTTCCTTGACGCGCTTGAGATCGAAATGCGACACAGTGACCATTTCTCGCGCCAGCTCCGGCGGCTGCGCGGGAAACGTATCGGCTACCGGCTCGGAATTCTGTGTTCCGGGTTCGTCTGCGGATTCCGCTGCGCTGGCCGGTGGCTGGGACCGAACCCATGCTAACGGAACTGCGGCGGCAGTAGCCGCCAGCTTCAGCAGAGCACGCCGCGACCAAACTTTCGACATTTTTCTCTCCCCATCGGAATACTAGCGCGAGAATGTGCTGCTTGTCGGCGCCATACAAGCTAGATTGCTGATGTGTTCAGCCGGGAAAATGTGAGACGCTAACTTTTGGAAATTCAGCGGCTTGGAGCTGGAGGTAAGGGGCTTCCGTTCGAATCTTTCACAATGCGTTCAGAAAATTCCGCGCCGACTTTCTGCGCCGCCTCAGATTCGAGCTGCAAGGAATCGGAATCGGTGATGGTCCGGTCGAACCGGGCTACCCATAGGTGTTTCTGATCCGGCAATCGGATCAGGTGAATGAGGATGCGGCTCTGCGCGCCATTATTTTGCACTTGTCCCAGCACGACGTACGATGCGTGAAGCGATGAGGCAATCGCGGCCAGATCCCGCTGGCCGCGCGGCAGCCTCAAGATTTGTGCGTTGCCGATTACATCGTATTTGCCGAGGCTCAGCGCCGTTAGCCGTTCCACTACGTTGTCCGTGAGACCGTCGCTGAATAGCGCCATGCCGGGATCGTTCGCTTCGTTATCGAATCTCAGCACCGCCACGATTGGTGGCCGGCGCGCACTTTGCCAGGACCGAAGCAAATAGCCTGCGCTCGCCGCCAATGCCATTAAGGCAACCGCCGCTGCCGCTACAAACCCAATTCTCTTCTTGCCGACAGCAGCATCAGCTCCGTGCTTAGCTGCAAGGTCTTCAAATGGCTGAGCACTTCCAGTCCGGGGATCGCCAAGGCGTTCCACCGGAGCGATGAACTGATAGCCGCGCTTGGGCCATGTTCGGATGTATCGCGGCGAAACGGAATCGTCACCGAGCGCGGAGCGAATCTGGCCGATACAAAAATTGAGGCCTCGGTCGAAATCGACGTAGGTCTCCCCGCCCCAAATCTCTTTGATCAGTTCCTCGCGCGTGACCGCTTGGCCGGCGTGATCGACGAGGTACGCAAGAACTTGCGCGGGTTGCCATTGCAATCGAAGGAGAACGCCCTCCCGCCGAAGTTCGCGCGTGTCGAGGTCGAACTCGAACAAGCCGAATCGAAAACGTCCTGAACTCATTTGTTGTTTGAGATCACGGCAAGAAAAACGTGAGCCATGTTATTTGGTGGCGCCGAGTTTTTCTGACACCGTCTTTGCTTGCAGGAACAGGAGCAAGTAATCCTGGCCGCCTGATTTGGAATCCGTGCCCGACATGTTGAAGCCGCCAAACGGATGCGCGCCTACCAGAGCGCCGGTGCATTTGCGGTTCATGTACAAATTGCCGACGTGGAATTCATCTTCGGCGCGCTCAATTTTCTTGGGGTTCTGCGAATAGACCGCGCCGGTCAAGCCGAATTCGCTGTCGTTAGCCATGGAGAGTGCTTCATCGAAATCTTTTGCTTTGGTTACCGCGAGCACGGGGCCGAAAATTTCTTCCTGGAAAATTCGCCCTTTGCGGTCCACGTCCGCGATGACCGTAGGCTCCACAAAATATCCGTCTCCGGCAGCTTGCTTCCCCCCGGTCATCAAGCGGCCTTCCTTCTGGCCTTGGTGGATGTATCCGAGAATGGAGGTCATCGCCGCCTTGTTGATCACCGGGCCCATGTAGTTGCTGGGATCTTCCGAGGGGCCTACTTTCATTTTCTTCACGCGCTCGACTAATTTCCCGAGAAACTCGTCATAGATTTTTTCCGAGACGATTGCGCGCGAACACGCCGAGCACTTTTGTCCCTGGAATCCAAACGCGGAGAGCGCCACGCCTTCCACCGCGGCATCCAGGTCCGCTTCCTCGTCCACGACAATCGCATCTTTGCCACCCATTTCGAGCACGGTGCGCTTGATCCACTTCTGCCCCGGCTGCGTTTTGGAAGCTTGTTCGCTGATACGCAGGCCGGCTTCTTTCGATCCCGTGAAGGCGATGAACCGCGTCTTCGGATGATTTACCAGCGCTTCGCCTGCCGTTCCGCCTGGCCCGGTGAAAAAGCTGACTACTTCGCGCGGTACTCCCGCTTCGAACAAGATGTCGATGAAGAGCGCGGCTACCGTCGGCGAATCGCTTGACGGTTTCACGATAGCGGTGTTTCCGGCAACGATGGCCGCAACCGTCATGCCGCCCATGATCGCAGCAGCAAAATTCCAGGGTGGAATAATTACGCCCACGCCGAGCGGAATATACTTCATGTAATTGTTTTCGCCGCGCATCGGCGTCAGCCTCTGCGGCGTGCCCAGGCGCATCATTTCGCGTCCATAGTATTCACAGAAATCGATCAACTCGGCGGTGTCGGCATCGGCCTCCGGCCAAGTCTTTCCCACTTCGTAAACCAGCCAGGCATCGAGCTCGTATCTGCGCTTCCGCAAAATATCCGCGGCGCGGTACAAACCCGCCACTCGCTCGGCGACCGGCACTTTCCGCCATTTTTCAAACGCGCGGTTGGCCGCGTCCACGGCCTGCTTGGCCATGTCCACACTGGCTTTCTGAAATATTCCGATTATTTCTTCGGGATGCGAGGGATTGATCGACTTGATTTTGTCCGTGGTGGTAATTTTCTTGCCGTCGATCACCAGCGGGTATTCGCGGCCAAACATTGCTTTCACCTGGCGCAGCGCGTCTTCCATGGATTTGCGGTTTTCGGGCTTGTTGAAATCGATGAACGCCTCATTTTGAAACTCGCCGCGCTCTAGTGTTGTTTGCGGCGTGGCCGTAGAAGTCATAGCGCACTCCTCCCAGAAGATAATCTAGTCATCATTTGAAAGTTCATTGTATCGCGCCCTCGACGCACCCACAACACGTTGCACCAACTTGGTCGCTGCGCCAACTATGCAAATCTGGAAGCGGTTAGACAGGGTTTAATCGTTTGTTTTCTATAGCTTCTGTTTTCGCCTAACCGTCGACCTGGGCGGCCCCATCCACCCGCTTACGGCGCGGATTTCGGGATACCACGTTAAATTCAGAAACAAAGGCCAACCGAGAGATTTAGGCAGAAGAGTGTATGCTTTAGATATTGCATTGAGCAGATTGGAGACTTTCATGAAGATAGAAATCGTTCACTGCCCGACCTGAGAGAACAACAAAGTACAGGTCACGAGTCTCGTGGCCCTCATCAAGAAACGCCTGGGTATTGACGCGGTCATTACGCCTGGTAAGACCGGTCAGTTCGAGGTGATCGCGGACGGCGAAAGAGTTGCCGAGCGAGGTGGGAACTGGTTCACACGGAAATTTGGCGCAGGTTATCCCGATCTCGATAGCGTGGTTGAGCAACTCGAGACGCGACGTCCGCGTGGCGCAGCTTGATAATGGGAAGTGCTCGGGATAACCACGTAAAACGAAAGGCAAAAGAAACAGCAGTTCCTCGTCGGCAGAAGGCACCTCGCTCCGGATGACCACGAAAAAAAACAGAACCCACCTGCAGACAATACCTCAGCTTCGCCGAATCAGCTGGTCATCAACGGCACGAGATGCAAAGCGTGAGTGGCTGCGGCACGGTCGGGATAAACGGAGAAGTGAAGGCTACTTCAAATCTCCGGTCGGGTGAGGCGCACCGCCTGAGAATGGACGGTGCGCCTTGGCGGTAAGTTGAGACTACCAGCGCTACTTCCCTGCGGCGTTCGCCGCGTCTGTGGGAAAATTGGGCCAGTAGGGTCTGTTTGGATCGGCGAGGCGGCCATCGGTGTAGCGATCGTGATGGCGAAGCCACGACATGGTAAAAGGCAGCCCGTCTTCGTCACGGCCTTTGGGCACCAGGTCGAGATAGGCGTATGTTCCGACTCCCACCTCAGTTCCGCGCGCGTAAGAGGAATAGGTGTGGAAGATGTCGCCGTTGTTGTCCTTATAGAAGACGCTAATTCCTGGCGCTTCCTCGCTCGGAAATTCGGTCCTAGAGAAGTTGTATTCCACTTTGCCTTTGGCTAGTTCTTCCTTGGTGAAGGACACCCGGAAGTCGCGATTAAAATCGTTCCCGAACGACGAGACCCAGTTGAAAAGCCATCCCATGCGCTTTTTGAACTCTTCGATTTTGGGTAGCGGCGCGCGTGATACCGCGAGAAAGCTTACGTCGCGCTGGGCGAGGTGAACCAGTGTGCCGTCGGTATGATCCATGAGGAACGAACAGCTCGGGCAGCCTTCCTTCCATTCCGGACCAAACATGAAGTGATAGACAATTAGCTGGCTTCTGCCGTCGAATAGCTCGGCGAGCGATTTCTTTCCACCGGAAGCATCGAACACATAGTTCTTGTCGAGTTTGACCCAAGGTAGTTCGCGGCGTTCTTGGGCCAATACGTCGCGCAATTTGGTGAGTTCCTTTTCCTTCTTTAGCAGCTGCTTGCGGGCTTCGACCCATTCCGCTTGGGACACGACTTTCGGATGTTCTATTTGTCTCTGCGTCATGATGCATTCTCCTTTGAATTGAGCGCTGATGAGTTGAGTGATGAATTATTTTTTCTCGTTCTATTTCGGGCGTGAAAATATTTGTTCATGGCGAACGCGGTTAGGCCGCCTGTTGATACCGTGCCAACGGCCACCATCGCGGCTGCGATACAAAATGGACACATGTGCGCCTCCTTCTGCTACCGCGATGACTGCTTACTTCCCTACCCCTCGTCCGGAGCGAATGGTTTCGGACTGCTTGCGGACGCCATCCAATATATGTGCCCAGCCCTGAGTCATCCCGGCTTTGCTCTCATCGGAAACGAATCCAAGTGCTGTGTGGCGGAAGGTGATCAGGGTTCCACCCTCTTTTTCGCTTAGGCGATACTGCAAATTGTTGTGTACCGGAGAAGACATGAAGAGAGGCCCGGTAAGTTCGAGCAGCGTTGGCCGCTTAATGGCCTGCACGGTTGCCCAGAAATGGCCGTTGCCGTCGCCCAGATCGCGAAACCAACGGCCGCCCGGCCACGGCTCGATCTTCATGGGCAGCGGCTTGCCGTCGTGCGTTTCGTTTCGCGGCCCGATCTGTTCGAGTAACGCTGCAAAGGTCACATCCAGCGTGGCTCGAACGTGGATTTCCTGGTTTAAGGCGAGCGTCAAGTTCTCGATTCCTGGTGCTGTCAACGTCATTGTTTCCTCCTTTTAGAGTCGTGATGCGGCTTACTTTTTCATTTCG
>Ga0073928_10008392_pt1 | contig 12989 bp, 9 predicted proteins | sample PaiPotPPA55metaG_FD_76969 | JGI IMG/M metagenome (GOLD analysis project Ga0073928, IMG submission 76969) | Iron sulfur acid spring bacterial and archeal communities from Banff, Canada, to study Microbial Dark Matter (Phase II) - Paint Pots PPA... ...
GACTTAGGATCTGGTGGAGCAATCCTTAGGGGTTCGAGTCCCCTCCTCGGCAAGTATCTGATAGTAAGGGAGTTACTCGAGTGGCCTTTTGAAATCTTTTTGAGTCCCTGAATGCCACTGCCGAAATACTGCCACTAAATTTCGAATCAAAGCCCTGAGACTTGCCCATTCGACTTAAACGATTTTCCGTGTTAAACGTGAAATCGGCTTCTGCGAGCCGGCATGGAACACGATTCCGAACCCTCCAACGACCCGGCGTCTTGGAATAAAAGTTCATACGAGGCACACCCGGTCGATTAGCTGGAGCCTTTGCCGAATAACCCGAGCGACTACCGGGAAATTTCTCTGCGTTTTCTTCACGTCGCATATTGTTGGGATACCTTCGTTTCCTGTTCCCGCGACGCTCGGCTTGCGAGTATCCAAGTATCGATCGCCTTAGGGTTGTACAGTACCAGGGGGCGCACGGTGACGGACATTGCCGAAGAGCTTGGCATCACCAAGCAAGCCTTGTCCCGTGGGGTAGCAAAGTTTCTCCGTATGTCCGGGTTACCCGGAGCATTCGGGCTCAAGTCTGCCGAAGCCCGGCGTACCTACCAGAAGTGTCATTGATGGGCTCTCCCGCGGTTGCAACCGGTCGGCGCGCCAGGACCGTGCCCCCTTAGAGGGGCCGTGCTATCGTTTGCGTGAGTTCTAAACGCATACCACCGGCATATGACGCTGATCTTAACAGTTGCGAATTCTCGTGGCGTTTACCAGTCGTCTGACTACCAGCTGACTGACCCGAATACGGGCGCGCTGGTGTCTGACCGCGCGGGGTCAAAGCAACTGAGAGCAAACTTCAAAGAGTTGAATCTATTTCTTGCTTTCACCGGGGTCGCCGGCACAACGAAACACCGCACTATCGACTGGCTGACCGCGGAGCTAAAGTCGCTGTCCCTCGAATCCAATCTTCAGGCCATTTGCGATGCGCTCTCACGAAAGAGTCAGGTATCAATGCGGCCGTACGGCCGGAAAGGTCGGCTGACGATGGTCCTTTCCGTCGCTTCCGTTGGAAAACCTTTTCGATTGGCAGAAATATCCAACGCGGACTGGGGAAATAAGTCGAGGCATCAATTTGATATCCATTTGTACACGATCAAAAAGCCCTTTGCTCTTATTTCGGGCTACTCCGGTTGCGTCCCCGTCCGGGAACAGGCACTACTGAAGGCTCTTGCAAGGAAATTGGACGCTACGCCGAAAGAAGCTATGGATGCATTGGCCGAGATCAATGCGACCGCGGCTCGCAACAGCAGGGGCTGCGTAAGCGAAGGGTGCTGGGTCACAGCTCAATACGCAGATGGTCGAGATCGGCATTTTGCAACATTTAATGTTGGTGATCAGGACGGATCTATTACGGAGCTGGCTCTTGGCATGAACCTTACGGATATTGTAAAGAAGAACTTTCGTGCGGCTCCTGGAAAGGAGCTTCGCCCAGTTCAAAGCGCAGGCCTAATGCTAGCTCCAAGACCCGGAGCACCGATGCTAGAACCCATAGGGGGGCCGAAAACATTCTTAGTATCCTCACCGTCTATAGTGGGTCGATTAACGTCGCCTTCAGGACAACATTGTGCGTCGATTGAAATTGGTCCTATTTCGAAAAACATCACCATGAGGCGCAACGAACGGGTAGCCGTGCCTTTCGCGCCAATTCGGTTAACGAGCATTCAATCGGACAACGAGAACTTCGCTAAACCAATGCACCCTTGGCCAATGCTTAGCTCGCCACTCTCGATTGATGGCGCTACGGTGCCGAGCGGTTGGGAGTACAGGGTGGGTTATTGGATCGAGGACGACGTGCATCACGTCGAAATTCCTCAGTCTTCGCTCAGGATTCGGAAGGTTGCGTTTCTCGGCGATGATGATGAGCTTGTTATTACGGTGCCGGAGTGCCTAGTTACTTGGGATTCGATCCAAGATGTGCCCACCGGGGTGCTTGAGGCTGCCGTCATTTGGTGTGCCCGCCTCGATGGAACGAACGGCTGAGCGCCAGCATGGCCTTTGGAGCTCGATCACGCCGGGGGCTTCGAATCCCTTCGCAAATCGAACGGCGACAAAACGAATCCGAATTAAGCGTTGTTCGGATGGCGACGCCGCTCCGATGCCGAGCCTGCAATAAACGAGAAAGCTCGATGCGCGTCGGCGAACCCTCTAAGGTCTCGGGTTCATGCACCGTCGCCCCCGGAGATCGCGACCCAAACATCCGAATCAGCTATTTGTCATTTCGCGAAAAGATGACAAGCCTAAATCTCTCGGCTGGGCCAATGTCATACTGATTCCTGGAGTCGTAGGAGCGGTTATCTTCCTTGTGTCTTGGTTCTTTGTCCTGACCTTATCTGTAAAAACAGGTCTGGGGCTGGAAGCGTATTTCGCGCCCATCGACTACATACAAATAAATCCTGTTTGGGCTCTTATGTTCCTTATGTTTTGCGGAGCTGCTCTAGCGTGGAGCGCCGTGCTTACACTTCATGAAACCGCCGCGCGGGTGATGGCGGTTTGGATAGCAAGAATGCGCTCCAAGCCGACAGCGCCCTTTCTTTTCCTGGAACTGCTTTTGATCCTTCCTTTATTCTTCGCTTGGATGACGGCTTCTATCATTGCAACAGATCTTAAACAACGGAGGTGCAAATGATTCAAACGCAAGGGAAATCACAGTCCCACGCCGGTACGTCTCCGGCTAGCAGTCATCCGTCAGCAACAGCCACAGCGTCGGCGACGTCGTCAACGCCAAAGTAAATGTTTCCTGTTGAACCGACCGCGTCCGTCCGACGGATTTTAGTGACGTTCAAATATCGCATCAACGCCCGGCGGCTTCCGATCGATGAGTCCGCAGTCTGTGCGCTTGTGGTCTAAAACTTTCTACCGTTAAGAACTTGGTCCGATTCAAACTGGCTTACGAACAATCCAAATCCGACCAGTGCAATTGCACTTTCCCGATTTTTCTCCCGTGTAAATTCGCTTCGGTTGAACCGACGAAGGTTCAAACCCGGTTTCCGTTTCGTTTCATTTAAAGGGCGCACCTCCGCCGCGAGCATCGGCCCCGGAGTATCAGAGTATCACACTATCAAATTGCGCCGGGAATTCCGCCCAGCATCAGCGGGCCAATCGACAAATCACTTCCGGCGAAATCGAGTGCGCCAAGCAGAATTGTCGCCATACTTTAACTTCATTGAAGCTCTTCGGACACCCGGTCGGGTATGATTTCTTCAAGTTGAAAATCGTTGCCCGGGCGATGCCGAGCCGCTTGGCAAGTTGTGCCGCGGTCAGTTTCATAGAGTTCAAATGAAAAGGAGTCTAGGCGATTTTGCAAAAGACCCGAATATGGAAAAGCCACTGGACACTACCGATAAGAAAAAAACCGATTAAAAAAAGATTCCTTAAATCTCCTAGCACCTAGCATAGCAAATAGGACACAAACCAAACGGTTGCTTCCGATGGCGCAATATTTGAGCACGACCCGAATGCTAGGATAGCCCGCAAACGCACGACGTTTGCCCGTAGGCGGCGATTAATAGGAAGCAATAACATTTGGTAGCGGGCGGCCTAGTTCAACGCCCATAGAAGGCGCCTAACCACGGCGGCGGGGTCGGCATGGTGCGCTTGGTCGGCGCAAAGGCTAGTACAAACACGGTCACCCGCAACGGTTGAACAATACTTCGCTTGATCCGGCGGTTGCCACTGGGCGCCGTCGATGAAGCAACACGTTTCAATTGCGTCAGCATGATTAGTGCGGCGGTTTAGGCGCCGACCCGGGCGGCGGATCTCCGTGCGGATGAGGTACTCGCCGCGGTTTTGGTTTTGGAGATTTCGGCATTGTCTTTTCTTCTTATGCTAATGTAGGCTCAAGTTCGACGACGGGTTCGGTAACCGCGGGTTGCGGGTCAAGAATCAATCCGACCTCGTTTTCGGCTAACCCTCTCACCTCTTCGAAATGCGTTCCTAATTCGCGCAACGCTCGGATCTTCGCATCGGCAACAATGCCGATTGTAAAGAGATCGTTCGCCGCCTTAAGCTCTTTGATTTGGCGGATAGATTTACGATTATCGACGAGCGACGCTATAGAACATGGAATTCTGCTAGTGTTGAATTCGGTTCGAATCCACGTCTCGGCATTTTCGCGGCGTTTCAAAAAAAGCCGATCGCGAACGGCTTGCATTTGCGTCGCAGCATCGTTGCCGGCGGCTAGGACTTTGGATCGTTGCGCGGTGATCTTGCCTTGGATCGTTGCTAGGTCGGCACGTTCGAGCGCAAGCAAAGCCGTCACATTCGTTAATGCGGCCGAACGCTGTTTTGGCGCAAGGTCGGAAACGTTGGCATGAAGATCGGCAATGTCAGCCGTCAGTTTTTCGATTGTCCGTTGGCTCGTTGCCGCGACTTCGGCAAGAGCGTCCAGCCTCGACAATTCACGCTCGGCGGAGCGGATTGCATCGCCGACGCGATCGAGTGATTCGGAATTAGTCATGATTTTTTGGATTCGCTTTAAAAAGTTTCGGCGACTCACCCGAGTAGCCGTTTACTTGGGAAAAATGAACAAACGAAACCCAAGTAAAAATTGCTTCATTTTCGCGAGTTAGTTTTGAACCGACATCAAGTTTTCGCGACGTTTGATTTCCAAGTAAAGACACCGAATTCGCAGCTTGTCCCGCTCACCGTTCAGCATCAACCGAAGATCGTCCAAGGTTGTCACATCGAGAATTTTTTGGATCAAAACCGGCGTGTTCGCTGCCGGGTCAAGGAAGACCTTTCGTGCCGGCTCGCCAGTCGGCATAGGCGTCGGGGCTAATCGATCCGCGCCCGGCGTTGGCAACGGGCCGGTTGCCGGATAAGTCGGCGAATCGGCGCCCGAGCCGGCGAGTTTCGGTTTCGCCGTTGGCGTTGGGGCGGTCGAATTGGTCTTAGCCAGCGGCGTAACGGCGGCGGCTTTCAGTCGGGCGATTTCCTGGTTGAGAAAAGCGATTCGCGAACGCCTCTTCCAGGTTTTTTGGAAAATTTGGACTGGTGCCGGCGGCTTGCCGCGGCAAGGTGGGCGGATCGACGAGTAGTTTCATGGCCATGTAATCTATCGGATAGCGATACAAAAGTCGATGCAGAACCCGGGGGGTTTGCCTGCTCATTCAAATGGAGCGGGCTTGGTCGCTTAGTTGTGGCGTAAACCAGGGCGGCGGGATGAGTCGAGACGATCAGGTCTTCGCTAGCCCCGTTATACCGCCTACCCAGAGCGCCGAAAGAACCCAGCCGGCAATGATATGGAACCATAGGTAATAGCGAAGCAGGCTGCCCCATGTTCTCGGGAAGCCTAGCAAGCCTAGCATACCAACGTTTAGGGTTGTGCCACCGTGTGCATTCGGCGTCCATTTTTCGCCTAGCCCAAGCTTTAACAGCGGCACAAATGTCTCTGCTGAGTACACAAACGCATTGAATTTCGGATAATCTCCTGAAATCTGAGGCGTTCCATTTTTTGAAAGCCGCCGGGTGCCATCCTTTTCGACCAAATACGCTTTATCTTCAGTCGGAGTGAAAAGGCTCGAATGGTAACCACGCTCAAAAACAAACCAGCCAACGCAGATTACGAATAGACTGATCCAAAAGGCGCGCCAAGGACTATAGCCGTAGCCTATGGCTTTCCCGATGAATCCGTACCACAACCACTCGAGACGCCAATGAAGGTGTTTCGCTTGGTCCTTATTCTTTTGGATCATTACCTTTCGTGCATCCTCCTTAAGCCCCCTTTGGCGCAAGACGGTGGCCAGTTGCTCATAAGGTTGGGTTAAGAACTTAACCTGCGGCTGGCGATGAAGCCAGCCGAGTTGAACATCCGCATTCGGAGAAGCTCTGTCGTCGATCTGATCATAAACGAAGCCGAAAAGTCGCAGGTTCCCATTGCTTGGCCAGCTATGCTGGTCGTGCCATAACGTCCCACACTTAGCTAATGTCAGATGCAGCTTTGCTTTATTAGGCGACTCGAAGTCTGTCCATTGGAAGGCGCGACCGATCTGGGCAAAGGTTAGGTCAACGATTCCGTCCGCTACTGCTCCCTCTCGAAAGAAGACAGAGCCATCAATCTTAGCACTGTTAGCGCTGAGGGCGGGTATATTGCCTTTGCCGACAAACTGGCCGCCAATACACTCCAGATCTCCGCCGATTGTTGCGCCTACGAGATCCACTCCTCCCTCGGCTCTGAAACCTGTGCGCAAATAAACGCTGCCCTCAATTTTGGCGCTGTTCGCGTAGAGGGCTGGAATGTCGCCTTTGCTGACAAACTGGCCGCCAATACACGCTAGATTTCCGCCGATTGTTGCGGCTACGAGATTCACTCCTCCCTCGGCTCTGAAACCTGTGCGCAAATAAACGCTGCCCTCAATTTTGGCGGTGTTAGCGTCGAGGGCGGGAATGTCGCCTTTGCTGATAAACTGGCTGCCATCACACTCGAGATTTGCTCCGATTGTTGCACCTACGAGATTCACTCCTCCCTCGGCTCTGAAACCTGTGCGCAAATAAACGCCGCTCTCAATCTTAGCACTGTTAGCGCTGAGGGTGGGTATGTTACCTTTGCCGACAAACTGGCCGCCAATACACGATAGATTTCCGCCGATTGTTGCGGCTACGAGATTCACTCCTCCCTCGGCTCTGAAACCTGTGCGCAAATAAACGCTGCCCTCAATTTTGGCGCCGCTAGCGTCGAGGGCGGGTATGTTGCCTTTGCTGATAAACTGGCCGCCATCACACTCCAGATTTCCTCCGATTGTTGCGGCTACGAGAATTACTCCTCCCTCGGCTCTGAACCGGCCGAGCAAAAAAACGGAGCCCTCAAATTTAGCACCGTTAGCATTGAGAGCCGGTCTCTGGCTCTTGCTGACGAACTGGCCGCCATCACAATCTAGATCTCCGCCGATTTTTGCGCCCGTGAGATTCACTCCTCCCTCAGCTTTGAAGCCGGCACTAAGAATGACATTACGTTCAGTGACTAGATTCTCCGCCCACAGGTCTTTTATAGAGGTAGCCGTCAAATCCAAAGAGACGAGATGGGCGTTTTGCAGGATAATTGTTTGCGTAAATGCGCTCTGCCGTACCCGGAGCGGAAATGAAACCTTTGCCCACTGTAGATTCAATTCCCCCTCAATCTGCGCTCCGACTATTGAGACGCCGCGATATGTCACTTGCGCAGACGCATCCGGATTTGTGCAAAGCCACACAAGGCGCTCGGCCTGGATAACGCGATCCTTCTCCGAGAGGCTGGTGCAATCAGCGTCTTTACCGTCTGCCGTAGCGTCGAAGAGCTTCTGCTCAGCCGGCGAAATGTTATCAAAACGGCTTGCGGCTAGTTCCGGCAGCTTCGGTCTGGCAGGGGTTTCGGGCATTGGGGGGACGTAAACCTGATACTTGAACAATGCGCAGATTGAAAGATTTATCGGGTCGCCAATTTCTGCGTTTGCATGTGGAGCGTCTGCGTTCACGTCGGGTGTTTCGGTTTGCCATCGCTCGTGCGTTCCTACAACTCCCGTATGGTATGTTTCCCTTTCGTAAATGTCAGAAACAGCAAAACGCAAAGTTCGTCGAAGCCGCTGCTGGCCTGGTTCGGATCGGAGGGTCGGTTCTGTATTCTTCGCGCCGATCATCGGCGAAGATCCGCGGGAGATGCACCGGTTCTTGCTCATCGACATTTGGCGCCCGCTTCCGTTGCCAGATTCAGAACAGGATGTTTATCTGAGAGAGCTTTAGGTCTTAATCGACCCAATACCCGGGCAATGCTTGCATTGACCCCCCGCTCGTTTGCTGTCTGGAGATTGGCTTTTAAATATCATACCCCAGGACGTCTGGGACGGATATTTCTCATACCTTTCATGTAGCGCGCGCGCGTAACGAAACGGCAAACCTAAACGCGGGTTCTGGTACGGGAGTCCCCGCGGCAAGCCCGCAACACGCTCCGGGGACATCGCTGTAGTTCATTAATCACACCCGAAGCGAAACACGTATAAACTGTGTAGCGTATTGCTATTGACCAGAACGAACGCAGGCGGCAACTAACAATTGGGCAACTCGCGCTCGTTAGGGATAAGCTCGCTAAGGAATCGTATCAGTCGCCAAAGGACACGGCTCAGGGACGGTTACGGAAGCAGAAGACCGGAAGACAAAGAGCCGGGGATTCTCGGCTTGGGTCGAAATGGAGGCCGCCATTTTATGGCGACCGAAGCTGTGAGAATTAACGCGAGTCTTTTCATTGGGAGAAAGTTCCAATTATTTAAATACGGATTTGCTCCAAAATTCTTCAGCCATATCAGGTGTTGCCATTGTTCCTTTTAATTGCCCGCTGCCAACTCGAGAGCCGAGGGGCTTATTGGCAGGTTGCTGGACTACGAAATTATCCGAAGCCCTTCTTTGCGTCTCTTGCTGGGAGCTCTTTCGAATAAGGAACACACTGCGGACATCCTCTGTAAGCGTTCGTCATGCAGGTTGAGACTCAGCGCCATTGTTTCCCGAGCTGCTCAAAATATCCAGACGGAAGTCCCTACCTCCGCTTCCACCAGCTGCTCGGGAAATACCCACCACTCCGCAGCCAACGTCGAAGCCGTGCGCCTGACGTTCTGACAAGCAGAGGCCGCAAAAAAATGAGCGCCCGCAGCATGCGACCTCCGCGCTTGGTGTTCCGCCACTAGACGCGGCTTTAAGCGGGCTGTCGGGGCAGACCTTTCGCGCAGAAGTAGACCGAAAGTAGTATTGTGCTATTGCGGTACGGAAGGCGAAGTAGTGCCTTATGGAAATAGGTACAGGCAAGTATGACCAGCTGTGCAGACACGCCTGCGGAGAGGCCGGCGCAATAGCAGCGATATTAGTCATCTTTGACGGCAATCTGGGGTCGGGCTTCTCAGTTCAGGCGCCATGGGAAATGACGCCGGATATGCCGAAAATCTTGCGTAACCTCGCAGCGAGAATCGAGGAGGATTTAGTCGGGATCACAGTTTCTGAGCAGGCCTTATCGGATGTTGAGCCAATCCTTTTTCGGAAACGATGAGCGCACCGCAAACCACCGGGGGCTCCCGGTGAATCACTGGCGTTTGAAACATCTTGAGCAATGGAAGCGAAACGTCAAGCGCGCCACGGCAGCCTCGAACGCCGGCATAGGTGCCTTCGCGAGCGAGGTATAGACCTTTTGCCGCCGCCTTTGGCAGTAGTCCCTCGGATGTCAAAAAATCTTGCCAAGCTCGCCTTTTAGGTGAGAAGCCTTGCTTGGAAACGTTGGCTTTATGAAATACTTTGCCTATGGCTCAAATATGCTTGAGGAGAGGCTTAGGGCACCTGAGCGCGTACCGGGTGCGGCTTGCCTCACGAAAGTGTTCGCTAGCAAATACTGTCTGCGATTTAACAAGAAGAGCGTCGATAAATCTGGTAAGTGTAACATCGTCCAGACGGGGTCCATGGATGATTTTGTTTGGGGTGTTCTGTTTGAGATTCCAGAGGCGCAGCGCTGGAAGCTCGACGTTGCTGAGGGTTATGGCCATGGTTACGATCACGCAAATATCGAGGTACACCTACCGGATGGAACCATAGAGAGGGCTCTGGCTTACGTTGCCACGGTCACCGACGACAAGTTACTGCCTTACAGCTGGTATCACCAGCTCGTTGTTGCCGGAGCTGAACAACACGGGCTGTCGGCCGATTACATAGCAAAACTGCGGGAAGAGCGGAGCGTTAAAGACCCTGAGCCGAATCGTCCCAGTAAGCTCGAAGCCGAAAAAGTGCTCGCCGAATATTACGCCATGAGGAAAAGCAGATAGAGCAGGAGGCCCGACGAGCCCGTTCATGACGCGCGTTTCCTTCCCGTTTGGCTGCATGCGCGAGCATTGTTTGCTCGTGCTCACAGTACCGTTGGCGATTGCGAGGCCCTGGGCCTCAGAGCATGCCATAATCCCGTCGATCCGAAGCCTCGGAATGACCCCGGAAATCTTCACCATGGAAGCATATTCGGCCTTGCAGAAATGCGCTCGAGCGATCCAGACGCGTATGAGGAGGCTTTAACCGCACTCGCGAAAGCGAATAAAATCGTGGCGGAACCTACGCCACCATGCTGACGACGTTCGGAGGGACCTTCGGCGACCGGATCGCCCAGAAGTTCTTCGCCTCTTTCTCGGTCACGCCTTTGTGATAGTTGCGCCACATCGTATCAACCGTATCAACCGAGTTATGCCCCGATTGCAGGACGAGCTCGTTGACCTCCTTATGGAACGCGAGCCAGTTCGAGCAGAACGTGTGGATCTGGTGGAGAAATCCTTAGGGGTTCGAGTCCCCTACTCGGCACTTAAATGGATCTAATAAAGGATGTAGGGCCATTGATTCATGCTAAAATTGAGCGAAACTGAGCCCCTTCGCTTTGGTAAGTCGCAGAATAGTCGCACTAAAATTCCCAAGTTCGTCTTCCCGGCGTTATTCGGACGCACCAGGATTCGATTCTGGCACGTTCGGCGTTGCGATGAACTGAGCTACTGCGCTAGGGAAAAGTGAAAAGTGGTTCGCTGCGAGAATGCCTGGCACAGCCCGTTACGTCGCAGCAGCGAACCGTCCGGAATGAAGTGATTGTGCGTAGGTCGCGAATTGAGGCTGCTCTTGAGCGCTGCGATCGAATAGTCATTCTTCTTCAGCACCACCACCGCTTTCCAGTTGCCTTGACCTTGGACCACGAACACACTTTCTTTCACACGCAATATCCACAATACGAACCCCAACTAACACGCGGAAAAGTAGCTTAGACCTAACCCCGAAAAGGGACATTCACGCTGAACCACTAGGTTCAGACTGAAATAGTAGCTCAATATTTTCAGCCTAAGGAAATAAAAATGGCAAAAGTTACGGGACTATCAGGTAATGAAATTTACTGCTTGTCATTAAAAAATTATACAGCCGGTGAACTGGTTGTAGGTAACAGCGTAAATTCAATGGGCTTTCTTGGCGGCATGGCCGCTGGTTTCAAGGGTATGGCGGGTGGCGAAATCACGCAAGTTACGCAGGCCATCGAGGAAGGCCGCATCAAAGCCTTTGATCGCATGATTGCGGAAGCAAAGCAGCACGGCGCTACCGGCGTGACAGGCGTCACAAGCGAGCTTAAGGATTTTGCCGGCAATACCGAATTTCTTTTCGTTGGCTCCTGCCTGAATGGAAAAGGCGTCGATAATTCCCACTCCGGAATTTTTTTCTCCAGCGCCGGTGATGCCCAGGAACTTTACTCCCATATGGACGCGGGTTATCAGCCTATCCAGCACGCCTTTGGCAATATCTCTTACATGATGGGCATGGTCGGTGGGATAATGGGCAGTCTTAAGGCCATGGCGCGCGGTGAAATCAAGGAGTATAGCAACGTTTTCAACGCCACACGCCACAAGGCTCTGGACCGAATTGTTGCGCAGGCAAAATCCTGCCACGCTAATGCGGTAGTAGGCATACGCACGAAAATCATGGTCTGGCACGGCACACATGAGATGCTGATGACCGGCACCGCCGCCCGCAACAGCGCCTTGTCAGCCGCGGCTGACAGCGTCCCCGTAACCAGCGATTTAACGGGCGAAGAGTTATGGGCGATGACAGCGCTCGGTTATGCGCCGGTAAAATTGTTGATTTCCGCCTCGATTTATTCTCTCGGCGTTGTTGGTGGCCTTAAAAGTGCGTTGAGATCGTTCACCAAGGGTGAGATCAACGATCTGACAACCCTGATCCACGATGCGCGCGAAGTAGCCATCGACCGCCTGAAAAGCGAAGCGGATGCTCTTGGCGCGGATGAAGTGGTCGGCGTTAAAACCTATATCGCCGAACTAGGCGGCCATCTGGTCGAATTCCTGGCCATCGGCACGGCGGTTAAAAAAAGCGGGGGTGTCGCGGTAAAAACTCCCGCCTTACCAGTCCAAGCTATCGTGCGGGATAAAGATACGTGGATCGAGGGCGCCTTCGGATTTTCACTTGATCGTAGCGAGTAGCTATTGGTTCGGCGACCTTCTCGAGCAGTTGCTGGGGGTGCGCTAGCGACGCTCGGTGCGTAGAGGAGTTGCACGGAACGCAGGCAGCGAACAGTAAACGTTGCGCGATCGTGGGTTACTTCCACGCAACCCAAAATCGGACGATGTGCCCATGGCTATCGCAAGATCGCAAGGGGCGCGATTACTGAATTAGGCACACCTAATAATAGCCCTGATTATCGCGGCGAACGCTGACTTTCCCTTTGTAATGACGCGAAATGAAGATGAAATAGGTCGCCGCGAGTACGAACCCAACAGGCCACCAAATGGCAGCGAGGAAAAGACCGTTTGGGCTGGATGCGACAGCGTAAGCCGTCAACGAATTCTCGGGCACTAGAGTCGAATAAAGCATCACCGGGAATAGGGCCGTTGCACCCGTTGATAACAATCCCACGATCAAGAAATTTGATCCAATAAAGGCTCGCATTTCATGGCGACTTCGCAGTCCTGAAACAAGGGCGCCCCCTGCAACGAGTACTACGAGAATCCCAAGCCACGAACCCACGTTTTGAATTCCATGCAAAGGCAGTTCGGGGTGAACAAACCACGTCTGCAGCGAGATGATAACTATGAGGGGACCGACCGCTACCCAGAGCCACTTGGCGTAAGAAGCGCTACGTTCCTGCACGGGACCTTCCGTCTTGAGCGTGAGGTAGGTCGCGCCGTGGGCGGCTAATATGACGACCGCGAAGATCGCGACTGACATCGTGTACCAATCAAGCAGTCCCACGTAGCCGTGCACTTTGAAATCGGTAAAAAATGCCATGGAGAAATTGCCCTGCGCATCGAGCGGCACGCCACGCGCTAAATTTCCGGCGGCAGCGCCAAAGAGAATTGCCAACAGGAAACTGGATACCACGAAAACGAAATCCCAAAATCCCTGCCAAAGGCGGTCATTAATGTGCCCGCCGACTTCAAGAGCAATTCCGCGCAAAAGAAGGCACCACAAGATCA